>ERZ779626.106-NODE-106-length-56862-cov-10.925872_pt1 | contig 56862 bp, 49 predicted proteins | sample MGYA00514209_ERZ779626 | MGnify/ENA primary metagenome ERZ779626 (study PRJEB29562, sample SAMEA4376713) | mouse gut metagenome | isolation source: Cecum | study: EMG produced TPA metagenomics assembly of the A DSS colitis mouse model was used to assess the...
GATTTTTTCGCGTCATGCTCGCTCGGCTACCGGACTCCTTTGCGTCCGAAATGCAGGGAAAGGAAGGATTGAACAATTATGAAGAAACTGAGCAAATTAGTCTCTTTGATGCTCTCGGCGGTTCTATGTGTAGGAACAGCCATTCCCGCGCTGGCAATAGAGTACAATATTGCCGACGGAACCGTATATGTTGAAAATGATGAGACTGAGGGAACTTACAGCTATCAGGGCCAGTGGACAGAAGAAACCCAAATTACCTACACCAAGGATGATGCAGATATTGTTATTACCGGCAGCAGTACAGAAAATGCTATCACTGTGGGCGAAAATGTCACAGATACTATTATTACTTTGAAAGATATAAATATTGAGAAGCACGGAAGTGACGATGATGCCTTTTCCATTGGTGCAAATTCCGATATAACGGTTGAATTGGATGGCAATAATACTCTCATAGCCAGTGCTGGCGGGGCTGGCTTAGAGCTAAATGGCGGGGCATCTGTTACCATCCAGGATGAAGTAAAATCTGATGAAGCTGCAACGCTGACTGCTAAGAGTACCGGTGCTGGTGCTGGCATCGGCAGCAGAGAGGGTGGCACAGGCGGCAATATTACCATTACAGGTGGAGCTGTCGTAAATGCTCAAAATAGTGGCAGATGGGGTGCTGGTATTGGCTCTGGTCACGGTGGAACAGTTGGTAATATCACTATTGCAGGTAGTGCAACTGTAACTGCCCAGGGTGGGGCTGCCAGTGCCGGGATTGGGTCTGGAACAGCGGGATGCTTTGGCAATATCGACATTACAGATGCTGTGATAGATGCTCAAGGCGGGACTGTCGGTGCAGATATCGGTAAGGGCTTATCAAGATTGACTGGCGGCAACATCGATGTCAGGGCTACAGCCAAAGACGGCAATACACGGTATATTCATCATCTAAAGGATAATGCGCGGAAAGATTATACCATCAGTCCCCCTGCCGATGAAGAGATCACGGTCAACAATGACGAGGGCAAAACCGTCGATATTCCTATCGGAAGCACCGTGATTCCCAAGGGGGATGAAGCGGTTGAGATTACCACCGAGAACGGCTATCCGTACGGTGCATTCATTGACAAAAACGGTGACCTCCAGCCAAAGCCTGCTCCCTCTCTTCCTACTGAGCCGGAGGTTCCTGAGACTCCGGAGTTTCCGGAAACTCCAGAGGTCCCAGAAACTCCAGAGGTCTCAGAGACTCCAGAGATTCCGGATACCCCAGACATCCCTGAGGTTCCCAAGACTCCGGACACTTCCACTATTCCTAATGACTATGCGGACGATGACGGCTACACCCCTGCCACCACCGTCATCGAAGACCAGGAGGTTCCTCTGGCTGGCCTGCTGCCCCTGCACCAGCTCTTTTAGAGGAGCTGCGGCTCCATGAGGAGATTCCCGAGGCCGAACTCCCCGAGGACTTCAAGTGGCTCGATCACGAACACGCCCAGGCGATCTGCTGGGGCCTCCAGGAGCATCTGGTGGCTGACACCGAGGAGGAGCCCCTTGATCCCGACGCGGTGATTACCGTAGCGCTCATGCGGGATGTGCTGGTCAACTATGCGGAGCTTTACCTGGGTCTGGATGATTTTGTTGTCACCTTGAGGGGGAGGACGACGAGATGGTCATGGACCTTGGCGTGCGGTTGGCTGCTTTCTACGCGGAGCTGGAAACCGCGCCGGCAGACAAAGCGGCCTAATCTTCCGCAAATCCAATTGCAGCGGCCCCGGAGGCATCTGCCTCCGGGGCCGCTGCTGTCTCAGCCGCAGGCGCTTTCCTCCGGAGTGGAGGATCTGCGGTTTTGTTCCCGGTAGCGCTTGGGCGTTTCGCCGGTGTGGCGCTTGAACGCCCGGATAAAATGGCTCTGGGAGCTGAAATTGAGCGTGGAGCTGATCTCAGCGCTGGAATAATCCGTGTACCGCAGCATATTCTGGGCGGCCTCCATTTTCTTGGCCATAATGTACTCGGAAATGGGCTGGCCCATCTCACTTTTGAACAGAGCGGACAGATAGCTGGGACTCAGGCCTGTCAGGTCCGCCAGCTCCCGCACCGGTATGGGCTCGTGGAGATGATTGTAGATATAGTCCAGGCAGAGGGAGACGTGCCGGGAAACCACCCGCTTTTTTGCTACAGACTGGACTTCCCGCAGGTAAAAGGCAAAGGCGTCGTCCCCCAGGCACTTGATCTCGGCGGGATCATCCATCAGGTCCATTTTTTGAATATACAAATCGCTGATGTCATAGGCGCGCTTTTCGTCCACGCCTCCCTCGATAGCGGCGCGGCAGGAAGAGGCGATGTTGGTAACCGTCAGGTATTTGAGATTGCGGAGAGGGTCCAGGGAGACCGTGCCCGGCTGGTTTTCCCGGCTGGCCTTCCGGCGGGCATCCAGGGCCCTGGGGTCTCCGGCCCGGAGCAGCTCAAACTGGGTCCGCTCCTCCCGGTAGGTGTGGTGGCGGATGTTTTCCTCCCGGGTAATATATTCCTGGTAGCGCAGAGCCTTTTCGTTGACGTAGTGACCCATGAAAAAACCTCCCTGATTCTGCAAGTAGCCACATTATTGTACTATAAATCGAAGCTGGATGCAATATCTTTCCCGGGCTCCATGGTAGAATAGCACCATCAGCCGGGGAAAGAAAAAGGAATCTTTCGAGACGGTTTGAATGGATAAACTGTATATTCTTAGAAAAATTGCAATAAGGAGGACTTCATTATGAATCTTCGCAACGTAAACGCCGCCGGAAAGCCCGAGACCATCCGCACCACATTGGAGAAGCTGCGGGAAGCCTCCGCGCGCTGCTGCCGCATTTGCCGGAACCGCCATCGTGACGACGCGTTCCTCAGCCATATCCAGTGTTTTGCCAACAGCAATGTCTGCTATGCCAGTGTCAACGGTATTTCCATGCCGGTGCCCCTGGGCTGAGGGACATAAAACGGGCCGGACCGGCGTCTCCGAAGAAGGAGTGCCGGTCCGGCTGTGTTTATTGGGGAAGGTCCTGCGCCAGCATGTATTTTTTCAGAGGGACGTACAGCAGGGCGGCGATCGCCAGGGCCAGGATGGTATTGGGCAGCATATAGGAGCCGTTATACACCAGAGAGTAGAAGCCGGGGTTGGAAAAGGTGGTGCCCATCAGCTCGGTGGGCTCCAGGATCTTGTAGATGGTCACGCCGCTGATATAGTGGACCACGAAGCGGCAGAAGCAGCCCACCACGGTGCCAGCGAAAATGCCCCATTTCCTTCCCTTGAACAGCCCCGCCAGTCCCAGGGGCGTGAAGGCCACCAGATAGTCCAGCAGCATGGACTGCCAGCCCCAGGCGTAAGCCCCGTCAAAAATGAGCTGGAGCAGTCCGAAGGTGAAGCCCGCCAGCAGTCCGGGCTTGAGGCCCCAGCGGACGGCGAAAAAGATCATGGGGAACATGGCGGGCGTCAGGGACCCGCCGTTGGGCAGCTCCGGCAGCTTGATGTAGCTGAGGATCTGGGCGCAGGCCACCATCATGGCCGCCTCTGTCAGGCAGCGGATGGTGATGATGGTATTGGCCGCACTTTCATAACGTTTCTCGTTGGCGTTTCTTTCTTCGGACATGAAAACTTCCTCCTTTTAACGGCGGGAAGTGCCTGCGGAGGGGCATAAAAAATTTGCCGCACATCCGCAAGGCGCGGGTATACGACAAAAAAACACCTATGTAATCGCATTCCTACGCCGGCATTACCCGGATCAGGTTCGAGGGACCGGACGGCATTGCGTCTCATCTCAGCCGGCGTGCGCCAGCGCCCCTTGGATTGTGAACTTATTTTAGCAGATTTTTTGCAGGTTGTCAAGCGGCTGTACAGCAGGGGGTGTCCAAACGCGCAGTTAAAGAAAATCAAAAAGGGAAAAGGGGACAGAAGAGCCTGGATGTCTGGAACGATAGCGGTGCTTTTGAAACCCGAAGCGGTTATAGGCCCGTACGAAAACAGCTAAGACATCTTGAAGATTTTCCAGCTTTCGCGGAAAACACCTGCTGCGGCGTGCCGGAGTAGGGATATAATGGCGCAGATCAGCGGCGTGGTAGCGCTAGACGGAATACATGCACGGTGGGCAAAGGACAAAAGAAGCGGGTGCTTCATGTAGTAAACGCTTTTTTGGCAGAGTATGGGGTGGTATTAGGACAGCTGGCCTGCGAAGAGAAAAGCAACGAGATTACGGCTATCCCCAAGCTGTTGGAGCAGTTCTGGATATGCAGTTCCGCGATAATGTCATCGCTTCTGCACTTTGTTCACCATCTTTTTACTCGTTTAATGACCATATGATCCCGCTTACCGCTCCTTCGCCTTGTCCGTCAGCTCCGCGAGCCCCGCCTTCAACCTGCCTAGGCCAATAGGGAGCTGCGCGTTGGCCACATCCAGCTTCCGCAGCTCATTGGTAATATGGGCGGTAATCCTCTCGCAGGAGTCGAACAGCTCCCCGCACTGACGGGCAGAACTCTCAATCTGCGTCTGGGTCTCCTCCAGCAGCGCGGCACGTCTGGCCTGAGCCTGGGCAAGGGTATCGGATGCCTGGGCATCTGCGGCGCGCAGAAGGCTGTCCGCCTGACTCTGGGCCTGGGCCAGAATCTCCTGGGCCTCCTCACGGGTCTGCGCCAGCAGCTCATCAACGCGCCGGTGGGCATCAAGCTCAAGCTGGGCCAGCTTCTCCTTCTCCCGGCGCACATCCTCGCTTTGACGGTTCAGCTCTGCCACCTGACCGGCCAGCCGGTCTCTCTCCTCCACAAGCGCCCGGACCGCCTCGCCCTGCCGGGCCGCCTCCAGTTCAAACGCCTCCCTCTCTTCGCATTCCTGCTCGTACTTCTGAACGCTTTCCTCCAGCCGGGCGGAAAGCTCCTCGCTGCGGCTGGTCCCGGATTCCACCTGCTGACGCAGATCCTCCAGCTCCTGCCGGGCAGCGTTCAGCTGCTCCGTCAGAGCGGCGGCGGCGGCTTCGCCGTCACGCTGGGTCTTCTCAATGTATTCCATCACGTCCTGGCGGTTAAACCCCCATGGCGCATTGCGAAAAATGTGGTTGTCCATATGTTCTTATGATCCTCTCGTCAGTATCCGCTCTGTCTTATCCGGGTGAAAGCCTCCCGCGCTCTATCTTCAGCCCCAGAGGCAAAATGCACGGTATCTATGTTTTCATCTTACCACAGCCGGCGCCATATGACAACTCAATTTTCATCAATTCCGCCTGATTTGCTCGATCGCGTCCAAAACCCTGCATTTCACCTGCTCCAGCGTGCCGTTCAGGGAAGCGCCCGCCGCCATGGCGTGACCGCCGCCGCCCAGGAGGGCGCAGGCACGGGTGGCGTTTATCCTGCCGTTGGCCCCGGTGCGCAGGCTCAGCTTCCACTCGCCTGGCCGCAGCTCCCGCAACACAGCGCCGCAGTCCACCCCCTCGATGATCCCCGCCAGAGAGGAGATATCATCCAGATCGTTTTCATCCGCGCCGGTCCGCTCCATCATGGAAAGGGGAATGGTCAGAAACACCCCTCGGCCCTCATGGAAGAATTCCGCTTTCCCCATCAGCTCCGCCTCAATGGCAATACGCCGGCGGCTCTTGGTGCGGAAATGGCGCTTGTTGACCGCAAAGTAGTCGATGCCCGTCTCCAGAAGGGCCGCCGCAACCCGGTGGGTGTTGGCGGTTGTGCTGGCATAGACGAAGCAGCCGGTATCCGTTGCCACAGCGGCATATAGAGGCAGGGCAACCTCCCGGGTGATCTCCCCCAGCTCCCGGCAGATATCATACACAATCTCTCCGCAGGCGGCCCGGGAGGCATCCACGCACTGCGCCGCGCCGAAGCCCTCAAAAGAGGGGTGGTGATCCACCGCCAGACCGATCCGGTCAAAATAGGCCTCCGCCGCCGGGAAGAAGAGGCTCCGTGCGGCGATGTCCACAGATACGACAAACTCCGGCGCAAAATCTGCCGGGGCCCAAAGTCCCGCAGTATAGGTTCCGTTGATCTCCGTCATGTCAGGATTTTCCAGCAGCCAGGTGGTCTTGCCCAGCTGCCGCAGAGCCAAGCACAGTCCGGCGGCGCAGCCGGTGGTGTCCCCGTCGGGGCGGCGGTGCGTCAAAATCAGGATATTGTCCTTCTGCCGCAGCAGACTGGCGGCCTCCTTAGGCGAAAGACTGTTCATTGCTCATCCTCCAGAACAATATGTTCATTGGCTGGATTTGCGGGCTTGACCACGGTGGGGTCCCGCAGCATCTCCAGAATGTGCGCCCCCTGCTGGATGGAGTCGTCGGCCACAAACTGCAGCTCCGGCGTGTACCGCAGCCGCAGGGCGGAACCCAGCTCCCGTCGCAGGTAGCCGGAAGCGGATTTCAGTCCCTTCATCATGTCCTTTTCCTGACTTTTGTCCAAAGCGCTGATATAAATTTTCGCATAGCGGAGGTCGCTGGTGGTGTCCACATGGGTGATGGTCACCAGCCCGCCCTGAAGGCGGGGGTCCTTGACCGCTCGCAGGAGGTTTGCCATCTCCCGCTGAATCTCCTCGTTGATGCGTCCGATACGGTTGCTTGCCATAATTGATACCTCTTTTCTGCGGCGCTGTGCGCCGGTCTGGCGGTTCTATCCATGGGTCCTCCCGGAAGTGTCTGCCCCGGCGCCGATCCGCTGACCGGCCTGCCGCCACCGCCATTCGTGCGGTACAGTGGGGGCGCCCTCTCCATCACAGGTTTATGTGCTTTTTGCCTGCTTTCTGTTCACACAGAAAGCAGGCCCAAGGCGTCCGAGGCTTTCATATAGAACCAGCTACCGTGCGAATTGGTAAAGATCACACTTTATCATGCCGTTGTAAAGCTTCCTTTTTTTCTCTGCTTTCCGGCCAAAAAAACGTTCAAACTCCGGATGACTGGTAATCACCAGCACCCTCCACTTCGGCGGGACCCGATGATAGACTTCCCCAAAAACCCGATACAATGCCTCGGCTCCCTCTTTCTCCAGAAGCCGCTCACCGTAGGGGGGATTCGTCACGATCTGCCCGTATTCCCCCTGACAGCGGAACTTTTTCACATCCGCTTCGTCAAAACGGACAATATCTTCCACCCCGGCCTTGACAGCGTTCTCCCGGGCAATCCGCACCGCCTTGGGGTCGATGTCGCCGCCCCAGATGTCGTATTTCCCATCAAACTCCCTGTCCATGGCCTCCCCGGCGGCGCTCAGCCAGTATTTTCCTTCCAGCCAGCGCCACTTTTGGGCGTCAAAGGACCGCTCCAGCCCCGGCGCCCGGTTTTTGGCGATCAGCGCCGCCTCAATGGCAATGGTCCCCGAGCCGCAGAAGGGGTCCCGGAAGGGATCCTTCCCCCGGTAGCGGCTGAGAATCACCATAGCCGCCGCCAGCGTCTCCCGCAGGGGGGCCTCCACGCCTACCGCCCGGTAGCCCCGCTTGTGCAGGCCGGGACCGGTGGTGTCCAGGTACAGCGTACACCGGTCCTTCATAATGGCAAATTGGATTTGATATTTTGCCCCCATTTCCGGCAGGCGGCTCAGGCCGTAAACCCGGCCCAGACGCTCTGCGGCGGCTTTTTTGACGATCCTCTGGCAGTCCGGCACCGAGTGGAGCTGCGAGTCCAGAGCGTGCCCCTTGACCGGGAACTGTCCGTCCCGTGGGACAAAGTCCTCCCAGGGCACCGCCGCCGCTCCCTGGAACAGAGCCTCGAAGCTCCGGGCGGAAAACTCCGCCAGCCGGAGCAGCACCCGTTCCCCGCAGCGCAGATTCAGATTGAGCCGGGGCAGGTCCGCCCCGGTCCCCCGGCACAGAACCCGGCCGTTTTCCACCTGGACGTCTTCCAGACCCAAACGGCGGACCTCGTCGCCCACCAATCCTTCCAGCCCAAACAGGCAGGGAATTGCGTATGTGAATGTTTTCATCATGTTTCCTCGTACTCTCAGCGGGCACAAAGCCCTCTGCAAGAGTTTGCCGCCCGCAGGCGGCAAAAAATTTCATTTGTTTTCCAAGGACATGCGTCTTGGAAAAACTCTCTGCGCGGAGCGTGCGTCGAATTGTCCGCCAAAGGCGGACAACCGAGGCGCGTAGCGGAGCAAGATCCCCCTGCTTTTGGAAAGAAGCGGCTTCGCCGCTTCTTTCCAAAAGTAAAGTGCCCCGCAGCGGCCGTGTGAGTCCTGTTATAACCTGCACATGAGTAGCAGGTGGGTTGCCTGCACCGCCCTTTACTGCTTCCAACTTCCAACCGCGAGAGTGGCAGCCGGGAGGCCTGCAAACCAGACGATGAACCAGCATCCCTTATAACAAAATGTGGGTTAATGAAAGACTCATCACGCACCCCGCAGGGCACCTTTATTTCATTGCGTATCTGCCGCCGCAGAAGGAGCGGTCACTCCTCCTCGTCCTGGAAAAGAAGCTCCATGAACAGGTCGTAGACCTCCGTCAGCTCCTCCTCGCTGTCCAGCGTGGAAAGCAGCTCCTCGCCGTTTTCATGGATGGACTTGAGGATCACCATGCCGTAATCTTCACTGTCCTCATCGGTCTCATCCTCCGGTACCGCGGGGAAGAACGCCATATAGGTCTGCCCCTTGTGTTCCAGCACGTCCAGCAGCTCCAGCTCTATGTCGTTGCCGTCCTCGTCCGTCACCGTGATAAAATCCGGACCGAACTCCTCGCTCATGGCTCTGTCCTCCCTGCTCGTTTCTCACGCATCGGGAGCCCTCGCTCCCTGCCCCTATAGTGTAACCGTTTTTTCTCTAAATTGCAAGAGGATTTCGATATGACATTTTGACGATTTCAGCACCGCCTTTTTTGTATTTTATGAAGAAATTTGTCTGACCATGCAGAATACTGGGTAAAATCCTCGAAAATTCCCTCTTTCTTTAGTTGACAAGCTGTGTTATACTATAAATTGGTATATCGTATGGGTTGCCCTAAAGCCTTTTGCGAATGCCGTCCCCTGTTTCTTTAACCCCGAAAAAGGAGGTATTTTTACCCAATTATGGATCAAAATTATAATGGAAGGCCGGAAGAGCGCCCTTCCTCCGAATCCCCTGCCCGGCACAAGAAGAAAAAAAAGCGCTCCGTTGGCCGCATAATCGCCAAGACGGTCGGATGGATCTTTTTGACAGTGTTCACCATCTGCGTCATCGGCATACTGACCGCCGGTATTTTCGCCAAAATCTTTATGACCTATGTGGACACCACCCTCATCCCCTCCCTGGGAGAGGTTACGTCGGAGGAGATGAAGCTGGCTCTGGCCTCCACCATCTACGACAAGAACGGGACCCCCCTCCTCACCCTCTATGACAACAGCGATGACACCGGCGGCAACCGGGAGCTGGTGAAGTACAGCGAGATTCCCCGGCACCTCATCGACGCGCTGGTCTCCATTGAGGACCACCGGTTCTGGGAGCATCACGGCGTGGACTGGGTGGGCACCGTCGCCTCCATCCGGGACACCCTGCTCTACGGAAACACCCGGGGCGGCTCCACCATCACCCAGCAGCTGCTGCGGAAGATGTACGATGACACAGACGTCACCGTGCGCCGGAAGTTCCGGGAGATCTGCCGGGCCCTGGAGTACGAGAAGAGCGTGGGCAAGGAGGACATCATCACCGACTACCTGAACACGGTCTATTTCGGCGCGGGGGCCTACGGCATCCAGACCGCCGCCAAGACTTATTTCGGCAAGGACGTCAGCGAACTGAGCGTGGCGGAGAGCGCCGCCATCGTAGGCATCACCAACAACCCATCCCTCTATGATCCCTTCCTTAAGAAAGAGTTTGAGCAGGATGACGGCAGCATCAAGACGCCCCGGGACTTCAACAAAATGCGTCAGGAACTCATCCTGAAAGAGATGAAGGAGTACGGCTATCTCACCGAGGCTGAGTACGCCGCCGCCAAGGCGGAAAAACTCATTTTCACCGACACCGACGAGTACAAGGCTCTCCATGGCATCGAGGTCCCCGAGGAGACGGACGACGAGAAGCCCGTGGATCTCAGCAAGATCTACACATGGTTTGAGGATGAGGCCATCAACGAGGCCATCACCCTGCTGGCGGAGCAGTACGGCTATGCCCGGGAGTACGCCTCCAAGCTGCTCTACCGGGGCGGCTTCCACATCTACACCACCCTGGACCCGCAGGTGCAGGCCGTAGTGGACGAGGTGTTTCAGGATACGTCCAACTTTGACTATCCCTCCAAGAAGGGCACGCCCATCAACGCGGCCATCACGGTTATCGACCCCTACACCGGCGAGGTGAAGGCCATCGCCGGTGACGTGGGCGTGAAGACGGTCAACCGTGCCAAGAGCCTGGCGACCACGCCGCGTATGCCGGGAAGCTCCATCAAGCCTGTGGCGGTATACGCCCCGGCCATTGACGCCGACGTGGTGAGTCCCGCCAGCGTCATTGACGACTACCCCATCAACAATACCCTCCGGGAAAAGGGCTATCCCCGCAACTCCAATGGGCGCTACCGGGGATATACGACCGTGGCGCGGGGCTTGCAGAACTCTACCAACACCATCTCCTCCCGGACACTGCAAAAGCTGGGGTACGCCCAATCCTTTGAATTCATGCAGAACAACCTGGGCTTCCAGCTGAATGTCAACGACATCGACCTGGCCCCTCTGGCTATGGGCGGACTGACCTATGGCGTGACCACCATGGAAATGGCGGCTGCCTACGGCGCCTTCGTTAACCGGGGGACCTATATTGAGCCCCATCTCATTACCCGCATTGAGAGCAACGACCACAAGGAGACTGTGATCGACAACACAATCCCTAAGTCCTGGCCTGCTATGAAGGAAACCACCGCCTACCTGATGAACAAGCTGCTGCGCCGGGTGGTCACCAGCGGTACCGGCGGGGACGCCGCTTTCAGCGGTATGACCATCGCCGGTAAGACCGGTACCACCACCGATAACTGCGACCGGTACTTCGCGGGCTATACCCCCTATTACTCCGCCGCCGTGTGGATGGGCTACAAGGACAAGCCTGAGAAGATCTTTGTCAAGCATGGGGAAAACCCTTCCGCCGTGGTCTGGAAACTGGTGATGGAGAAGCTCCACGAGGGGCTGGAGGACAAGGGCTTCTTTGAGCGGCCCGAGGGCATCACCTCCGTCACCGTCTGCGCGGACTGCGGCCTGAAGGCCACCGACCTGTGCCGCCAGGACTACCGGGGCGACCGGACGGTCAGCGAGGAAATTCAGGCCAGCGCCGCCCCCAAGGAGAGCTGCACCTGCCACATCGAGGTCCAGGTCTGCATCCTCCCGGAGTCGGAGGACATCTACCTGGCAAACGAGTATTGTCCGGAGGACACGGTCACCACTCGGGTCATGCTGGTAGGACGGCAGTTCCTGGGCGAGCCGGGGTCCTACATCCTGGCGGAGGACAGCGACGCCCACAAGACCTATCTGGAGAGCAAGGGGCCCTGCCCCATCCATGATGAGAACTATGTCCCCGATCCCACCCTGCCGGAGGAGGGGGAGCCCCTGCCCGGCGACCCGGATTACCAGTGGCCGGTGGGTCCCTTTGACCCGGACAGCGTACTGCCCGGATGGGACAACCCAAGCGTCTGGACGCCGCCGGATAATCAGGAGCCCGGGACTGGAGATCCTGAGACTGGGGAGCCTCCCGTTGTGGACCCTGGCGCCGCCGCCGATCCTGGAGAGGACGCTGCCGGCCAGCTCCCCCAGGAGCCTGAAGACCCTATGCTGCCAGAGGAGCCGGTACTGCCATAAGGCGCAAGTGCCATCACGCTCCCGGAACACCTGCGCGTGTTCCGGGAGCTTTTTGCTGCGGGTGATCGGAAAAAAGAACAACGCAGCGGGAGCTTTCCGGCAAAACCCTGTTGAAACCTCCCAATGTTTCCTGTATACTTGGACTATCAACATAGACGCCACAGCGCCTCGATGGAGGAAGTACGACAGAAGGAGAACCACAATGGCTACATTTGTTGTGAACGGGAAGACCGTCACTACCGAAAAAAATCAGAAGCTTATCCGTTTCCTGCGGGACGAGCTGCGCCTGACCAGCGTGAAGGACGGGTGCAGCGAGGGTGCCTGCGGCACCTGCACCGTCCTGGTGGACGGCAAGGCTGTGAGAGCCTGCATCCTTACGACGGATAAGATGGAGGGCAAGAGCGTCCTCACCGTGGAGGGCCTCAGCGATTTTGAGAAGGAGGCCTACACCTACGGCTTCGGCGAGGCGGGGGCCGTCCAGTGCGGCTTCTGCATCCCCGGCATGGTCATGGCGGCCAAGGGCCTGCTGGACGGCAGCCCGGACCCCACGGTGGAGGAGATCCGGTTTGCCCTGCGGACCAACATCTGCCGGTGTACCGGATACGTGAAGATTATCGAGGGCGTGCGCCTGACGGCCAAGATCCTCCGGGAGGGACGCATCCCCGATGAGGAGGAGGGCCGGTCCTGGAAGCTGGGCAGCCGGGTCCACCGCATTGACGTGGCGGAGAAGGTCCAGGGCACCGGGATCTATCCCGACGACGTGTATATGGATGGCATGATCTGCGCCTCCGCCGTCCGCTCCGCCCATCCCCGCGCCCTGGTGAAGGCCATCCACACCGAGAAGGCCAAGGCTCTTCCGGGGGTGGTGGGCGTGTTCACCGCCGCGGACATCCCCGGGCAGAACAAGGTGGGCCATTTGGTCAAGGACTGGGACACCATGATCGCCGTGGGCAGCATCACCCACTATCTGGGAGACGCCATCTGCATCGTGGCCGCCGAGACCCAGGAGATTCTGGAGGAGGCCAAGAAACTGGTGGAGGTGGACTACGAGGTGCTGGAGCCCGTCCGCTCTCCCAAGGAGGCCATGCTGCCGGATGCGCCCCTGGTTCACAAGAGCGGCAACCTCATGGCCCACAAGCACATCCAGCGGGGCAACGCCGCATTTGCCATCGCCAAAAGCAAGCATGTGCTGACCCGGCAGTTCTATACGCCGTACACGGAACATGCCTTTTTGGAACCGGAGTGCGCCGTAGCTTACCCGGACGGGGACGGCGTGATGATTCTCTCCACGGACCAGAGCGCCTACGATACCCAGCACGAGACTGCCCCCATGCTGGGCCTGCCTATGGAGAAGGTGAAGGTGAAGAACCTGCTGGTGGGCGGCGGCTTCGGCGGCAAGGAGGACGTCACTGTCCAGCACCACGCCGCCCTGGTGGCTTATCTCACCAAGCGGCCCGTAAAGTGCAAGCTCACCCGGGCAGAAAGCCTCCTCATCCATCCCAAGCGGCACCCCATGGAGATGGAGTTCGCCATGGGCTGTGACGAGAACGGCATCATCCAGGGCGTAGCCGCCAACGTCATTGCCGACACCGGAGCCTACGCCTCCCTGGGCGGGCCGGTGCTGGAGCGGGCCTGTACCCACGCGGCGGGCCCCTACCACTACGAGAATTTCCAGATCGACGGCTACGCCTACTACACCAACAATCCCCCGGCCGGAGCTTTCCGGGGCTTCGGCGTCACCCAGACCTGTTTCGGGCTGGAGACTATGCTCAATGAGATGGCGGACCTGGTGGGCATCTCCCCCTGGGAGATCCGCTACCGCAACGCCATCCGCCCCGGACAGGCCCTGCCCAACGGGCAGATCGTAGGCCCGGAGACCGGTCTGGTGGAGACGCTGGAGGCGGTGAAGCCCTACTTTGACAAGGCAAAATATGTGGGTGTAGCCTGCGCCATGAAGAACGCCGGCGTGGGCGTGGGCATCCCCGACACCGGGCGGTGCCGCCTGACGGTGGAGGACGGGAAGGTTCACATCCGGGCCGGGGCATCCTGCATCGGGCAGGGGCTGGGCACGGTGCTGGTGCAGATGTGCTGTGACCAGCTGGGCCTGAAACAGCAGGATATCGTCTACGAGCGGTCCAACACCTTCGAGGCCCCGGATTCCGGCACCACCTCCGGCTCCCGGCAGACCCTCATCACCGGCGAGGCCTGCCGCCGGGCCTGTGCGGAACTGAGGAAAACCCTGGAGGGGAAAGTCCTCTCCGATTTAAATGGCACGGAATATTACGGAGAGTATCTGGCGAAGACGGACCCCCTGGGCGCTCCTGTGCCCAACCCGGTGAGCCACGTGGCCTACGGCTACGCCACCCAGCTGTGCGAGCTGGACGAGGACGGGAAGGTCAAGCTGCTGGCAGCCGCCCACGATGTAGGTAAGGCGGTGAACCCCCTGTCCTGCGAGGGCCAGATCGAGGGCGGCGTGGTGATGAGCATGGGCTTCGCTCTGACGGAGCAGTATCCCCTGGAGGACTGCAGACCTGCCGCCAAATACGGCACCCTGGGCCTGCTCAAGGCCAATCAGGTGCCGGAAATCAAGGCCATCGTGGTGGAGAAGCCGGGATTGGATCTGGCCTGCGGGGCCATCGGCATCGGAGAGATCACCTCCATCCCCACCGCGCCCGCTATCGCGGATGCCTACTTCCGCTACGACGGGAAGCGGCGGTATGCGCTGCCGCTGGAGGACACGCCCTACAGCAGGAAGAAGAAATAAGGTCCGCAGCAAAATATTTTTGATCCTGCACATCGTATTTCCCCGCCCCTTTGACCCCCGCGCCGTAATTTCCGGCGCGGGGGTCTTGTTACCGAACTGTAACTTGCCTTTTCTAATATACAGTCGTATAATAAAGTCAAGTTACACAACTGTATAACATATCCATAGGAGGGAAACATATGAAGCGATTGGGCGATGCGGAGCTGGAGATCATGCTGGCGGTCTGGGCCGCGGGGGAGCCGGTACAGTCCACGTATGTGCAGGAAAAGCTGCGGGGAGGCCGGGACTGGGCCCTGCCGGCGGTCATCACGGCCCTGAACCGTCTGGTGGACAAGGGATATCTGGCCTGCGAAAAGAAGGGCAGGGGGAATCTGTACCGTGCGCTGATCGGCGAGGAGGAGTACAAGGCCGCCGAGGGCAGGGGCATCCTGGACCGTCTCTACGGCGGCAGCTTCACCGGCATGGTGGCCTCCCTGTGCAATGGGAAGGCCATCGGAAAGGACGACCTTGCCGAGCTGCGGCAGTATCTGGATGCGTTGGAGGATGAGTAAATGGAAATGATGCTGAGCCTTTTGAAATGGAGCGTCATCGTGGGGGCGGCGGCGCTGCTCCTGACGCTGTTCAAACCCCTGCTGGACAGGCGGTACAGCGCCAAGTGGCGCTGGGGGGCCTGGCTGGTCATGGCAGTATTCCTGCTGCTGGCCCCTGTGCGGTGGGAGAGCTTCACGTCCCGGACCACCGCCGCGCCGCCGGTGGTGATCGAGGTGCCCAGAGTAGAGGTATCCGTCAGCCGGCAGGAGGGCATCTCCTTCCAGCGGCCTCAGGGGACGGTCCTTCCGCCGGACGGGATTGCCGCGAAGCCCGGCGGCGCGGCGGGAGCGCAGGTCCGGAACCGGACCTTTCCGCTGGAGGAGCTTCTGCTGACCCTGTGGACCACCGGAGCGGCGCTGTTTATGGTATATCACGGATTGGGCACATGGTTTTTTGCCCGGAAAGCCCGGCGGTGGAGCCGGAGCGCCGGAGAGGAGACCCTGCGGGTCTATGGAGAGGTCTGCCGGGAGATGGGCGTGAAACGTCCCCCGGCCCTGCGGGTCAGTCCGGCGGTGGACTCCCCCATGATGGTGGGGCTGTTCCGGCCCCGGCTGATGCTGCCAGCCGAGGATATTGGGGAGCGGGAGCTGGCGTTCATCCTCCGGCATGAGCTGACCCACCACCGGCGGCATGACCTTTGGTACAAGCTGGCGCTGCTGCTGGCCAACGGGATGCACTGGTTCAATCCCCTGATCTTCCTGCTGCGGCGGGAGGCGGAGCGCGATCTGGAGCTGACCTGCGACGACGCGGTGGTAGCCCGGGCGGACGCGGAGACCCGGCGGGCCTACAGCGAGACCCTGCTGGCCTCCGTCCACCGGCAGAAGGGGCTGAGCCGGGCGGTGCTGTCCACCCACTTTTACGGAGGAAAAGAAGTTATGAAGGAACGTTTTCGGAATATTCTGGGCAAGCGGGGCCGCAAATGGGGCGGACTGGCGCTGGCGCTGGTGCTGCTGGGCACGGTGGCGGCGGCGTGTACCTTCGGGGTGAAGGCGTCCCAGGACGGGGCGCTGAGCGCTGAGGAGCTGGCCGAGTGGCAGGAGAAGGTAAACGCGCCGGAGTTTCTGGAGCAGTATCTCTGGTGTATGTATACCGATGTGAGTCAGATCCCGTCGGAGGAATGTATTGAGATCGACAACGATCTCCAGCGCCTGCTCCAATATCAGATGCCTGCCGACGTCAAGGTCCTCAGCGGGACGAAAAAAGGAGACACGGTGGCGCTGGAGCTGGAGGGAGATTTTCCCACCGGGTTGACCAACGGGACGCTGACACTGGCGGAGGAAAAGCCGGTGAGCTTCACCACCCCGCTGTATACTGCCGTGGAGACGGTGGCCCGGGAGTGGATGGAGCGCGATGCGGAGACCTGCATTGCCATGGCAAAAGAATATGGCGCAAAGGATCTGGTGTTTACCGAAAAATATATCACCAGCCTGTCCTGCACCGAGAGTCTCACCTTTGACGGCAAGACCTACTATATCTGGGAATTTTTCTACCGCATGAAGCCCAACCACATTGACAACGTCCTGTTTGTTGGCGGTATGGCCGATGAAAACGAGTGGGTCACCGAGCAGCAATCCGTGGGAAGGCCCATCATCATTGCCAGCGTGGACGAGGACGGCAAGATCGTCATGGAGGAGCAGATCTGGAGCAGCTCCGTCGATGAAACGCACTACACCTGGGAGGAGTATGTCTACTGCCATACCCATCTTGGCATGGATGGGATGTACGCGGGAGTACTGAACGGCTGGCCGGAGCTGAATACTCCCTTCCTGGAGTCCCTCCGGGACGGCCACGACACCTGGGCGCTGGACTGGCAGGACGTGGCGATATCCTACCTGAGTGAAATTTATGATATTTACTCCGGCAGCGGCTTTACCAGCCTGCGGACGTTTACGGCGGATGAAGACCATAATTCCCACGATCAGGCCGTACTGGCCCAGGCGGAGTGCGGAGACCGGACGGTAACGCTGCTGCTGGCGCAGGTTGCCTACCCGGTGGAGGTCTGGGACTCCACCATACGCTTCTGGCAGGTGGTCGGAGAGAAGTGGGAGCCGGACCGGCCCCAGACAGTCAAGGAGCGGGACGCGCTTCCCGCAGGGGAGCTGACAGCGGGGGAGTTGGACGCTATTACCGACTACTTCAATGAACGGGAACACAACGGCCTGCTGCGGTATCCCTACACCAGTCTCGGTCAGGGCAGGGAGTATATGGGTGTCCTGTTTTACGACCTGGGCAAATCCGTGACGGATAAGGAGGAACGGGAGACTCTGGCGGAGTCGTTCTTTGATGGGGAGATGCCCGACACTGACTGCCTCAAGCTGACCAGAGACTTCATTCAAGAGTATTTGGAGCAGAATTTTGGATCTACAGGCAACCGTGCCGTTGATCATCTCCTCTCGGACATCTGGATGGTCTTTGATACGTTAAAAAGAACGGGCTCACTGCCCTATCTGGAGAACTACGATGCGTATTATATGGTCCACGGAGACACAATGATGTCTAATTACACCTTCGACCGGGCCGAACGGGACGAGGAAGGCGTGGTGAGCCTGTACTACACCACGGACCTGTGGCAGTACAACGATGAAGGGGAGCTGGATATCCTCTGGGATCAGCCCATGCGCGCCAAGATGATACCGGGAGAGGACGGCGGATGGAAGATGCTGTCCAATCAGATTATTGAATAAGGAGAAGCGCCAGCCGGGAAACCGGCTGGCGCATTTTTTGCAGCGCGGGGGTGGTTGCAGTCCGGAGAAAAGTGTGATACACTATGCTGGAAACCCTGCCCGGTCCCGCCCGGGGCCGGAGAAACGAGGATCATGCGATGAGAATGCTTTTCAAACAGCGGCTTTTCTCCTGGTTCGACAGCTATGACATCTACGATGAGTCCGGCGCGGTGCTGTTCACCGTAGAGGGCAAGCTTAGCTGGGGCCACTGCCTTCATATCCTGGACGCCGCCGGACAGCATATCGGCACCGTGCAGGAGCGGGTGCTGACTTTCCTGCCCCAGTTCGAGCTGTACGCCTACGGGGACTATCTGGGATGCCTGAAAAAGGAGTTCACCCTCTTCACGCCCCGGTTCGTGTTCGACTGCAGCGACTGGCAGGTGGAGGGCAGCTGGACGGAGTGGGACTACGCCATCACCAGCCCCAGCCAGGGCCTGGTGGCCGCCATCGGCAAGGAACTGTTCAACTGGACGGACACCTACGTCATCGACGTGGAGGACCAGTCCAACGCCCTGTGCGCCCTGATGGTGGTGCTGGCCATCGACGCGGAGAAGTGCGGCAAGGGTTAGGAGGGACGAAAGATGAAAATTCCACCCATTGAGACGGAGCGCCTGTACCTGCGGGGCTTTACGCCGGAGGACGCCCGCTTTGCTCTAAGCATCTGGAACGACCCGGAAATGGGGGAGTACCTGATGGACGAGGCCATGGAGACCATTGACGAAGAGTACCTGCGGATGGTCGAGAAGCTGGGCGAGGACGGGGAATGCTGTTACCTCATCGCCGTGGACAAGGACGCGGGGACGCGGATCGGCACCTGCAGCTTTCTTCCGGAGGGGGATGTGTACGACATCGCCTACTGCGTCCATAGGGACTTCTGGCGGCAGGGCTACGCCACCGAGATGGTGGGCGGCATGATCGGCTGGGCCAGGGAGCAGGGCGCGAAGAAGGTCACCATCCTCATATTCAGCGAGAACCCCGGCTCCAACGCCATCGCCCGGAAGTTCGGCTTCCGGATCGCGGAGACGAGGACCGTCAAAAAGCGGGGCACCGACAGGGAATTTCTGGAATACAAGTATGAGCTGGAACTGTAAGCGCCCCTCCATTCCCGTCATGACGAAAGGAGCGTGACCGCCATGGAGCATCCCTTAGCGGACCGCATCCGGCCCCAGAGTCTGGACGAGGTCGTCGGACAAAAGCATCTGCTGGGCGGGAACGCCCTGCTGCGCCGGTTCATCGAAAAGGGCACCGACGCCAACATGGTCTTCTACGGCCCCTCCGGCACCGGGAAGACCACCATCGCCAACATCATCGCCAGGCGCACCCAGCGGACCCTCTACAAGCTCAACGCCACCACCGCGTCCCTCCAGGACGTGAAGGGCATCATCGGGGACGTGGGCACGCTGATGGCTCCCGGCGGCGTGCTGCTGTATCTGGATGAGATCCAGTACTTCAACAAAAAGCAGCAGCAGTCCCTGCTGGAATTCATGGAGAACGGCTCCATCACCCTCATCGCCTCCACCACGGAAAACCCCTACTTTTACGTCTATGCCGCCCTTCTCAGCCGCAGCACGGTATTCGAGTTCAAGCCCGTTACCGCCACCGACGTGCGTCCCGCCGTGGACCGGGCGCTGGCGCTGGTGCAGTCGGAGAGCCCCCTGCCCCTCAGCTGGGAGGAGGACGTGCCGGACTACATCGCCCACGCCTGCGGCGGAGACGTGCGCAAGGCCATGAACGCGGTGGAGCTGCTCTACGAGGCGGCCCCGGCGGAGGACGGAAAGCTGGTGCTGACCGTGGCGGACGCGGAACAGGTCTCCCAGCGCAGCGCCATGCGCTACGACAAGGGGGGCGACGCCATGTACGATCTGGCGTCGGCGCTGATGAAGTCCCTTCGGGGCAGCGACCCGGACGCGGCGCTGCACTACCTGGCCCGGTTTTTGGAGGCGGGGGACCTCATCACCCCCTGCCGGCGCCTGCTGTGTTCTGCCAGCGAGGACGTGGGCATGGCCTACCCCCAGGCCATTTCCATCGTGAAGGCCTGCGTGGACACAGCCATGCAGCTGGGGCTTCCGGAGGCACAGCTGCCCCTGGCCCAGGCGGCGGTGCTGCTGGCCACCGCCCCCAAGTCCAACAGCGTGGTGAATGCCATCGGCGCGGCCTGGGCGGACGTGAAGAAGGGACGGACAGGGTCCGTCCCCAGAGAATTGCAGAACGTCCACGCCGACACCACCGGCCAGGAGCGGGAACAGGGCTACCTCTACCCCCACGACTTCCCGGGCCATTGGGTGAAGCAGCAGTATCTCCCCGACGAGCTGGCGGGGGCCAGCTATTACCGGTACGGGGACAACAAGACCGAGCAGGCCGCCAGGGCTTACTGGGAGAAGCTCAAGGGCGGTCAGTAGCGCCAGTTTTCCACCGGCCCGTCGGTGATAAAGTACCGCAGCTCATCCGGCTCCCGGACAGGGCCCAGGTTCTGGATGATCTGGAGCTTGATTTTCCGGGTATCCGGCCGGATGGACTTTATGTAGACGGAGACGCGGTCCCCGGGAGAGACATCCCCCCGCCACTCCGCCAGACCAGACAGGTTGGGGGTCAGCTCTACGAAGACGCCGTATTCCTTCACCCCTCTTACGATGCCGGGAACGGCCTCGCCGGGGGCAAAGGACGCCGCGTTTTCCAGCCAGGTACCCAGCAGCTCCTTGTGGGTCAGGTAGAACCGGCAGGCGGGGGCGTCGATGTCCGTCACCTCCGCCAGGATATCCTGCCCTACCCGGAGCCGGTCCGAGGGGTGGGCGACCCGGGAAACGGAGAGATTCTCCAGCGGAATCAGGGACGTGACGCCGCATCCCAGGTCTACAAAAGCACCGAAGCTCTCCAGATGGGTCACTCTGGCGGGCAGAACTGCGCCGGGAGCGCTATGCTCCAGCAGCCAGGCAATCGCCTGCTCCTGGGCCGCCCGGCGGGAGAGGGTAAGACGGGGCCTGCCCCCGCCGTCCGCCGCCAGGCCGGTGATGGTGAAGCAGGTGGGCCGTCCCACCCGGGAGAGAGCGGCGATGTCTCGCTCCGCACCGCTGATGGCGGGATGGACCGCTTCCGGCCGGGGGATGGTCCCCTCCCAGCCGCCGAAGCGGACCGTCAGGTCCCGCTTCCCGTCGCAGCGGATGGCGACGCCCTCCAGTACCGTCTGGTCCTCCATGGCCCGCCGGAGGACGCCGATGGGCTGATCTTCCGGAAACAGAGGGCCTGCGCCCTCTGGCAGATATTTGTTCCTGCGCATATATGGCACCGTCCTTGCTTTTCCAGGGAAGGACTGATTAAATCGGCGCGCAGATTTATTCGGTGCTTCCCCTGATATAAGACAGTGTATGCACTGTGGTGCTTGACCGGTGAACAGGAGGGATAATTTCTTGATGGATCTGAAACTGAACGACCGGGTGGAGCTGAAAAAGCCCCACCCCTGCGGCGGAAAAACGTGGGTCGTAGGACGGCTGGGAATGGACATCAAGCTCCGTTGCGAGACCTGCGGACATGAGCTGATGCTTCCCAGGAGCAAGGCGGAAAAGGCCATTAAAAAATTTTTAAGCGGGGAGGCGAAGCAATGAGTCAGAAGTGGGTCAAGATCATTTCCCGCGTAATTATCGGGATATTGATTGCAACGATGCTGCTGGGGCTGATTAGTTACGCGTTTATGTGATGCTGCAGGCAGCAGGCGGCTGCGCCGGACCGCCGGAGCGTAAAGATGCCCCGGCGGCGGCTCCGCCTACCGCATGGCGCCTTTCTCCAGCTGAAGCAGCGCTTTCTTCATGTCCAGCCCGCTGGCGTACCCCACCAGCTTCCCGCTTCTGCCGATGACCCGATGGCAGGGAACGGCAATCAGAATGGGATTATGGCGGTTGGCCATCCCCACAGCCCGGCAGGCTTTGGGATTTCCAACGGCGGCGGCCACCTCCCCATACGTGCGAGTCTCCCCATAGGGGATATCGCACAGCGCCCGCCACACCCTCTGCTGAAATTCGGTTCCCCGGAGAACATACGGAAAATCAAACGTCCGCCGCTGGCCTGCCAGATATTCATTGACCTGCCGGAACACCAGGTCCGTCAACGCCGTCCGTCCCTTGTCACAGGCGGGCTCACTTGTCCGCATCAGAAGGGTGACCGCGTCGTCCTGGTACCCGATTTTAAGCTGGTCAAACAGGAACGGATAAACTGCGCAGTTACTCATATACATGTCCTCCCATTGGTGTTGGTGCGGCGTCTTCCAGCTGGCTTTTCCCACCCGTTCTCAGAGACTGTATTCATAGGCGGGGGATGCCGGATAAGCGAGGGTGTTTGCCGCCCTGCAAGGCAAAAAGTTTCAGGAATACCGGACATATGTCAAGATTTTTAACGCGTCTGGACGGTAAAGGATCCGCCCAGACGGCCTTCAAGGCCTGTAGCGACAGGTTCCCGGTAAGACAGGCTCTCTTCTTCCCATCTCGATAACGCCGTATATGCCTCATGGGAGCATTATACCACACGCAGCGGCGGTTTTGTTTATAAATTGGAAAATATATTTTATTTATGAGGAAGTGTAGGCATGGCATTGGGGAGTATCCAAACTAAAGATATTATGATAAGGAAATATGAGACAACAAACGATAGGGGCATGGAAGAAGTGCCCGAAATGTGGAAAGATAGAAAACTAGATGAAAACAGGGCGCAGCCCCTGATGCGGAACGGTATTGTACAGATGGGTACTCTGGATATCTGGATATCGCCTTTCCGGGAAGCATATTTTCAATATTCACAACAGCACTGACACCTTCACTGTGGAAGGTGTCAGTGCTGATCTGTGCAATTATATCCCCTCTGGCACGCCGCAGAGGTGTTTTCCGCGAAAGCTGGAAAATCTTCAAGATGTCTTAGCTGTTTTCGTATGGGCCTATAACCGCTTCGGGTTTCAAAAGCACCGCTATCGTTCCAGACATCCAGGCTCTTCTGTCCCCTTTTCCCTTTTTGATTTTCTTTAACTGCGCGTTTAGACACTCCCTCCGGTTTATTCCTCCTTGACAAATACCGAATCCATGTTATAATGAAGATGCAATAACAAACGCAGCGATGGGGAAAAAGCAAATCTGCTCCCTCTTCAGAGAGCCGGCGGCTGGTGCGAGCCGGTGGAGGGATGTTTCGCGTCAGTCGCCCCGGAGCGGCCGGTCTGAACAGGGCAAGCGCCCTCAGTAGGACGGACGGTACCCAACCGTTACCCTGGGGAGTGATGTCAGTCACGCTGAGAGGCCGCCATCGGCGGCAAGAAGAGTGGTACCGCAAGATCATTAGAAACGATGATCCTGTCTCTTTGTAGGAAAAGAGGCGGGGTCTTATTTTTTACCCCGAGAAAGGATGATGAAACATGAAATTGACCGGCGCGGACATTGTGGTCCGGACTCTGCTGGAGCAGGGCATCACCACCGTCTTCGGCTATCCCGGCGGGCAGGTGATCCATATCTATGATTCCCTGTATAAATACCGGGACGAACTCCAGCACGTCCTCACCGCCCACGAGCAGGGAGCCGCCCACGCCGCCGACGGCTGGGCCCGGGCCACCGGGAAGCCCGGCGTGGTCATCGCCACCTCCGGCCCCGGAGCCACCAATCTGGTTACCGGCATCGCCACCGCCTTTCTGGATTCCATCCCCATGGTGGCCATCACTGGCAATGTTCCCAACAACCAGATCGGCACCGACTCCTTCCAGGAGATCGACATCACCGGCATTACCCTGCCCATCACCAAGCACAACTACTTCGTGGGCGAGATCGAGGATCTGGCGGACACCATCCGGGAGGCCTTCCGGCTGGCGGTCTCCGGCCGTCCCGGCCCGGTGCTGGTGGACGTGCCCAAGGATATCCAGATCGCCATGTACGACTACGAGCCCCAGCCGCCTGTGACCCCCGACCCGCCTCACGCTGCCAAGGAGGAGCGCGTCAGGGAGGCGGCGGAGTGCATCAACGCCGCCCACCGGCCATTTATCTATTTCGGCGGCGGGCTTATCGCCAGCGGGGCTCAGGAGGAGCTGCTGGCGCTGGCGGAGAAGATCGACGCGCCCATCGGCTGCTCCCTCATGGGCGTATCCGGTGTCCCCACGGACCACCCCAGGTTTCTGGGGATGCAGGGGATGCACGGGCACTACGCCTGCTCCACCGCCATGCACCGGTCCGACTGCATCATCGCTCTGGGAACACGGTTCAACGACCGGGTTACCGGCGACCGGACCAGGTTTGCCAGGGGGGCGAAGCTGGTGCAGATCGACGTGGACGGCTCGGAGCTGTCCAAGAACGTGGCGGCGGTGTGCGGGATGCGGGGCGACGTGAAGCTGACCCTGCAAAGGCTGGTGAAGCTGGTCTCTCCGGCGGAGCATCCGGAGTGGCGGGGCACTGTGGAGGGCTTCCAAAGCACGGAGGCCGAAGGCCGAGACGTCCGGACGGGCCTCACCCCCCGGAACGCCCTGCTGACCCTGGACAGGCATCTGACGGAGGATACTCCGGTTGCCACCGATGTGGGACAGCATCAGATGTGGGCCGCCCAGACACTGTCCTTCCGGAAGCCCCGGCGGTTCATCTCCAGCGGCGGACTGGGCACCATGGGCTTCGGCATGGGCGCGGCCATGGGGGCCCAGATGGCTACCGGTGAACACGCCGTGCTGGTTACCGGGGACGGCAGCTTCGGCATGAACCTCAACGAGCTGGCTACCGCTGTGACGAACCGGGTGCCCCTGACCATCCTCCTGCTCAACAACGGCGTGCTGGGCATGGTGCGGCAGTGGCAGACGCTGTTTTTTGACAGGCACTACTCCAACACCATTCTGGAGCGGCAGACGGACTTTGTGAAGCTGGCGGAGGCCTTCGGCGCCAAGGCCGAGCGGGTGGATACGCTGGAGAGTCTGGACGAGGCGCTGGGACGGGCCTTCAGGTACGAGGGACCATACCTGATCGACTGCCTCATCGGGGAGGACGAGTTCGTCCTGCCCATGCTGCCCCCCGGCGGGAGCATGGACGACATGATTACAAAGGTGGGTGACTGACATGGAGAAACGTTATACCGTGGCCGTGCTGGTGCGCAACCAGTTCGGCGTATTGAACCGGGTCACCAGCATGTTCCGGCGGCGGCAGTTCAACATCGACAACCTGACCGTCAGCGAGACGGAGTCCCCGGACTACTCCCGGATCACCGTCCAGTTCGCCGGGGAGCGGGTGACCAAGCAGCAGCTGGTGGACCAGCTGTACAAGCTGCCGGACGTGTGCTCCATCCGGGAGCTGGACAAGGAAAACTCCGTCAGCTTCGAGCTGCTGCTCATCAAGCTGAAGAACGAACCCGCCAGCCGGGGGGACATCATGGCGGCGGCGGACGCCTTTGAGGCCAAGACGGTGGATTATACCCGGGAGTCCATCGTTCTGCGGGTCACCGCCGACAGCAGGAGGATCGACGACTTTATCGATCTCATGCGGGACTATGAAATTCTGGAGATCTGCCGCACGGGCGTCGTGTCCCTGGAGCGGGGCGCGGATACCATCCGGAAAGTGACGAACTTGTGAGCAAACTGATCGTTTTAAGGGGCAATTCGGGAAGCGGCAAAAGCAGCGCGGCCAAGGCCCTTCAACGAGTGCTTGGCCGGAATACGCTCATTATAGCCCAGGATACGGTCCGCCGGGAGATGCTGTGGGCGCGTGACGGCGAGGACACGCCGGCGATCCCGCTTTTGATCCATCTGCTGCGCTACGGTCACGAGCACCACGCAGTGGTGATCCTGGAAGGGATATTGTATGCGGATTGGTACCGGCCGCTGTTTGAGACTGCGGCTGCCCTGTTCGGAAAAGATATTTATGCGTACTACTATGACCTGCCTTTTGAAGAGACCCTGCGGCGTCACGCGACAAAGAAGAACCGTTTTTCATTTGGAGAAAAAGAAATGCGGCGATGGTGGCGGGACCGCGATCATATCGGCCTGATCCCTGAAAAGTCTATCGGTGCGGAAGTGTCTCTGGACGAGGCGGTCCACATGATTCTTTCCGATATGCAGGCGGAGAAATAATTTCTGCTTTGGTCTGAAAAGCGGCATTTGAAGCAATAAAAATCATATTTTAAAAGTGAGGTAACACATCATGGCAAGAATTTTCTATCAGCAGGACTGCGATCTTCAGAAGCTGGCCAACAAGACGGTGGCCATCATCGGCTACGGCTCCCAGGGCCACGCCCACGCCCTGAACCTGAAGGACAGCGGCGTGAAGGTCATTGTCGGCCTCTACGAGGGCAGCAAGAGCTGGGCCAGGGCCGAGAGCCAGGGACTCACCGTCATGACCGCCGCCGCCGCCGCCAAGGCCGCCGATGTCATCATGATCCTCATCAACGACGAGAAGCAGGCCAAGCTCTACAAGGAGTCCATCGAGCCCAACCTCACCGAGGGCAAGACCCTGGCCTTTGCCCATGGGTTCAACATCCATTTCGGCTGCATCAAGCCCCCCAAGAACGTCAACGTCATTATGATCGCCCCCAAGGGCCCCGGCCACACGGTGCGCAGCGAGTACCAGGCCGGCAAGGGCGTGCCCTGCCTCATCGCCGTGGAGCAGGACGCTACCGGCGATGCCTGGGACATCGGTCTGGCCTACGCTCTGGGCATCGGCGGGGCGAGAGCGGGGGTGCTGGAAACCACCTTCCGCACGGAGACGGAGACGGACCTGTTCGGCGAGCAGGCGGTCCTCTGCGGCGGCGTATGCGCGCTGATGCAGGCGGGCTTCGAGACGCTGGTGGAGGCTGGGTACGACCCCCGGAACGCCTATTTTGAGTGCATCCACGAGATGAAGCTCATCGTGGACCTGATCTACCAGAGCGGCTTTGCCGGGATGCGGTATTCGATCTCCAACACCGCCGAGTACGGCGACTATATCACCGGCCCCAAGATCATCACCGAGGACACCAAGAAGGCCATGAAGAAGATCCTGTCCGACATCCAGGACGGCACCTTTGCCAAGGACTTCCTGCTGGATATGTCCGATGCCGGGGCCCAGGTGCATTTCAACGCCATGCGGAAGAAGGCGTCTGAGCATCCCGCTGAGGTTGTCGGCGCGGATATCCGGAAGCTGTACAGCTGGTCCGACGAGGATAAGCTCATCAATAACTGAATTCTGTACCGCCCGCAGGGCGGCAGGAGGCGGCGAAGACCCCCCTGTACGCCAATAAAGCCCTTGCGGCCCGGACTTCCATATGATAAAATGGAGAAAATAACCGCCGGGGGCACTCCGCCCCGCCGGGCGGACATACATGGAGGGGGACGGCTATGAGACAGGAAGAACTGCTTCAGGCCCTGGAGGGCGGCGGACTTTTGGACCGGCTGGAACCGGTTTACGGCGAGGATGCCGCCGGGGCCGCCCGGCGGCTGGCGGATCTGATCCGGGGATACGCCGGGGTCTTTCCCGGCGGAGAGGAGGACGTCCTCCTGTTTTCCGTTCCCGGACGGACGGAGCTGGGCGGCAACCACACCGACCACCAGTGGGGCCGCTGTCTGGCGGGCAGTGTCAATCTGGACACCATCGCCTGCGCCGCGCCCAACGGGACCAACCTGGTGCGCATCCAGTCCCGGAATCACAGGATGGCGGAGGTCTCCCTGGACGATCTGTCTATCCGGCCCGCCGAGTCGGGCAGCTCCGTGTCCATGGTGCGGGGGGTGGCCGCGCGCCTGCGGGAGATGGGCTACACCGTGGGCGGATTCAACGCCTACACCACCACCCGGGTGCTGCGCAGCAGCGGACTGAGTTCCTCTGCCGCCTTTGAGGTGCTGGTGGGGACCATGATGAACCATCTTTTCTGCGGCGGTGTCCTGACGCCTCTCCAGCTGGCCCAGGCGGGCCAGTACGCGGAAAACGTCTATTACGGCAAGCCCTGCGGCCTGATGGACCAGCTGGCCTGCGCCAGCGGCGGGGTGATTGCCATCGATTTTGCCGACCCGGCGTCCCCTGTTTTGCGGCAGGTCCAGGTGGATCTGGCAAAGGAGGGCTACGCCCTGGTCATTGTGGACGCCGGGGCCAGCCACGCGGATCTGACGGAGGAGTACGCCGCTATCCCCAGGGAGATGGGGGAGGTGGCCGCCTGCTTTGGCAGGGAACGCTTGTCCCAGGTGCCCTACGGGCAGTTTCTGAAGGAGCTTCCCCGGGTGCGCTCCGCCTGCGGGGACCGGGCTCTTCTGCGGGCCATGCACTTCTTCCAGGACGACCGGCGGGCGGCGGAGCAATGCGCGGCGCTGGAACGGGAGGATTTCCAGGACTTTCTCCGGCTGGTCCGCCAGTCCGGGCGGTCCTCCTTTATGAATTTGCAGAACGTTATCACCTGCCGGGACAGCCGGGAGCAGCCCCTGGCGGTGCTGCTGGCCCTGGCGGAGGAGCTGCTGGAGGGGTGTGGGGCCTGCCGAGTCCACGGCGGAGGCTTCGCCGGAACCATCCAGGCATTCGTCCCACTGGACCGGACGGAAGCGTTCACCCGGGGAATGGAGGCCCTGGCGGGCGCGGGCGCCTGCCACGTACTTTCCATCCGCAGTACCGGCGCTGCGGTGCTGTTACCTTAAAAGGAGGCGGGCCATGATTCATGAAAGGATCCCGCTGACCGTCCCCGATGCGGACGGCCCCGCGGAGCTGATTACATACGCCCCCGACAACTTTCCGGAGCTGGGCGGGCAGCGGCTGCGCTCCGCCGTTATCATCTGTCCCGGCGGCGGATACCGGTTCCTCTCCGACCGGGAGGGGGAGCCGGTGGCCCTGCGGTTCGCGGGGCTGGGCTTCGCCGCGTTCCTCCTGCGATATCATGTGGCTCCCCAGGGGCGCTGGCCGGTGCCCCAGCGGCAGCTGCTTTCCGCCGTTGCGTATGTGCGGGACAACTGGGAGCGCTACCATGTGGACCCGCACGCAGTTGTTGTGATGGGATTTTCCGCCGGGGGACACCTGGCGGGCAGCGCGGGACTGCTGTGGAACAAGCAGGAGCTGTACCGGCCCCTGCGCCGCCGCCCCTCTGCTTTCCGCCCGGACGGAGCGGTGCTGTGCTACCCGGTGGTGACCAGCGGGGCTGCCGCTCACAGGGATTCCATAGAGAATCTGCTGGGAGAGCGGTACGGCGAGCTGCTGGAGCTGGTTTCCCTGGAGAAGCAGGTCCCCCGGCAGGCCCCGCCCTTTTTCATCTGGCACAACGCCGATGATGTGGGTGTCCCGGTGGAGAACGCCCTGCTGCTGGACAAGGCCCTGCGGGCCAAGGGGGGAGCCTCGGAGCTGCATATTTACCCCAGCGGCGGCCACGGGCAGTCTCTGGCGGATTATACGGTTTTTGCTCCCGGGGAGGATTGGAGGGCTTCCGCCCCCTGCGCGGTGTGGGTGAATCACTGTGCGGCATGGCTGCACAGGAACTTCGGGGATTACGCGGTAGGCCCCCATCCCGATGAGGCGGAGAAGAAGAAAAAAAAGAAGGGGAAAAAATAGCGCGCGCTCCGGCTGGCGGGTATCGTTCCGCCAGCCGGTTTTCTTTGCCTCAGGTGGTAAGTGCCGGGGCGCAGCGCGAATTTCCGATGAAAAGCGTATGGCCGTCACCTGTGGGCCATCGGCTGTGGGGGAAATGCGGGCATGTTGACAGCGGTTGGCGAACATGGTATAGTCAACGCAGCTGAAAAAGCGCAAAGATAAGCACAGGGCAAGCACTGCTCTGCTGTACATGAAAAACCTATCAGCCGATGTGCCCCGCCAAAGGGCGCGGAAGGGAGGAACCAATGAAGCTGCTGACCAGAGCCGGTTGTTCCGATGAGATGAGCCGGCGGGAGAAGGAAAATCTCGCCGTGGCCTATCAGGCCGCCTGCGAGGGGATCGTGCTGCTGAAAAACGATGGAGCGCTGCCTCTCCGGACCAAAAGGGTTGCCCTTTACGGCTCCGGCGCGTCCCGAACCATCAAGGGCGGCACCGGCTCCGGCGAGGTGAACGAGCGCCGCTCCGTCACCATCCTGGAGGGCATGGAGGACCGGGGCTTTGAGATCGCCTCCCGCCGGTGGCTGGAGGAGTACGATACCGTCTACGAGGAGGCGATGGAGGCCCACCGGAAGGAGAAGGCCCGGCGCCTCAAGCGCTTCCAGGGCTCCATCATGGATCTGCTTTTCGACAATTTCCGGCCCCCCTGTGGTCACCCCATCACCCAGGCGGATGTGATCAACGGAGGGACAGATACCTGCGTCTATGTGGTCAGCCGCCAGGCCGGCGAGGGCGGCGACCGCCGGGCGGAGAAGGGGGACTTCCTCCTCTCCGATGGAGAGCGGGAGGCTATCCGTTTCTGCGCGGAGAAGTACGCGCATTTCATCCTGGCCATCAACAGCGGCTCGGCCCTGGACATGGGCTTTGTGGAGGAGATCCTGGGCATCAACGCCATCCTGTTCCTCTGCCAGCTGGGGCAGGAGGGGGGACATGCGGTGGCGGATATCCTCTCCGGAGCGGTCTCCCCCTCCGGGAAGCTCACCGACACCTGGGCCAGGCGCTACAGCCAGCTGCCCTTCTCTCAGGAGTACAGCTATCTCAACGGCGACGTGGACAACGAGTTTTACAAGGAGGGCATTTATGTCGGGTACCGGTTCTTTGACAGCTTCGGCGTGGAACCGGCCTTTCCCTTCGGCTACGGACTGAGCTATACGGACTTCGCCATGCGCTGCGCCGGCATCCGGATCTCCGAGGACGGGCGGCGGGTAACGGTGGAGGCCGCCGTCGCCAACATCGGAGAGACCCGCACCGGCAAGGAGGTGGCCCAGCTCTATGTCTCCGCCCCTAACGGGGCCCTGGACAAGGAGTATCAGTCCCTGGCCGCCTTCGCCAAGACAGAGCCGCTGGCCCCCGGCGCGTCTCAGACTCTGGAGCTGACCTTCGATTTTGCCGCTCTGGCCAGCTTCCGGGAGGCGGACGCCGCCTATGTGCTGGAGAGCGGGGAGTATATCCTGCGGCTGGGCAGCTCCTCCCGCAGCACCGTCCCGGTTGGGGTGCTGCGCCTGGAGCGGGAGATTGTGGTTTCCCGGCACACCCACATCTGCCCGCTGCACCTGCCTCTGGAGGAACTCCATGCCAGGCCCTACGATTTTGCTCCGCTGCCGGACGGACTGCCCCGTCTGACCATCCGGCCCGAGGCCTTTGAGACGGCGGTCTATACCTACGGCAATCTTCCGGCCTGTCCGGATGACGAGCGGGTGAGGCGGGCCATGCGCCGTCTGACAGCGGAGGAAATGACGGACATCGTGGTGGGCGCCGGCATGTCCGCCGGTAAGAACCGGTTCCAGCTGCCCGGCTCCGTGGGCAACACCACCTCCCGGTTCTGGGACCGGGGGCTGGCCAACGTGGCGCTGTGCGACGGCCCCGCAGGGCTGCGCATTCAGCGGAGATCCACCGTGGACAGGAGCGGGAAGATCAAGCCGGTGGACCCGCCCTTCGCTTTCATGAACGATCTGCCCGGTCTGGTCAGGAAGGCGGCCCTGGGGAACCCGGAGCGGGACCCGGTGATCTATCAGTACGCCACCGCATTCCCGGTGGCCACCGCCCTGGCCCAGAGCTGGAACACAGAGCTGCTCTGCCAGGTAGGGAAGGCCGTGTACCGGGAGATGAAGGAGTACGGCTGTACCTACTGGCTGGCTCCCGGCATGAACATCCACCGCAATCCCCTGTGCGGCCGGAACTTTGAATACTATTCCGAGGACCCCCGGCTTACCGGGGCCATGGCGGCGGCCCTCACCCGGGGCGTCCAGCAGGAGGAGGGGTACTACGTCACCATCAAGCACTTTGCCTGCAACAACCAGGAGGAGAACCGCACGGCGGTGTCCAGCAACGTGGGGGAGCGGGCCCTGCGGGAGATCTATCTGCGGGGCTTTGAGGAAGCGGTCCGCGCCGGAGGCGCAAAGGGGGTCATGACCTCCTACAACCGCATCAACGGCGTCTACGCCCCCAACAGCCACGACCTCTGCACCAAAGTTCTGCGCCAGGAGTGGGGATTCGGCGGGGTGGTGATGACCGACTGGAACTCCACCATGGGAGGCCGGGCCAGCAGCGCCGCCGCCCTCCGGGCGGGAAACGACCTCATTATGCCCGGTGGGAGCGGCTATAAGAGGGAGATATTACAGGCTCTGCGGGCGAATCTTATTGATGAAGCGGATCTGCGCCGGTGCTGCGGAAATGTAATCCGCTCCATCCTCGACAGCGCCGTCCAGAAGAACTGCATCGACACCCCCGGCGGGGAAACACCATGACAGGAGGCTTACCGATATGCTGGAGAAATTGAAACAAGAGGTCTACAAGGCCAATATGGAACTGCCACGGAGGGGGCTGGTGACCTACACCTGGGGCAATGTCAGCGGCATTGACCGGGAGAGGGGACTGTTTGTCATCAAGCCCTCCGGGGTGGAGTATGACGCACTGCGCCCTGAGGACCTGGTGGTGCTGGATCTGGAGGGCCGGCAGGTGGAGGGCGGCCTGAATCCCTCCTCGGACGCCAGAACCCATCTGGCGCTCTACAATGCCTTCCCCGGACTGGGGGGCATCGTACACACCCACAGTCCCCACGCCGTAGCCTGGGCACAGGCCGGACGGGATATTCCCGCCTACGGCACTACCCACGCGGACTATTTTTACGGCCCGGTACCCTGCACCCGGGACCTGACGGCGGCAGAGATCGACGAGGATTATGAGGCCCATACCGGCCGGGTGATCGCGGAGACGTTCCGGGAGCGGAATATTGATCCGGCCCATGTACCGGCGGTCATATGCCGCAGCCACGGGCCCTTCACCTGGGGGAAGGACGCCGCCCAGGCGGTGTATCACGCGGTGGTGCTGGAGGAGGTGGCCAGGATGGCGCTGCTGACGGAGCAGATCAACCCCAATGCCTCCGCTGCCCCTCAGCGAGTCCAGGACAAGCATTTCCTGCGCAAGCACGGACCCAACGCTTACTACGGGCAGAAGTAGACGCCGCTTGACAGCAGAAAGGGCACTGGGGCCGCCTTTGGCGGCATATAGTCGAAGCAGTTGAAAATCGGTAAAGTTCGGCGGTCAAAACAGGGCGTGGACTTCGTTGCCGTCCTTGGCGGGCGTCAGCCCGCCTGCGTCCTCCGCCTCGCCACACCCTGTTTTTCCTCGCCTCCGTTTTGCCGATTCTCAACTGCTTCGACTATAACGCCTGCGGAGGTTTTTTTGACAGTCTGAAGCGCCCCGGCAGCAATTTTGCTGCCGGGGCGCCAGTCTTTCCGCTTATTTATGTTTTCCCTGGAAGAACAGCGCCAGGGTACCCGGGCCGGAGTGGTTGCCGATAACCGGGCCTACGTAGTTGATGACCAGCTTGTCCACCTTATGCTTGGCCTTGATGGCCTCTCCCAAGGCTACGGCCTCGTCCTCACAGTCGCCATGGCTGATGAATACCACCGAGGGATCGTCCACAAGCTCGTCCATTTTATCCAGCAGAGCGCTAACCGAGGCTTTCCTCCCCCGAACCTTGCTGACGGGGATCAAGTGGCCGTCATCGTCCACGTGGAGGACAGGCTTCATCTGGAGCATGGTGCCGAAGAGGGCCGCTGCCGCGCTGACCCGGCCGCCGCGCTTGAGGTGGTTCAGGTCGTCCACGGTGAACCAGTGGCAGATGTGGTTTTTGCGCTCCTCCACGAAGTCCCGGAGTTCCTCGAGAGACTTGCCTTTCCGCTTTTCCTGCACAGCCAGATAGACCAGCAGGCCCTGACCCAGAGAGGCGGCCCGGCTGTCGCACACCAGCACTTTGCTGCCGGGGTGGGCGCTCATTACCTCACTGGCGGCGATGGCGGCGGACTGATAGGTGGTGGACAGGCCTGAGGAAAACGCGATGCACAGCACGTCCTTCCCCTGGTTTACCAGACCCGTCATGGCCTCGGTAAATACTGCCACGTTGATGGCGGAGGTGGTGCCCAGAGCGCCGCCGCGGACACGGCTGTAAAAATCCTTGGCGGCAATGTCCCGATAGTCCAGATGGTTAAAATATTCCTTGCCCTCCATCAGAAAGCTGAGGGGCAGAACCTCCAGCTCCAGATCCTCCGCCATTCCGGCGGACAGGTCGCAGCAGCTGTCGGTGAGAATCACATAATCTTTCATACAAGGTCTCCCTCCCTGAGAAACAATATCACGCGGACCCGCAGACGGGTCCACCTTTTCCACCCTATTATACCACATTCTCTGCGGAGCGCAAGAGAAAATTGCGGACGGGCTCACCCCTCCGGCGGACGGGCGGCATAGAGGGCGGCGGCCCGGCTGTCGATCTCCCGCAGGAAGGGCGCAATATCCGCCTGCCCGTGGCCCTCCCGGCACAGGGCCGCGATCTCCCGGTGGAGAGGGTCGGAGGCGTCGTAGGGCGGGATATACAGGCGGCGGAGTACGTGGGCGGAAATGCTGGTGGGATTCATGTAGCTCTCCACGCACCGGGCCGCGGGGGTGGAGCTGAGCATCCCGCAGAGGTAATAGGCCTCCTCCTGGCAGTCCGTGGACACGTACATAACCTTTTCGTTGGGCAGCAGCAGCTTTTCCCCCAGGAGGGGGTGATTCACCGTGCCGGTCACCGCGCAGACGAACCGGGAGGCGATGTATTTCCAGACCACCTTGTAGGGAGCGAAGGTATACGCCCCCACCCGCAAAACGGTATGGAACGCCTGGTGCTGGAGTTCCCGTTCCCATCCGGCGAAGCCCCGGCGGCTATCCAGAATGTCCCGGAAGCGGTTCAGATAGGCCCAGGTCCTTGGCGCGATGCGCTCCAGCTCCTCTCGGGGGACGGGCCGGATTTTTGTTCCGGCGGTGTGGGGACAGAGGATGCAGGCATCGCAGGACGTATTCCACTGACGGATGCCGCCGCCTTTCAGCATGGGAAAAAGGAAGGTTTTCTCCAGCTGCACTGTTACCTGCTCCGACTTCCGCTTCGCCCGGTCCACAAGGTTGACGGCGGTGACCAGGGAACCGCTGGCGCTGAGGGGCTTCATCCAGTACACGGCGTTGGCGCCGCCGGTGAAAACGCCGGTCCTGGCCCGGTAGGGGTTGGTCCCCAGGGCTCGCCGGATGACCGCCAGCTCTTCCCCGGGGGCGGTGATCCAGGGGGCCGCCGGGTCATCCTCCGAGGCGGGCTGGGCCCGCTGCTCCTGGCAGGAGAGGCCCGCGAGTACCTCCGGCAGGGGCGCGTAGGGGTCGAAGGGCAGGGTTTTATGGCCGTCCCGCCGCCTCCACTGGAAGTAGGGCACCGGGTAGGCGGTCTCCTGTCCCTTCCGGGCAAAGAGGAGAGCGGCCCCGGCGGCGGCCTCCTCAAATACCCGGACGCCCGACAGGTCGTCCACCCGAAGGACCCGGACAGGCGTTCCGTCCGCCCCTGCTTGGAACCGTCGGAAGCCGGCACCGTTCTGGGCGGATTTGAACAGTCCCTGCCGGAGGATGAAGCCCAGGATGCCGCCCTCCTTCAGCAGGCGGTCCACGGCGGCGCAGGTAATGAGGACGGAGACGTCCTCCTTGGAAAAGCTCAGATCCAGGCCCTTGGCGGAGAGAAGCCCGTATCCGGCCCAGGCATCCCCGGAGCGGCCGCGGCAGTGGGCGGGCAGGTACTCCCAGTTGACCCAGGGGGGATTGCCCACGATGATGTCCGCCTTTTCCAGGGCTCCGGCGGCGGCCCCGTCCCGGGACAGCAGGTCCCGCACGGCGTCTGCGGGGTGGCCCGCGGTGCAAAAATCCCGCGGCCCGGACGCCTCTCCGGCGGCGGAGAGGGACAGGACGTCTGCGGTATACACGGGAATGACGGTTTCCCGCCCGCTGTCCAGCAGATCCAGCACAGACAGCAGATAGTTGGTTTTGGCGGTCAGCACCGCCAAAGGGTTGAGGTCCAGTCCCCGGACCGTGGAGAGGATGGCCTCCAGGGAGAGGCCCGCCCGCCGCTTCATGGCGATGGCCCGGCACAGGAAGGTGCCGGAGCCGCAGGTGGGGTCCATGATGGACGCTCCTGGGTCTGCCGCCGCCTGCCGGATGATCCACTCCGCCAGCCAGTCCGGAGTATAATACTCTCCCAGGGCGTGACGCAGCTCCTTGGGGATCATGGACTCGTAGATCTGTTTGATAAAATCGCAGCTGTCCTCTGCCCGGAATGCAGGGGAGGGGGAGCCGCTCTCATAGCGGCCCGCAGAGGCGCGGATACGGTCCAGCACCGGAGCAAAGCCGTTTTCCAGCTCGAAAACCGGCCAGCAGTACCAGCCGCCCCCTCCGTAGCCGGACACGCCGTACCGCCCGGTGAATCCGCCCAGAATGAGGGCGGTCCGGGAGGCGGCCTCGCCGCCGCAGAGCCCGCGGAGGGCGGACTCCAGCAGGATCTTGATGAGAAGGCTGTAGCAGGTCTGGGTGGAGAAGAACCGCAGCTGCAGCGCCTCCGCTCCGCCGCAGGCCTCCGCCAGCCGGGTCAGCCTGCTGTTGCCGGACAGGCCGGCAGAGATATCTCCATAAATCCTCCGGAAGTCCTCCCGCCAGCCGGCGGCCAGCTCCGCCGTTTTTTCCGACGGCCGCAGGAGAAAGGCGCGAATTTCCGCAGTCGCGCTGTCTATTTCCTTTCGCAGAGGGGACTGCATATTTTTCAGATCCCCGCAGAACAAATACAAATCGATCACAGGTCAAACTCCCCGCTGTGTTGTGAGATAGGTCTATTGTACCGGAAGCCGGCCAATATTGCAACAAAATATGGGGAAAATACCGGATACGGGCTGTCGGAGGGAGAAATTGCAAAACCTTGCTTGTCATCGCCCCCCACCTGTGCTATAATCAGACTCAGCATACCCAGAAGCAACCCTCCGGTGGCCGGAGGGAAGAGGGGGAAAGACTGCCGTGCATAAAAAGCTGTCCAGACTCATCGAGCCGAATCTGCAGCCCTATTTGTTCTGCCTTGCCCTGTTTGCCGTCCTGACGGCGCCCATACAGCCCCTGCTGTCGCTGGCAGAGACGGCGGCCCTGGCGGCACTGTATATCTACCACCGCCGTCAGAGTATGCGCAGGCGGCGCAGTGTAATGCAGTATATTGAGTCCATCACCGGCGGAACGGATTCCATCAGCAAGAACAGCATGCTCAATACGCCGCTGCCCGTGGTGGTGTTCCGGGGAGACAACGGAGAGGTTATCTGGGCAAACCAGGGCTTCTCGGCATTGTCGGAGTCCCGGGACGATGTGTTTAGTATGCGCATTGAGGACCTGGCTCCGGATTTTGACTACCGGTGGCTTCTGGACGGGACCACCGGGGAGGATCTGGAGGAGCTGACGGAGATCGGAGGCCGGACCTACCGGGTCTACGGAAACGCCAGCCGTGCTTCCAGCCGGGCCTCCAGCCAGGAGCAGATCGTCACGGCCTACTTTGTGGACGTCACCGAGAGCAGGCACATCCAGGCCCTGTACGAGTCCAGCCGCCCGGTGACCTGTCTGCTGGTGGTGGACAACTACGAGGAACTGCTGAAGGCGGGAGGCGAGGCGGCCAAGAGCGCCGTTCTGGCCCAGATCGACGAGCGGCTGAACGCCTGGACCACCGGCTCCGGGGGTATGCTCCGCAAATTCGACCGGGACCGGTATCTGTTCCAGTGCGACGAGCAGTCCTTCCGCCGCCTGCTGGACGATAAGTTCTCTATTCTGGAGTCCATCCATCAGGTGACCAGCGAGGACGGCGTCACAGCCTCCCTCTCCATCGGCGTGGGCAAGGACTGCGACAGCTACGAGGAGGGCTTCCGGTGGGCGGAGAAGTCCATCGAGATGGCCCTCAGCCGGGGCGGCGATCAGGCGGTGGTGAAGGACAGCCTGGACTTCCAGTTCTACGGCGGCCGCTCCAAGTCCACGGAGAAGCGCACCAAGGTAAAAAGCCGGGTGATGGCCAAGGCATTGGGGGAGCTCATCGCCGACGCGGGCCAGGTCTACGTCATGGGCCACGAGTACGCGGATATGGACGCGGTGGGCGCGGCGGCGGGCGTGTGCTGCGCGGCCCGGAAGAAGGGGAAGAAGGCCCAGATCGTCATCGACATGGAGGGCAACAACGCCCGGCCCCTGGTGCGCAAGCTCCGGGAGCTGCCGGAGTACGAGGACGTGTTCGTCAGCGGGCCGGACGCCTTCATCCACGCCCAGCCCGGGGCCCTGCTGGTGGTGGTGGACACCAACCGGCCGGACATGGTGGAGAACCGGCAGCTGCTGGATGCCTGCAACCGGGTGGCGGTCATCGACCACCACCGCCGTGCGGCCACCTATATTGAGAACGCGGCGCTGAACTTCCATGAGCCCTACGCCTCCTCCGCTTCGGAGCTGGTGACGGAGCTGCTGCAATATCTAGTGGAGCCCAGCGACATGCTCCGGGGCGAGGCGGAGGCCCTGCTGGCGGGCATCGTGCTGGACACCAAGAACTTCGTCATGCGGGCGGGGAGCCGGACCTTTGAGGCGGCGGCGTTCCTGCGCCGGGCGGGGGCGGACACCTATGAGGTCCGCCGGTACTTCCAGAGCGACCTGAACAGCATGATCCAGCGCTACGAGATCATCCGGGAGGCGCAGATGGTCCATGGGGACATTGCTCTGGCGGTGGCCCGCAACGAGGTGGACCGGGTGACGGCGGCCAAGACCGCCGACGATCTGCTGAATCTTCAGGGGGTCCAGGCGTCTATCGTCCTCTACCGGCAGGGGAACGGAGTGTCCATGTCAGGCCGCTCCCTGGGGGAGGTCAACGTGCAGGTGATTCTGGAGCAGCTGGGCGGCGGAGGGAACGGCACCTCTGCCGGCGGTTATGTACCGGACAGCGATCTGGACGAGGTCCGGCAGCGGGTACTGGTAGCTATTGGGAACTATTATATTACGTGATGGAAAATTGGGAAAAGATACTGGAAAGTGGGATTTTCAATCGAATGTGAAGTGACCAACTCGGTTTTTCGCAATAAATTTTACATTATGACCGGTGTGCGCGCCGGTGCGTAAGAACAATCAGGAGGAACAACACCATGAAAGTGATTTTACAGCAGGATGTACGGGGTCAGGGGAAGAAGGGCCAGATGATTGAAGTGGCGGAAGGCTACGCCCGGAATTTCCTTCTGCCCAGGAAGCTGGCGGTGCCCGCCACCGCCGACGCGGTGAACACCATGAAGCTGAAAGAGAAGGCTAAAAAGGCGGAGGATGCCCGCCTCAAGGCCGAGGCGGAGGCCATTGTGGAGAAGCTGAAAAATTCTCCCGTCAAGGTGACGGCCCGGGCCGGAGCCAACGGGAAGCTTTTTGGGGCCGTGACCAGCAAGGAGGTTTCGGATGCCCTGCAGGCACAGCATGGCATTGAGCTTGCCAAGCAGAAGATTGTGATGGATGAGCCTATCAAGGCGTATGGGAGTTATGAATTGAAGGCGAAGCTGGGGTATGAGGTTTCGGGGACCGTCTATGTGATGGTGGTGGAAGAGAAGTGATCTTCGCGCCCTTCGGGCGCAGACAGAGATTGCTTCTCCACGCACCCCGGGGGCTACGCGCCCCCGGACCCTGCGGGTACTTTTTGTGTGAACAAAAAGTACCCAAAAAGTCACTTAAACCTGCGGTTTAAGAATCCCTTTCTCGGCTTTGCCTGTCCGGCAAATCCTCGGCGAGGGCCAAAGGGCTGTGCGGCGGGGTTTTTAGATAGGCGAAGCCTCCGAATTGACAGTTCTTCTTCTGCCGCTCTGGTACTTGTAGAACTCCGGCTGCCGCCCTTTCAAAGAGAGACTGCGGTGCATGGGGCACACGGTCTAACGGTACATTCTTCGGATTCGTACCCTCCTTGCCAGACCCTCGTGCCGAGTGCCGCGAGGCAACCCGTACCATTGATAGAACTGTGCGCAGAAGTACAAACCGGCATCGGCCCATTGCACGGACGGTAGACCAGAAATCCAAAGGTCGTAGCGTAACCAATAACCCCCGTAATTCAGGAAGGTTCTTAGGAAACTGCGTTTCCTAAGTGATCTTTTGGTTCTTTTCGTTCACACGAAAAGAACGCCCCCGCCCCGGCGAGGGGCGAATCTATACGATAGATAAGGAAAAGGAAGGCGGCCCGCAGGGCCGCAGATCAAAAGCGCCGCCGCGCCAGCGGCGGCAGAAAGGGGGCGCCCCGATGGCCTTTGAGGACGAAATCCTATCAAGACAGATGCCCCACTCCTTAGAGGCAGAACAATCCGCCCTGGGCGCCATGCTCATTGACGCCGACTGCATCAAGGACGTGATGGACAAGCTCCAGCCCGACGACTTCTACGTCAGGCAGAACCGGGACATCTTCGAAACCATCTATACCATGTTCAGCTACTCCAAACCCATCGACGGCGTGACGGTGGCGGAGGAGATGCAGAAAAACGGCACCTATGACGACCAGGTCACAAGAAACTATCTGGTGCAGCTGATGGAGATCACCCCCACCGCCGCCAACGTCATGGAGTACGTGAAGATCATCCAGGATAAAGCCCTCCTCCGCTCCCTGGCCAAGGCTGCCGGGGAAATCACCGCCATGGTCCAGGAGGGCCTGGGAGAGGCCCGGGATATTCTGGAGGCCTCGGAGCAGAAGGTCTATGCTATTCGCCGGGGCCGGGGAAGCCAGGAGCTGACCCCCGTGGCCCAGCTTATCAAGCCCTTTCTGGACCGGCTCAACGATCTGGCTTCCGGAAAGATGGATATGGTGGGCCAGCCCAGCGGCTTCTCCGCTGTGGACCAGAAGATCCACGGGCTGAACAAGTCCGACCTTATTCTGCTGGCCGCCCGCCCCGGTGTGGGCAAAAGCTCCTTCGCCATGAACATGGCCCTGAACGTGGCCCGTCAGGCCCAGAAGACGGTGGCCGTGTTCTCTCTGGAGATGAGCAAGGAGCAGCTGCTGGAGCGTCTGCTGGCCTCCGAGGGGCTGGTGGAGCTGAGCAGGCTGAAAACCGGACGGCTCAGTGCCTCCGACTGGGGGAAGATCACCCAGGCGGCCCGGACCCTGCGCCAGACCGACATTCGCATCGACGACAACCCCATGCTCACCGCCGCCGACATGAACGCCAAGTGCAGGCGGCTGGAAAATCTGGGCCTGGTGGTGGTGGACTACCTCCAGCTCATGAGTTCCTCCGGCGGAAAGAGCTACGCCGGGGAGAACCGCCAGCAGGCGGTCAGCGACATCTCCCGTATGCTGAAGATCATGGCAAAGGAGCTGGATGTGCCCGTTATCTGCCTCAGCCAGCTCAGCCGTGCCAACGAGAAGCGGGAGGACAAGCGCCCCATGCTCTCCGACCTCCGGGACTCCGGCGCCATCGAGCAGGACGCGGATATCGTCATGTTCCTCTACCGGGAGGACTACTACAAAGAGGATGTGGAAAACCGGAACGTGGCGGAGTGCATCGTAGCCAAGAACCGCCACGGCGAGACCGGAAAGGTGCCCCTCCGCTGGACGCCGGAGTATGTGACGTTCAGCAGCCTGGAAATGCGCTATGACGAAGATGATTGATCCACTGGTACGACAGGTCCGCGCTTTCTGCGAGAAGCGGGACCTGCTGCCCCGGGAGGGGACCGTGCTGTGCGCTCTCTCCGGCGGGCGGGACTCCATGGCTTTGCTGCACATTCTGTCCCAGCTGGCGGAGGAAGGGGGCTTTCAGGTCACTGCCGCCCACTTCAACCACCGGCTGCGGTCCACAGCGGACAGGGATGAGGCTTTTGTCCGGAACTGGTGCCGGGAGCAGGGTATTCCCCTGACCTGCGGGGCGGGGAATGTGAGGGAATTTGCCCGCCGTGAGAGACTGAGCGTTGAGGACGCGGCCCGCACTCTGCGCTATGCTTTTCTGGAGACTGCCGCCCGTGACATGGGCGCGGCCCGCATCGCTACCGCCCACCACCGGGAGGACAATGCCGAGACGGTCCTCCTCCATCTCCTGCGGGGAACGGGCCTCCGGGGACTTGGGGGCATCCCGCCGGTGAGAGGGAGGATCGTCCGCCTTCTGCTGGAGACCAGCCGGAGGGAGATCGATGGGTATGTGGCGCGGCATGAAATTCCCTATGTGGAGGACGAGAGCAACCGGGATGCCGCGTATACCCGCAACCGCCTGCGGCTGGAGGTCCTGCCTCTGCTGGAGGAGATCTCACCGGGCTGCGGGGCGCGGATCGCGGCGGCGGCGGAGCTGCTGCGGGAGGAGGACGGCCATCTCCGCCGGGAGGCGGAGACCCTTGTGCCGGAGGCGGCAGACGGCGCGGTGATCCTGCCCGTCCAGGTGCTGGACCGGCAGGATGCGGCCATCCGGCGGCGTCTGGTGCGGACCATGGGCCGGAAACTGGGCGCTGAACTGACAAAAGCGCAGACAGAGGCGGTGCTGTCCCTGAAAAGCGGCGGCTGTCTGGACCTTCCAGAGGGCCTGCGCGCCGTCCGGAAGCCTCACCGGCTGATTTTGGAAAAGCAGGATCCCCTCCCGCCGCCCCTTGTGCTTCACGAGGGGGAGCAGCTCTGGGGTCCCTGGCAGATCACCGTTCGCCGGTGCGATGGACCGGCGGAGGAAGGTGCGGACAGAATCGTTCTCCGGGATACCGGCGGTGAGCTGACTGTTGCCGCTTGGGACGGCACCGGCCGTCTGGCGGTGGAGAACGGAAGCCGGACAGTAAAGCGGCTGTTTGCCGACGCGGGCGTCCCGACAGAGTGCAGAAGGGAGTATCCGGCAGTGCTGCTGGATGGAACGCTGGCCGCTGTGCCGGGGGTGGCAACAGACCGGGCCTGCTGGCCGCAAAAAGATGAGGCGTGTCTGGTTATCACCTGGGAGCCATACAGAGTGGAGGTGCCTGAATGACTGTCCGGTATGCGAATGAGGGCGATTTTGGACTGCTGTGCGGCAATGACCGGCATATCTGCGCGGATGAACTGAGAAGCAGCATTGAAGCAAAAAGAATCCTTGTCATACTGGACGGAGGCCGCACCGCCGGATGGCTGCGGTATAATCTGTTCTGGGATAACCTCCCTTTTTTGAATATGCTGTACCTTTTTGAGGAATACAGAGGAAAAGGGTATGGCGCTCAATTGGTGCAGCATTGGGAGCAGGAAATGGCCGGGGCCGGTTACCGGGAGGTCCTGACCTCCACGCTGTCCAATGAGCGGGGGCAGTTTTTCTTCCGCAAAAGAGGCTATACCGACTGCGGCGCGTTACTGCTGCCCGGTGAACCGCTGGAGATCATCCTGCGAAAGGAGCTGACTGGGCAGACCGACCTGTCCTGAAAAACACCCCCGGGCATCCGCCATGGGCAGCGAAAATGATTTCCCCGCGCCGGAGGCGCGAAGAAGCCGCTATCAGACAACCAAAGAAAAGGAGAAAAGAAAAATGGGCATGATGGATCAGGACATTTTGAAGGTACTCTATACCGAAAAGCAGATCGCCGCAAGGATCGAAGCCATGGGCATGGAAATGTACGGCGCGCTGAAGGATAAGGACCCGCTGTTTGTCAGCGTCCTGCGGGGAGCTTTCATCTTCATGGCGGACATCGTGCGGGCCTGCCAGGTCCGCTGTGACGTGGAGTTTATCGCGGTGTCCTCCTACGGAAACGCGACCTCCTCCTCCGGAGCGGTGAAGATCACCCACGACATCCAGCAGGACATCACCGGAAGGAACATCGTGGTCATCGAGGACATTCTGGATTCCGGCAATACCCTCCACTTCCTCAAGCAGTATTTCATGACCAAGGGGGCGGCCTCCGTGTCCATCTGCACCCTGCTGGACAAGCCCAGCCGCCGGACAAAGGCCATCACCGCCGACTACATCGGCTTCACTGTACCCGACGAGTTCGTGGTGGGCTACGGGCTGGACTACTGCCAGAAGTACCGCAACCTGCCCTACATAGGCGTCCTGAAGCCGGAGGTCTATAGCGGAGAAGAATAGGAACATAGAACCGGGCCCGGACCGGCAGGTCCCGCCCAAAGGAGTGATTTTTTGACCAAGCAGAGAAACCGCCCCGGCGTGGGCGTGTATTTCGCCCTGATCCTGCTGCTGCTGTGCGGCTACTACCTCTTTTTTGATACGCTGCGGGTACCGGCGGTATCCTACGCCCAGGCGGAGGAGCTGTTCCGCCGGGAACAGGTCCAGAGCTTTTACGTGAAGAACGGCAGCGAGCTGTACCTGTCCCTCCGGGACGGGACCACCGTCCGCAACGAGCTGGGCAGCACGGACCGGTTCCGGGAGGAGCTGGGGGAGCTGATCCGGGAGCAGAAGGCCGCCGGCATTCTGGTGGACTACGATTTTGCCCCCGTGTACCGTCCTCCCTGGTGGAGCGAGATCCTGCTGTATGTGCTGCTCATCGGGGGCATCTTCCTGGTTTGGCAGTATATGATGATCCGCGCCCAGGGGGGCGGCGGCAGCATGGACCAGGGCAAGCGCTTCGGCAAGGCCCGCATCCGCTTCGGCTCCGACAGCCAGGAGCGGGTGGATTTTGAACAGGTGGCCGGAGCGCGGGAGGAAAAGGAGGAGCTGCAGGAGATCGTGGGCTTCCTCAAGGAACCCAGGAAGTATCTGGACCTGGGGGCACGGATCCCCAAGGGCGTACTGCTGGTGGGACCTCCGGGTACCGGCAAGACCCTGCTGGCCAAGGCCGTGGCCGGGGAGGCCGGGGTCCAGTTCCTGTCCATCTCCGGCTCCGACTTCGTGGAGCTGTACGTGGGCGTGGGCGCCAGCCGGGTGCGGGACCTCTTCGAGGAGGCCAAGAAGGTGGCCCCCTCGGTGGTGTTCATCGACGAGATCGACGCCGTGGGCCGCCGGAGAGGCGCGGGCCTGGGCGGCGGCCACGACGAGCGGGAGCAGACCCTCAACCAGCTGCTGGTGGAGATGGACGGCTTCGGCAGCAACTCCGGCGTGGTGGTCCTGGCGGCCACCAACCGGGCGGACATTCTGGATCCCGCCCTGCTGCGTCCCGGACGGTTCGACCGGCAGGTCTACGTGGGCCGTCCCGACAGCCGGGGCCGGGAGGAAATTTTGGCCGTCCACACCAGAAACAAACCCCTGGCAGAGGACGTGGATTTGAAAGTCCTGGCCCAGTCCACGTCTGGATTCACCGGGGCGGATCTGGAGAATCTGGTCAACGAGGGCGCCCTGCTGTCCGCGCGGAAGGGACAGAAGTTCATCACTATGGACAACCTCCAGGAGGCGGTCATCAAGGTCATCGCCGGTCCGGAAAAGCGCAGCCGCGTGGTGCCGGAGCATGAGCGGAAGCTCACGGCCTATCACGAGGCAGGCCACGCCGTCATGCACCACTGCCTGCCCAGCGTGGACCCCGTCCACGAGGTGACCATTATCCCCCGGGGACAGGCGGGGGGCATGACCATCTCCCTGCCGGGAGAGGACCGGGGCTACTACTCCAAGCGCTATATGGAGGAGGAGATCGCGGCCCTGCTGGGAGGCCGGGTGGCGGAGAGCCTTTTCCTGGACGATATCTCCACCGGCGCGTCCAACGACATCCAGCGGGCCTCCGAGATCGCCCGGAAGATGGTCACGGCCTACGGCATGAGCGAACGTCTGGGCTCCGTCAGCTTCGACTCGGGCAGCGACGAGGTGTTTATCGGCCGCAGCATGGCCCAGGCCAAGACCTATTCTGAGGAGGTGGCCGCCCAGATCGATCAGGAGGTCAAGGCCATCATCGATGCCGCCTACCGCCGCTGTCAGGAGGTGCTGAGCGCCCACCGGGAGCAGATGGAGGCCGCGGCGGCGTATCTGCTGGAGCATGAGACTATGTCCGGGGAGGACTTCGCTGGTGTGATGGGATTCCCCAAGGTACTCATCGAAGGTGAGCGCCGGAACGGTTATTCGCTCTGAAAGAACGAACAGCGCCCCAAAGCGAACCGCATTGGGCAGGAGGGGAAAACGATACAAAAAAAGCGGCGCCGGTTTGCTGTGAAAACCGGCGCCGCTTTTTGCAGCCAGGAAAACGTTCTATACTTGATGATTTTTTCACAACCTGCTGTTTGGCGGAAGAAAAAATTTCCGTGAAACGATATGGACTGTTCCGGGGAATGTGATATACTGAAGTTAATTTAAAGAGAGCGGATGATCCCTGTGCTGAAAAAATTTGTCTCGCTGCTGCTGTCTCTGCTGATCTGCCTGTCCCTGCTGCCTGGTCAGGTGAGCGCTGTTGACGCGCCGGAAGGCGCGCCTCCCGTTCAGACGGAGGCTTCGGAAGCAGCGCAGCCGAATAAAACGGAAGATCTCGTGATGCCAGTCTTTGCAGGGGAGGATTTCCCAGGAGAGACGGGAAGAGACCATTCAGAAGGCTAGACATTCAGGCATCTCTATACTCAGGTATTCCCTCATTTCCTGACGCATGACTTCTCGGTTGACTACGTCTCCATACGCATTGTAGATATAATAGGCATGGAGATACAGCTCTTTACTTTTTTCAGTTTCTCCTAAAAAGTAACAGCATGCCGCTTGAATCGCCAAAAATCCTGGCAGAAATTGATATTTTCCCCGGTAGATGCAGAGGCGTCTTCCTTCTTCTGCAATTTCAAGAGCTTCTGAATAACGCTTCCCCATACCCAGATTGATTGCATAGTTGTGTGCAATCAAGCAGAAATGTGTAACATATCCGATTAAATCCTGATGATTTTTCCTGACATATTTGAGCAGCTGATCGTACATATCAGTTGCTCTTTTTTTTTCTCCAAGGTGGGAATAGGTCCGGGCAATCTGGTTAATTAACCTGGTTTCCTCTAAACTATAATGGCCTCGCTGGAAATCTTCCGGGTCAAACTTTGAGCATGTCATTCGGATGGCTTCCAGCTGCATCTCCAATTTTTCACTTGGACTGTATGGCCCATCTGCTCTGCCTATAATTGCCTGCTGGGCAAGCAGAAACTGCCGGGCGCTTCGGTCGTTCGGCTCTATGACCTTCTCCAATTCCGACAGTTTTTCCAAGATACTATTTCGAAGATTTGGCTGGCCTTCTTGCGGGGTACGCTCATACAAAATCATATCATCCTGAATTTCCCGCACCAATGCTCCCATCGAAATGCCTTTCTGATCCCACAGTGCGAGAAACCTGTCCTTCGGCAGCCCCAATCGCTCCAGCAGGTTCTTTGTCAGATTACGGGAGGGGTCCTGCTGGTTGTTTTCAATGCGGGAGAGGTTGGGAACGGAGCAGAACCCTTCACACAGCTCCTCCTGACTGATCCCCAGCTCTTCCCGGCGTTTCCTGATATATGTCCCCAGTTTAAATTCGTTCATAACCGGCGGTCTCCTTGGATAAATTTGCTTTACTATCTTATGGTATGGTCCACAGTTTGTCAAGACAGACATCGTATATTTGATAATCTTTTCACAACTTGCTGTTTGACGGAAGGAAAAATTTGCATGAAACGATATGGACTTCACACCAGGAGCTATGTATAATGGGCTCATCTTAAAAAGAAAGGATGATCCCCATGTTGAAAAAACTCACCGCACTGTCCCTGTCCCTGCTGATCTGTCTGTCCCTGCTGCCCGGCCAGGCTGGCGCTATGGATGCGCCGGAAAATGAGCCGCCTGTTCAGGCGGAGGATGTGGAGAATCCGGTTTCTCCCGAGGATGCCGATGCTGGCATTGCGCCATGCAGGATGGAGTGTCAGGATCCCCTTGACAAGAATGCCGGTGGCGGCATCTGGGAGTCTAATGGCGCTGGAGGACCTGTTGGCGCTGATCCGGGTCATTTAGGCAGCATGTTGCAGCCTTGATAGTGTAGACTTTCCCTATAGGACATGATCGCTGTATCCTGCGCAGTATTTTCAATCACAACTTGAATACGAAACCGCATCGAGCATATCTTATGCCCGCTGCGGTTTCCAGCATGTATTGATAACGCATGGAGGGACATTCTTATGAGAAAAAGAATCTGCCTGTTTTTGCTGGCTTTTTGCCTTCTTCTGACCGCCTGCGGCCCCGCAGCCCAGCCGGAAACGGATACAGACCCTGCGCCGGAAGTGTCCGCACCTGAGGGGACACTCCCGGAATCTTCATCTGGTCCTGAGGGCCCCGCAGAGCCGGAGCTGTCCCAGCGGGAAAAGGGCTGGCTTGAGGATATCGAATTCCTGCGGGAGCAGTATAAAGAAAAACACCTGAACCCTTTCTATTTCCATTCTGAGGAGGAGTTCGACCACAAGCTGGACCGGCTGGCCGCGAGGGTAGGCGAGCTGACGGACAGTGATATGTATTTTGAGCTGGCGGCGATCATTGCTGGCATGGGCGATGTTCATACGAGCATCAAGGCGCCAGAATCCCTTTACGAAAGGATCTTTCCTTTCGACACCCGCTATTTTGGAGACCGGCTGTGCATTGTTGACTATGTGGAAGGATATGAAGAGCTTGCCCCCTATCTGCTGCGGGAGATCGTTGCCGTAAATGGGGTGGACATCGCCTATTTGATGAGAAAAGCAGAGAGTATTACTGATCCCACCAACAACTGGCACAGTATGGAGACCTTTTCATACAACTGGAGCCCCATACCGGCTTTCTACGAGTGGGCTTCAGGATGTGACACGTGGGAGACCTGTACGCTCCAGATCCTGAATGAAAACCAGGAGGTTGAATCGGTGGAGATCCCTGTCATTTCATGGGAAGAGTATGAATCGTCAAAAAAGGTCTTTGCGGAAAGCTTGATGTCCATACCTCTTATGTTCAAGGAAGACCAGGCGGGGTATATAGACTGGTCTGGCGGTTGCGCATATCTGTCTATAGCACACATGACGGCTCTGAATAGCACATATTATGAGGAGCTTTTTCAAAAGATCGTAAAGACGGTGGAAAACCATCCGGACTGCCGCAAGCTGGCTATTGATCTCCGCGGTAATCCCGGCGGGTACAGCACATCCGTCACCTATTTGCGCAACAATCTCCACATATTACAGGAGATTCCCTTTGAGCAGGTATTTGTCCTCACGAATGGATATACGGCATCTGCCGGCATAGCTTGCCTCACTGTTTTTGAGAAAGAATTGGGTGCCGTCAAGGTGGGTGAGCCCACCGGTCAGTTCACATCCTTTTTCATGCATGGTACCAGTATGACCGGGGTTTCCGTCACCCTGCCGCACTCACAGCTTTCCGTTGTGGTCTCCACCGGCTGGCATGAGGGAGACAATCCGGAAAACACGGTATATAATAAGGACCGCCGGCTCTATGAGTGGGAGAATACCATCCTGCCGGATGTGTATGTCTGTCAGGATATCGAGGACGTCCGTCAGGGGAAGGACAGCGTTATCGAATGGGTGCTGGCGCAGTAACAAACCGGGGAGTGAGCTGATATGAAAAAAAGAACCTGCCTGTTTTTGCTGGCTTTTTGCCTTCTTCTGACCGCCTGCGGCCCCGCAGCCCAGCCGGAAACGGATGCAGACCCTGCGCCAGAAGTGTCCACACCTGAGGGGACACTCTCGGAACCCTCCTCTGTTCCTGAGGACCCCGCAGAGCCGGAGTTATCCCAGCGGGAAAAGGGCTGGCTTGAGGATATCGAATTCCTGCGGGAAAAGTACAAGGAAAAGCACGCGGACCCCTTTTATTTCTGCCCGGAAGAGGAATTTGACTGGAAGCTGGACCGGCTGTCTGCACAGGTAGGGGCGTTATCTGATAGCGATATCTTTTTTGAACTCAGTGCTATCGTTGCCGGAATGGGAGACGATCATTCGCTCCTCCAGTGGGACGATCCCTTTGACCGGGTCTTCCCGGTCAGAGCCGGGCTTATTGACGGCAGGCTGTATCTGACCGGCTACCTTGAAGGGTATGAACAGTTCGCACCCTATCTGCTGCACGAGATCGTTGCGGTAAACGGGGTGGATGCCCTGTATCTCCGGCAGAAGTCCGCCAGCCTCCTGGTCCCCTTTACCTGGGGCAGTAGAGAGATCTTCTATTTCTATCCGGCCTTTTTTGACTGGGCGGGATGCGATTACAAGGAGGGCTATGTCTTCCAGATACTCAACGATAAGCAGGAAGTCGAATCGGTGGAGGTCCCCGTGATAGGCGCAGATGAATGTCCGGAGGGCATATGGGTCCGCCACAGGAACTGGGAATCGCTGCTTTATTTGAAGAAAGCTGACTGCACAGAATATTACGAGGGGAAGGACGGAGGCTGCATTCAATGGTGCATTGCCGACATGGAGCATCCCAGCACCGTCCGGCGGTATCTGCATGAGGCCCATAAGCTGATGGAAGAGCATCCGGATTGCGGCAAGTTGGCGATCGACCTTCGGGGATGTCCCGGCGGGCTTGCGGACAGCCTGGAAGAGTTCCAAAAGGGAGCCGATCTGCTGGAAGGGAAACGAATATATGTACTTACCAGCGGATATACGGCCTCCGCAGCCACAAGGATCATAGCTTACTGCAAAGATGCGTTTGGCGCAGTGTCTGTCGGCGAACCTGCGGGACAGTTTTCGTCCTTTTTTAGCCGGAGCGAGGATGTGTGCCACCATCCAGCGGTCTTTCCCCATTCGCAGATCAAGGCCTATATCTCTGACCTATGGCGGGACAGTGCGGTATTGTTGCCTGAGATGGGCATATCTCCGGTTTATGAGGAGTACTACAATGGGGACGGCAGGCTCTACGAGTGGGAGACCTGCATCCAGCCGGATGTGTTTGTCCACATGGACATCGAGGATCTGAGGCAGGGGAAGGATAGTGTTTTGGAGTGGGTGCTGGCACAGTGATGCAGTAAACCATATAAAGCAAAAGGGAGTGTGCTGATATGAAAAAGAGAGTATACTGGTTCCTGCTGGCCCTCAGCCTGCTGCTGACCGCCTGCGGCCCCGCAGCCCAGCCGGAAACGGATACAGACCCTGCGCCGGAAGTGTCCGCACCTGAAGGGACACTCTCGGAACCCTCCTCTGTTCCTGAGGACCCCGCAGAGCCGGAGTTATCCCAGCGGGAAAAGGGCTGGCTTGAGGATATCGAATTCCTGCGGGAGCAGTACAAAGAAAAACACCTGCACCCCTTCTATTTCCATTCGGAGGAGGAGTTCGACTACAATCTGGATCAGCTGTCCGCGAGGGTAGGCGAGCTGACGGACAGCGATATGTATTTCGAGCTGGCGGCGATCATTGCCGGCATGGGCGATATTCATACGAGTATCCAGGCGCCGGATTCCCTTTACGAAAGGATCTTTCCTTTTGACACCTTTTATTTTGGAGGCCGGTTGTACCTGACCGACTATCTGGAGGGGCACGAGGCGCTTGCCCCCTATCTGCTGCGGGAGATCGTTGCCGTAAATGGAGTGGATATCGCTTATTTGAAGAGAAAAGCAGAGAGTATCACTGATCCTGCCAACAGCTGGCGCAGTATGGAGACATTTCCCTATTGTTGGAGCGTCATGGCATCATTCTATGACTGGGCAGCAGGACTCGATGCCCAGGAAAGCTATACATTCCAGATCCTGAATGAAAACCAGGAGGTCGAGTCGGTAGAAATCCCCGTCATTTCCCTGGAGGAGTATAAAGGGTCCGCCAAAGTCTATGCAGAGGGTCTGATGTCCTTGCCTCTTATGTTCAGCGGGGATCAGGCGGAATATATCGATTGGTCTGGCGGCTGCGCGTATCTGGCCATAGGTCGTATGAGGACTCTGGACAATACGTATTATGAGGAACTTTTTCAGGAAATCGCAAAGATTGTGGAGAACCATCCGGACTGCCGCAAGCTGGCTGTTGACCTCCGCATCAATCCCGGCGGGTACAGCACATCCGTCACCTATTTGCGCAACAATCTCCACATATTACAGGAGATTCCCTTTGAGCAGGTATTTGTCCTCACGAATGGATATACGGCATCTGCCGGCATAGCTTGCCTCACTGTTTTTGAGAAAGAATTGGGTGCCGTCAAGGTGGGTGAGCCCACCGGTCAGTTCACATCCTTTTTCATGCATGGTACCAGTATGACCGGGGTTTCCGTCACCCTGCCGCACTCACAGCTTTCCGTTGTGGTCTCCACCGGCTGGCATGAGGGAGACAATCCGGAAAACACAGTATACAATAAAGACCGCCGGCTCTATGAGTGGGAGAATACCATCCTGCCGGATGTGTATGTCTATCAGGATATCGAGGACGTCCGTCAGGGGAAGGACAGCGTTATCGAGTGGGTGCTGGCGCAGTAACAAACCGGGGAGTGAGCTGATATGAAAAAAAGAACCTGCCTGTTTTTGCTGGCTTTTTGCCTTCTTCTGACCGCCTGCGGCCCCGCAGCCCAGCCGGAAACGGATGCAGACCCTGCGCCGGAAGTGTCCGCACCTGAGGGGACACTCCCGGAATCTTCATCTGTTCCTAAGGGCCCCGCAGAGCCGGAGTTATCCCAGCGGGAAAAGGGCTGGCTTGAGGATATCGAATTCCTGCGGGAGCAGTACAAAGAAAAACACCTGCACCCCTTCTATTTCCATTCGGAGGAGGAGTTCGACTACAATCTGGATCAGCTGTCCGCGAGGGTAGGCGAGCTGACGGACAGCGATATGTATTTCGAGCTGGCGGCAATCATTGCCAGCATGGGTGATCTGCATACGAGCATCCAGGCGCCGGATTCCCTTTACGAAAGGATGTTCCCCTTCGATACCCGTTATTTCGGAGACCGGCTGTATATTGTCAACTATCCGGTAGAATATGAGGAGCTTGCTCCCTATCTGCTACAGGAGATCGTTGCCGTAAACGGAGTAGACGTTGCCTATTTGAAGAAGAAAGCAGAGAGTATTACCAATCCCACCAACAGTTGGTTCAGTAAGGAGATATTTCCCTATAAATGGAGCGTCATGGCATCATTCTATGACTGGGCAACAGGCCTTGATGCCCAGGAAAGCTATACATTCCAGATCCTGAATGAAAACCAGGAAGTTGAATCGGTGGAGATCCCCGTCATCTCCATGGAGGAGTATCAAAGGAGTGAGAAAGTCTATCAGGAGAACATTCGTTCTGTATATGTTATGTTTTACGGAGATTGGACGGACTATGTGGACCAGTCCAGCGGGTGTGTTTACCTTGCTGTAGGTTCTATGTTTGACCTGGAAGAATCCCATTATAAAGAGCTTTTTGAGGATACCGCAAAGCTGCTGGAGGAGCATCCGGACTGCCGCAAGCTGGCCATTGATCTCCGTCACAATTCCGGCGGGTACAGCACATCCTTCGCCTATCTGCAAAAGCATCTTCCGATACTGAAGGAGTTCCCGTTTGAGCAGGTGTTTGTTCTCATTAATGGATATACGGCATCCAATGCCACTCGCTGCATTACGCTTTTTGAGGAGGAGCTGGGTGCCGTCAAGGTGGGCGAGCCCACCGGTCAGTTCACATCCTTTTTCATGCATGGTACCAGTATGACCGGGGTTTCCGTCACCCTGCCGCACTCACAGCTTTCCGTTGTGGTCTCCACCGGCTGGCATGAGGGAGACAATCCGGAAAACACAGTATACAATAAAGACCGCCGGCTCTATGAGTGGGAGAATACCATCCTGCCGGATGTGTATGTCTATCAGGATATCGAGGATGTCCGTCAGGGGAAGGACAGCGTTATCGAATGGGTGCTGGCGCAGTAAATACCGAAAAATATATTATTGATCCCCCCTTTCTCCCGGAAGCCGCGTAAGCACCGGAGAAAGGGGGGATACTTTTACTTGAAAGAACCACAAAAGAACGCGATACAAGGATAATTGTTTTGTCTATGCAGACAAAATATTTTGGAGCTGCAAAAAAACGTTGACGAAAGCAAGAAACAACAGCCCCGCATGGATCAGGTCTTGTCAGCCACGGCGTTATAGAGGAACACCACGATCTGTCCGCGCTGGCAGATGTTCTCGGGGGCGAAGGTGGTGTCCGTGGCACCCTGCGTGATGCCGTTGGCCACGGCCCAGGCCACCGCCTGAGCATAGGAGGCGCTGGCGTCCACGTCGGTAAACTTGCCGGTGGGCTCCGTCTCGGGACTGCCCGCCGCCTGCCACAGGTAAGTCATAGCCATGGCGCGGGTGCAGGGCTTGTCCACGTCAAAGGTGGTGCCGGATACCATGCCCTTCTCAGAGGCCCAGACAGCCGCCTTTGCGTAACCATCCGGGATGGAATTGGTGAAGGGGTTTTCGACCGTCGGTTCCGGCTCGCCGTAGGCTCGCCAGATGAAGGTCAGGATCTGGGCGTTGGTGCAATCCTTACCGGGGGAGAATTTGTCCTTCTCGGTACCGTTGGTAATATTATTCTGCACCGCCCAGACCACGGGATCAGTGACCCAGTTCCCCACGGGTACATCGGTAAATACATCGGAAATCAGCTTAGGCTCGCCGGAGAGCTGAAACAGCCAGAAGCTTTCGCCAACCGTTATCCGAAGCAGCGTATTTGTTTCAAACAGTTCATACAGACGGTCAGAATTACAGGTAATGGTTCCGTCCTGCGCGGCGCTGAAACCAAGCTGTGCCGCTGTTGGATTACCTGTAGCCTCTGTTTTGCCGTCTGCGGGGAGCGTGTAAGAAAGCTCGTCTTTCGGGATGGGCACGAGATAAGCGTCCTTCTCAGGCGCCAGCAGGAACAACTGCTGGCGGTTGTCAGTCCATGCGGTAAACACGACTTCATCCTCTGACTTTGCGCCGGTAACGATGATGTCCACGCCTGTCGGAAGGAGCATTGTGGAGGCATCCTCAATGGTTTTACTGTCCATATAAGCAACCATGGGAGCGCCATTCTCATTTGTGCCTCTTACAAACCCAACCACTGAATAAGTTTCTGTTTTGCTTTCCATGAGGATGCCGGAGTTTTCCGGCCTCTGGCAGGTGATTTCCGGCGAAGTGTTCTCATCCGCCGCGAACGCCGGGACAGCCAGCCCCAGGCACAGGGCCAGTGCGAGGAAAAGTGCTGAAAACCGCTTTTTCATGTTCGTTCTCTCCTTTGTTTTTTTGTATGGGTGTTCCCTGTCTCAATGGTACTTGCCCCGGGGGTGGTACTTTCCTTCCCGGCCCCCGGCGGGCGTTCCCATCGAGGCAAACAGAAAGCGGCGCGGGATATAAAACCCCACACCGCATATATACAGACACAAAGCCCCTCTTGATAAAACGGCAGATTTCCGCTATAATAGGGGTTGGCACAGTAATATACTGTTGTGTGGGAGGAACGGCTCCCGCATAGGGGCGCGGGGTGTTGGTAGCATCCTGCGCCCTGCCTTTTATTTGCCTCGTTGCCACTATTCTACACCATTTACGCGAAAGGTGCAAGCAGTTTTTTTCTGCTGCCAAAGCGGTGCTGCTGCTTGTTGGCTCATGGGCGGATCGATCGGGTGCTTCCTTATCAGTACCCGCTTTTTGCCGCGGGTTCCTGTTTGCCGGACCGGCGCGCCGGGGGGATATCCGCCGCCCCGCGGGGAAAACTGGTAGAAAAGATGCACCAAAGGACGCGCCACAGAGACAATTGTTTTGTTTGCGCAGACAAAATTTTTTCAACACCGCAAAAAAACGTTGACGAATGGAAAAAGCGGTGTTACGATTTAATCAATTAAAGCACCGGCGAAAGCCGGGATATGGCTTGGAGGTAATGAAAATGAGCATCAAACATGAGTATCTGAACGGATTGATGGAGCGGGTCATCGCCCGGAACCCGGCGGAGCCGGAGTTCCACCAGGCCGTGCGGGAGGTCCTCGCCTCCCTGGTCCCCGTGGTGGAGGCCCGGCCCGAGTTCATCAAGGAGGGCGTCATGGACTGCCTGGTGGAGCCGGAGCGGATCATCAAGTTCCGCGTGCCCTGGGAGGACGAGCAGGGCAACGTCCACGTGAACCGGGGCTTCCGGGTCCAGTTCAACTCCGCCATCGGGCCCTACAAGGGCGGTCTGCGGTTCCACCCCAGCGTGTACGAGGGCATCATCAAGTTCCTGGGCTTCGAGCAGATCTTCAAGAACAGCCTCACCGGCCTGCCCATCGGCGGCGGCAAGGGCGGCAGCGATTTCGACCCCAAGGGCAAGACCGATCTGGAGGTCATGCGCTTCTGCCAGAGCTTCATGACGGAGCTGTTCAAGTATATCGGGCCGGATACCGACGTGCCCGCCGGGGACATCGGCGTGGGCGGCCGGGAGATCGGCTACCTCTTCGGCCAGTACAAGCGCCTGCGCAACGAGTTCACCGGCGTCCTCACCGGCAAGGGCCTCACCTACGGCGGCTCCCTGGCCCGGACGGAGGCCACGGGATACGGCCTGTGCTACTTCACCGACTGTATGCTCAAGGACGCGGGCAGGAGCTTCGAGGGGGCCACGGTGGTCATCTCCGGGTCCGGCAACGTGGCCCTGTACGCCTGCGAGAAGGCTACCCAGTTCGGCGCGAAGGTGGTGGCCATGAGCGATTCCGGCGGCTATGTGTACGACAAGAACGGCATCGACCTGCCCCTGATGAAGCGCCTCAAGGAGGTGGAGCGCAAGCGCATCTCCGCCTATGTGGAGACCCACCCCGAGGCGGAGTATCACGCCGGATGCTCCGGGGTGTGGCAGATCCCCTGCGGCATCGCCCTGCCCTGCGCCACCCAGAACGAGCTGGACCTGGATTCCGCCAAGGCGCTGATCGCCAACGGCTGCTTCGCCGTGGCCGAGGGGGCCAACATGCCCTGCACCCCCGACGCGGTGGACGCCTTCCAGTCGGCGGGGATCCTCTTCGCACCTGCCAAGGCGGCCAACGCCGGCGGCGTGGCCACCTCCGCCCTGGAGATGAGCCAGAACTCCATGCGCTTCTACTGGACCTTCGAGGAGGTGGACGACCACCTGCGGAAGATCATGACCGACCTGTACCACAACGCCAGCAGTGCCGCCGCCCGGTACGGCGCCCCCGGCGATCTGGTGGCGGGAGCCAATATCGCCGGATTCCTGAAGGTGGGCGAGTCCATGCTGGCCTACGGCATCGTATAAGGGGGCGGGCAGATGAATGACTATATCACCCGCGTATCGGAGCGGCTGGCGAAGACCTACGCCCACGAGCCGGAGTATCTCCAGTGCGTCAATTCCTGGCTGGAGATGATCGCGCCGGCCACGGAGGACCCCCGGTATGAGAAGCTGGATCTCATCACCCGCATGGTGGAGCCGGAGCGGATGTTCTCCTTCCTGATCCCCTGGG
>ERZ779626.109-NODE-109-length-55845-cov-7.052895_pt1 | contig 55845 bp, 61 predicted proteins | sample MGYA00514209_ERZ779626 | MGnify/ENA primary metagenome ERZ779626 (study PRJEB29562, sample SAMEA4376713) | mouse gut metagenome | isolation source: Cecum | study: EMG produced TPA metagenomics assembly of the A DSS colitis mouse model was used to assess the...
GCTTGCAATTGCGACTGCATACGTGTTTGTGGAGGGATTAATCAGTGGTTCCTTATATGTACCTGAAAATAGTCAACCCCAAGCTTACCGGCGAGGTGCGGGTGGGCGACGTGGTTCAGTCGGGCATCGTCATCTCCAACAGCGAGACCGGACTGGGGGCGGTGAGCGTCCAGCCTCTGGTCTACCGCCTGGTCTGCCGCAACGGCATGGTGGTGAACGACAGACGCGCCCGGACGCGCCGCAACCACGTGGGCCGGGCCAACGGCACAGAGGAGAACTTCGCCTTGTACACCCAGAAGACGCTGGAGCAGGACAGCAAAGCATTTCTGATGAAGGTCCAGGACACGGTGCGGGCGGCGGTGGACGAGGCCCGGTTTGCCAAGGTGCTGGACATCATGCGGGAGAGCACCCAGGCCAGACTGGACACCACCGACATCCCGGCTCTGGTCAAGGTGACCAGCTCCAACTTCAACCTCACCGACGCGGAGGGCAAGGGCATCCTCCAGCACCTGATCGAGGACGCCGACTACACCCTCTACGGGCTGGCCAACGCCATCACCCGGCAAAGCCAGGACGTGGACGACTACGACCGGGCCTCCAAGCTGGAGGCCGTGGGCTACGATGTCATGACCATGAGCCCGGCCATGCTGAAACGGATCAACGAGGAGTCCGCCGCGACCGCCGCCATGGCGGCCTAACACCGGACATCCGACCAATAAAAGGAGGAAAAATCCATGAGTAACCAGAACGAGAAGAACGTCAGCACCCTGGCGGAGTACAAGCCCTTCACCCTCCCCGCCCCCATGGACGCCAGCTTCAACGCCGACGATCTGGCGGAGGACCTGGAGGGCCTGGAGCTCTCCTTCCCCCGGGTGAAGATCCCCGGCGGCGGTGTGCCCCAGTTCAAGATGCCCGGCGAGGACCCGGACCACCCCAGCTTTGTGAGCGAGATCGAGGGCATCATCCTCTACAACCACTCCGCCAACGCCTGCTGGCCGGAGGGCAGCGAGTACGATGACAACACCCCGCCCCAGTGCCAGTCCATGGACGGCGTCCAGGGCTATGGCAGCCCCGGCCTGCTCTGCGAGGCCTGCGGCAATAACCAGTTCGGCAGCAGCGGCAAGGGCAAGCTGTGCAAGAATATGCGGATGCTCTACATCCTCCAGGATGGGGCGTACATGCCGCTTCAGCTGTCCCTGCCACCCACCAGCATCAAGCCCTATAAGAACTACGTCAACATGGCCTTCGCCCTGCGCAACCGGCCCGTCTATGGCAGCCTGGTCAGGATCACGCTGAAGCCGGTAAGTAGCAACGGCTTCGACTACAGCGTGGCCTGCTTCTCCACGGTCCGGGATTTTGTCGGCGAAGAGCTGGCGGCGGTCAAGGCGTATGCCGAGGGCTTCCGCAAGATGGTCAAGGATATGCTGGAGCAGAGGGCCCAGGATCAGGCCAAGGCCGCGAACATCGTGCAGGTGGAGGGCGGCCCGGTGGACCTGCCCGACAACGACGACCACTTCACCGTGGGTGTCCTGGACGGGGAGCGGGAGCTTCTGCCCGCCTGAATCCGATTTGTCCAGCGCCAGAGCAGGCTGTTCCCGCCCTACGCGCGGGGACAGCCTGCCCCGCTGGCGCCGCTGACAGACGAACAGCGCCGGTTCGCGGAGCGGCATCACGACCTGATCCATGCGTTCCTGGGCCGGGGCGGTCACATGGCGGGCGAGTATTATGACGCCGCCGCCCTGGGCTTCCTCCAGGCGGTGCAGCGTTACCTCACCCGGCCGTGGCTGAGGCGGTATTCGTTCTCCACCATCGCGTGGCAGGCCATGGCTCGGGGCGTGGCCTCGGACTATCGGGCCGGGGAGCGCCGCCGCCAGGCCGAGCAGCGATATTGTGAGGACGCTATGGTCCCGGCCCCGGACTTGCTGGAGGAGCGGCTGATCCTCCACGATCTGATGTCCGCCGCCAACAGCGAACAGCGGCGGCTGGTCCGGTTTCGGCTCCAGGGCCGCTCCATAGCAGAGGCGGCCCGGGCCCAAGGCATGAGTGTGAAACAGGCCCGGAGGCTGCTGAATGAGCTTCGCCGGGCCTATTCTTAGACAGAAAGAGGGCTCAATATCAATGAATACTGAGAGAAAACCCCAAAAGACACTGAACGGCGACCTGCTGCTCCCCCTGTCCGTGGGCGCCAGGGCCGTCATCCTCCATCAGGGGCTGATCACACGCACGTCCCGGGTGGTGGCCATCCACGGCCGGTCCGAGGGTGAGGTGTGCTTTGAGACGCTGAACACCCAGTACCGCCTGCTGACGGGGCCCAGCACCGAGCCGGCGGCGGACTGCTTTCCCCTGACGATGGCCGCCTGAACGGGACGGCTGACACAGAAAAGGCGCGGCAAAGGGAGCTTTATACCCTTTGCCGCGCTCATTTTATAAGGAGGCATACATCATGACCGACTACAAAGCCGTATCCAGCGGGCTGGAACTCAGCCGCCGCATCGCAGACTGCCTGGAGGCGTCCGCTCCCCGGGGCTATGACCCGGGCGAACGCCCCCGGGCCATCCAAAAGCTCAACGATATCTTGCAGGGCCGGTCCACCCGGCCGGTGGATGAGCTGCTGGCGGAGCTGGACAAGTGCGAGGACCCCCGGCTCCCGGCGGTCCAGGAGGATGTTCGGGCGTTCCTGCGGCAGAAGGAGCTGCTGACTGTGCCCTACGTCAAGCGCGCCGGCCGGCAACCATTCACATTCCAGCACCGCCCTGTTCCCGAGGGCCGCAAACTGAAGATCATCGACCAGCAGCTGTATGACCGGGCGGCCAAGGAGGGCTTCCCCGTCGGATTCTTCAGCAACTCCTATTTTGACCATGTGACCTTTTACTGTCTTCCCGACTATGTGGATCTCAGCGGCTCGGAGCTGCATGGCTGCAAATTTGCCGTGTGCCGCATCAAGAGCGTCTCCTTCGGATACAGCCGTATCTATGATACGGAGTTTTATTCGTCCATCCTGAGTCACGGGGATATGTATGAGGCCACCTTGGCCCACACCCATTTCCATGACTGCGAGCTGTCCCACATGATGGTGCAGAACGCCAGGTTGAAAAACTGCCGCACCACCGACTGTACCATGGACAATATTGATTACTCCGGCTCCACTCTGGACGGATGCACCTTCGACCGAATCACCGCCGGCGCGATTTGTCTGGACTGGACCACCATCACCCAGGGCGGGGCCACCGCGGAGGAGTGCCGCCAGAACCGGGAGTCCGTCTACCGGGCTCTGGGGGTCAAGGAGGCGGCCGCATGAGCAAACGAATCAGAGAAAGGTGTGCATAATGTATGCCTTGGAGCGGCGGGTGTTCCTGAATACAGGACATATGCCGCGATACTGCTGGCAGCGGTGCGCCGTTTCGGCGAACCGGCCCCTTCTGGACAGGGTGCGGGCAGGCCAGCCCCGGCCAGAGGACTGGCGGGTGGTGGCTGTCCCTGCCTCTGCAGCAAATATGGGCAGCAGCCTGATGAAGTCCGCCTGAGAACAGGAAAGACCGCTTCTCGTAATTGAGGGGCGGTCTTCTGCAAAAGAAAAGGAGTTGTGAAACATGAACTATCAAGAATTAACAAAGCTATTTTACCAGCATGAGAGCAGCGCACCTGAACGCTATCTGACGGCCTACATCACGTTCTCCTCGTTCGGGCCGGAGAACACAACGGAATACCCCTGGGAAGCGCGCACCTACGTCGTTTCCAGCAACAACAAGGCATTCCAACCCAATAAGGGCGGCTATTCCATTTTCGGGAGCTGCTTGGACGGCACCGATGACTGCGTTCGTTTGGATCACCTCATGAAAGAGGAACACGGCGGCAAAAACGGCTGGGTCGTGGAGGAGTGCTGCATCATTGGCTATTTGCTTCTCTCAGACTGTTGCAGCAATGAGGAAAACCGCGCCCCGGAACTGTACTACTCTATCGAGGCTGTGAGGGAGCAAATGCTGTGCCAGATGGCGGAAGTGGGTGAGCTTGACCCCGACCAGCTGAAAGCTGCCTATGCCGCCGGCAAGTGCGATGTGATGACTGAGGACTATTACGCAAATAAAAAGAGCGCCAGCCTCACGACCGAACATGATACCTGGGCATGGGAAATCAAGCCCGCGTACATTTACAGCCTGACGCACATTGAATTTGGCTGTGAATGCAGATAAATATTCCAGCCCCGCCAAGCTGCACTGGTATCCGGATCTCGCCTGTCCCGTCTGCGGCGGGGAGGTGAACTCCTGGGACAAGCGGTGCAGCCGGGCGCTGGGCTATCAGCAGATCGTGTGCGAGGACTGCATCGCCGCGGAATACCAAATCGAAGTGGAGGAGCTGAGAGACACGATGAAAGAGCACTTTGGCCTGATCCCGTGTCCTGGGATATGAGCGACGAATTAAACGACCTGACCCGGCGGCTCTACGCCCAGGGCTATACCAGGGAGCACTACCCGGACACGGTCTGCTGGGGCGACTGGCAAAATTTCTCTTATAAATGGGAGACCATGCAGGGATTTACATGGGAGACCCCCTGCGGCCTGCTGATCCAGGGAGAGAGCGATATTGGCCGAGGGTTCAACGTCGGCGACTGCTGGTTTCAACACGTCTGGTACTGCCCGGAGAATGATAACCCCCTTTACCGCTGTCCCTATCAGCGTAAGGGGTGCGGGTATATCCCCCAGGGGTTCCCACTCATCATGTGCCCCTGCCATCAGACGGACAGGCCCTATGACTACGAACACAGCGCGGAAAAAGTAGAAGCAGAGAATACCAGGCAAGCCCATAAGCAGTATATGGAGCTCACCGGCGGTGCCTACTGCGCCTGCGTGGTGAGCGGGAACGGTTATGAGGGCGGCCGGTATGAGGTCAAATACGATGTGGAGCAGTGCATTCACTACGGCTGTCAAAACCCCGTCTGCGTCATCCGCAAGCAGCACCGCGACCTGAAAAAGGTCAATATTTTCTATGATGCTCGCCGCACCTGGATCACCCGCCGGGGCTTCCTGGAGGAGAAAAAGGTGGAGGTCACCAAGGGGCTGAAGGTCTTTGACCACCCTGTGGCCCGGACGGATGCGGAGATCTGGCTGAAGATCAAGGAGCATGAGGCCAGCCCGCTGAACGGCTATTCTGTGATCGAACACCCGAAGAAAACGCTGGAGGACCGCCGCCAGGAGTATTTCTCCCATATGCACCGCCGCTATGATGAGTCTTATGACTATTTTGAGTTCCACTATGAGGTGGAGAACATCCGCGTCGCCCGGAGCGAACAGCGGGACCTCTTGCAGGACCTGCGGGACGCCGCCGAGGGCATCGAGGTCGTCCACGACATCGACCAGCTCAAAGCCCGGGCCGCGAAGAAGCGGGCGGGCAGAGCGCACCGCCGGGAGCTGAAGGAACGAAGGGCGCAGAGGCTCGCGTGCCCGCCCGGGCAGGTGGAACAGTTGGAGCAGGTATCTTTGTTTTAGCACCGTTATTTTTCATGGTCCAAAGGGTATCCCGACTGTGGCCGGCATACTCTTTGGACCGCATATATTTGGAGGTCGATCACATGGACCTGTTGGACAAATTTGCGCAGGTCGAGATCCGGGCGGATGCCCGCATGACGGAGGCCGACCGCGCCTTCTGTCAAAAGCACCAGGAGGCCTACCAGTCGGCGCTGGCGTTCTTCCGGCAGCTGCTGGCACTATGGCAGGACACTGAACAACAGCAGCGGTATATCCTGTCCGGCCCCGGGCATCCGGACAATGCCTGGTCCCAATACCTGACACTCAGAAAGTTCCCTGATTTGGATGCGGTACAGATCGGTGTGCACCTGATCGAACTGCACAGAAGGTTCATCCGAGCGGTGGTGTCCTACTTCAATACCACCTATCACCTCACGATAGACGCCGACATGGTGGAGGATGAACTGGCCCCTGCGCTTAATGAGGACGGGGAAAGAGATGTGAGCGCCAATTTATCCACCCTGGTTTTACGCTATGAGAACATGGTGGAGCTGATCCTGTCGCGGTTCGGCGGCCGGAGCTTTTCGGAGCAAGCGCCCTACGAGATGGTGATGAAGTGCCATCGGGCCGCATGGAAAGAAAGCGACCACACGCATAAATTTGTGCGGAAAAAGAGCGTTATCACATTCCTCAGCGACGCATGTGGCTTTGGTTATTCGTGCGCCCATGGTTGTGATCACTGGACCTTTCGTTATGGCATCAAGGATGTGCTGAAGGGATTGGCCCATTTTGAGACAGGCACTTTTGACGAATATCCCGATGACCTGGGCTACCTCATTCCAGACGATATGGTCATCCGCTATGATGTGTGGGAGTTCGAGAACTGCGAGAAGCTGGAGCGGATCAAGCTGTTCAAAAACGGGCGCATGGACATCCGCTTCACGACCGAAGCCTATGCCTGCCAGTTCGTGGCTGACTATCTTGGCACAGTCTATTAACGCCGCCCGCCGTATGGCGGACTGGCTGCCGCATCAAGAAACTGCGGCTTGGCAGGAGACCGAAGCCTGTCGAGCCGCGCCATTTTCAGGAGGTACAACATGGATCTATTAGAAAAATTCGCGGCTGTGGAGATCAAAGCAGATGAGCGCATCACAGGAGCGGACAGAAACTACTGCGATATGCACCAGAAAGCCTACGAGGCCGCCATCAGCGGCTTTCAGGAGCTGGCGTCCTTTTGGGAGAAAACGAACAAGACTCAGGAGAAACTGCTTGGCGACCGCAAAAGCTCCTTTTTCCACGACTATCTGACTTCTTACAACGGACCGACTATTTCTCAGACCCTGATCGATCATCACATCGAAGCCCTGCACAGCGACTTTATCATGAATTTGACCCGTTACTTCAACTCCACCTACCACGTCACCGTGGAGTCAGCGGAGATTGTCCAAGCCCTTCTCCCTGAAAAGCCGGATGGATACCGGCGTAGCAATTATGTGGAAGTCAGCGAGAAGTACCAGGCGCAGATGCAGTCGCTGGTCGTCCGCTATCAGGATGTGGTGGATCAGATCATCCTTCGCCTGGACGGACGCAGCTTTTCCGAGCAGGCGTTCTACGAGCTGCGCACTAAATGCCACAGCGCCGCCTGGAATGCCAATAAGCAGGCTCCGGACTTTGCGCGCAAAAAAGACACGATATCCTTCACCGGCTACTTCTGCCGCTTCCGGGGTTGGCCCTATGACGGATGGGAGCTGGGCGACGGCATGAAGGATATCCTTTACGGTGCGGCCCACTATGAGACGGGCTCCTTCAATGTCCTGCCAGTCGGCTTCTCCTGCGTGGCAGGCTATCAGGATATCCAAACCGATGTGGTGGAGTTCCCGACCTCTGAAAAGGTGAAACAGATGAAGCTGTTCAAGAACAACCGGGTAGACCTGAAATTCCGCTCACCAGAGTATGCGGAGCAGTTCGTCACCGACTACCTGGGCACGGTGTGTTGAGGGGGGTGGGGAAATGAAGTATAGCCCCCATCCCGGGCCATCCGATGCGGAGGACCGCAGGATGCTCAACGAGAAGGTGCTCTATCTGATCGACAGCGACGGCGCCGCCCAGGCGGGCATCACCGGCGAGGACATCTACAACGCCTACACCGGCGACGGCGGCCTGCACGGCCTGAGCCGGCAGGACTACAGTGACTATCACAGCTACAGCGAGGCGAAAAGGGAGATCGAGAACGGGCAGTTTTTTACCCCGCCTGACCTGTGCCAACTGGTGGCCGAAGCCCTCAAGCCCTCTCAATTCGACCTGGTGGCCGACCTCACCTGTGGGAAAGGCAGTTTTTTCAACTTCTTCCCTGTGGAGTCCAATCTGTACGGCTGTGAGATCGACGCCAAAGCCTGCAAGGTGGCCCGATACCTGTTCCCCGCCGCCAACATCACGCCCGGCGATATCCGTACCTACAAGCCCGGGCTTCGTTTCGATTATGTGGTGGGGAATCCGCCGTTCAACCTCCGCTGGTGGAGCGAGGATGGCGCCGAGGTCCTGTCCCAGCTGTACTACTGCCGCAAGGCGGCGGAGCTTTTGAAGCCCCTGGGCATCCTGGCCCTGATCGTCCCCCGATCCTTCCTCACGGACGATTTTCTGGACAAGAAGATGATCCGTGAGATGGAGCAATGCTTTGACTTTTTAGGGCAGGTCGGCCTGCCTGACAGCGCGTTTGTCAGCCTGGGTGTGGCATCGTTCGCCACAAAGCTCCAGTTCTGGCAGAAAAAGAGCCTGACCGCGGAGCGGAAGGCCCACCGTTATACGCCTCATCTGGCTAAGACGCTCCCAGCCCACTTTGACCCAGCGGCGGAGGCGCGGCTCATACAGGAACAAATGCTGCTGCTCCCCAAGGCCGATCTGGAAAAAAACAAGTCCAGGGTGCTGCTGGAGCTGGCAAAAGAGCACGCCGCGTCAAGAGACTTCGCTTACCAGACGCAGAAGCTCCTCTATCAAATCAAGGCCCATCCCGCCACCAGGGCGCGATACGCAAAATGCTGTGAGTACCTGCACCGGTTCTACACTCAGGAGAAGCCGGAGGAGATGGACTATAGGGAATGGCGGCGGGTCATGCTGACGGAGCCCAAGGTGCTGGCCTATCTGCGCCGGGCGCTGGCAAAGCAGGATCGCGGGCCGGAGCGGGACATCATTGCCCTGGTCAAGCGGAACGACGACTTTGTCTATAAGGCATACAGCACCAAGGCCCGCAATATGCTGACCGCAGACATGAAAACACCCGTGCCCATCTACCAAGCGGTCCTGGACAATGAGCCGGAGCGATTCCCGGGTTTTGAGCGCCTGCTGCGCAGGAAACGCCGGGAATATGATGAACAAAGCCAGTCCTTTGACAATATGACGGAGGACCCGGCCATCGCCGCCTGGCTGAAGGAGTTCGTCCTGTGGGACGCTGAGAACGAGGAGCATATCCGCCTCAATGACATTCAGCGCCATGATATCGGCCTGATGCTCCAAAAACGGTATGGGATGCTCCAGTGGGAACAGGGCAGCGGTAAAACGCTGGCCGCCATCGCCATGGGCCTGTACCGGATGGGCCGTCAGGGCATACACTCCGCCTGGGTGGTATCCTCGGCCATCTCCATCCGCAACAACTGGGATGTGGTCCTGCCCAACTATGGCCTGTCTTATGTATTTGTACAGAAGCTGGGGGACCTGGCGCGCATCAAGCGCGGCGATTTCGTTTTGGTCACCTTGAACACGCTGGGGACGCTCCAGCGGCATATCAAGAAGTGGGTCAAACGGCATAGCCAGAACATCATGCTGGCCCTGGACGAAAGTGATGAGATATCTAACCCATACTCCAAGCGGGCCAAGGCCGCTTTGTCCTGTTTCCGCCGCTGCAGGATGAAGCTGCTCACCACCGGCACCAGCACCAGGAACAATATCTCTGAGTTTGCCCCCCAACTGGAGCTGCTCTACAATAATTCCATCAACATGATCACATGGTGTTGGAAGGTCTATTCCTATGACAGTGACAGCGGGCGCATGACCGATGACGACAACCGATACTACGGCTCGCCGATCCCGGCTTATAAGCGCGGCTACTCGCTTTTCTCCGCGTGCCACCTGCCGGAAAAGCCCACGGTATTTGGCCTTGGCGAACAGACTCAGGACATTTATAACGCCGGCCCTCTGAACGACATCCTGGGCAAGACGGTCATCACCCGCACCTTCGAGGAGGTCACCGGGAAGGAGATCCGGCGCATCCATCAGGTGCCGCTGATCTTCCTCCCCGAGGAAAAGGCCGTCTATGACATTGTGATGAAGGAGTTCGGCCGGATACAGCGGGAGTATTTCGCCTCCACTGGCAATTCCCGCAAGGACGCCATGCTGAGGCTGGTACAGCAGATCACGCTGATGCTCCGGGTGGCCGCCGCCCCCAATACGCTGAAGGAATATCAGGGCGACACGCCGCTGAAGATCATGGCGGCGGTGGAGATGGCGGCCCAGTGGGAAAACGAGATCGTCGCAATCGGCGTCCGGCATAAAAATGTCCTGGACGCCTACGCCGCGGCATTTCAGGAATATCTGCCAGGCCGGGCGCTGTTCCCCGTCACGGGCTCTACCAGGACCTTCGCCCAGCGCCGGGCCCTTCGGAAGACCCTGCGGAAAAGCGGGAACGGGATACTGCTCTGCACCCAGCAAAGCCTCCCCTCCAGTGTCAATTTCGAGTATGTCAACAAGATCCTGATCCCGGAGATGCACTACAATAATTCCGGCATGAGCCAGTTTTATATGCGGTTCATCCGGTATACGTCTATGGAGTATAAGGACATCTATTTTCTCAACTACATCGGCAGTCTGGAATCCAACCTGCTGCAAATGGTGATGGCAAAGGAAAAGATCAACCTGTTCATGAAGGGGCAGGACACTGACCTCGACCAGATCTATGAGAAGTTCGGCGTAGATTACAACTTACTCGCCCTTTTGATGCAGAAAGGCGTAGACAAGGATGGCCGCTTTGAGATCCGTTGGGGTGAGCAGCAAATCGCGTGAGGCAGTCGGCGGCGGATATCCGCATACCGCGAAATTTCAAGGGGACGGCTGCGCCATGCAGCCGCCCCCCTATCATTTTTAGGAGGAAGTCAAATGAACAACTATGTCTATGAACTGCTCCAGGACCCGGCCCCGGCAAGCGAGTGGGCCACGGAGTACGATTTGAGTGAGCGTCCCGACGCTTTCCCTGTTGCCGATCATATCGGCACTGTGAAGGACCGGGAGGCTGTCATCGCCCGCTTTGGCGCGTGGCTGATGGAACACCGGCTGGGCCTGTTGTGCGGCGAAGGGTTTGTCATCGATGCCCATGCCGCTGACCGCTATTTCGAGGGACGTTATGCCGCGTTCCAGAAAGCTGTCTCCGCTTTACAGGAGCTGAATGAGGTCCAGTTCATCCACGACCACGACTGGGTGCAGGCGCTGATCGACAATTTGGCCCAGGCGTTCACCTCAAAGTATGGGGACTATGTGCTGTGGGATGACGATATCCCTGTCCCCCTTGAGGAGTTTCTGCGCAAAGCTCAGCCTAACACGCTCTATCATTTTGGGGCTGTGTTCAGCTATAAACACTGAGGGGTATCATAATGAAAATATACTGTTTGTTATTTTGCGAAAATAGTCATGCCGGTCATCTTACCGCGGCGGACCCTTTTCTGTACCATGAATCAGCGCAGGCAGCCATGAAGGCCGCCTACGAGCGCAAGCTGGCAACGCTTCCCTTCGATGTGTCCCTGCAAACCGAGTGGCACCGCTGTTCCTGTGAAAAGAATCTGGCCAGCATTATAGACGGGGCAGGCACCTATACCTGGTGTATCCAGGAACGTGAACTGGATGTCCAGGTGGCCGTCGAGGTTCAGGGCGGGCTGGTGCAGAACATCTACGCCAACGCCGATGTCTGCGCCGAGGTCTATGATTTGGACCTTACTGATATCCAAGAGGAGGGCGGGCCTACCGAAGGGGAATTGCGTCAGGCCGCGCTGGCCGAGGAGACCAGTAAACCGGGATGGCGCAGTATCTGGTGTTAGCGCGCACTCGCATAAACAGCAGTAATTCAAAACAATTTGTAGAATATGGAGGAATCATGTCAATGAGTTTTTATCAAACACCGATGGGACGCGCTTTTTTCGAGCGGCATGTCCCGCAGCTGATCCAGGCGATCCAGGCCCTCACCGCCGCGCTGGACAAGCCCGCTCAGGCCATCACCCTGCCGGTGGAGGCCGACCCGGAATTTCTGTCCCAGCTCTATTATGGCGAGTATGAATCCGCTCCTTTCCGGCAGACCCCGGAGGGGGCGGAGCTCACCCGGGCTGTCAACGCGGCCAGCACCGAGCTGAAAGCATCTCTGCCAAAGGAGTGTTACACAAAGCTGATCATGTATCAGGATACCTTGAATAGGCGGGAGGGCGCCAGCCTGCAGATGGCCTACGAGTCGGGCTTTCGTACCGCTGTGCAGATGATCGTGGCGGGGCTGTCCCGGCCCAAGGCTGAACAGGCAGGATCAGAGAATGAGTGAGGTGACAAATCGTGCAAATCATACACGACCACAGCTACATCAGCCCGACTGGGCGGGAGTTCATTTCTCGCGGTTACGCCAGCGAGAGCGTATACGCCCTGCGCTTCAGCTTTATCTACACCGAGACACAGCAGGCAGAGAACCACGCCTTTTCCAAGTTGGTCGGTTTGGATAGTGATGCCTGGAGCACTTACACCTCTGACAGCGCCAAACGGCGCAGCCAGCACATGGAACGCATCGCCGACGTGATGGCCCGGAATTTCAAGGTGTACCAATACGGCGGTGAGGATGACGTTCCCTACGGCTCTGACTGGGAGCTATTCTTTTGGTGCAACGATTTCAGCCTGTGGAGGTTCCTGTCCGGCAGGGACTACGGCTACTTCACGCTGTCCTTCAACAGCAGGCACAGCCCGGAGCGGCGGCAGAAGATCCTTGATCGTGCCATGTGCCTCCTGGAGAGGTTCGCCGACGACGAAAACTTGCATGTGGCTGTGCAGTACGAAGCCGTCATGGACGACGTCAAGATCAAGCGGGATGCGCAGATGACTATTCCCAGGATTGCCGGCAAGAGCTGCGTATACAAAAGTATGGAAGGCCGCGTCGAAACCAACGGGGAAACCCTGTTTTTCCAAAAGAAACGCTCCCGGAAGTATGTGTACCGCCTGACGGACACGGAGATCCTGTCGATTTTCTGGCAGCTCTCCGCGTAAATCTGAAATCCCGCCCTAGTTACAGGGGCCGAAGGAGAAAGCAATGATAAATTTGGAACAAGTAAATTGGCGTAAGGACGCAGTTACCCGGCGTTTTATTGCAAAACACGAAGCGGAACTGGCCGACCCATCATCCATGACACCCGATTTGCTGGCCGACGCCACCACCTACTGCCAGGGTGATACCAATCCCTACGCCGAGGAACTGGCAAGGCGGGCCGGTATGCTGGAGAAATACCAGCACACTTCCGGGAAAAAACGCTATGAGGTAGTGTGCCAAGCGGCAAAGGGCTTTAACATCCTGTTGATCTAAGCCGCGCTGAAGTATACCTATCAAGGATAATTCCAATCAGATAATTTAACGTGCCGGGCCTGGGCCTGTGGGTGACCCCCATGGGCCCAGGCCCGGCGGAAAGCTGAGGAGATCTTTATGGATAAGAAAAACAACGACGCACTGGATCTGCCTCGGGACCAATACGGACCTGTGTTGGACCAGTCCATGGACATGGAGCTTCTAAATGCGGAGATCACAGTCAGCGCATTCGATGTCTCCAAAAATCATGTGTTCAAGACCTGCTACGGTGATGTCCGCAAGATAGTCGATGCCCTGCGGGATTACTCCAAACTGTTGGAAATGGTGTGTGTGACCTGGGAGCTTCAGGGCTATCATAAGGCGGTGTATGAGCTCCGTGCTCAAAAGCTGCGGGAGATAGCCGGCAAGCTCCAGGCGGGGATCGGCTATGACTATGATGCCGCTATGGCACGATGTGAAAAGCAGAAAGCAAAAAAGCAGCGTGATGACGATGTGGGCGGCGAGGCCCTTGCCATGGGGCTCCTCAGAGCCCAGCAGGCAGCGGAGGCCAAGGCTAAGAAGGCCGCTGAGGAGAATAACGGTGATAAGTCTTCTCCGCTTGAAACTGTCTCAGAGGATGATCCCTGGGCAGATGATTTTTAGATGATTTAGGAGGAATCACAACATGGGCGCAAACTACATTTTGAAGAAATACTTTGACTATTTGGATCATCTGCGCGATTCTGGCGCCACAAATATGTTCGGTGCGGTGCCCTACTTGCAGAAAAAGTTCCCGGAGCTGGGTTTTGACAAGGCCCGTGCCCGAGAAGTGCTGATGGCCTGGATGGACAGCTATTCAGACCGTTGAATCCGTACCGGGGACTGCGGACCGGCGATGTCTCCTTGTGGGCACCAAAAACAGATTGATATTTTAGCGTAATTATGCTAAAATGAATGCGGAGGCGATCTTATGAAACTGATACGGCCCGTGTCTGATTTGCGGAACAACTTTGCGGACATCTCTAAGACGGTCCATGAGACAGCGCAGCCTGTGTTTCTCACGAAAAACGGGTATGGGGACATGGTTGTCATGAGCATGGAGGCTTTTGAATCGCTGCAATTTGAGAGCGAGGTCTATTCTAAGCTCCAGGCGGCGGAGCGGGAGGCAGAGCTGACAGACAAACGTTACTCCTCAAAGGAGGTCTTGCAGGCCATGCGGGAGGCCATTGGAGGGGAGCCGGTTGTATAAGTTGGAGTATTTGCCCGCTGCCCGTCAGGACATGGTGGACATCGTGCGGTATATCAGCCGGGAGCTTTGTAATCCAACGGCCGCGGAACGGCTGGCTGCGGAGCTGATCGAAGCGGGGGACAGTATACCGGGGCTCCCATATGCAAATCCCGCTTATGCTCCGATCAGGCCGCTGAAGCACGAGTATCGCAAACGGCTGGTGCGGAATTACATCATGTTCTATTGGGTGGATGAAGGGGAAAAGCTGGTGACAGTGGCCCGTGTAATTTATGCGAAGCGAGAATTTGAGCGGATGCTTGAATGAATATCTTACAGGTATATAGTGGCAGGGCGGACCTCGGTTGAGGTCCGCCCTGTTTGCGTTAAATTCGGAAATTGCGGATGCAGTTTACAAGCGTGATGCACAGCTCCTGGTACAGATCCTCGTCAAAGACTCCGTTCACAATGGATTCTCTGACCAGCAGCGGACGATACAGCGCCAGAAAATCTTCAATCGCCTGTTCATCTCCTGAGTGCGCCAAGAGCAGCAGCTGTTTGAAATTCACTTCTTTCCCTCCCCCAATTCTTGCCGCAGCTTTTGAATGATCCTGCGATAGGCCGCTGAAACGCCGCTGTACCGCAAGCCCAGCGGCGCCGCCAGATCTTCATAGCTGCGCTCGTTCAAAATACGCTCGAACAAAATGTAACGCTCCCGTGCTGTCAGCCTGGATAAAGCCTGCATCAGCGCACCGTCTTCCACTGAAGAATCATCACCTGCGGTCTCAACGCTGTCATCAGAGAATTGGGCCGCTTGAAAATCGACAGGAATCTCACGCTTGTTGACCCGCAGCAGTTTATCCATGTAGTCCCGTTTTCTCCGCCTTAACGCGGTCTGAAGGTAGGCTGTAAACTGATTTTGCAGGGCGTTGTTTTCGCCCTGTCCATTATTTTTATGTCCCATAGGACAACCTCCTCGTCTGATTTTTGAGTTCAGACGTGGAGGAGGCCCGCGGCAGCGGGGAATAATAAAACAGCCGGTCTCGTACCGAAGTACAAGACCGGCTGTTGGTGGGGCATTGGGAGGTCCGTTAGAGCAAGGTCTTTCAGCAGTCGGAGGGTCGTTTTTCTCACATAAGTGTTTTTTTGACCCTATCCGATACTGTCGAGCACAACGACACAGATCCCTGTAAGCCGTGTGTTTGGGCACCTGAAAACGGCGGACCGTCTCATTGCGATGGCATAAAGCGCCCATCACATGGAAACCTTCTTCCGTTTACTGTTGCCGGCACACAGGCAGCAGGATCGATCCCGTTGGTCAGTCAGGGAACATGGCAGCGTGAGCTGCCGCCTTGCCGATCATATTTTATAGTACAAATGTTGTCGAGCCTATGATTCGGAGGTAATCAAGCCAACGCCGATTTAGCATTAACAAGCGCTAAATAGATGGAGATAGTACAGCTTTCTGCCACAATGTGTAATATAGAGGCATGGAAGGTCGTGTCAGGGAGCACAGCGGGAAGTGCAGTGGAAATGGTTCGACATATCTCGACACAAATTGACAGCAAATTATTCTTCTTGTATTCATCAGCATTCCATGATATAATACATATGTTCTTATTTGACGGGGGAGGTGGTCGCACTATGAAAGAACATATCTATCTTGCCGTGGATCTCAAGAGCTTTTATGCCTCGGTGGAGTGCATCGAGAGAAACCTTGACCCCCTCACCACCAACCTGGTTGTGGCGGACAGGAGCCGGACGGAGAAAACCATTTGTCTGGCGGTCACACCTTCCTTAAAATCTTATGGTATCTCTGGCCGCGCAAGGTTGTTTGAGGTCGTGCAGCGGGTGGCGGAGGTGAACGCCCAGCGGCGGCGGAGCGCCCCGGGACGGCGGTTCACCGGCTCCTCCTGGCACGACCCGGACGTGAGGGCCCACCCGGAGCTGGCCCTGGACTACCTGGTGGCCCCGCCCAGAATGGCCCACTATATCGAATGGAGCACGAAGATCTACAACTTATATCTGAAATATGTGGCCCCCTCTGACATCTGCGTCTATTCAATAGATGAAGTGCTGATGGATGTGACCAACTACCTGCCCACCTACAAGCTCACCCCCCGGGAGCTGGCCCGGAAGATCGTGCTGGACGTACTGGACACCACCGGCATCACCGCCACGGCGGGCATCGGCACCAACCTTTATTTGGCGAAGGTGGCCATGGACATCTGGGCCAAGCACACCAAGCCGGATAAAAGCGGCGTCCGCATCGCCGAGATGGATGAGCTGGGCTACCGCCGCCTGCTGTGGGACTACCGCCCCCTCACCGACTTCTGGCGGGTGGGACCGGGCTACGCCAAGAAGCTGGAGGCCCAGGGGCTGTACACCATGGGGGACATCGCCCGGTGCTCCATCGGCAGCCCCGCCGACTACTACAACGAGGAGCTGCTTTACCGGCTGTTCGGCGTGAATGCGGAGTTGCTGATCGACCATGCCTGGGGCTATGAGCCGGTCACCATGGCCGACATCAAGGCGTACAAGCCGGAGGCAAAAAGCATCGGCTCCGGCCAGGTGCTCACCGCCCCCTACTCCTTCGACAAGGCCCGGATGGTGGTCTGGGAGATGGCCGACCAACTGGCCCTGGATCTGGTGGCCCAGCGGCTGGTCACCAACCAGCTCACCCTTACGGTAGGCTATGACATCGAAAACCTCCGGGACTCCCAACGGCGAAAACAGTACCACGGCGAGGTGAAAACAGACCGCTACGGGCGGCAGATCCCCAAGCACGCCCACGGCACCGCCAACCTGGAGAGGTACACCGCCTCCTCCAAGCGCGTCACAGCGGCGGCCCTGGAGCTGTATGACCGCATCGTGGACAAGAACCTGCTGATCCGGCGGATGTACCTCACCGCCAACCGGGTAACGGATGAAAACGATATCCCCGCCGGGCCCGCCATGGAACAGCTCGACCTGTTCACCGACTACGCCGCCGCCCAGGCTCAAAAGGAGGCCGAAGCAGCGGAGCTGGCCCGGGAGCGGAAGCTCCAGGAGGCCATGCTGGGCATCAAAAGCAAGTACGGCAAGAACGCCATTTTGAAGGGAACGAACCTGATCGACGGCGCCACCGCCGCCGACCGCAATGGCAGGATCGGAGGGCATAAGGCATGAGCGGCGCGTATGACGATATCATCCATCTGCCCCACCCCACGTCGGCCAGGCATCCCCGTATGTCCATGATCGACCGGGCGGCGCAGTTCACCCCGTTTCAGGCACTCTCAGGCCACGGGGCCGCCATTGAGGAGACCGCCCGGCTCACTGACCGCAGGATCGAGTTGACCGAGGAGGAGAAGGCCCTTCTGGATGAAAAGCTCCGCCTGCTGCTGGAAACGGGCGGGGCGGGCGTGTTCACCTGGTTCCTGCCCGATGAGCGGAAGGACGGCGGGGCCTATGTCACCTCCGAGGGTGTGGTCAAAAAAATCGACCCGCTGGAGGGGCGGGTTGTCCTTGCCAATGGGACAGCCATTCCCGTTGAGGACATTTTGGAGATCGAGGTGCAGGCGCCGCCGGGGCAGGGCTTGTAACTTCTGCCGCCTTCCCTTATAATGGGACGACACCTGAATTGCGCGGCCCCGGATACCAGCGCCGCGAAAAATACATTTGAAACTGCGAGGTCACCATGAATCAGAAAGAGATCAGTGAGCTGAAACGCCGCTTTCGACTGGGCAAAAACGCCATTGGACGTATCTACGGCTGCTATGTGAACAGCCAAAAGGAGATCGTCTCCTATCTGGACGAACCGTTAGACCGGATGCCCGAAGAGGAGGCGGAGAAATACCTGAACCTGCTGAAGAAGGCCCTGTCCGGGGCCCTGGGCCGGAACCTCATCGACATCGTGTTTTCCACCCAGCAGGTGGCGGACAGCGACGAGCACCGCCGCCTCATGACCCTGCGGGATTCCAAACTCAAAGATGGCGAGGTGCGGCAGGAATTCTATCAGACGGTCATTGACAGCCTGGACATGGGGGAGAGCAATTACCTCATCCTGCTGGCCCACGACGCCTACGACGTGCCCCACCGGGGCAAAGACGGCGAGGATCGGGTGGACGAGGGCGACACCGTATTTTCCTACATCGTGTGCTGCGTCTGCCCGGTGAGGGACGGCAAGCCGGAGCTGGGCTACTGTGCCGGGGAGAACGAGTTCCACAACAGCGCGCCCAGTCAGATCGTCGCGCCGCCGGAGCTGGGGTTCCTGTTCCCGGCCTTTGACGATAGGGCGGCCAACATCTACAATGCCCTGGCCTACGCCCGCAAGCCGGATGAGCTGCACCAGGAGTTTTTAGACGCCATCTTCCACACCGAGCCGCCCATGTCCGCCGGGGAGCAGCGGGAGGCGTTCCAGACCGCCCTGCGGGAGGGGCTGGAGGGGGCCTGCGGCCTGGAGGTGGTGCAAGCGGTCCACGAACAGCTGACCGTCAAGATCGAGGAGCACCGGGAGTCCAAGGATCCGGAGCCCCTGGCCGTCACCGCTAAGGACGTGGCCGCCATCCTGCGGGACTGCGGCGCAGATGAAACCCAGGCGGAGGCATTCTGCGCAAAGTGCGGGGAGCTGTTCGGCGAGGACGCGGTACTCAGCCCCGCCAACCTCATCGACAGCAGGCGGTTTGAGGTCTGGTCTGCCGGCATCACCGTTTCCGTGCCGCCGGAGCAGAGCTACCAGGTGGAGACGCGGATCATTGACGGGAAGAAATATCTCCTCGTTCCCGCCGGTGAGGGGCTGGAGGTCAATGGGATGCCGGTGGACTGGGTGCAGCCTGAAAACGAATAAACAGGCATATTATATTGCATTTTCGGTTATCACCCTATATAATGAACTGGGAACTTGATCCAGCAAATCATAAAATAAGGGTGATGAACATGGACAAGGAAAAAACGACATCCGCGGCCGTTGAGCCCGAGGTCAAAAAGAAAGGCGGCAGGAAACCCATGACGGCGGAAGAAAAAGCCGCCGCGGCCAAGGCCCGCGCCGAGAGCAAGGCCAAAGCGGAGAACCTCAAGCCCGCCGTCACCGTGCAGTTCCAGGGCAGCGAGGTGGAGCTGGATACGCTGGTGGAGGCGGCGAAGTCCGATTTCCGGCAGGAGAAAAAGCGCACGCCCATCACCGGGTTGAAGCTGTATGTCAAGCCGGAGGAGCGCACGGCCTATTATGTTATCAACGAGAAGTTTAGCGGAAGCGTGTCTTTCTGACCACATCAAGATGCTGTACAAAGAGCAATGGAGGCGCTGATATCAGCACCTCCATTGCTTTATTTCGGTGGGACGAACCGATATCCCACCCCTCTTACATTTTCAATGATACCATCGCCCAGGATGGATAGCTTCTTGCGGAGTGTTTTGATATGCACCTTTACCGTCTCATCACCGCCCAGTTCATAAAAGCTGTCCCATACGCTATCATAAATCTGATTCCGGCTGAACACCTGCCCAGGAGGATGTTTGGCAAAGAAATGTAGCAGATCAAACTCCCTGCGAGTCAATTCTACCGGCTTTCCATTGACTAACACTTGACGATAAGATGGAGCAATGATCAAAGCTGTTCCAAATGCAATAGGTGATGATTTCTCTAATTTCTCATGGGATTCAAGGTACAATGAAATCAGCCTGTTTGCCTGCTCGGCGCAAATATCTGCGTGGACTGGCTTTTCGAGAAACACATCCACGCCCGCATGGAAGAGCTCAATTTTTTTCTTTGTCTCCAATGCATCTGTAATGGCCAAGATAGGCGTATGCTTTGCGGCCCGAAAAATCCGGACCAGCTCTGCATTGTCTATATGCAAAATTTGCAGGTCAATAATAAGCAGGCAGTAGAGCTTCTTGATCACAGACTCCAGTGCTTTGGACAGCGTTTCCGCGCAGTCGACCTCCAGAGTGGGATGTTCCAAACGCACCTGGATAGACTGGCTGGTTTCAGGGTCGTCCATTACGATCAGGACCTGTCTTTTTATCACAGTCAGCCACCCTTTCGTGAGGGAAAGTGAAGTGCGTTCCTCCTACAGCTCAAGCCGTTGTGCGGTTAACTTGTATGTTACGGCTAGACGCAGCTAAACTCACCACCTAGTTAATGGATGTATACTCGTACTCTTTGAAAAGATTTGGTTCGCAAAGATTTCATGTTGATTACACTTATACCCCGGAATAGGCAGCAAAGCCTGCGTCGATGGGCAGTACCACGCCGGTGATGGCGGAGGCGGCCCGGTCATCGCACAGGAAGAACACGCCGCCCAGCAGCTCCTCGCTGTCCACAAAGCGGCCCATGGGGGTGCCGTTGAGGATCTTGGCGGAGCGGGCTGTGGGGGTGCCGTCGTCGTTGAACAGCAGCTTCCGGTTCTGGTTGGACACCAGGAAGCCCGGGGCGATGGCGTTGCAGCGGATGCCGGTGCCCGCGAAGTGGGTGGCCAGCCACTGGGTGAAGTTGGAGATGGCGGCCTTGGCCCCGGAGTAGGCTGGGATCTTGGTCAGCGGGATATAGGCGTTCATGGAGCTGATGTTCAGGATGCAGCCGCTCTTGCGCTCCACCATGTCCTTGGCGAAGGCCTGGGTGGGGAGCAGGGTACCCTGGAAGTTCAGCTTGAACACGAAGTCCACGCCGCCGGCGTCCAGGTCGAAGAAGCCCTTCTTGCCCTCGGACCACTCGTGCTGGTATTCGTTATCGGTGGTGGCCCGGGGGTTGTTGCCCCCCGCCCCGTTCACCAGGATGTCGCAGGGGCCCAAATCCTTCAGCACCTGCTGGTGGACGGCCTCCAGGGCCTCCGGCTCCAGCACGTTGGCCTTGTAGCCCTCGCAGGTCCAGCCCTGGGCCTTGCAGTCCTCCGCCAGCTTCTTGACGGACTCCTCGTTCAGGTCCAGGGCGGCCACCTTGGCCCCCGCCTGGGCGAAGGCACGGGCCATGTCGCCGCACAGCACGCCGCCCGCGCCGGTGACCACGACTACTTTTTCGCTAAAATCCACATTCAAAGGTAATCTTTCCATTTCAATTCCTCCTGGTTAATGAGAACGTCCCGCACAATGGACGGGACGATCTCTTGATGATCAATGGTTGCACTTTTTCGACAATTGACCATATTGTTTTATCCTTGATGTGTACCAGTCAAGCGTTCACAACGTTTTCTGGTCTACCCTGAAGAAATGCGCGTATATTCTCCGCCGTGCGGTCCATGATCCTCTGACGGCTTTCCCTGGAGGCCCAGGAGATATGGGGCGTAATGATACAGTTGGGCGCAGTGAGCAGAGGGTTATCCGACCGGATCGGCTCGGTGGATACTACATCCAATCCGGCGGCATACACCTTGCCGATGTGGAGTGCGTCGGCAAGGTCCTGCTCCACGATCAATGGCCCCCGGGAGTTGTTCAAAAGGATAACGCCGTCCTTCATCCTGGCGATGGTGCCCCTGTTGATGATGCCCTCGGTCTCCGGGAACAGCGGGCAGTGGAGGGCGATGACATCAGACCGGGCCAGCAGCTCGTCCAACTCCACATATGCGGCGATCTCCCGCCCGGAAGCGGTCTCATGGCGGTCAAAGGCCAGGATGTCCATCCCCAGCGCCCTGGCGATGCGGCCCGTCTGCTGCCCGATGCGGCCAAAGCCGATGATGCCCATGGTCTTGCCATCCAACTCGATCTGGGGCGTATCCCAGTAGCACCAATCCGAGCAGGAGGACCACCTTCCCTCATGGACCGTCTGGCTATGGTGGGTCACTCCGTGGCAGATCTCCAGCAGCATGGCGATGGCGAACTGTCCCACCGCCGCCGTGCCATAGGCGGGCACATTGCACACGGGGATGCCCCGCTCCCTGGCGGCGGCACAGTCCACCACGTTATAGCCTGTGGCAAGCACGCAGATGCACCGCAGGCCCGGGCAGCCCTCCAGCACCTCCCGGCTGATGGGTGTCTTGTTGGTGACGGCGATCTCCGCCCCGGCCAACCGCTGGACGATCTCCGCCCCATCGTCCGTGGGCGTGCGGTCGTAGACCGTCAGGGTGCCCAGTTCCTCCAAAGGCGCCCAGCTCAGATCGCCGGGGTTTTCCGTATACCCGTCCAGCACGACGATGTTCATGCCGTCCACCTCCTCAGTCCAGGATTACGTCCTGCTTCAGCAGGGCCCGGCGCAGCTCATCGTAGGGCAGCTCCCGGGAGGCGCAGCCCTTCTGGACGCACAGCGCCGCCGCCACCCCGGCCCCCTGGCCCATCACCTGGCAGCCGGGGACGTTCCGGGTGGACATATGGGCCTTCAGGTCGGTGGTGACGCACCGGCCCGCCATGAACAGGTTGGCGCAGCCCTTGGCCAGCAGCATCCGGTAGGGGAAGCCGTAAAAGCCGGGCGCGGCGATCTCACACTCCGGATGGGCCTTTTGGAACAGGTCGTGAAAGCCGTACAGGCCGATCTCGTCCTCGAACCGGGCGGCGGCGGAAATCTCCTCCTGGGTGAGCGTCTTGTCGCACACCGTGGCCTTGGTGGCCCGGATGCCCAGCTGAGTGGAGGCCCAGGAGAGGTAGGCGTCCTCAAAGCCGGGAACGCACTCCTTCAGGGCGTTGGCGAACCTCATGATTTTGATGCGCATCTCCATCTCGGCCCGGCTCAGCTCGTCCGCCCGGCTGGCGTCGCAGTCCACCCCCTTGGAGTTATTGATGTAGGTCATCTCCCCCTTGTGGATGGAGGACATGCTGGTGAACAGCCGCATATCCAAATCGGCCACCGCCTTGTACCGCTCCGGGTCCTTGGCGTGGGTGAAGGCGTACTGCTCGGCGGTGACGCCGGGCACGCCGGTCTCCGCGTGGCTCAGGCGCACCGCGCCCATGGGGTTCTCCGCCACCATGCGCTCCGTGTCCACCCCCGCCATGCCGAACACCAGGCCGGTGGGCCCGCCGCACACCTTGTGGTAGTCCTGCCACAGGGGTACCTGCTCCGCTCCGGCGAATTTGGCGATGTCGCCGTCGCCGGAGGCGTCGATGTACTGCCGGGCGGCCACGGCGCTGCGCCCGTCCTTGTTTTCCATGAGGGCCGCCGTGATGACGTCCCCCTCCATCAGCACACCGCAGAACATGGTCTGGAGGTACACCGTGACGCCCGCCTCCATCAGCATCTCGCTGACGACCCCTTTATATACCTCGTGGTCGGCCACGAAGCGGAAGGGGCTGTGGTGGTGGTCCTCCGGGGTGGGGATGTAGCCCGTACCGCCCCCCGCCTCCAGAAGCCGCTGGTTCAGCTCGTAGGGGATGCCTCCCACGGTGCGCTTGGCGGTGGCGGGGTCGGTGGACATGGCGTAGAAGCTGTTGGCCCCGATGCCGCCGTTGGTGTAGGTGCCGCCGGGGACGGGCATTTTCTCCACCAACACCACTTTGGCCCCCTGGCGGGCGGCGGCGATGGCAGCGATACAGCCCGCCGTCCCTGCCCCGGCCACAAATACGTCCGCCTCAATGACGGGGATCTTCTTTTCCGGCTCAATGATATAGCTCTGCTTCAGCATTTGGCTTGACCTCCTGTTGTCTCATTTGGCAGCAGTGTTTTTTGCAGCCTTTTATACTGCCGTACCGTCAGGGCGGCGGCCACGACTACCGCCAGCAGGTCCGCCCCCACATGGGCGCAGACATTCCCCTTGACCTGGAAGAAATGGTTCATCACATAGAGCAAGGGAATCAGGAAGATCCCCTGCCGCAGCAGGGACACCAGCATAGACAAGGGCGCGTTGCCGGAGGCCTGCAAAAAGTTAGAGCCGATATAGAACAGCCCGATTACGGGCCCGGTGAGCACCCGGATGCGGATGATCTCCCGGCCCAGGGACAGCGCCTCCGGCCGCTTGAGGAAGATGGAGACAATGGGCCCGCTGAAACAGAAGCACAGCAGAGACGCCGCCAGCCCCACGGACACGGTGAGGACAGCCAGCTTGCTCAGGGTCTCCCGCAGCCGGGGCAGGTTTTTCGCCCCGTAATTGTATGCCAGCAAGGGCTGCACCCCCATGCAGATGCCCATCTGCACCATGGAGATGATGGTGGTGGACTTGCTGGCCGCCGCCATGGCGGCCACCGCCAGGGTGCCGTACTGCACCATCAGGTTGTTGGCCAGAGCGGAGGCAAAGCTGGTGAGGAAGCTGCTGGTGCCGTTGGGCAGGCCGAGGGCGATGATATGCCGCAGCTCCAGGGGCGCGGAGGCGGCCAGCTTGGGTGACAGGCTCAGGCTGGCGCTTTTCTTGCGCACATACCACAGCAGATACGCCGCCCCCGCTGCGTTGCCCAGCACTGTGGCCGCTGCCGCCCCCGCTACCCCAAAGGGGAGGGCCAGGATGAACAGCGGGTCCAGCGCCACGTTGGTGACGGTGGAGATCAGGTTGCCCATCATCCCCTCTTTCACAGCGCCTTCCGCCCGGACGATGTTGCCGAAGGCGGTGGTGAAGATCATCACCGGAGCCCCCAGGGCCAAAATGGTGAGATAGGTCCCAGCGTATCCCCACATCTCCTCGTTGGCCCCCAGGAAGCCCAGGATCGTGTCCCTCCCCAGCAGGACCGCCAGGGCGAAGATCCCGCCGGACAGGACGCTCCCCCAGCAGCACAGGCTGGAATAGAGACTCACCCGGTCGGAGTCCCCCTCCCCCATGGTCCGGGCGATAAGGGCGCAGCCCCCGCCGCCCAGCATGGAGCCCAGGGCCATCATCATGGTGAAGGCCGGAGCCACGATGGAGATGGCCGCCACCTGAGCGTCGTCGTGGAGGCGGGCCACGAAGAACATGTCCGCCATGTTGTAGAGCACCATCACCAGGATATTGACGACAGCGGGCACCGCCATGGTGAAAATAGCCCGCCAAACGGTGTATTCTTTGAACAGCCGCTCTTGTTTTTGATTCATCGACCCACCTCCACGGGACGCGCCATTTCCGGTCACAGCACGATGTTGCTCTGCTTGCCCTCCATCCAGTTGGACAGGTTCTCAAAAACGATCTCCGCCCGCAGGCTCATGGATTCCTGGGTGGCAAAGGCCACATGGGGGGTGACCAGGGTGTTGGGGGCCTGAAGGATGGGACACCCCGGGTCCAGGGGCGGTTCTTTGTCGAATACGTCCAGACAGGCCCCAGCGATAACACCGTTTTCCAGGGCAACGGTCAAATCGGCCTCATTCACCACAGGTCCCCGGGCGGCGTTGACCAGCAGGGCGGAGGGCTTCATCATGGCCAGCTTTTCGGCGTTGATGAGGCCCCGGGTGGAGTCGTTCAGTGGACAGTGGAGCACTACGATATCGGACCGGCGCAGCAGCTCCTCCTGGGACACCTGCTCGATATACTCCGGGGTCCCCTGGTGCCGGGTGCGGCTCTGGGCCAGCACCTGGCAGCCAAAGGCGTGGAACAGCTCGGCGGTCCGGGCCCCGATCTTGCCCAGGCCGATGATGCCCGCCGTCTTGCCCTTCAGCTCCCAGCCCACCAGGCCGTCCTTGGTGCCGCCAGACCGGCAGCGGTCCTCCACCTGCCGCAGGTTCCGGGCCATGGACAGCACCATGCCCAGCACCAGCTCGGCCACCGCCTCGTTGGAGTAGCCGGAGGCGTTACTCACCGCGATGCCCTGCTCTCTGGCGGCGTCCAGCCCCACATGGTCCACCCCGGTGAAGGCCACGTCGATGAACTTCAGCTTGGGACAGGCCCGAATGACCTGGGCGGGCATGGGCATATTGGCCAGGATCATCACCTCGGCGTCCCTGGCCTGCTCCATGAGCCGGGCAGTGTCCGTGGTGCGGGCAAACTCCTCGAATACCACGCCCTTGTCCTCGAAGGGTTTTTTGCGCTGGGCCAGCTCCTGGGCAGAAATGCCCAGGCCTTCCATGATCACAACTTTCATTTGGTGTTCCTCCCTGTATTTTTCAGTTCGAATATGATGGAATCCAATATCAGTGGCGGGACATTTACGGTTCCGCGAGCAGCGCGATGGAGACATCGTTCACATTGGTCCCCGTGGGTCCGGTCTTGATCAGCCCACCCACCGCCTCCAGGGCATGATAGGCATCGTTGTCCGCCAGCACCTCATGGACATTCAGCCCCAGCCTGTCCAGCGCCGCCAGGGTGTCCCCGTCCACATAGCCCCCCGCCGCATCGGTGGGGCCGTCGGTGCCGTCGCTGCCCACGCTGATGAGGGCGGCGCCGGCAAGCCCCGCCAGCCCGGGCGCCGCAGCCAAGGCCAGCTCCTGGTTCCTTCCTCCCAGCCCTGGCCCGGTAAGGTGGACCACCGTCTCGCCTCCCGCCAGGAAGGCCAGCTTCTTTCCCTCCGGGGCGTGGGTGCGGAGGATATTGGCCAAAAACCGACCCGCCTCCCGGGCCTCGCAGTCCAGCCGGTCGGTCAGTAAGATCGGCTCGTAGCCCAGTGTCCGGCACCGCTCCTCTGCGGCGCGGCACAGCTCCCGGACGCTGCCGATGATCTGGGTGTGTACGTTGTCAAGCGTTTTGGGTGTCTCCCGGTCCAGACAGGTCCAAGCTACCTTGCTCAGCCGCAGGGCGTACTTGTCCGCGATGGCCCTGGCCTGCTCCGCTGTGGACGGGTCCGCCGCCGCGGGGCCGGAGGCAATCATGTCCAGCGGGTCGCCCAGGATGTCGGACAGCACCACCGTCTCTACCCTCGCCGGGGCGCAGTGGAGGGCGAACCGCCCTCCCTTCACCCCGCTCAGCCGCTTGCGGATGGTGTTCATCTCCACGATATCCGCCCCACAGGCCAAAAGCTGCCGGGTGACGTCCTGAAGCTCCTCCGGCAAGATAAGGGGCTGCTCAAACAGGGCGCTACCGCCGCCGGACAGCAGGAACAGCACCGTGTCCGTGGGCAATAGATCCTTCGTCAGCTTCAGCACCGCATTCGTCCCACGGAAGCTGTTCTCATCCGGCACCGGGTGGCCCGCCTCATAGCACGTCACGCCGGGGATCTCCCCCAGGACGTGGCCGTACTTTGTTACGACCACCCCACCGTCCACGGGCCGGGGCAGCTCCCGGACGGCGGCCTGTGCCATCTGCCACGCCGCTTTGCCCACCGCCGCCAGGAACACCCGGCCCTCCGGCTGGAAGCCGGCCAGTGCCCGCCTCACCGCCTCGTCGGGCTTGACTGACTCAATGGCGGAGCGGGCGATGTCCTCCGCGTCCTTTCGCAGCTTCTGGTTCATGGAACAGCCCTCCTGTCAGTCTATTTCGTAGGTCCGGCGGGCAATGCCCAGTTCCTCGTTGGTGGGGATGACCCGCACACAGACGGCGGAATCATCCGTCGAGATGATGCCCTCGCCGGGACAGCTTTCGTTTTTGCCCCCGTCCAGCTTCACCCCGATAGGGGCCAGCTTCTCGCACACCAGGCGCCGGATGCGGGGGTCGTGCTCTCCGATGCCGGCGGTGAACACCAGATCGTCCAGCCGGCCCAGGTCCAGGTAGAACGCCCCGATGTAGTGGACGATGCCGGTGACAAACACGTCGATGGCCAGCTTGGCCCGCTGGTTGCCCGCGTCTGCCGCCTCCTCGATATACCGCATATCGTTGCTCACCCCAGAGATACCCAGCAGGCCACCCTTTTTCTGACAGCCCTCCAGGATCTCCTGCTCGGAAAGGCCCTCCTGCCTCAAAAAATGGATCATAGTCGGGTCCATATCTCCCACCCGGTTGGCGTGGATCAGGCCGGTCTCCAGGCTCATGCCGAAGCTGGTGTCCACACTTTTGCCGTTCTGGATGGCGCAGATGGAGGCGCTGCCGCCCAGGTGGCAGGAGATGGCGGCGTACTCCGCCTTTTCCGCGTTCAGCACATCGGCGATGTACCCGTGGGACGCCCCGTGATACCCCAGCCGCTGGACGCCGTAGGTCTCGTACCACTCATAGGGCACCCCGTAGAGCTTGCGCTCCAGGGGAATGGCCCGGTGAAAGGCCGTCTCGAACGCCCCGACGTGCCGCGCCTGGGGCAAAGCCTCCCGCACCGTCTGGATGGCGCTGAGATAGGCGCTGTTGTGCACCGGCGCCAAGGCCAGGAAGTCCCGCATCCCCTGCATGACCCCCTCGTCGATCTCGTGTACCCCGTAGTGCCCCTTGGACAGCACCGACTTGTAGCCCACCCGCTGGATCTCGGAAATATCCGCCAGCACCGCGCCCTCGCCCTGGGTCAGACAGGTGAGGAACCGCTGGATGCCCACCCGGTAGTCCGGGATATCCTGTCCGGCCGCTTCCTCCCGGTAGCCGGTGCCGGTGTTGCAATACCCAAAGATGGCGTCGTTGACCGAGCCGACCCGTTCCACCTTGCCGGTGGCCAGCAGATCGCACCGCGGCATCTCGTATAGCTTGAATTTTAGCGAAGTGCTGCCCGCATTGCAAACTAAAATTTTCATCTCACTCCAGCCCTCCCAGGACCTCCAGGATCGCCTGCATCTCCCGGTCGCCTCCGGCGATGGGCTTCCAGTCCACCTGTACCGTTCTAAAGTTCTGCTTCTCCAGCGCCTCGGCAAACAGCTTGGGGCCCACGTTCACCACCACCAGCTCCGACCGAAACAGGTTCATGATTTTCTCACAGTCCATGCTCGTCCCTCTCCTTCTTCTGGCGGATGATCTCCCCGGCCAACAGCGCCGCCTGATGGTTGGTCTTGCACACCAGCACTCCGGCCTCCTCCAGCTTTTTCCGTTGGAGGCTGACGTTTTGCAAATCGGCGTCGGTGCCCAGCACGGAGGCCACAAAAATCAGCTCCCGGCCCGCTACCCTGGCCTCCTCCTGGGCCTTGCGGATGTCAGGCAGCACATAGCCCACCGGGTCCATGTGCCCCGGCGGCGTCAAAATGAAGTCCAGCAGGATCACCGCTGTCTCGGGGTCCGCCGCCTCCCTGGGGATGGCTGGCTTGCGCACCCCGGGGTCGATGGCGGGGTGGGGACGGCCCAGGGTGAACTCCTCCTCGCCGTAGTCGATGCAGGTGTTTTTCACGCTGACCTGTGAATCGGGAAGCTGCCACTCCGGGCGCAAGGCGATGTTGGAATACACCTCCCCCACCTTGGGGATGAGGGCGTGCATGGCCTCGTCCATGAAGGTGCCGCCGCTGAACGCACCCCGGACGTATTTCTGCACCGGGGCCAGCTTGGCCACGGCTTCGGTGGCCCGGGCGGCGATCTCCTCGTCGGTGTCCAACCGGTAGGTCTGGCCGGTAAGAGCCAGGCACTTCTGGGCGCAGTCATCCAGGTCGCGGGCCCAGATGGCCCCGGCGCCCTCCACCGTGGCCCGGTCGCAGCTCATAAACAGGGCCACCACCGGCTTTTTGCATTTGGAGACGCGTTCCAGCAGGCCGGGCAGCACCTGGTCCCCAATGCGCCGGGCGATGAGGGCGATGTACTTCGTCTCGGGGTCGGCCTCCAGCGCGTCGATACCCATAAGCATCATGAGCCCGCCCACCTCGTTTTTCAGGTCGTTGCCCCCGGTGCCGATGGTCTGGGACACGCCGGTGCCCGCTTCGTGGAGGATGGCCGCCACATGCTGGATGCCCACCCCGGAGGCCCCGCAGATGCCGAATGGCCCCCGGTTGTTGATACTGGCCAGCACCAGTGCCGCGCCGTTGATGTTGGCCACGCCGCAGTCGGGGCCCATGCACAGCAGGCCCTTCTCCTTGGCCAGCTCCTTCATCTCCCGCTCGTCGGACAGGGGCACGTTGTTGCTGAACACCACGCAATGAAGGCCCGCGTTCAGCGCCTTTTTCACCTCGCCCAAGGCATACTCCCCAGGCACGGCGATGGAGCACAGGTTGGCTTTGGGACAGCCCTCCGCCGCGGCCTTGATGGTGGGATAGCTGGCTTGCTCCTCCTCGTCCTCCGTCACGGGAGCCAGGCTATCCTCTACCTCTGCCACGGCCCGGTCAAAAGCCTCCTGAGACTCAGCACGGGCCGCGATGATGTAGCAGCTCCCGTCACAGGCTTTCAGTTCCTCGGTCAACAGGCCCACGCTCTCCAGCACGTCCTTGCCGGGGTCGGTGGCCATCCCCGCGCAGCCGATTTCGATCCCCGGCTGCTCATTGAGTACGCTGGAGGCCAGGAGGGTCTCCAGGGAGTCCACATAGCGGCCTCGCTCGATCTTCACAAACACTTCCATGGCTCAACCCTCCTGTTCCGCCCAGGCCAGGGCTTCCTTGTGGATGGCCCGCAGGGCGTCCTTGAAACAGTCCACCGGCAGCTCCGCCGCACCGGCGCCGCCTTGTCCGCCCTTTTTCAGAGCCGACCCGCCGTGGCTGATGGGCAGGATGTTCAATCCCACCACCCGCCGGGCATCCAGCCCCACGGGGAAGCCCCGGAAGTCGTCCCAGGGGATGGGGGCAAATGTGTGCTCCCCCAGGGACACCGCCCGGGCCTTCTCCGTCCGGCTCCGGGCCTCGGCGATGGTGGAGCCGGTCATGCGCAGATAGGCAGGTCCGGCGATAGCGGACATACCGCCCAAGCCGTAGACCTCGGTGACACAGCTGTCCCCCAGGTAGCCCAGCAGATCCGCCTCGGTGTAGGACGGGTTGAGGAAGGTGCCCTGAATAACGGGGGCTTTCGTCGTGTACCAGCGGCTGCCCGTCCCGGCCAGCTGGATGCCGAACTCCACGCCGTTGCCCGCCATGCCCGCCACCACGGTGGACAGGGGGATCTTCTTGAGGCTCTCGGTGATGCTCTCCACCCCGGCCATCATGGGGTGGAGGAAGAAGCGGTCGTTGGCGGCGAAGTGCCGGATCATCTCGTCCCGCTGGGGGTCCGGGTCATCCAGCATCCAGGGGATCACCTGGAGGGCAAGGCACATGGAGGCGGCGGGCTGGCGGTTGTGGTTCTCGTCCCCCATGCCCGCCGTCTTGGCCAGCACGGTGATGAGGTCGATGCCGCCGCTCTTGCGCACCGCCCGGCCCAGGGCGGGGCCGAAGTGGTCCCGGAACCAGCTCAGGTCCCGCTCCACGTCCTCGTCGTAGAAGCCCCAGCGCAGGCATTTGGGATTGGGGCCGGGGTGGATGGGGGCATAGCCCCTGCCACCGTATACCCGATCCTCCGCCACCATCACCGGCATACTGGCGGACACAACCATGCAGGCGGCACAGCCGCACTGGTGGTCCTGGGCCTGGCCCACGGTGATCTCGCCCCGCAGCACCATGTCCCAGGCTTCCTCCTTGGTTTTTGCCAGCCCCTCATGGACCACCGCCCCGCAGATGGAGGTGCAGATAGGCGGGGTGATCCGCTCCACCGGCAGGGGCGGGCCGGGAACTAAAACCGTGTTCTTGGTCATGCCCGGAATCACGTCGATGGCTGGCTGCACATCCGTCCACATCGGACGGGCTTTCGTCAGGATCTCCACCGCCTGGGCATTGGCGGCGTTGACCTTCTGTTCAATGGTCATAGCACTCACTCCTCGTTCTTATGGTCAGCCAGCATATCCGCCATCGCGCGGATACGCTGCTCCAAAACAGTTTGGACGAAGGGATTTTCCACGTCGGCGTCAAAGCCGTGGTACGATCCCTCGATGATATTCACGTTCACTGGGACGCCTGCTTCACGCAGCCTTTCCCCGTAGGCTGCCCCCTCGTCCCGGAGCAGATCAATGCCCTGGGGCTCAACATAGGCAGGGGGAAGGCCCGTGAAGTCTGTTCCGCGTAAGGGGACAGCGTGACCCTCCGGCCCCTGGAAGCCGTTTTTGAGATAGCCGCTCCACATCTGGGCGTTGGCCCGTTTCGTCCACACCGCGCCGCTGTACCGCTCTACAGAGAAATACTTCTCGCTGCGGTCATCCAGCGCCGGGTAGACCAGCACCTGGCCGCAGGGGGACGGCTCCTCCTCGTCCCGGAGCCGTTGTGCCAGCCCCGCCGCCAGTGCGCCCCCAGCGCTCTCCCCGTATAACAGGGCGCGGCCGTCCAGGCGAAACTCGGCCTCCCGCTCCCCCATGGCCGTCCACACCGCCCGGCAGTCCCAGAGGGGGATGGGATAGGGGTGCTCCGGCAGGAGGCGGTAGTCCGGCAGGAACACCCGGACGCCCAGCTTTCGGGCGTACACCGCCGCCAGTTCCAGGGCTGGGACCTCCAGAGGGAGGAAGAAGCCGCCGCCGTGGCAGTACAGCATTCCGGGCAAGGGTTTCTCCGTCTCCGGCTCCACCACAAAGCACTCAACCGCCGTCCCGTCTGCGGAACAGATGGAGAGGATACGGACCGTCACGCCTCCCGGCGGGGCCCAGGCCCGGGCAGTCCGGCGCAGGTTTTGGACCACCATACCCACCATGGGGGCCAGGGCGGGGTTGCCAAAGTCGATGCCGCCCAGGGTCTTGGGCTGTTTCAATTCCGGGCGGTAGGGATATTGGGGCATTTTGACACCTCCAAGCCGAAATGGAAAAGGCCGCCGTCATCCGTTCCTGATGGCAGCGGCCTCTTGCGATGTTATTATCGGCCGATCTGGATGCCGGTCAGGTACTCGTAGTACTGGGCGATGGCGGAGTGGTCCTTTTGCCCGCCCTCGTGGTTGTGCATCCACTGGAGGATCTCCTGGACCTGGGCGGTCATGGGCACGGGGGAGCCCACGCTGTGGGCACAGTCCAGGGCGTTATTCAGGTCCTTGATGTGCAGGTCGATCTTGAAACCGGGCTTGTCGTTGCCCTCGATCATCATGGGGGCCTTGGCGTTCATGACGGTGGAGCCCGCCAGACCGCCCCGGATGGCCTCGAACACCAGCTGGGGGTCCACGCCGGCCTTCTGGGCCAAGGTCAGGGCCTCGGCCAGCGCCTGGATGTTGCAGGCCACGATGATCTGGTTGGCCAGCTTGGTGGTGTTGCCCGCACCCACGTCGCCGCAGCGCACCACGGAGCCGCCCATGGTGTCCAGCAAGGGCTTGAACTTGTCGAAGACCTCCTGCTTGCCGCCCACCATGAAGGACAGGGTGCCGTCGATGGCCTTGGGCTCGCCGCCGGACACGGGGGCGTCCAGCATCTCGATGTCCTTCTTGGCCAGCTCAGCGGCGATCTCCTTGGAGGCCACGGGGTTGATGGAGCTCATGTCGATGAAGGTGGCGCCGGGCTTCATGTAGGAGGCCACGCCGCCCTCGCCCAGCATGACGGCCTTGACGTGGGGGGAGTTGGGGAGCATGGTCATGACTACGTCGCAGGTCTCGCCGATCTCCTGGTTGCTGGCGGCCTTGGCCCCGGCGGCCACCACCTCGTCCACGGCGGCCTTGTTCAAGTCGCTCACCAGCAGGTCGGTGTAGCCGCCCTTGAGGATGTTCTTCGCCATGGGCTTACCCATGATGCCCAGGCCGATCAGTCCGATTTTCATAATAAAACGCACTCCTTTTTATTCCATGATGATGGCTTCGTACTCGTTGAGTACGTCCATGCTGATGATAAGTTTATCTTCCTTGCTTTCGCATTTGACCTTGCCGCCGTTGAGGGCACGGGCGGTTTTGCCCGTCAGCTCCGGCAGCTCCAGCCGGATGTCCCGGACAGGGAGCGGCGGAAACCAGCGGTTGGCGAAGCACCCGGAGGTGTTTACCAGCTGGGCCAGCACCAGACCGTCCTTTTTCGCCAGGGTCAGCTCCACCATGGGGGACAGGCCGGGGGCCAGCTCCGGCAGGGCGCACAGGGAGAACAGCACGTCCCTCATCACGTTCAGCGTGTTCTGCCAGCCCTGGTTGAAGTAGAACGCCCCCACGCCCCAGGGGATGTAGACGCCCCTGCCTGTGCCGTGCTGGTGGACGGTGACGCCGGGATGATCTGTGACCTCAGTGTAATAGCACCGCTCCGGCGGACCGTAGGGGTGCTCGGGGATGAAGCGGAGATACCGCTGTGTGCCCTCCTCGAACTCCGCCATTTGCAGCTCTGGGCCGATGGGGAGGATGGGGGCCTCCACACAGCGGGGGAAGGCCGCTTCGTCCTCCTCCCGTACCTCGAAGGCGGAGGACATCAGCCCCGTTTTGCGCTCACCCAGGGTTTTGATCCCCAGGCAGCTCAGCCCCGTGGTGTCCCCAGAGGCGATCACCGTGCCGCCCGCCTGGGCAAAGCCGTCCAGCAGTGTCCCCAGTGCCTCGGGCAGCCTGCCCGCACCGCCCAGGATGGCCACCCTTTTGTTTTGCAGCTTCTCCGCAGTCAGATCGGGCAGCTTCACCTCGTCAAAGGGGATGTGGCTCTCCGTGAGGGCCTGCACCCAGCCGTCCGTCTCCGGGGCGTTCAAGGCCATGCCGCCCTTGCGGATCACTACCACCTGGGCGGCGGAGGTGAGGCCGCGGAACAGCTCCTCGTGCTCCCTGTGGAACTGGAATACCCGCTTTGTGGGGGCCAGGGCGGACACGTCCCGATGGTTGTCCAGCCGCCCCATAAGGTACAGGCTCAGCTTCCCGCCGTTGGCCAGGTTCTGCCACTGTCGCATGGCCATCAACGCCGGGGACACCGAGCTGTCCCGGTAGCGGAAGCTCATGAAGTCCACACTGGCGTCATCCACCGTCCGCTCCCAGCCGCCGTTCTGACGGACGTTGGAGGACGCCCCGTACACCCAGGGGCCTCGACCGATGTCCGTATTGCACTCGGTGCGGGTGTAGTCGAAGCCGTTCACCGCCAGCTCTGGGTTCAGCTCTTTCATCAGGCGGTACTGCTTCATTTTGCTGGCCTGGATCCGCCTGGTCTGGAAGCCCAGGTATTTCATGAAGCCGGGGTCCCTCATCCCGCCCGTGGGGGCATCCTGTCCGGTGGCCTCTTTGTAATCGCTCCGGCACCGCTCACACAGGCAGGGGCCGTACCGCTCCCCGCCGTAGCCGGTGACAAAGGCCCCGCTCATGTTGAAGAAGATGCCGTCGAAGGGGAACCGGGTAATCAGCTCCCGCAGGATGTCGTTCACGCCCTCTTGGGCGTAGCCCCCTCCGGGGCACACCTGCACGTCTCCGTTGCAGTTGACGATCTCCCCCTGGGCGGTGCGGAACACCCAATCCGGATGGGCCTCGTACAGAGGATAGCGCACCTTGGAGAAGTCCGTCCGGGCGATCACTCGCAGACCCGCCCTGTGGCACTCGTCCAGCAGGGTCCGCAAACTGTCCCCCGTCAGGTACTCGCTTTTGGTATGGCAGGGGACCTGGGTGTCATAGCTGGCGATGATGCCTGCGGCGTTCACCATCACCACTGTGGCCCCGAAGTCCTTCACGTCTCGGACGTACCGCTTGGCGTCCAGGTCCGCCATGTCGGTCTCCCGGAAGTTGGTCTGGATCATCCGCCAGGGGTAGCCCTCCCACCAGTGCTTGCTTTCGCTCATGGCCCCACCTCAGTATTTGGCCGTGTACCGCTCTCCGGTGTACAGGCTCTTCTCCGTGATGCGGTTGACGAAAGGGGTCCCCTCCCGGTAGGCCGTCACGTTCTGGATGGCGTAGTCCAGCATCCGAGCCTCCCGGTCCGGCAGGGACGGGGTGCAGTGGGGGGTGATGATGACGTTTTCCATGTCCCACAGGGGGCTGTCCTCCGGCAGGGGCTCCACCTCGAAGGTGTCCAGCCCGGCGCCACCGATCTCCCCGCTCTGGAGGGCGGCGATGAGGGCCTTCTCGTCCACCACCTTGCCCCGGGCCATGTTCACCAGGAAGGCGGTGGGCTTCATGGCCCGGAACTGCTCCGCCCCCATCATGTGGAAGGTCTGGTCGTTCAGCTCGATGCACAGCACCACATAGTCGCACCGCGCCAGCAGGTCGGTGAGCTTGTCCCCGTCCTCGGACCCGAAGATCTCATCCACGTTGTCCTTCTGGCCCCGGCGGCGGTCCCAGCCCAAGACGGTCATGTGATACACCTTGGCCAGCCGGGCCATCTCCATGCCGTTCTTACCCAGGCCTATGATGCCCATGGTCCTCCCAAAGATGCCCACCTTCTGGGCATACTCCCGGTTGGCCGCCCATCTGTGGTTTTGCTGGGCCTTGAACAGCATGGGCAGCTCATAGGTCAGCGCCTCCAGGAACAGCATTGCGTGCTGGGCCAGGGCGGGGGCGGACCGGCCCGACGAGCTGGTGAGGATGATGCCTCGCTCAAAAACCTCCGGGCGAGCGGAGCGGTCCAGGCCGGCGTGGCAGCAGTGGATCCATTTCAAATTCTCCCCGGCCAGGATGGACTCGTCCAAATCGCCGTTCAGGATGGCCACGTCGGCGGTCTTGGCATATTCCGCGATCTTCTCTTTAGCACCGGGGGCGTAGGGCATGACATAGTTCACCTTGGCGGGGGCCAGGGCGGCAAAAAGCCGCTCCAGGCCCGGCTTGGTGGCGGCCACAGTGACAAGGGCTTCTTTAATCTCCGGCATACAAAACACTCCTTACTAGTTTCCGTTTCAAATGCTGTCCTCATTATAGGTGATTTTGCGGGATAGCGATATTCATATATTTGTCTTTTTAACTGTATTTTTGCTTTATTCATAAAAAAATCAATTTTACATATAAAAACGCAAAAAAGTGTATTATACTAAAACCATCTAACCTGATTGGAGGGAGCGCAATGTCCCTGGACATGACAGATATCGACAGCCGCCTCACCTTTTTTGGTGAGCTCCTTTCCTGCCATACCCGGTTCTATCTCTGGAGCTACGACCCGGTGGGAAGCCTTTTGGATACGAACTGCCCCGATCTGGTGCTGAACAAGGTGTTTCAGAGGAGCCCCTGTTACACCAAAATGTTGGAAAGCGCCAGCTTGAGCGAGCTTCCCGTGATCATGAGCGTCCCCTTCGGTCTAATGTGGACCGCTGTCTTTGAGCGGGACGGAGGCGAACTGGTGCGCATCCACCTGCTTGGGCCTGTTTTTACCACAGAGCCCACCATGTCCGACTTTTATCACGCCCTTGGCGGCAGCGATGTCTCCCCCCACTGGCGGCCAAAGCTGATCCGCATCATGCAGCGCGTGCCGGTGGTCACATACACTGCCTTTTCCCAGCAGGCGGTCATGCTCCACTACTGCGTCACCGGGGAGAAGATCATCTCCACCGATATCACCTTCCAGCAACTCGGAGGCCCTTCATCTGCGGAGCTGCCCTCTGCGGGCAGTGAGCGCCAGTCGGACCGGGCCAGACTCTACATGGCCGAGCAGGCCATGCTCCACATGATCCGGGAGGGAAACGTGGATTATGAGGAGGCGCTCCACACCACCTCAAACACCTCCAGCCAGAGCAGCCAGAACCTGGCCGGCAGCGCGCTTCAGAAGGCGAAGGTGTCCAGGATCGTTTTCGCCACGCTGTGCTCCCGGGCCGCTATGGAGGGCGGGGTATCTCCCGAGGTGGCTTACACCAGGGCGGACAATTATATACAGGACATTGTGAATGCGAAGACTGTCACGGAGGTATCCAGCATCAGCAAAAGCCTGTATGAGGATTTCATCCATCTGGTCCACAAGCAGCGGACCAATCTGAAATACAGCAAGCCCATCCAAAACTGCTGCGACTACATCGAAAACCACCTGGGTGAGCCCATCAGCATCTCCCTGCTGGCCCAGCGGATCGGCTATTCCGACTACTACCTCTCCCGCAAATTCAAGGCGGAGACGGGGGACAGCATCGGAGACTATATCAAATTTGCAAAGGTCGAACGGGCCAAGCTGCTCCTGACCACCACCCAGCTGAGCATTCAATCCATCTCGGATTCCCTGGGCTTCGGGACCCGCAACTTTTTCTCCGAGACTTTCCGGAAAATAGCGGGGATGCCCCCTGCCGCTTACCGGAAACAATATCAATACCTATAAAGCGGCATGAACGCCTCCGTCCTTTGGGACGGAGGCGTTCATGTTCAGCAGGTCGCCCCGCCGTCGATGACAAAGTCCTGTCCTGTGACGAATCGGGCGGCATCCGAGGCCAGATAGAGGGCGCAATGGCCGATGTCCTCCACAGTCCCCAGCAGACCTAAAGGCGACTCTCCTCGGAAGCGGGCCTCCAGCTCGGGGTGCTCCCGGACGCCGGCGGTCATCTCGGTGAGGATGAAGCCGGGGTAGATGGTGTTGACTCGGACCCCTTCGCCGCCCAGCCGCTTGGCCAGCGTCCGGGACATACTTTTGACCGCTCCTTTCGCGGCGGAGTAGACGATGGGGCCGGAAGCCCGGAGTGCCGCCAGGGAGGCGATATTGATGATGGAGCCCGCGCCGTTTTTCGCGCATTCCGGCCAAGCGTATTTGATTGCCATGAACGTGCTGTCCAAATCTACCGCCATGGTCTCCCGATAGTTCTCGGTGGAGAACTCCTCCTCCAACGCCCCGTGAGCGCCCCGGCCCCCGGCACTGTTCACCAGGATGTCCAGCCGCCCGTACCGCTCCACGCAGGCGTCCACCATGGCCCGGCAATTGGATTCGTCCGTCAGGTCGGCGGAGAAACAGGTACACACGCCGCCCGCGGCCTCGATCTCCGCCTTAACCTCCTCCAGCTTGCCCATCCGGCGGCCCACGATCATGACCTGGGCCCCGGCCTCCGCCAGGATCTTGGCGCAGCCTTTCCCAATGCCGGAGCCCCCTCCGGTGACCAGCGCCGCGCGGCCGGTCAGATCAAACGCGCTTTGAATGCCCATCAGCCGTTCACCTTCACTCTCGGCACCTCGCCCTGGTGCAGCTCGATCATCACATCATCCGGCCCCCGGAAGTAGGTGAATTTGAAGCCAGGGATACGGCTGCTCTCCACCACGGGGTTCATCAGCTTGTAGCCCAGAGCCTGAATCTTTTCCACTGTCTCGTCTATGTCGCGCACCTTCAGCATGAAGTGCATGGAGCCCAGATCATTGTGGTTCATGGGCGGGCAGGGCCTGGCGGGCGGGTCCACATACTGGTGGATCTCCAGGTCCACTCCGCCCTCCCCGTGGAGCATCAGCACATTCATGATCTGGTTTTCCACGCCTGAAAGCCCCTGTGCGGGCTGAATCCGATTGCGCGCCTCAAAGACCACCTCCATACCCAAGGTGTCCACGAAAAGCCGGAGGCACTCGTCGATATCGCTCACCAGGATGCCTACCTGGAACACACCGCTTGTCAAACTGTTATCCATGATCTGTTCCTCCTGATCCTATCGTTTGGGGATGGCCTGAAGCACACGATTCAGCTCCACGATCTCCTCGCCGCTAATCACTTTGCCCGCCTGCTTCAGTACCCCTTCAAATTTCATGCCCCGAAGCATTTTTTGCAAATTGGCGTTGTTTGCGGTGCTTTTCGCCACGTCCCCGCGGCTGGAGCGGACACGGGTCATGATGTCCTGCACCAGTTTTCCGGCTTCCGGGTGGTCTAACAGGTCGCCCATGGTATCCTGGATGGAATAGCAGTCCGCTTTGAAGCTCTCCTTGTCGAACCAGTTGACCACGTCGCCCTTCTGGATGAAGCTGTACGCCGGGTCAGGCTGCTCCACCTTCCGGATGGAGATGGCATCCCTGCACGTCCCAGCCACAGCCTCGATCTGATGCCCGCCGGAGATTGGCACCCGGAACGTGAAGACCCGGGAGCCGGTCTTTGTCTCAAAAGGTTTGCCGTCCACCAGCAAAGTGACCTGGCTCTGGTTGGAGTAGACCTTCACCTCCGTCTCCGCCTCCGGGCGGTTCACATACCGCCGTCCGCACAGGTGGACGAAGGGCTCAGTCTTGTTCCAGGCGGCTTTATAGAGGTAGAAGGCGTCCTTCTTCAGTTTCCGGTCCATGGTGACCAGCCCCTTTTGATTGACGCCGTGCTTTCCCCCCTCGTCCCGACCGTCGGCGGCAAAATCGAACAGGTTCCAGACATGGGTGGACCACAGCCAGGGACGCCGGTCGATGCAGTTCAGAATGTGCTCATGGTACAGGCACTGGTAGCTCTCCGTATAATCGCCTTTCTCCGGGCGGGCGTCCTGGAATTGGGGATTGGCGTCCGCGCCGTACTCGGAAAAGCCGATGGGCCGGTCCGGAAACTTCTCATGGTACTCGTCGAAGAAGCTGTCGTTCTGCTCCAGGTCCCCCAGATACCAGCCGAAGTACAGGTTATAGCTGCCCAGGTCGGCGATGGGGATGATGGGGCTTTCCATCTCCAGCATGAAGGCGTGGGCCATGGTGGTGGGCCGGGTGGGGTCCATGGTGTGGCACAGCTCATTGAGCTGACGGTGGTTGTCCATCAGGTCCTCCGTCACCTGGCCGCTGGCGGTGATCTCGTTGCTCAGCCCCCAGCAGACGATGGAGGGATGGTTATAGCACTGGGCCACCAGCTCCCGCATCTGATCCAGGGTGTTCTGCCGCCCGTTGGGCATATGCAGGGTGATGTAGGGAATCTCCGCCCAGACGATGAGGCCGTACTCGTCGCACAGGTCGTAAAACTCCTGGGCGTGCTGGTAGTGGGCCAGCCGGAGGGTGGTGGCCCCCAGCTCCCGGACGATGTCCATATCCTCCCGGTGCTCTTTGATCGTGAGGGCATTGCCCAGCCCCTCCCGGTCCTGGTGGCGGGAAACGCCCCGGAGGGGGTACTCCCGGCCATTGAGCAGGAAACCTTTTTCCGGGTCAACGGCAAAGCTGCGGCAGCCGAAGCGGACGGAGAGCTCATCCCCGCTGCTAAGCCTCGCCTGAGCGGTGTAGAGATAGGGGTCATCCAGGCCGTCCCACAGGTGGACGTTCTCAATGGTGAACTCCGCCTGGGCATGGCCGTCCGCCGACGGGACCACCTTCGTCTCGCCGTTCACGGTGATGGCCACGGTGCCCCCGTTCTGCCAGGTCTCCACGGTGACGCGGGCGGCGCTCTGCTCCAGATCCACCTGGGGCGTGACCTTGATCCCAGCCCCCCCGTCCTTGCACAGCTCAAAATGGACGGCGGGCACAAGGATCAGGTTCACGTCCCGGTAGAGCCCGCCGTAGAAGGTAAAATCCGCCTTCTGGGGATAGACCCGGTCGTTCTCGCTGTTGTCCACCGTGACACACAGAAGGTTCTCCTCCTGGAGCGCCTCGGTGATGTCCACTCGGAAGGTGGAATATCCGCCCTCGTGGTGGGCCAAATGCCTGCCGTTGACGTACACATCGGCGGTCATGGCAGCACCCAAAAACTCTAAGACCGCCCGGCCATCCTGCTCCAGCTCCGGACGGGCAAAGCTCTTGCAGTACATAGCCGTCCCCCGCCAGTAGTCGTTGCCGCCATCCTGGCCGTCCACAGCGTTCCAGGTGTGGGGCAGGGTGACGGCCTCCCACCCTTGCGGCGTCTCCACTGGAACAACGGAGGTTTTAGAGAACCGCCAGCCATCGTTCCAGGAAATTATTTTGCGCATCGTATTTTGCTCCTTTCTGAAGGGGATATGGGAGCAGGCTCCCGGACCGAAGGGTCCAGGAGCCTGCTCCAGCTGCGGATAGATCACTTTCCAGTCTGGAGGGCGGCGTTCTCCGCCCGGCGCTGCTTGTTGGCCGCCTGGACCTCGGCCATTTTTTCGGGAGTCAGCGGATACCACTTCATGGCGATGATGGAGGCCACCCAGCCGATCAGCATCATGCCCAGCCACATGAGCAGGGTGACCCAGAACACGGTGGGAGTGGCCGGATCCCCGGGCTGAGGAGCGGTGGCAGTGTAGCCCATGATTGCCAGGAATGCCGCCATGAGAAGGTCGCCCACAGCTTTTACGATCTTGCCGGACATGGTGATGGCAGCCACCACCAGGCCGGGCATATACTTGCCGGTAAGATAGAACTCGTAGTCGGCCACGTCCTGATACATGGTGACCACACAGGCGCTGGTGGTGGATTTAGCTGCGGAGAGCAGGGCATACAGCACCACGAAGATGGCGGTGGGGACGATGCTTACGCTGACGGACTTGTAAGCGCCGGTGAGCATGAAGATGAAGAGCAGTCCCACGACTACACAGGCCAGCTTGGTGAACTTTAAGTATGCCTTGCCTGCGCCCATCCGCCTGGCCAGGCCGGTGATGAAGAAGATGAGGATGATGGAGGTAATGGTGGTATAAATGCTGATGCTGCCGGAGAACTCGTAGTTGCCGATGAGGATGCCGAACAGCAGGGTGGTCACAACGGACGCGGAAGCCACTTCGTTTGCCATCTTGTCGGTGGCGTCGGAAATCACACAGGTCAAAAACGCTGAATTGTGCTTAAACATTTTGACCATATCCAGCAAGTTGATCTTCACACCGGGGCGGTAGTTGGCGGCGATATTGTCGTGAGTGTCTGCCTCAGAGATGGCGATACAAGCCAGGACGATGAATACTGTGGCAACGATGGTGGCGGTGAGGCCGAACTCCTGGAGAAGTTCGAAGCTGATTTTTCCATATTTGGGGAAAAGGATCTTTGAGCGGTAGATGGACAGGAGCATGGCGATGACCATGGTGTAAATCTGGGTGCAGCGGCCGATCAAGGGACGCTGTTTGGGATTGTTCGTGATGATGTTGGAGGCGATGTTCTTGCCCTGGTTCATGATGGTCCGGCCGAGATAATAGCCAAAGTAGCAGATGGTCCAACCAACAACACCAGTTCCCGGCAGGATGAACAACGCGCCAAGGGTGGAGATGGCGGTAACCAGCAGACCAGTCACCATGATGGGTCGGGCGGCACCAAAGCGGGTGTTAATCTTCGGCACGATAACGGCCAGGATGGGGTCAGTCACAGCATCCCAGATCTGGGCCGCCGAGGCCACAGAGGCCGCCACCGCCATGGCCAGCCCAAAGCCGCCGTTGGCGATGTAGGAATGCATAACGAACACCATCATGAACAGGTTGCCGGTAGCGGGCAGCAGGCTGTACAGGATGATCCGCCACAGCTTGGTGTCCACATAGACTTTTTCGCTCTGCGCGGGCTGGGAGGTGTTTTTCTCTTCGCTCATAGTCTCTTTTCTCCTTTTCAATATTACAGCGATAAGAATGCATCCTGATCCGAAGGACAGGCGCCGTCACGTCCTTGGATACAGAACCCGATGTGCCGCTGCACCACGATCGAATGTGATACATGGATTATGACAAAGGAGAACGGCTTTGGATATATCTAATTTCGTTTTTTTGCCTTTCTTTTTGCTTTGTTATTCTTTGTCAACTAATTATACGCTAAAAAAACAAATTTGCATACATTATTTTTTGGGCCAACTGCTAGGTTTCTTCTTGCAAAGCGTTTTGTGCGCTGTCACTGTTACTGCCCAATAAGCAATTCATTGGACAGTCGGGTAATCTCGGGGGCCAATTGATTCCGACGCTTTTTGGTGATACGGAGATAAACCGGGTAGGCCGTACTCACACCAATCAGTCCAAAAATACCGAGGGCAATTCCGGGCGCAAAGAGCGTGTCAGGCCACAGCATGACAAAACACATCCCCGTACCCAGGATGAGTGCGCTGATGATCCCAATGACCAGAGCGGCAATCATTCCAGGTCGGGTCACACTTCGGTCCAGTTGACGCAACCGCTCCATTTGATCCTCTTGTTCCGCCGGCAGGTATTTGTCGCGGATGTGCTTGATCTCCTCCTGCTGGGCGGAGGAATAGGTGTAGGAAAAATTCTTATCCATGTAGATGAACCCCTTTCAAGATTTGGTTTCGTTGTATTTCTTCAATTCGCGTGAACCATGGGCGGTCATGAACACCGCCATGCAAAACACAATGCTACAAACACCACCACCTGTCGCCTCAATTGCCGATACTCGGAAACTCAGACTTTCAGAACCACCAAATCGATCCAGCATTGCTGTCTCCAGAGCCAAAATGGATACCATGGCCGCAGTCAATTTTATCGCTTTGGCTGCGGAAAAGAGGATATTTTGATGTTTTCGGAGTCGAACAAGACTGACTACGGCGGAAATGACAGCGTAAAAGGCATAAGCTTCCATGGCATAAATCAGAAAGCCAGGATAATTATAGCCTCTTTGATGATGGGCCATCAAAAAGACGATAGAGACTAACGCCAGGTCCATGGGAAACATCATCAGTCCGCATAGACGATACCGCCGCAGTTCTTGCTTCTGGGACAGTATCTCCGTTTCGTTCTTACGTTGAAAAAGAGAGAAACGCATCCCTAGCAGCAAAGTGTAGTATGCCGCCAGCGCCAAAAACCACTCGGAACGGTAGTAGATACCTGCCGACAATTTGAGCACCACATACAGCAGGTTCACCACAAATCCAATCCGCAGGGCAAGTCTCATACGGAGTGATGAGTCCTTAATCAGCCTCGACACCAGGGAAACCCGCACCGCTTTTGCCAGGCGGACCAGCCCTGTCACTGTGACGGACAATCCATAGCTGGAGGCAAAATAGACAGCATAGGCGATAGGACCGCCAAAATTTTTTGCCAGTACAACTACCAAGGCGGCAAAAGCTGGAGCGGCAATCAGGACGGTCATTAGAGGCGAGAGGCAAAATAGCCGCCGCAACCATATTTTTACCTGAGTCACGTTCCCGCCAGTTGGAGTCTCCCGGTAGTCTTCAACCACCGGAACTCATCGTGCATGGTCTCCCGATAGCTTCGGGTGTGGTAGCCCAGCTCCCGCCGCGCCTTGGAGGAGTCGAAGTCGTTGTTGCGGGCCAGGTTGTAGACAGAGAAGGTGGTCATAAGAGGGCGGGCCCCTTTCTTTTTCGCCTGCTTTTCCAGGACGCCCGCCAGGAAATTGGCCGCGCCGCAGGGCAGAAACAGCTTCATAGGCTTGGTGCCGCACTCGTCGGCCACCAGTTTGGCGAAATCCCGGAATTTGACCTCCTCGTTGCCCAGGATATAGCACTCTCCTTTGCGCCCTTTGTCCATGGCGGCGATGCAGCCCGCCGCCAGATCCCGCACGTCGCACAGGTTGAAGGAGCCGTCGATGCCGGCGGGCATCTCCCCGTTGATGATCTGGATGACCACCTTGGTGGTCTCCCCCACGGCGAAGTCCTCGGGTCCCAGGATGCCGGAGGGATGGACCACACAGGCATTCAAGCCCCGCTCATGCACCGCGTCCAGCACCGCCTGGGTGGCCAGCGCTTTGGACTGGCTGTAGCAGCCCCGGATATGCTCCGGGTCGGAGGCCGGGTCGAAATGGTCTACCTCGGCGATTTTTTGTCCCCGGGGGAGCTCCGGGATGGCGCCGGTGGAGCTGACATACACCAGCTTTCGGAAGCCGGGGGTGGCGAGGCACAGGCTGACGATATTCTTGGTGCCGCCCACGTTCACGTCCATCACCTTCTGGCTGTAGTCCGGGTTGACGGTGACGATGGAGGCGCAGTGGATGACATAGATGTCCGTCCCGGCGGGTACGTCGAAGAACCGCTTCAGGGAGTCCGGGTCGGTGAGGTCGCCCTCGCACACCTGCGCCCCCTCCGGGACGAATTTCATGGCCGGGTCGTTGGGCAGGACGAAAGCCCGCACGCGCTCCCCCCGGGCGATGAGCTGGCGGCAGACGGTGCCGCCCAGGAACCCGGCCGCGCCGGTGACCAGATAGATGGAATTGGTATCGTTCATGACAGTTTCCTCCTCAATGATGGTCGTGATAGATCATGAGCGCCGCCGCGCCGCAGGCCAGCAGCAGGGCCGCGCCGCAGGCGGCCAGTGTTTTTTTGTGAGCCAGAATGTTCATGCTGATCGCTCCGTTTCGTTTGGTATGCCCATACCTTACCCCCGGGAGGTAAACCTTCGGATAACAAAACCGTTTATCTTTTGTTTATCTTGGTGTAGTATGGTAGGCACAAGACACGGCCCGCATGGCGGGGCGACTGGAGGAGGGACCTTCATGTTCAGGATATTGGTGGCGGAGGACGACCCCAGCACCAGCCGTTTGTTGTGCGCCATCCTGCGCCGGGCGGGTTATGAGCCTGTTCCCGCCGCGGACGGCCAAGAGGCGCTGGAACGGCTGGACCATGTGCAGGTGGATCTGCTCATCTGTGATGTGATGATGCCCCGGATGGACGGATTTGCTTTGACAAAGGAGCTTCGGGAGGGTGGCAGCGATCTGCCCATCCTGATGCTTACCGCCAAGGCGCTCCAGGAGGACAAGCGGGAGGGATTCCTGGTGGGCACCGATGATTATCTCACGAAGCCCTTTGATAAGGAGGAGCTGCTGCTGCGTGTCAAGGCTCTGCTGCGCCGGGCGCGGATCGTGGACCGGCGGCAGATCGTGGTGGGGGACGTGGTGCTGGACTATGACTCCCATACGGTCCGGCGGGAGCAGGAGGTGCAGGTCCTGCCCCCCAAGGAGTTCTACCTGCTGTACAAGCTGCTGGCCTACCCCGGCCAGACCTTCACCCGGCTCCAGCTGCTGGACGAGATCTGGGGCATGGACAGCGAGAGCGACGAGAAAACGGTGAACGTCCATATCAACCGCCTGCGCACCCGCTTTTTGGAGTGGCCGGAGTTCCAGATTGAGACCGTCCGAGGGCTGGGCTACCGTGCGGTCTACCGGGAGGATACGAAATGAAGGATTTTTTGAAGCGGTGCCGGGAGGCGCTTTGGACCTTTAACCTGACGGTGATGCTGATCTTCAACCAGTTTCTCCTCATCGCTCTGGTGCTGGCGGCGGTGGCGGGAGCAGGCTGGGCGGCGGTGAGCTTCGATTGGGTCGATCTGAACCAGCTGCTCACCCCCTCCGCCGTGATGATCGTCATCTTTTCCATCAGCATCCTGCTGGGAGTGAGCACAGTGATCATGATCCAGCGCGTCATCCTCACGCCTATCCGCAAAATGGTGTCCGCCATGAAGCGGCTGGCGGAGGGTGATTTTACCGTGCGCATGGCCTGCAAGGGCTGGATGCGGCCTTTGGAGCTGCGGGAATTCGCCGGCGCCTTCAATACCGCCGCCGCCGAGCTGGGGGGCACGGAACTGCTGCGCAAGGATTTTATCCACAACTTCTCCCATGAGTTCAAGACGCCCATCACTTCCCTGGGGGGCTTCGCAGACCTGCTGCTGGAGGACGAGGAGATGCCCCTGGAGGAGCGCCGGGAGTATTTGCAGATCATCAGCAGCGAGGCCAGGCGGCTGGCGGCTCTGTCCAGTCAGATCCTGGCCCTGTCCCGGGTTGAGGCCCAGACCATCCTCACCGATACCGTTTCTTTCGACTTGACTGAGCAACTACGGCAAGCGGCCATTATGATTGAACGAAAATGGGCAAAAAAATCCATCCAGGTTCATCTGAACGTGGATGAGTGTATCTATATTGGTAACGAGTCACTGTTGAAGGAGGTGTGGATGAATCTGCTGGACAATGCGGCCAAGTTCTCACCGAAAGGAGGCGTAGTGGAAGTCTGCCTCCGACGGCTGAGTGCGGAAACGGTAGTGACCGTTCGAGACAGCGGCCCTGGTATGAGCAAGACTACCCAAGAACACATTTTTGATCAATTCTATCAGGGAGATACCTCTCATAGAACAGAAGGAAACGGCATCGGCTTAGCTTTGGTTCATAAAACACTAGAACTGCACAAGGCAAAGGTCACGGTGGACAGCAGCCCAGGGCATGGCAGCACATTCACCGTAATCTTGGCAAACCAAATATGAAACTTGAGTTTTTCCAACACAATAGTTATTAGGCTTTATAAATTATGTTCCTCTTACTTGTTTTTTGGAGCCCTCCGTAGCATTCGCAGCAGAGGGCTCCAAGCATAGAAGTTTTCCTGATGCACATGACATCATCAGGTGACCGATCCAGTATCCGGATGGATCAGCGTTATCTGCTTCCCCCGCTCCTCTGCATACCGCACCGTATGTCCTGTCCTGCTCCGCACAGTCCTGTCATTGTCGTATACCGCTACCAAGTAGTCCGCATGGTCTACCAGGTAGCGGTTTCTTTTATCAAAGCTCTCCGGACTGGCATCTGTCCCGATGGTCTGATGTTCCGTACAGTGCTTCAGCAAAAAGGCCATCCGCTGTTTGCTCCTCTCGTCCCACCGGCCGTCATGGCCCGGGTAGGGCAGCACGATGACCAACTCGATGTCGCTGTACTCCGGCTGCTTCTGCAAGTCCAGCAGGATCTCCCCGCTCCACATATCCACACCCAGGGACCCACCTACTAGGAAACGGCGGACGCCTTGCTCGTAAAGCAGGATAAACTGGTCGTGCAAGCGCTTCTTCAATCGCTTACAGCCGGCATAGTTTTCCTTGTACTTGAACTTGAACCGCGTCGGCCTGTGGCCGGTGATAGCGCAGGTTTTCATGATATGAGGCACCTCCATCGAAATTACTTCTGCTATTATAATGCTAAAGATTATATAAATCAACTTTGTTCTCTTAATTGTCCGTGCTAAAGCAGATAAACTAAAGCTATAATACGGAAAGAGGGCAGAGCATGAGCAGCACATTACAGCAGGTCGGAAAACGGCTTTATGAACGGCGCAAGCAGCTTCGTATGACCCAGGAGGAATTGGCGGAGCGGGTCGGCGTCAGCGCCCAGACCATTTCCACCGCCGAGCTGGGCAAAAAGGCCATGCGGGCGGACACCATCATCCGGGTGTGCGGCGCGCTGGATATCAGTGCGGACTATCTGCTCTTCGGGCACGTCTCCACCAAGGATCTCTCTATCCTCTCTCAAAAGGTTTCCCAGCTGTCCCCATCGCAATACCGCCATCTGGAGGACGCGATAGACAGCTTCGTAGCCATGGCGCTGGAACGTGAAAATAAGGCATAGCGGGCATCCGCTATGTCTTATTTCATCCATGGCATCATTTCCAGAATCCAATGTAGTCTGTTCCCACACCCTCTGTCACGGCAATCATGTACTCCGGCGAGCCCTCCAGCTCCCGGTCCTCCACCCCCAGCGCATACAGGAGCAGGCCCAAGGCATCGTGCAGCCCAGCCTGCTCCTGGGCGTTATAGCCCAGGGCATATCCGGGCTGATGCTCCCAGATGGCGTTCATCAACTCAGTCCTGCGGATCAGGCCGGAAGTGGTCAGTTCCGAACGGACCCGCAACAACTCCCAGATGGCGACGCAGGCGGCTTCCTTTTGGAAGTACAGATACCCCATTTCACCCTCTGCCTCCAGCGTTCGACCCAGTTCTGGCAGGCCCTCGGACAATTCTTCACAGACTGGATGGCACACCGCCAGTATCTCTACGCATCGCTCTGTCTCGATCCAGTAGATCCCGTTGTCCAACGGTCGGTGCCGGAGGGTGAGGCCCCAGGGGGTGAGGAACGGCACAGGATAGGCCCCGAAATAGTCTGGGCGGCGCTCCATGCCGAACAGGGCAGCTTCACCCAGAGAAGAACCTTCGGGCAGAGGCAGACCTTGGAGCGTCAGATATCTCAGCACCTCATATTTCACCGCCGCATGGGCCCCGTCCTCCGAATCCAGCAGGTATGCCCGGGCGGAGGAGCTTTTGAGCGGCCTGCCCATGGCCCGGGCCTCCTGGGAAATGGGGGCGTCCTCCAGCACGATATAATATTCCTCGGCAATTTCAGCGTTCGGGATAACAGCGAGATAGTAGACGCCGGGGCACTCCTCCTCCCAGCGGTGTATTTCGCCCAGCTCCTGGGCCAGCAGGTCCAGCAAATCATTATCCATATTGTTAACCTCGCACAACTTCTGATGTTACCTCTTTTGAGTTATTCTAACTCAAAAGAGGTAACATTGCAAGAAAGATTTGATTACCCTTGTATTAAGAAAGCGAGGGATAATCAAATGACTGTTGGAATAGCTGTAAAAGAAAGGATTTTGCGTTTGTGCGAAGAACGTGGGCTGTCCATCAACAAACTGGCCACAATTAGCGGAGTTACACAATCGACAGTCAATAACATCACAAGTGGCAGAAATAACAGCGCCACAGTGGCTACAGTCAAAAAACTGTGCGATGGTTTGGATATCACCCTGCGTGAATTTTTCTCTGCACCGGAATTTGACAGTTTGGACCAGGAAATCGTCTGAATAATAGCTGTATCAAAAGATAAAATGGCTTCACCAAAACTGGTGAAGCCATTTTTGCTACTTATTGTTGCTGTTGAAACGCACTCAGCGTTCTGAAGATTGCATCCCGGTCCGCGCCGTATAGGGCCCGGTCATCCGTATCCGCATTGGGAGCCACGTCCGCGCCTCCGGGCCGTGCCTCCCGCTGGGCAAGGATATCCTCCACAAGACTTCTGAGCTGTTCGCTGTCCATGGTTGGCGTCCTGTGCGGGGCCGGCGCCGGGCCTCCTGCATAATGGAGCACGGCATTGGCGATAAACTGGGCCTTGGAGCGGCCCTGCTGGTTCAGCAGCTCCGCCGCCTGCCGCTGCTGGGGATCATGGAGGTTGAAGCGGACGGTGAACTTGCCGGGGTCCTTTTTGCCGTCCATCCCTGTCACCTGCCCTCTTGGGCCAGCCGGAACAGCAGCTCAAAGCCCTTGGCGTTGGCCTGGATGTCATTGATGAACAGTGGATCGCCCACCTTCCCCGACGCCTCGATCTGGCGGCACAGCAGGATGGAGCCTCCGCCTACGAACACGACGACGCCCGAGCGAAGCTCCAGTCCCCGCTCCCGGAGGGTGCTGAACAGGTCGTTGACGAACGCCTGGGCCTGCCGCTCCACCATGTCGGCCACCTGGGGCGAAACGTGCTCCGTGCGGCCTTTGAGGATGGCGTCGATCTCCGATTCCTCCAGCAATACGTCCAGCTCCGCGCTCACCCTGGACTTCACCTGGTTATACAGAGTGATCACACCGTTCTCCAGTGAGTCGCACACCGACAGGTCGGCGCTCCCCTCCTTCAGCATGAGATAGTCGGTGGTCATGCCCCCCTGATCGATGATGATGGCCTTTGGCTTGTCCCGCAGCGTTTTGAGGACCGTCACCGCGGCGGCATAGGTCTGCGGGAAGCACAGCACCTTACCGATGTATACCGCAAACTCCCGCTTATGGAACTCAAACTTGACGGCCCCCCGCTGGGAAAAATACTGCGCGAAGGCACGGTGCTGAGCGCCAAAATGCGCGGGGGGCAAGCCTACGGCCAGATCCACCCGCATGAGATCGCGGGAGTAGCCGCCCACCGCCTCGATCTCATAGGCGATGGCGAACAGCGTCAAGATCCAGAACCGCTCGTCCTCCGTCTTGTCCCGGTGGTAGGGGATGCGCTTCTCAGACAGGGTGTAATATTTCCCCTGGTACATCAAGGTCTCGCCGCCGAAGGGCGGGCTGTCGCTCTCCTGAACGCCCGAGGTGAAGGGCGGGTGATGGACCCCCTTCACGAGCTTGTTCCCATGGTCGATTGCAATTAACATGGCGATCCGCCTCCTTTATACTGTCCTTATACAGTTGGAATACGCACAGTTCAACAGTTTTTATAGAATTTCCAATAAAAAATGGTTATGCGTGGAGTATCATCTTGCGGTATAATCCAAATAGATGTACAATGACCCGGTAATTTTCATAGAGAGGATGTTTTTGCATGGATAAGGTGGAATTGGTGTCGGCCATGGCCGAAAAGTCCGGCCTGTCCAAAAGGACTGCGAGGCCGCGCTGGGTGCTCTGACCGACACGCTGGCCGAGGCGATGAAAGCCGGGGACAAGGTACAATTGGTGGGCTTCGGCTCTTTCGAGGTGAAAAAGCGCGACGCCCGGACCGGTCGCAATCCCCGGACCAACGAAACGGTGGAGATCCCCGCCGCCAAGCTGCCAGTGTTCAAGGCAGGCAAGGCATTGAAGGATTCCATCCAATAACCATAAACGCAGAACGGGCGGAGGTTCAATGAACCCCCGCCCGTCTTTTCATTGATAGATTTGATACAGCTCTTGTGTGTTTTCACATAATCTCGCCAGTTCTTCTTGGTCCATCATGATTTCCTCCTATCAGTATTTAGCACGGTGGTTTGCTGCACCGCTGTTGTAATATCCGATATGCCTGCCGGAGTTGGTGGATGTTAAAGTGGCCGAAATGGCAGTCCTCCACAGGGATGCCCATTTCCCTGGCCAGCCAGCGGTAGGCCTCGGCGCGAGCCCGGCGGGCGGGTTCCTTTCCCTGCCATAACGGGTCAAACAGGGCGTGGCACATCTTTTTGCCCCGGCGCATGGACTCGTCCGCCAGCAGGCCCATAGCTTCCTGGGGTCTTGGCTTGTGCGTTCCGACATAGGCTCCGCAACCGAGGCAGTAGTAGCACAGGCCGCTCCCATATTCCCGGCCGTGATACACCCGGGCGTTGCTGCACAGGATGACCTTGCCGCCGCAAAGGTTGCAGACGGCGGGCCGCGTATCAACCATCCCTACCATCTCCTTCGCTCACAAACGAAAGCGGTTTACCGCGTTCTACGATTTCTCCGCGGAAGCAGCGGCCGCAATACTGCCAGATGCCGTTCGGCCAACCGCCGCCCACCTTTTTGAATGTGTGGTAGGTCATACGCCATTCCCCGGTGTCAGGGTCGATCCGTTCATCGCAGGGCTCCCCCATCTGAGAGCAGCGCGGCCCCATACAGACCGGCGGAAGACAGTCCATGGCGTCATCCACTACCGCCTGCTCCACATAACTGTCAATTTGCGCTGCAGAATAGGAAAACTCGTCCTGTGATAAGACGTTTATACCATTGTATAGCATTGAACATTTCCTCCATAATCTAAGCATTTACTGGGTGGCAAAGAATCTTGGAACAGTGCTTTGCCGCCCAGAGGCGAGTTTATGTATGAACGGAGTAGCTTGCTTTCTTCAAGTCATTCTGATGATCATGAAAGATCAGTCCGCCGCATATGCCATCGCGGGCATTGCGGACCTCCTGGAAGAAAAACGAATACGGTGCGAAATCGTGGTAGAAGTCGATCTGCTCCACATAGGAGGAGTGGAAATTATCTCGCAGCGCACGGGCCAGCTTTCCCCGGACAGTTTTGTTTGCCACACATTCCCGCAGCCTTTTCTGAGCGTGGAACACAAGCCTGGGCCGGGATGTGGAGCGGACGGAGAGATGCTTCCACGTTTCCGGCCCGCCTTCCTTTGCGCTCTCCCCCATAAACGCCAGCAGCGGGGCGTAGGGGATCACGACGGACTCCTCCCAGCCGCGCACCTCGCCGCCGCAAAGGCCGTTCAGCCAAGTGAAATTGATGGTCAGCAGCCCGGTGGCATCACTGCGGCGGAGCGCCGCGAACGAATGGATATCGGACACAATCTCTGTCCGCCCATCCTCCAAGTTTTCCAGATGTTCACGCAGGATGAGGAACCGCCGGGGGGACTTTTTCCCCCAACTGACCGTTCTGAAGTCGATGCAGGCTCCCCCTGCTGTGGCGATCACCATGGTTCGTTTACTCGGCATAGCCGTTACCTTCCTTTCCATATTTGCGCGGGGGAGAGCCTTCCGGCCCTCCCCCTGTGTTGTCACTCCCCGGCCATCTGGAAGAACTGGGCCGGTGTCAGCACTGTCACGCCCAACTCCCTGGCTTTTGCCAGTTTGCTCCCGGCGTTCTCGCCGCAGACCAGATAGTCCGTCTTTTTGCTCACCGAGTTGCCCGCATGGCCGCCCAGCGATTCGATCTTGGCGTTGATGCCGTCCCGGGTGTACGGCTCCACCTTGCCCGTCACCACGATGGTCTTGCCCGCAAAGGGCCCGTCCGGCACCGCAGTTTCCTGTGGAGCAGGGGCCGCAACGCGCACATGGTTGCGCAGCTCACTCCAGAAATACCAGTTGTCCTCGTTCTGGAACCACTGGTAAATATTCTGGTGCAGCGTTTCCCCGAAGTCTGAGAGCTGGGTGAAATCGAAATGCTGGCAGACCGCCGACTCGAATTCATCCAGGCTGCTGTGGAACCGCTGGGCCAGCGCACGGCTGGCGGTGCGGCCGATCAGCGGGATGTCCATGGCGATGAGATACCGCTCGAAGGTGGTGTCCCGACTGCGTTGGATGGCGTCCCACAGGTTCTCCCAGGACTTCTCCCCAAAGCCGTCGATTCCCATGACCTCGGCCTTGTGCTGGTCCAGCTCGTAGATGTCCCAGTAGTTTTGAAGCAGGCCCCAGCCGATGAGCTTTTCCAGGGGCCCCTCGGACAGTCCCTCAATGTTCATGGCCTTCTTCCCGGCGAAGTGGGCGAACTGCCGCAGACGGCGGGCAGCGCAGTCCGGGTTGTCACAGTACAGCTTTTTCACACCGTTTTCTTTCAGAAGGCGGGTAGGCTGGTGGCAGCAGGGGCAGCAGCGCAGGGTAGAACACGCCAGGTCGAAATTGCCCCGGTCCAGGTTCTCCTCGATGTGGGGGATAATCATGTTCCGCTTGGACACCTGCACCCGGTTGCCCGGCATCAGCTCCAGCGCCTCGATAAAGGACAGGTTATGTAAGCTGGCCCGGGACACGGTGGCGCCGTCGATCTGGACTGGCTCCAGGATAGCCACCGGGGCGATCACCCCGGTGCGGGTGGGGTTCCACTTGATAGCGGTCAGCTTGGTTTCATATCGCTCATCCTCAAATTTGAACGCCAGCCCGTCCTTGTAGTGGTGCCCAGTTCGCCCGCAGCTCTTGGCAAAGGCCGCGTCGTTGTAGGTGGCAACGATGCCGTCGATGGGGATATCGTTGTCCCGGGCATAGTCCCGGAGCTTCTGGATGCCGTTCTCCATCCCCTGGGGGGAGGGCCTGTGCCTGGACAACAGGTAGTAACAGGGCTGGAAGCCCAGGCCCCGCAGCCGCTTCAGCCGCTCGGACTTGGCCGGCAGCTCGTCGAAACCCTCCAGCACGTTGAAGGGCATGAAGGTCACCCGGCGCTCCCGGCAGTCCTCGGACTTCAGCAGCCGGACAGACCCGGCGGCCAGGTTGCGGCCGTTCTTATAGGGGTTGCCGCTGCTGTCCACCAGCGTGTCCTGCAAGACCTCAAAGTCGCTGGGGCGGATGAACGCCTCGCCCGTCACCACCAGATGTCCCTTGAAGGGGATCTGGGACGGGATGCCGGAAATTCCCCGGACGTTGTGGGTGATATCCTCCCCCACGTCCCCGTCGCCCCGGGTGGCCGACTGCAGCAGGATGCCCTGCTCATAGGTCAGCTTTATGGTGAGGCCGTCCAGCTTCAGCATCAGCATCACGGGCTGGTCGCCGATGAAGCCGCACAGCTCGTCCACCTCTTTCGTCTTGTCCAGGGACAGCAGGGGGATGGGGTGGGACACCTTGGCCAGCCCCTCTCGGGCGGGCCAGCCTACGGTCTGGGTAGGGGAGTTGCCCATCCGGGTATCCAGGGCCTTCTCCAACTGGGCCAGCTCGTCAAAGAGTCGGTCGTACTCCCCGTCGTCCACCGTGGGGGCGTTCAGGTCGTAATACTCCCTGCGGTACTGGTTCAACAGGCCGGTCAATTCCCGCAGACGGTTCATTTTTTCCTGTTCCATATCAGTTTCTCCTTCTATGTTCTGCTTTTTGTTCCCCGGCTCCAGCTGCTGTCCGGGGACGAATTTCTTTCCTTCCGCGTAACCGGCATCGGCGTATTTCTCCCGCCAGCCGCCGGTGTTTGCCTGACCATATGTGCTTGGCGCACCCATGCGGCCAACCACATCCTTTACAGCCTGGGGGACGGCCAAAACCAGCCCCCACTCTTGATGCTCCTTCTCCTGTTCCCGGAACGCGTCCTCCAGCCCGTAACAGAAGCCCCAGCCAAAGGCGTTGCACATCTCCCGAAGCTCCGTGGCGTTGCTACGGCCCCGCTCCCCGGCCCGGATATCTTCACACCGGGCCCTGACGCACTGGCAGGCATACAGGTATACCCGCCGGCAGACTTCAAAGTCGTCTTCCAGACCCACGAAGCCCATCGTCACCTTTTTCGCGCCCTTGACGTGCTGGCGGTACGCCTTGC
>ERZ779626.110-NODE-110-length-55838-cov-18.000627_pt1 | contig 55838 bp, 49 predicted proteins | sample MGYA00514209_ERZ779626 | MGnify/ENA primary metagenome ERZ779626 (study PRJEB29562, sample SAMEA4376713) | mouse gut metagenome | isolation source: Cecum | study: EMG produced TPA metagenomics assembly of the A DSS colitis mouse model was used to assess the...
AATCCCGCTATGCCAGGGACCAATTCCGCTTGATCCACTCCCTGCTGGACCAGTATGGCATGGAGGCGGCGCTCCAGGCCATTGGTTTCTGCCAGCGCAGCAGACTCTACAGCGCCAACACCATGCGGGACTACCTGGAGCACCAGGCCGCCCTCTCCTGCGAAACGCGGCCCACGCCAGCCATCCCCGCCATCCCGGTGGATGACCCCAAGTACCATGTGACCACACAGAAGCGGCCCCTCTCGGCCTATGAAGCCTACATATCCGTATGAGCATTCCGCCGCAGGAAGCAAATGAAACCACCGCAAGGCTGAACGCCGAACCCGGAACCATTGCGCCGGGCCCCTGAAAATAAACCTGTTCAATTCGGACAGAATGAAAGCCCGCCGGGATTCGCCCCGGCGGGCTTTTTGTATTGGCGCTTATCCGTCAAAAATACTTTCCATACTGTCACAGTCGGAAGCGCCCTCATATCCTCGCGCTTCTCAGATCCCCTGCCACAGCATGGCGTCGGCCACCTTCAGGAATCCGGCGATGTTGGCGCCCGCCTGAATGTTCCCCTTCATGCCATATTTCTCCGCGGCGGCGGCACAGGCGGCGTAGATCCCCTCCATGATGCCCTTGAGCTTCGCGTCAACCTCCTCGAAGGTCCAGCTCAGCCGTTCGCTGTTTTGGCTCATCTCCAGGCCGGAGGTGGCCACGCCGCCGGCATTGGACGCCTTGGCGGGGGAGAACAGGATGCCCGCGGCCTGGTATGCGGCAATAGCGGCGGGGGTGGAGGGCATGTTGGCGCCCTCAAACACACCGATACAGCCATTGGCAATCAGCGTCTTGGCGCTGACCTCGCCGATCTCATTCTGGGTGGCGCAGGGCATGGCAATGTCACAGGGCACCGTCCAGATGCCGGAGCAGCCCTCCACGTACTTGGCAGAGGGGACGTAATCCAGGTATGTCCTGATACGCTCCCGCTTGACCTCCTTGATCTCTTGGATTACCTTATGGTCAATGCCGTTCTCGTCCACAATGTAGCCATTGGAATCGGACATGGCCACCACCTTGCCCCCCAGCTGGGTGCACTTTTGGTTGGCGTAGATGGCCACGTTGCCGGAGCCGGAGATGACCACCCGCCTGCCGGCAAAGGACTGGCCGTTGTCCCTGAGCTGGGCATCGGCAAAGTAGCACAGGCCGAAGCCGGTGGCCTCGGTGCGGGCCAGGGAGCCGCCATAGCTCAGCCCCTTGCCGGTGAGCACACCGGTGAACTCGTTTCGTATCTTTTTATACTGGCCAAACAGGAAGCCGATCTCCCGGGCGCCCACGCCGATATCGCCGGCGGGCACATCGGTGTCCGGGCCGATGTGGCGCTGGAGCTCAGTCATGAAGGATTGGCAGAACCGCATGACCTCGCCGTCACTCTTGCCCTTGGGGTCGAAGTCGGAGCCGCCCTTGCCGCCGCCCATCGGCAGGGTGGTGAGGGAGTTTTTAAAGACCTGCTCAAAGCCCAAAAACTTGATGACGGACAGGTTGACGGAGGGGTGGAGGCGCAGCCCGCCCTTATAGGGGCCGATGGCGGAGTTAAACTGCACCCGGTAGCCCCGGTTGACCTGTACCTTGCCGGAGTCATCCACCCAGGGGATGCGGAACATGACCACCCGCTCCGGCTCCACCATACGGCCGATGACGTTGAGCCGCTCATAGCGGGGATCGGCCTCCACCACCGGCTCCAGGGACTCCAGCACCTCCTCTACAGCCTGGAGGAACTCGGGCTCATGGGCGTTTTTGGCTTTCAAATTGTCCATCACAGACAGCAGATAAGCGTTTTTCATTGACATTGTTGTCAGCATCCTTTCTTCCCTGAAGCTGGGGCTTGATTACAGTGCAGTATTTTACACCACTAAAGTAAATTTTGCAAGTCAAAAGACGAAAAATTGCAAAAAAAGTTTTTTGCCGGATCGGGAACCTTTTTGTAATCCCAAGCGTCTATGGGTATGTCCGGACAAGCAAGGTGCAAGGAGATGGTGCGAGAATGGAGTGGACGCGGGAGGAGTTCGCCGCCGCCGTGACCGAGCATGGCAGGCGGATGTTCCGGGCCGCCCGGGCGGTGCTGGACAGCGACGCCGACGCAGAGGACGCGGTATCCCAAGCGGTTTTGCAGGCGTGGCAATCGCTGGACAGGCTGAAAAACAGGGAAGCCGTCCGCCCCTGGCTGGTAAAAATCGCGGTAAACTGCGCGTATGCCCAGAGGAGAAGGCAGGGCCGGGTGGTCTATCTGGACGACCTGGCCCAGGAGCCCTCCGCCCCGGAAACCGTCCGCTGCGACGGCCTGTGGGAGGCGGTGTGCGCCCTGCCGCCTGAACGGCGGGTGGCGGTGGCTTTGTTCTACTACGAGGGGCTGAGGGTGGACGAAATCGCGCGGCTGCTGCGGGTTCCCCAGGGGACAGTGAAATCCCGGCTGTCCAGGGCCCGGGCGCAGCTGAAGGAAATGCTGCAAGATCAGGAGGGTGAATATGGAACGGTTTGACGAAATGCTCCGCGCAATGGCGGACAAGGAGGAATGTATCGTGCCGGAGGGATTTGACGGGCGTTTGCAAAGGACGCTGGACGGCCTGCCGCCTAAGACAGCCAAGAGGGGGCCGGGCGCGGCAAAGGGGGTGCTGATCGCGGCGGCGGCGTGCGCACTTCTGATAGGCTCAGCGTTTGCCGCATCCCCCACCCTGCGGGAACTGATCGGGAGCTTTGCCCCCTATGCCCAGGAGCAGGAGGACAGGGCCTATACCATGGACGGCTTCCAGGTCAAGGTGCTGTCCGCCCTGACGGACGGCTCCACCATCCGGGCCTATGTCCAGGTTAAGGATCTGGAGGGGGACCGGCTCAGCGCGGACATGGAGCCCTGGGGAGTCGTGGATGTACTGACCGATAACGAGCAGGGGCTGAATATTGACGGCACCTATTGGTCGTACAGCTTTGACCCCGGATACGCAGTTTATAACGGGGAGAGCAAGACCGCCCTGCTGGTATTCACCAGCTGGGGCCAGAATTTCGGAGACCTGGAGGACGCGAAGCTGGAAATCCGGCACATTCATGATTACGTGTCCAAAATCGAGTATGAGCCGATCCCGGAGGATGAGCTCGGCGAAGAGGGCATTACGGTAGGGGGCAGCGAGGGGGAGGCGGGCCTGACCGTGATGCGGCCCGTGACGCAGTTCAAGCTGAACGACGTACAACTCACCATCCCGCTGACGGTGGAATCCACAGACAAGCTCACCTTCGGCAGGGATTCGGAGCTGTCTGGCTATCTCAACGCCGAATGGGTGGAACTGTCCCCCTTGGGGCTTACCGCCGCATTTGAGCACGGGGTATCGGACGAGCTGACCTTCAACCCCATCCGGGTGCGGATGAAGGACGGTACGGAGCTGGACTGGGAGAAGCAGGGCAAATGGAATCCCTCCGGGCATGCCACCTATGCCAACAATGCGGAAAAGCGCTATGGGGTCATCAACATTTGGAACTTCACCGAGGCCATCGACCTGGCCCAGGTGGAGAGCGTCTATGTGTGCGGGAGATATTTCCCAGTGGAGTGACGGCTGAAAATCAAGCTCCCCGGCCTGCTTTTGCATCGGGCCGGGGAGCTTTTCCACTTTGTTTGCTGATCCCGTTCTATAAGCAGCTGCCTGGGCTTGTTCTCATATTTCCCCCCAAATCAGGCATACTACCTCCCAAGAGGTGATGCGCTGTGGAATCCATCTGGGAAAAAACCGCCCAGCTTCCGACATTCGAGCCCCTGCGCCGGGATATCCGCGCCGACGCCCTGGTGATTGGCGGCGGGCTGGCGGGGCTGCTGTGCGCCCATGAGCTGACACAGGCCGGGCTGCGGTGCGTGGTGGCGGAGGCCGGACGGATCTGCGGCGGCGTCACCAAAAACACCACCGCCAAGCTCACCACCCAACACGGGCTGGTATTCCACAAGCTGCTCAAACGGTTTGGGGCGGAGCGGGCCCGGGCCTGTCTGGATGCCAATGCGGCGGCGCTGGACCGCATTCGGGCCCGCTGTCAGGACATTCCCTGCGATTTTGAGGAAAAGTCCAACTACGTCTATTCCCTGGACAACCCCAGGCTGCTGGAGCGGGAGCTGGCCGCCCTGGACAGGCTGGGCCGCCCCGCCGCGCTGGCAAAGAACCTTCCCCTCCCCTTTTCGGTGGCGGGCGCGGTGCGCTTTGACCGCCAGGCCCAGTTTCACCCGTTGAAATTCGCCGCGGCCATCGCGGAGAAGCTGCCCATTTTCGAGCATACCCGGGTACTGGAGGTGGAGACCGGCCGGGCGGTGACGGAACATGGAACCATCAAAGCGGAGCACATTGTCGTGGCCACCCACTTCCCGTTTCTGAACAAGTTCGGCGCCTATTGGCTCAAGCTGTACCAGAGCCGTTCCTATGTACTGGCGCTGGAGGGCGCCCCGGAGCTGGGCGGGATGTATGTGGACGCCAGCGGCAAGGGCCTGTCCTTCCGCAATTATGACAACATGCTCCTGCTGGGGGGCGGCGGGCACCGCACCGGCAAGCCGGGGAGCGGGTGGGCCGGGCTGGAGGACTTCGCCCGCCGCCACTACCCGGACGCCCGCCCTACAGCCCGCTGGGCCGCCCAGGACTGCATGTCCCTGGACGGCGCGCCCTATATCGGCCTGTATTCCCCCCGTCTGCCCGGGCTGTACGCCGTCACCGGCTTCAACAAGTGGGGGATGACCTCCTCCATGGCCGCGGCCACCCTGACCGCCGATCTCGTGCTGGGCCGGGACAACCCCTCTCAGGCCATATTCTCCCCCTCCCGTTCCATCCTCCACCCCCAGCTGGCCGCCAATGCCGGGGAGAGCGCACTGAACCTGCTCACCCCCACCCGGCCCCGGTGCCCCCATATGGGCTGCGCCTTGAAATACAACCCCCGGGAGCACAGCTGGGACTGCCCCTGCCACGGCTCCCGGTTTGCCGCCGACGGGCGGCTGCTGGACGGCCCCGCCACGGGCGGTCTGGTCCATGACCGGGCAAAGCGCCAAAAATAGCGAAAACGCCTCCCCGGAGCTCCCAGGGAGGCGTTTTTCTCACCAGCCGATTTCATCCAGAATCCCCATGTTGGGGTAGCGTTCCTTTAAAAAACTGTCGGGGTATGTCTCGTCCAAAAACTGCGCCACCGCGCCGGAGGCGGGCACATCCCGCCTGCGCTGATCCATCCGGCACAGGGCGGCGGCGGACAGCACCGTGCTGCACGCCAGGAACAGCGCCGCCGCCCGGACCATCCGCTTCCCCCGGGGAAGGGGCACCCGGTCGATCAGCAGGCACAGGGCCGGGTACGCCGCCCGCACCCACGCCAGGGCGGCCAGCCCCCAGAACAGGCAGAACACCAGGTTCACCCGCCCATTCAGGTTGAAGGGCAGGTGGCGGTAGTCCCAGAAGCACGCCCCGAACAGCGCCTCCTGCACCCAGGAGCATATGTACTCGTACACGCCGCCCAGCACCGTCCCCGCCAATATGATCCGGGCCGGGCTCTGGTCGTCCATGCGGTGGAACGCCAGGGTGAGCAGCACCGCCCCCATCGCCCAGACCAGGCTGAACGGCCCATACAACAGGCTGCTGCGGCTGATGAGCTCCCCCCGGGTGAGCAGCCAGAACGCCACCTCAATCAAGTCCCCCGCCACACCAGCGATGAGGAACAGCCAGAACACCCGGTAGGGGGTAAGGGGCCTGGCCGCCGCCTCCCGCGCCAGCTCCCTTACCGGGGCTGCGGCCGCCCCCTTGCGGCCCGCCGCTGTCTGCTTCGTCATATCTGCCGCCTCCTTTCGTGTCACACAGCATACCACCCCCAACCGGCAGAAACGCGAAAGGAATTTTAAATTTTTTATAAAGAAGGGCCGTCCCCCTATTAAAAGGGGACGGCCCAGCCTGTCAAAAGTCCTCCGCCGCCGGCGAAATCAGCCCGGAGGCCAAGTCATATCCCGGCCCGCCAGCACATGGAAGTGGAGGTGGGGCACCGACTGCCCCGCCTGCTCCCCGCAGTTGGACACCACCCGGAAATCGGTGACGCCCAGCTCATGGGCCACCTTGGCAATGGCCTCAAAGCAGCGGCCCACCAAGTCGGAGTTCCACTTGGTAATCTCCCCGCAGGAGGTCACGTGGGCCTTGGGAATGACCAGGAAATGGACGGGAGCCTGGGGGTCGATGTCATAAAAGGCATAGCAGAAATCATCCTCGTACACCTTGTTGGAGGGGATCTCCCCCTTGACAATTTTGCAGAACAGGCAGTTGGGGTCGTAGTTCAGCACATCGGACATGGATAAGCCTCCTTTACATGTCACGCTTTGACTGTTTGCGGCGCGTGATGCTTCAAACTGGTTTAAACTGGTTGGCGGCGGGGTCGTAGGCGTACCCCGCCCCGGCCAGCTTCTGCGCCAGCTCCGTCTCGCCCACATCCAGCCCACCGCACAGGGCGGACAGGCTTGCGTACTCGTCCCGGAGCTTGGTGTTCACGTAGCTGAGCAGAATATAGGGGTCCTGGGGGAGCATAAAAAACACTCCTTTCCTGTGGCGTTATGCGCAGTATAGCACATATCCGCCTGCTTGTCAGCAAGATTTTGCATCTCAATCCGGTAAGGGCTCTGTTTCCTCCATATGATCCAGCGCGTAATTACAGCACTGAATCACAAGCTGGTTCATTGATACCTGCTCCTCCTGGGCGATGCGTTCCAGGTCTTGAACCAATGCCAGCGGCATACGGAAGGTCTTGTTGACGTACTCTGGTTTTTCAACTCGAAACATATCGGCCTCCTTTTTCTTTAGATTACCTCATTTTAAATGCGCATTATACATCAATTATTTGCACAAAACATTATACTGCTATTTACACTTATTTTTATCTTGCAAATGTGGTGTGCATATGGTATGCTGTCTCTACTAGAAAAAGAGAGGAGCTTGCAAAATGTCCGACAAGCCAAAAAAGCCGATATTCAAAAAATGGTGGTTCTGGGTTATCGCCGTCCTTGTGGTCGGAGCCATCGGCTCGGCGGCAGGCGGGAATGATGATAAGCCGTCCGCCGCTTCCCAGCCGCCCGCCCAGACCGATGCCGCCGGCACGGAAACGGAGCAGGCAGAGCCGTCAAATATCTTCCATGCTGGTGATAAGGTAGATACAAAGAATCTCTCAATCACCTATCAGGAGTGCGATGCGGACTGGCAGGACTATCAGTATGAGCCCCGTGAGGGGACAAGGCTTATCCGCGCTTATTTTGTGTTCGAAAACATCGGGAACACGGATCAAACCTGCGGCAGTATCTATTTTGATTGCTATGCGGATGGCGCTGCCTGCGACTCCTATTTATTCCGCTGTGAGCCCAGCTTGTCCTTTTCATCCATCTCACCTGGACGAAAATTGGAGGGCTATGTCTGCTATGAGGTCCCTATCGGCGCGGAAATAATTGAGCTGGAATATGAAACTTCATTTTGGACACAGGATAAGATTATTTTTATCGTGGAATAAGCACAACCCCCGGGGCACAGACGCCCCGGGGGTTGTGTTCTTTCGCTTTTCTTTGAAAGGTCAGACTCCTTAGAAGCTGTACCAATAGCCTCAGCACCCATCCTCGCGGCCAAAATCACCGCTGGCTTCGTTAACAAATCTTGAAATACACAAAGTATTCCCGCGATTTTTTGCCCCGCGAATCTGCACACTTCGGCTAATGGTACAGCTTCTTACAGTCCCAGCTTCATGGCCACCACGTTGTCCACCATGGCCAGCGCATTGTCCAGCATGAGCACGTCCTTGCCGCCGTTCCCCACGGGGCAGGCCCCGTGGGGGCCCCTTTAGACTTTAAATGCTCGGGCGAAATGAATTCGCTCTGCGCGAATTCTCCGCTTTGCTGCGAATTCACGCGCCTTGCGGCGCGGCTCGCTTACGCTCGCTGGGCGGCTTATATGCCTAATTTCATGGCCACCACGTTGTCCACCATGGCCAGCGCATTGTCCAGCATGAGCACGTCCTTGCCGCCGCCCATGGCGCTGTCCGGCTTTCCGCCGCCGGAGCCGCCCGCGATGGCGCACACCTGCTTGATGATATCCCCGGCCTTTACCCCCCTCTTCACCGCACCCTTGCCGCAGGCGCACAGGAAGGTGATCTTGCCGTCGTTGACGCTGGCCAGCACAGCCACCACATTCTCGTCCTTCTCCCGGAGCAGATCGCCCATCTGGCGCAGCCGGGCGCCGTCCGCCTCGGGCACAGTGGCGGTGAGCACCTTCAATTCGCCTACCTCGTGGGCGCCGAACAGAATGCGCTCCGTCTCCCCGGCGGCCTCCCGGGCCTTGAACTTTTCCACAATCTGGTGGAGGTTCCTGATCTCGCCCATGACGGCCTCCGCCTTCTCCCGCAGCTCGCCGGGCTTGGCCTTGAGTACCGCCGCCGCCTGGTTGATGCGCTCCTGCACCTCGCTGTAGAAGGCCAGGGTCTCCCGGCCGGTGGTGGCCTCAATGCGGCGCACGCCGCTGGCTACGGAGAACTCGCTCTTGATGCGGAAGGCCCCGGCCATGGCGGTGTTGGGCAGGTGGGTGCCGCCGCAGAATTCTACGGAGAAACCCTCCCCCATGTCCACCACCCGGACGGTGTCGCCGTACTTTTCGCCGAACAGGGCGATGGCCCCCCGCTCCTTGGCCTCCTCGATGGGCATCTCCTCCACGTTGACGCTGCTGCCCATGAGGATCTGGTCGTTGACGATGGCGCTCACCCGGGCCAGCTCCTCCGGGGTCATGGCGTTGAAGTGGGTAAAATCGAAGCGCAGACGGTCCGGCTCCACCAGGGAGCCCGCCTGGTGGACGTGGTCGCCCAGCACGGAGCGCAGGGCGGCGTCCAGCAGATGGGTGGCGGAGTGGGCCCGGGCGATGGCCTGGCGGCGCTGGGTGTCGATGGACGCCCGCACGGTGTCCCCCACCTTCAACACGCCCCCGGTCATCTTGCCGTAGTGCATATACTTGCCGCCCTTGTTCTTCTGCACGTCGGCGACCTCGAAGCACATGGCGTTTTCATCCCGCCGGACGATCTGGCCGTGGTCGGCCACCTGGCCGCCCATCTCGGCGTAGAAGGGGGTCTTGTCCAGCACCACGATGCCCTCCACGCCGGGCATCAGCTCCTCGGCCAGCTCGTTCTCCACCACCAGGGCCACCACCTTGGCGTCCTGGATTGAGGTGTTTTCGTAGCCCACAAACTCCGTCTCGGGCACGTCCTTGCCGAACTCCACCCCGGCCCAGCCCAGGTCGCCCAGGGCCTCCCGGGCTTTGCGGGCCCGCTGGCGCTGCTCCTCCATGAGCTGCTTGAACTCGGCCTCGTCCAGCTCCATCCCCTGCTCCTGCACCATCTCCAGGGTCAGGTCCACGGGGAAACCGTAGGTATCATAGAGCTTGAACGCGTCCGCGCCGGAGAAGGTCTTTTCCCCCTTCTCCTTGTGGCCCTGCAGCATTTCGTTGAAGATCTTGAGCCCGCCGTCGATGGTTTTGGCGAAGTTCTCCTCCTCCACCCGGATGACCTTGGTGATATAGTCCTGCCGCTCCCGCAGCTCGGGGTAGTGGCCCCCGTTCTCGTGGATGACGGTATCACACACCTGGTACAGGAAGGGCTCGTTCACCCCCAGCAGCTTGCCGTGGCGGGCGGCCCGGCGCAGCAGGCGGCGCAGCACATAGCCCCGGCCCTCGTTGGAGGGCAGCACGCCGTCGCAGATCATAAACACGGCGGAGCGGATATGGTCGGTAATCACCCGGAGGGACACGTCCTTCTCCCGGCTCTCGCCGTAGTGGGCCTGGGTGATCTCGGACACCTTGTTGGTGATGTTCATCACCGTGTCCACATCGAACAGGGAGCCCACCCCCTGGCACACGCAGGCCAGCCGCTCCAGCCCCATGCCGGTGTCGATGTTCTTCTGCTTCAGCTCGGTGTAGTGGTTGTTCCCGTCGTTGTCGAACTGGGAAAACACCACGTTCCAAACCTCGATATAGCGGTCGCACTCACAGCCCACGGTGCACCCGGGCCTGCCGCAGCCGTACTTCTCGCCGCGGTCGTAGTAGATTTCGGAGCAGGGGCCGCAGGGGCCGGAGCCGTGCTCCCAGAAGTTATCCTCCTTGCCGAACTTGAAGATACGCTCGGGGGCGATGCCGATCTCCTCGTTCCAGATGCGGAACGCCTCGTCGTCGGCGGGGGTGGTCTCATTGCCGGCGAACACGGAGGGGTACAGGCGGCTGGGGTCCAGCCCCACCCACTCCGGGGAGGTCAGAAACTCCCAGGCCCAGTGGATGGCCTCCTTTTTAAAGTAGTCGCCAAAGGAGAAATTGCCCAGCATCTCAAAATAGGTGCCGTGGCGGTCGGTATGGCCGATGTTCTCAATGTCGCCGGTGCGGATGCACTTCTGGCAGGTGGTGACCCGGTGGCGCGGGGGCTCCTGCTCCCCGGTGAAAAAGGGCTTCATGGGGGCCATGCCCGAGTTAATAAGGAGCAGGGACGCGTCGTTCTGGGGGATCAGGGAGAAGCTGGGCAGGCGCAGGTGGCCTTTGGTCTCAAAGAACTTCAGGAACATCTCCCGCAGCTCGTTCAGGCCGTAGGGCTTGGGATCGTACATGGGAATTACCTCCGATTTTGTATTTTTATCAATCAATTCGCTCTCTATGGATACAAGCTCTGCCCCCGCGGGGCATTGGGGGTCAAACTGTGAGGCACACTGGGAACCGCAGTCCAGCGCCGCCCGTTCAGCAGCGCGAGGGGCAGGAGGTGTGCCGGAGCCCAGGCACAGGCCGCCCACAATGAATTCATCCCCCGCTTTGTGATCGCCCCACCGGCACCCGCCCCGGGTGAGCGTCAGCTTCAATATGGGGCATTCCACCCCTCCCCCGCAATAAAAAATCCCTGCCAAAGCTCAGGGGTGAAGCTGCTGCGCCTGTTCACGGCGCGCTTGCTGCTCCACGGTACCACCCTGATTTCCTCATGGCAAGGACACTCAAATGCGCCCCTAACGCGGGCAAACGTCCCGGTCATCCCGGGAGCGCTCAGGAGCGGCCCGCCCATCCGCTGTGCGTGAGGGCTTCCACTCTCCCCTCTCTCTGGTACGCGCGGTTTTAGGCTTGACTCCTTCATAGCCAACCCATTCTATCATATTCTCACCGCTTGTCAAGGGGCGCGGATAAAAAACGCCCGGTCCGTCCTCCCGCGCCTTAGAAGCTGTACCAATAGCCTCAGCACCCAGCTTCGGCTATTCGTACAGCTTCTTAAAGAAATCTTTTAAATTTCCCCGCTTGCTTCTTAACCCTTTTCCTGTATACTATCCGTACCAAGACAGCTAGTACAGTTTCAGCCGCGGGCTGCCCTGTACGCCCCGCAAAGCTCTAGGGCTCGTTTGAAAATTTCCAGCATATGGGCACATCGTCCATGTTCAAACAGCGCCTAATCTCTCAGGAGGTAATCAATCATGTCAATTCTGGAAGTCAGTCATGTGAAAAAAATCTATTCCACCCGCTTCGGCGGCCAAAAGGTGACCGCCCTGGCCGACGTGTCCTTCACCGTGGACGAGGGCGAGTACGTGGCCATCATGGGCGAGTCCGGCTCTGGCAAGACCACCCTGCTAAACATCCTGGCGGCGCTGGATAGGCCCACCGCCGGGTCGGTGCTGCTGGCCGGACGGGATCTCACCGCCGTGAAGGAAAAGGCGCTGGCCGCCTTCCGCCGGGACAACCTGGGCTTTGTGTTCCAGGACTTCAATTTGCTGGATACCTTTTCCCTGCGGGATAATATTCTCCTTCCCCTGGTGCTGGCGGGGAAAAAGTACCCGGAGATGAACCGCCGGCTCACCCCTCTGGCCCAGGTCCTGGGCATTGAGAAGCTGTTGAACAAATATCCCTACGAGGTGTCCGGCGGCCAGAAGCAGCGGTGCGCCGTGGCCCGGGCCCTCATCACCCAGCCCCAGCTCGTGCTGGCCGACGAGCCCACCGGCGCGCTGGACTCCCGGGCGGCGGACGGCCTCATGGATTTGTTCACCAAAATCAACGCCGGGGGACAGACGGTGCTCATGGTCACCCACTCCACCGCCGCCGCCAGCCGGGCGGGCCGGGTGCTGTTCATCCGGGACGGCCGGGTATACCACCAGATCTACCGGGAGGGCCGCACCGACGGCCAGATGTACCGTCTCATCACCGACACCCTCACCCGGCTGACCGACGGGGGTGAGCGCCTTGCGTAACGGACTGTATCCCAGGCTGGCCGCCCAGGGGATGCGCCAGAACCGCCGGTTCTTTGTCCCTTACCTGCTGGCCCTGGCAGGGCTCACCGCCGCCTTTTACGTCATGTCCGCCCTGTGCGCCGACCCCGGCGTGCTGAACATGCGGGGCTTCGCCTATGTGATGGTGATGATGCAGATCGGCATGTTCGTGGCGGGCATCCTGTCCGCCGTTCTGCTGCTGTACATCAACAGCTTTTTGATGAAGCAGCGAAAAAAAGAGCTGGGCCTCTACAACATCCTGGGCATGGGCAAGGGGAACATCGCCCTCATCCAGTGCTGGGAGAGCCTGTACACCGCCATTCTGGGCGTCGGGGGCGGGCTGGCCCTGGGCGTGGCCCTCCACAAGCTGTCCACCGCCGCGCTGGCCGCCCTGCTGCAATTCTCCATCCCCTTCCACTCCTCCCTCTCCCTGCCCGCCATGATCCAGACGGCGGCCTTTTTCGGTGTGCTGCTGGCCCTGGCCCTGGCGCTCAACCTGCTCCGGGTGCGGGTGTCCAATCCCATCGAGCTGCTTCATGGCGGAAGCGTGGGCGAGCGTGAGCCCCGCACCCGCTGGCTGCTGGCCGCTGTGGGGGCGCTGTGCCTGGGCGCCGGCTACTTTATCGCCGTCACCACCAAGGACCCCGCCCTGGCCATGGCCTTTTACTTCCTGGCGGTGATCCTGGTCATCATCGGCACCTACTGCCTGTTCACCGCCGGGAGCATCGCCCTGCTGAAAATGCTGCGGAAAAACAAGGCTTTTTACTACCAGACCGGCCACTTCATCGGCGTGTCCGGGATGCTCTACCGCATGAAGCGCAACGCGGTGGGGCTGGCCAACATCTGCATTTTGTCCACCATGGTGATGGTGATGATCTCGGGCACTTTGGCCCTCTACCTGGGACAGGGGGAGATCATCGCCGCCCAATACCCCGCCAGCCTAACCATGGATGTCCGCTATGACCCCGCCGCCGGGCAGGAGCTGGACTTGGCGGGCGCACAGGCCCTGGTGAAGCGCTTTGCGGCGGAGCACAATGTCCCCGTCACCGGGCTGGAGGCCGCGGAATACCTGCATTTCAACGCATTTGTCAATTCGGAGGCCCGCCGCCTGGAGGTGGGCCGGGACGGCTCCAGCAATGACCGCCGGGCCGTCTACCTGCTGACGGCGCAGGGCTATGCCGCCCTCACCGGCAGCGCCGCCCCCGCCCTCCAGCCGGGAGAGGCTGCCGTGTGCGGCCAGCTTCCCCCCGGCTTTGGCCCTGAACTGACCTTCCAGGGCATCAGCATCAGCGAGGGGCATGAGATTGGACAGCCCCAAAGCCTCACCGTGGCGGAAACCCTGCCCGCTGTGGAATACTTCAATACCACCTTCGACATGTTTGAGACGCTGTGCCTGGTGGTGCCGGACAGGGCCGCCCTCATGGATCTCTGGGCCCTCCAGAGCGAGGCACTGGACAACTACGCCGCCGGCCTGGTCACCACTCTGCTGGCGGAGCTGGACTGCTCCAATGAGGAGGAGATGGCCCTGGTGGACGCCTGGTCGGATGCCTCCATAAACGAAAACTTCTTCGACGGCACCGGGGACTGGGAATATTGGCGGGTAGAGAGCCGGGCCGAAATGGCGGTGGACGGCTACGCCATGGCCGGAGGCTTCCTGTTCCTGGGCATCATCCTGGGTGTCGTGTTCCTGATGGCCACAGTGCTCATCATCTACTACAAGCAGGTGTCCGAGGGCTACGAGGACCAGGGCCGCTTCGAGATCATGCGCAAGGTGGGCCTGAGCCAGCGGGAAGTAAAATCCTCCATCCGCAGCCAGGTGCTGCTGGTGTTCTGCCTACCCATCGCGGTGGCCGCCGTCCACATCCTGTTCGACTTCAACCTGGTGGCCCGTATGCTCACCATGTTCGGGGTGCGGAACGTGATGACGGTGGTTCTGTGCACCGGGGGGACGCTGCTGGCCTTTCTGGCCGTATACGCCGCGGTATACTCCCTCACCGCCCGGACCTATTACAAAATTGTCCGCTGATCCCCCCGCCTGTCCCCGGCTTTCCGCCGGGGACAGGCATTTTTCGCTTTTTTTCTCCGGTGCGCTCTTGACGGCGGGATATCCCTGTGCTATGCTATGATTTACATGCGCCACACCACAGTAAAAGCGAGGAATGAAAATCATGGCATTGTTCAAGGGCCACCTGGGAGCCCAAAATCCGTCGCTGACCGAGGGCCCCATCGTCCAGGGTATCCTCTCCTTTGCCCTCCCCCTGTTTTTGGGGCAGCTGCTCCAGCAGCTCTACAATCTGGCCGATGCCTGGGTGCTGGGCAATTTCGCCGACAACGGGGCCTTTGCCGCCGTCAGCTCCGGCGGCAGCCTCACCTTTCTGGTCATCGGCTTTTTCAACGGCATCGCCATCGGCGGCGGCGTGGTCATCTCCCGGTATTACGGCGCCAAGGACGAGGAAAATGTGATCCGGGCCATCCACACCAACTTCCTGTTCGGCGTCATCGCCTCGGTGCTCTCCACGGTAGTGGGGCTGCTGCTGGTGCCCCGCCTGCTGCTGGTCATGAACACCCCGGAATCGGTGCTGCCCTACTCCCTGACCTATTTCCGCATCTATTTCGGCGGCGTGTTCACCGTCATCCTCTATAATATCTGTATGGCCATCATGCGCTCGCTGGGGGACAGCCTCCACCCGCTGTACTACCTCATCATCTCCTCCGCGCTGAACATGGCGCTGGATCTCCTGTTTGTGGCGGTGTTCCACTGGGGGGTGGCGGGGGCCGCCATTGCCACCGTGCTCACCCAGGGCATCAGCTTTCTCCTGTGCCTGTGGCGGATGTGCCGCCTGAAGGACTACACCCGGCTTGATTTCCGCAAGCTGCGGGTCTATCCCGACATCCTTTCCCAGGTGGTGCGCCAGGGCCTGCCCACCGGCGTGCAGAACGCCGTCATCAGCATCGGCAACCTGGTAGTGCAAAGCAATATCAACGCCTTCGGTGAATACGCCATGTCCGGTCACGGGGCCTACGCCAAAATCGAGGGGCTGGTGTTTCTGCCCATCATGGCCATGTCCATGTCCCTGCCCACCTTTGTCAGCCAGAACCTGGGGGCACGGCAGTATGACCGGGCCAAAAAGGGCGCCGTGTTCGGCATCCTCTCCGGGGTGGTGCTGGCGGAGCTGATCGGGGTGGTGTTCCTTTTCGCCGCCCCGCCCGCCCTGCGCTTTTTCGTGGACGAGCCGGAGGCCATCCAGTTCGGCGCCATCCAAGCCCGGGTGGTGGCCCCATTCTTTTTCCTTCTGGCCTTCTCCCACTGCGCCGCCGGGGTGCTGCGGGGATGCGGCAAGTCCTTTGTCCCCATGGTCACCATGCTGGCCTTCTGGTGCTGCGTCCGGGTCACCTACGTCACCCTGGCCACCCAGGTATTCCCCGTGTTCTCCACCATCTCCTGGGCCTACCCCCTCACGTGGTTTTTGAGCTCGGTGGTGTTTTTGCTGTTTCTGCTCAAATCGGACTGGCTCCACGCCTTTGACATCGGCAGGGAGCAGCGCTGAGCCAGGCGGCGGCCTTATGGCCGCCGCTTTTTTGAACGTTTCCCCCTTTCCCCTCATAGAATAGGGCAAAGGAGGGCAAATCCATGAAAAACACCTGCCTGCTCAGCCAGGACGCCAAAACCTACTTATGCTGCTTTTACCAGACCCTGGACGGCATGGTCCAGGGCATGACCGCCGCCGGGCTCACCCAGAGCATCTCCCACAATTTTGCCGTCCAGATGATCCCCCACCACCGGGCGGCGGTCAAGATGTCCAGCAACGTGCTGCGCTTCACCGACAACAAGCCTGTCCGCCGCCTGGCCCAGCGCATGGCCGAGGATTGCGCCCAGGGGATCAAGCAGCTGGAGGCCGTCCTGCCCGCCTGCGCCCAGCTCAGCAACGCCCGGATGGATCTCCGGCTGTACCAGCGGCGGATGGATCTCATCTGCCGGGATATGTATACAAAAATGGGTGTTTCCCCAGAAAACAACCGGCTTGCCGCCGTATTCCTGCGCCAGATGCTCCCCCATTGCCAGGGGGCCGCGCGCATGGCGGACACCGCCCTGAAATACGACGTGGCCACCGAGCTGGTGCCCCTGCTGCGCGCCATCGCAGCCCGGCAGCGCCGGGACACCGCCCAGATGCGCGCTTTACTGGGCCGGATGGACTGTCAAAGGGGATAGCTTGCTTTTCCCGGCGTTTTCTGATATACTGTGGTCTCACGGCCTTGGCCGCCATGAAGTACACTCAGAAGGGAAGTGACGCCCATGTGGGCGGAGCAAAGCGTATTTTATCAAATCTATCCCCTGGGCTTCTGTGGAGCCCCCCGGGATAATGACGGCGTACAGGCCGGCCGCATCGGCAGGATTGCCGGCTGGGCGGGCCATATGGAGAAGCTGGGGGTGGACGCGCTGTACCTCTCCCCCATCTTTGAGAGCGACCGCCACGGCTACGACACCCGGGATTATCGCAAAATTGACTGCCGACTGGGCTCCAACGCGGACTTCGCCCAGGTCTGCCAAACCCTCCACAGCCATGGCGTCAAAGTGGTGCTGGACGGGGTGTTCAACCATGTGGGCCGGGGCTTCTGGGCCTTCCGGGACGTACAGGAAAAGAAGTGGGACTCCCCCTATAAGGACTGGTTCCACATCAGCTTCGACGGCAATTCCAACTACAACGACGGCTTCTGGTACGAGGGCTGGGAGGGCCACTTTGAACTGGTGAAGCTCAACCTGCGCAACCCGGCAGTGGTGGACTACCTGCTGGACTGCGTGAAGTTTTGGGTGGACGAGTTCGGCATCGACGGGCTGCGGCTGGACGTGGCCTACTGCCTGGACAAGGACTTTCTGCGCCGCCTGCGCGCCTTCTGCGACAGCCTCAAGCCGGAGTTCTTCCTGGTGGGCGAAACCCTCCACGGCGACTATAACCAGTGGGTCAACGGCGAGATGCTCCATTCCTGCACCAACTACGAGTGCTATAAAGGGCTGTACTCCGCGCTGAACTCCATGAACCTGTTTGAGATCGTCCACTCCCTCAAGCGGCAGTACGGCCCGGAGCAGTGGACGCTGTACAAGGGCAAGCACCTGTTCTGCTTTGCCGACAACCATGACGTAACCCGTGCCGCCTCCATCCTGCAAAATCCCGCCCATCTGCCCTTGATGTACGGCATTTTGTTTGGTATGCCCGGCATTCCCTGCCTCTACTACGGCAGCGAGTGGGGCGCCCTGGGCGACAAATCCCAGGGGGACGACGCCCTGCGGCCCAGCTTCGACGGGCCGGAGTGGAACGGGCTCACCGATACCATCGCCGCCATGGCCCGCGCCCACCGGGGCAGCGAGGCGCTGTGCTTCGGCGATTTCAAGGATCTGGTGCTCACCAACAAGCAGACGGTGTTCCAGCGGCGCAGCGAGCATGAGCGGGTGCTGGTGGCGGTGAACGCCGACAGCCAGCCCTACTGGGCCCACTTTGACGCCGGATGCGGCCGGGCGGTGGATCTCATCACCGGGGCGGAGCACGATTTTGGCGGCGGCAGCGAACTGCCTCCGTATAGTGTGTTTTTCTGGAAATGCGAAGCGTGAGCTTAGGCGCATAGGGCGGCTTGGAGCGCAGCGAGGGCAAAAGCCCAGCCGCCGCGCGCATTTTGCAAACAACCGTTTCACGTGAAACGGTCCGAACGCAAGGAACCCCCGGGAGCGTGTCTCCCGGGGGTTCCTTCACTTTTTCAGGCGGCAGGTCCCCTTGGACGGGCAGCCGGAACAGCCGCACCCGCAGCCGGACCTGCCGGCCTTCCTATCCTTGTACATCCGCCGCGCCACCGTGGCCACAGCGGCCAGCACAATAGCCAGCACCAAAATGGTGCCCCAATTCTCGCTCAAAAATGGGATCAACGCTCACACTCCTTTGGGCCCATAGCCGGGCCGTCTGCCGATTTTTCAGGTCAGGGCACAAACCCCTCGAAAATGGAGGCCGCACCCTCCCGGTCCAGCGCCTCCATGGTCTCCCGGTCCCGGACCGTCCAGCCTACCTCATGGACGCCGTACAGCGCCCGCATCAGCCGCAGGCTGGCGTTATCCCGGTCCTTGCAGCTATAGGCGATGAAATCAGGCCGGGTGGCGGCGGTGGTAAGCAGGTTGGTGAGCATGAACCGCACCGGCAGAGACAGGCCGTTGGCCTCCCCGGGCTTCAAAAAGTTCTGGCTCAGCTGGCCCCGGAGCACCTGGGGATACCGCTCCTTCAGCCGCAGCAGAGCCGCCGGGTGGAAGGATTCCACACAGCAGACCCCGCGCCACCCCTCCAGCGCCGCCATCACCGCGTCGGTCAGGGCGTTGGCGTTCCCCCGCTCCACCTTCAGCTCAATGACCAGGGGCGTCTTGCCCTCGAACAGCTCCAGCACCTCCCGGAACAGGGGGATAGTCTCCCCCGACCCTATGAGCGGGTAGCGCTCCAGATCGGCGGCGGTGAGATCCTCAATGTGCACGTCCGCCCCGCACACCCGCTTCAGGCTGCTGTCGTGGACCACCGCCAACTCGCCGTCCGCCATGAGGTGGACGTCCAGCTCCGCGCCGAAGCCGTGCTCCAGCGCCCGGCGGAAAGCCGCCATGGAGTTCTCCGGCACCCCCACCGCCGGGTCATGGAGCCCCCGGTGCGCGTAGCGCACCCCCTCCAGCTTATCCCAGCCCGGCTGGTTCCGCCGGGGCTTCAGCAGCAGGCTCCAGGCCCCCAGCACCCCCAGGCAGCCCAGGCCAACCTTCGCAATCGTTTTCATGTACGCATCTCCTTACTGGTCCTGCCCCACCTGTTCCGCCAGGCACTTGTCCCAAAAGGCCCGGGCCTCGGGCAGCATTTCCGGCGGCAGGTGGAAAATAAAGTCCTCCTCCGCGTAGTCCTTCCCCTCCATGGGGCTAAAAATCTCGGCGGGACAGTCGATGCCCAGCCTGCGGGCCACCGCCGCGGCGAACTCCCGAAACGCCCCGCCGTAGGCGGTGATGAGGCTGCCGTCCTCCACCAGGTAGGTGCGCACGGCGTTTTCCCGGGGCATTACGGGGAAGGCGTCCAAAAACTCCTCGAATACGCCGTGGGTAAAGCGGCGTCCCTCCAGCAGCCCCGCCCTGCCCAGCAGCAGCGGCCCGGCGGAGATGGCGGCGATGAGAAGCCCATCGTCTCCCCGGAACTGCTCCAGGAAGCGGATGATCCGATTGTCCAGCAGCACCGGCAGGGGCTCCCAGATGCCCGACAGCACCAGGGAATCGAACTCCTCCCGGCAAAACTCCGTCAGGTCCCGGTCGGGGAGGATGGTGAAGCCGTCCTCGCTCTTTACCGGCTCCCGGCCGGCGGAAAAGGTGACAATCTCCCTGTCATAAAATTTGAGCAGCTCGGTGAGCGTGCCGATCTCCTGAAGGGAGAACAGCGGATAGAGCAGTACGGCGGTCTTTTTCATCAGTCGCTCCTTTCCCCGCAACCGAGGCGCGGACGGACGGGTTGGTCAGTTGTCCATGTCCTCAAAAGCATCCAACCCCGTCTTGGCCTCGGCCCTGCTGTCGCCGTGCTTGACAAAGAGCATGGTGACAAAGCTCAAGGCGACGAAAAAGGCCGCGTAGGGGAATAGGATCTGGTAGCTGATCTCCTTCATCAGCGTGCCCGCCAGCACCGGGGTGATGACCTGGGCGGTCATGGACGCGGTGTAATAATAGCCGGTGAACTTGCCCACGTCGGAGCCCTTGCACATCTCCACCACCATGGGCAGGGAGTTGACGTTGATGGCCGCCCAGGCCAGCCCCACCAGGGCGAAGGCCACGTACATGGGGGCGGTGATGGTGCGGGAGCTGTGGGTCATAAAGAATCCGGCGGCAAAGCAGGCGGTGAGCAGGATCACCCCCGCCTGGATGGTGCGCTTGCGGCCGAATTTGGAGGCCACCACGCCGATGGGGATATAGGACACAATGGCCCCCATGGTGGCCACCATCAGGCAGGTGTTGGTGCCGCCGATGCCCTCCCCCATCACCTGGGACACGTAGGTGGAGAACCATGTGGTAATGCCGTTATAGCCCACGTACCACAGGGCGATGGAGGCCAGCAGAAAGACGAGGCTCTTTTTCACCGGGCCGGGCAGCACCTCGCCGCCGCTGCCGTCGTCCTTGGCCAGGTTCCACTCCGGATGCTTTTTCTCCAGCTCCCGGTTTTCCTCCGCCAGCCTGGGCTCCCGGATGGTGAGCAGCAGCGCCGCCACCGCTACCAGCATAATCATGGACACAATGAAAAACAGCGGCTGGTAGTCCACATGGACCAGCCCTTGAGTCTTTTCCCTGGGGTAGAGCAGGACGCTGACGCCCAGGTAGAGCACGCCGCCCACCGCCCCCATCAGGTTGATGATGGCGTTACCCTTGGAGCGCAGGGGTTTGGGGGTGACATCGGGCATCAGGGCCACGGCGGGGGAACGGTAGGTGCCCATGGCGATGAGCAGCAGCCCCAACACAATGACAAAGCTCACCAGCTTGAACGGGGCGGCCTGCTTGAAATAGCTGTTGTCCAGCATGGGCAGCAGGTTCATCAGCACCACCGCCCCGGCGGTGCCCGCCAGGATGTAGGGGGTGCGGCGGCCCAGTTTTGTATTGGTACGGTCGGACAGTCCCCCGAAGAAGGGCAGCAGGAACAGCGCCAGGATGTTGTCCGCCGCCATAATCATGCCGGTTAGGGACTCATCCAGCCCAAACGTGCCCTTCAGGATGAGGGGAACCAGGTTGTCATACATCTGCCAGAAGGAGCAGATGGACAAAAAGGCCAGGCCCACCAGGATTGTCCGCTTGTTGTTCAGCTTCAGTTCGCTCATAGTTTTCTCTCCTCTTCTCTGTGTGGGCCCGCCGCTACAGGCCAAATACCAGATCGTCCCCATCCAGCTCGTCCAGTCTATGAAACCCGATCCGCTCATACAGCCGCTGGGCCCGCGTGTTTTCCACCTCGGCAGACAGCTTGATGGGCATATCGCCGCCCATCGCCTTCAAAATCCGTATAGCCAAGCGGGCCGCCCGCTCGCCGTATCCCCGGCCCTGCCAGTTCCGATCCAGGTGGTAGCCCCAGCTGTAGGCCGTCCCGGCGGCCAGCCACATGCGGAATACGATGAACCCGATGCGCGTCCCGTCCTCCAGGCAGATGACGCAGGGCACGTTGTCCGCCGGGTTCAGGTAGGCCCTGCCGATGTCAAATCCCGCCGGATTGACAAACTCCCCCTGCCCCGGCGCCAGGGCGCACTCCGCCGTGGCAAACCACAGGTCGCCATCATCCCGGACCTCCCGGATCGTGAGGCCCCCGCCGGTCAATATATCAAGGGGCAGGCCGTCCCACTTCTCCCGCATGGTCACGGCGCCCCCACCCCCTCCCAGGCCCGGTGGAGGGCCCCGATATCGTCAAACACCCAGGTGGGCTTCACATCACTCGAATCCAGGTCGGCCAGCGTCCCCTCGCCGGACAGGACAAAGGCGGTGTCGATGCCCGCGTTGACGCCGCTGGCCACGTCGGTGTACAGCCGGTCCCCCACCATCACCGCCTGGCCGGGGTCAAAGCCCGTCCGCTCCAGGGCCAGCAGGGCCATGGCGGGCTGGGGCTTGCCGATGACCCGGGGCCTGCGCCCGGTGGCCCGGGACAACATCTCGCACACGCTGCCGCAGTCGGGCACGGAGCCGTACCAGGTGGGACACACCCAGTCCGGGTTGGTGGCGATAAACTCCACCCCCCGGTTCAACAGGATGCAGGCGTCCTCCAGCTTTTGGAAGGTAAGCTCGGTGTCAAAGGCGGCGATCAGGCAGTCCACGCCGTCCTCTAAATGGTCTGTCACGGGAATTCCCGCCTCCTCCAGCTGGCGGCGGAAGGTTTGGGTGCCGAAAGCGTAGCACTTGCGGAAGGCAGGACGCCTGTTCAGATCGGCGATCAGCGCGTCCACCGAGGTGAGGAAGTCCTCCCGCGCAGCGGGCACGCCCATTCCCGACAGCTTGGCAATATAGGCATCCACAGATTTCGACGAGTTGTTGGTGAGAAACAGATACCTCCCTCCCCGCGCCCGGACCGCGTTCAAAAAGGGCTCCGTTCCGGGAAATAATGTCTGGTCCAGATAGATCGTGCCGTCCATATCCAGTAAAAACAGCTTCTTGTCTTCCAGCGCAGCCATCCGCGCCCACCTTTCCAGCCTGCCCGGCCTGTGTTCTCGTGAAAAACGCCTTTAGAAGCTGTACCAATAGCCTCAGCACCCAGCTTTACGGCCAAAATTGCCGCTGGCTGCGTTGAAAAATCTTGAAATACACAAAGTATTCCCGCGGTTTTTCGCCTTGCCGCCGGCAATTTTGGCTCGCGAATCTGAATACTTCGGCTATTGGTACAGCTTCTTATTTTCTGTAAGTGAAATTTATTTTAACACAGTTCTCCTTTCTTGTCCACGGGATTTGTAAAATTTGCCTGAAATTTCGGTTCATCTCCCGTCCATTCCCATTGTTTTCACTACAGTGTTGTGGTAAACTATTCCTGCGGGGACCCTTGCACCCCCGCAGGAGGAGCCGTTTGAAAAAGGAGGTTATTATGAATCGGAAATCCATGTCTCTTGCCCGCGTATTTTTCGTTCTGCCGCTGTGCCTGCTCTGCCTCATTTCCGCCGCCCGGGCGGATATAGGCCCCAAGCCGGAGGTCACCATCACCGTGGTCAACGCCCCGGAGGGGGAGCTCTACCTGGACCTGCTGGCCCAGGGCGAACCCACGGACAGTCCCTACCCCAATTCCACCGCGGAGTGCGACCCGGCCCTTCTGGACCGCCTGCGCTCCCTGGAGGGGGAGGGCTGGGTGCTGGCCTATACCACCGGCTTGGCAAGAAACGCGCCCGTTTTCGGAGATGTGCGCCCCCAGGAAAACGGTACCTGGCGCTTCTCCTATATTGGCCTGCCCGAGACCTTCCGGGTGGCCGCCGCCACGGCGGATGAGGCCCGGGCGGCGCAGCTGCCCTACACCCGGGATTTCGTGGGCAATATCGTCTACGACTGGCAGGCCAACGCCGTGCGGGAGGCCACGCCCCCGCCCCTGCGCTTCCTGTCCCGGCTGGCTGCCACCTTGATCCCCACCCTTGTCATCGAGGGCGCCATCCTCTGGCTGTCCGGCTTCCGGGAAAAGCGGAGCTGGCTGGTGTTCCTGGCGGTGAACACCGCCACCCAGGCGGGGCTCCATCTGATCACCGGGGCGGCGCTGACCCAGGCGGGCTGGCACTTTCTCAACTACTTTCTCACCATCATCCTCCAGGAGCTGGTCATCTGGTGTGCGGAGGCCGCGGCCTATGCCTTCCTGCTCCGGGAGCGCTCCAGGGCAAGGCGGGTGGGGTATGCCTTCGCCGCCAACATCGCCAGCTTTGTGCTGGGGTACTTCCCCCTCCACCTGCTGCACAGCTTCCTCGTCCGGCTGTGAAGCCCGCCTACCCCAAGCGCGTCAAAAAAGGACCGGCGCACCTGTGCCGGTCCTTTTCCTATCCTCTTTTTCTCAGAAGCTGTACGAATAGCCGAAGTATTCAAATTCGCGAGCCAAAATTGCCGCTGGCAAGACGAAAAGTCGCAGGAATCCTTTGTGTATTTCAAGATTGTTCACCGCAGCCGGCGGCAATTTTGGCCGTAAAGCTGGGTGCTGAGGCTATTGGTACAGCTTCTCAGATGTTGTCCCGGATAACCTGCCCCATTTTTTGGGTGCCCACCGCCTCTTCCCCCGGCCCGGCGATGTCGGCGGTGCGCCAGCCCTCCGCCAGCGCCTGATCCACCGCGGCCTCAATAGCGTCCGCCTCGGCGGACAGCTGGAAGGAGTAGCGGAACATCATGGCGGCGGACAGGATGGTGGCAATGGGGTTGGCCTTGTCCTGGCCCGCAATATCGGGCGCGGAGCCGTGGATGGGCTCATACAGCGCCGGGCCGGCGTCCCCCATGGAGGCGGAGGGCAGCAGGCCGATGGAGCCGGTGACCATGGACGCCTCGTCGGACAGGATATCGCCGAACATGTTCTCGGTGACGACCACATCAAACTGTCCCGGGTCCCGCACCAGCTGCATGGCGCAGTTGTCCACCAGCATGTCCTCATAGGCCACGTCGGCATATTCCTCCGCCAGCCTGTGCATCACCGACCGCCACAGCCGGGAGGTCTCCAGTACGTTGGCCTTGTCCACGCTGGACACCTTTTTCCGGCGCAGGCGGGCCATCTCAAAGGCCCGGCGGCCGATGCGCTCAATCTCCTTCTCGGAATAGGCCATCAGGTCGGTACACTCCAGCCCACGGTCCCCGGTCTGATACCTGCCCCGCTTGCCGAAATAGATGCCCCCGGTGAGCTCCCTGACCACCAGCAGGTCGATACCCCGCTCCGCCGTCTCCCTTTTCAGGGGGCAGGCGTCCGCCAGCGCAGGGCGCAGGGCGGCGGGGCGCAGGTTGGCATACAGGCCAAGATCCCTGCGGATGGCCAGCAGGGCGGTCTCGGGCCTCTGCTCCGCGGGCCTATCGCTGCCCCATTTGGGGCCGCCCACCGCCCCCAGCAGCACCGCGCCGCAGGATCTGCACAGCTCCGCCGTGCCCTCGGGATAGCTCAGCCCCACCGCGTCGGCGGCGCAGCCCCCCATGAGTACGTCCACATATTCAAAGGTGTGGCCGTACCTCTCGCCAATCCTGTCGATCACCTTCACGGTTTCACCCACGATCTCCGGGCCGATGCCGTCCCCCCGGATCAGGGCAATTTTATAATTCATAGCTTCCCAACCTTTCTATCTTGACTTGCAGCCTTACGAGAGCGCCCGCACCACCGCCGAAACCACGGAGATGGCGTACCTGTGGGCAGGATAATAGAGGTAGAAGAACCATTTCGGCCCCCTCCCCCGCTGTCCGTTGTAGAGCATCATAAAGGGCAGGGCCAGCGCCATCCGGCACTGGGAGGGGTTAAAAAATGTCATCGTGAACGATGAAAAGTCCTGGATGGGATAATAGAACCCGCCCGCCGCCGCCCCGGCCATACATACCAGGCAGAACGCGGCGAACACCCCGCACTGCCGCCGCTTTGTTTTGGCAAAGTAGAGCATCACGCCAAGGAGAATCATCCCCCACCCATAGTCCACGCTGATAAGGGTGGGCAAAAAGCTGTCGATGAGGTTGTGCGCCAGGAACACCGCCGCCAAACCGTCCTCCATGCGGGGCAGCCCCCACAGCGCCAAGCGCAGGGGCTGGATCAAAAACGGCAGCACGCAGCACAGGGCGGCCAACGCCGCTCCCCGCCAATTGCGTTTCCGGGCCGCATCCATCAGCCCCTCGACGGCCCAGGAGTACAGCGCCACATAGAAAAAGGTGAAAATGATGTTCCCCGGGGTGATATAGCCCACGATCTCCCCAAACAGCAGATCGGTGACCGCCACGAACAGCCCCGCCCCCACCCCCGCCAGATACAGCCGGAGGAGGAACCTGGGCCTGTTGGACGTATGCCGCAGCCCCTGCACCAGCGCGAACAGGAACAGCGGCGCGGCAATCCGGCCCACCAGCCGCAGTGGGTTGTAGAACCGCCCCACAATGGGAATCTCAAAGCCAAAGGCCGCGATATGGTCCAGCGTCATGAAGAACAGGGCGATCCACTTGATGGCGCTGGTGGACAGCCCTGGCAGCCGCCGCTCCCGTCTGTCCCCCGCCCAGGCCGCCTGCTCCTCGCTCATTTTGCCACCCCTCTGGCCTTCAGCGACCTCAGCAGCCCGCCGTGCTCAATGATGCCGTTGACGAACTCCGGGAAGGGCGCGGCCTGGAAGGTCCTGCCCGTGGTCTCGTTGACGATGACGCCGCTCTGGAAGTCCACGGATACCTGGTCCCCAGGGTTGACGCCGTCCACGGCCTCGGGACACTCCAGGATGGGGAAGCCGATGTTGATGGCGTTGCGGTAGAAGATGCGGGCAAAGCTCTTGGCAATGACGCACTTCACCCCGCAGGCCTTGATGGCAAGGGGCGCGTGCTCCCGGCTGGAGCCGCAGCCGAAATTGGAGCCGCCCACCACAATGTCCCCCACCTCCACGGCGGAGGCAAAGGCGGCGTCGATGTCCTCCATGCAGTGGGAGGCCAGGGATTTCTCGTCCGGGGCGTTGAGATACCGGGCGGGGATAATGACGTCGGTGTCCACGTTGTCGCCATATTTGTAGATTTTCATTCGTTATCCTCCTTCAGCTAAGGTCAAGGGCCTTCTTCTCCTTTCAGAAAGGAAAAGAAGCAAACAGAAAGGCTTAAAACTTTTTCATTGCAATGAATGCAATTTATGGCGCTATCATCATTAAAAACAGTACCAAGCTCTTTTCTTTCGAGAAAAGAAGCCAAACCCTGTTCAGAGGCTGGCGGGGTCAGTGACCACCCCTGTCACGGCGCTCGCCGCCGCCACGGCCGGGCTGGCCAGGATAATCATGGAGCTGGTGGGGCCCATGCGGCCCACGAAGTTGCGGTTGGTGGTGGAGATGGCCCACTCGTTGTCGGCCAGCACCCCCATGTGCCCGCCCAGGCAGGGCCCGCAGGTGGGAGTGGACACCACAGCGCCCGCCTGGATGAAGTCGGCCACCAGCCCCTCCGCCATGGCGTCCAGATAAATCTGCTGGGTGGCGGGTATCACAATACACCGCACCCCGCCGGCCACCTTCCTCCCCCGGAGCACCGCCGCGGCCTCCCGCAGGTCCTTCAGCCGCCCGTTGGTGCACGAGCCGATGACCACCTGCTGGATAGGCTTGCCCGCCGCCTCGTCCACGGTTTTGGTGTTGGAGGGCAGGTGGGGGAACGCTACCGTGGGCCGCAGGGCGGACAGGTCGATGGTGATTTCCCTGGCATACCGGGCGTCCGGGTCGGCCTCAAAGGCGGTAAACGCCCGATCCACCCGGCCCGCTAAGTAATCCAGCGTCTTGCCGTCCACCGGGAAGATGCCGTTTTTGGCCCCGGCCTCAATGGCCATATTGCAGATGGTGAAGCGGTCGTCCATCTCCAGGCAGGCCACCCCCTCCCCCGCAAACTCCAGGGACTGGTACAGCGCCCCGTCCACCCCGATCATGCCGATGAGGTGGAGGATCACGTCCTTGCCCCCCACATAGGGCCCCAGCCGCCCCGTCAGGTTCACTTTAATGGCGGAGGGCACCTTGAACCAGGCCAAACCCGTAGCCATCCCCGCCGCCATGTCGGTGGAGCCCACCCCGGTGGAAAACGCTCCCAGTGCCCCATAGGTGCAGGTGTGGGAATCCGCGCCGATGATGACCTCGCCGGGGGCGGCCAGGCCCTTTTCCGGCAGCAGGGCGTGCTCAATGCCCATCTGTCCCACGTCATAAAAATGGGTGATGGCGTGCTCCTTCGCAAACTCCCGACAGGCGGCGCACAGCTGGGCGGACTTGATATCCTTGCATGGGGTGGAGTGATCCAGCACAATGGCGATCCTGTCCCGGTCAAACACAGCGGACAGCCCCGCCTTTTTGAACTCCGTGATGGCCACCGGAGTGGTGATGTCGTTGCCCAGCACCAGATCCAGCTTTCCCTCCATGAGCTGGCCCGCTTCCACCTGGGAAAGCCCCGCGGCGCGGGCCAAAATCTTTTGGGTCATGGTCATGCCCATAAAAAATCCTCCTAGAAAAATATTGTGCACTCATTATGCCAAACACCGCCGGGAAACAATGTAAACTGTGATACAGTTTATCGGAAGAATAGGAGGCGCATCCATGGCGGACTGGAACCTTCTGGCCGAGGGCCGCTGCCCCAGGCGCTGCCGGGCGGGGCAGATCATCTATTTGCAGGGCGCGCGCCCGGACTGCTTTTATTATCTGGTCTCCGGCTCAGTGCGCAGCTTCATCAGCACCGGCGGCGGCGAGGAACGGGTGCTGGCCGTCCACCGCGCCGGGGATCTGATGGGCGAGGCGTCTTTTTTCGATGGCTGTCCCCGGGTGACCTCCGCCATGGCGCTGGAGGACTGCCGGATTCTGGCCATCAGCCGGGCCCAGCTGGATGCCGCCTTTCAGCGCCACCCGGAGCTGGCCCTGCCCATGCTCCAGCATCTGGCCCGGACGGTGCGGCTGCTCAGCGACCACGTGGAATCCTCCTCCCTGCCCGCCCGCCAGCGGGTAGTCCGATGGCTGCTGTCCCAGCCCCCAGCCGAGTCCGGCCCCCTTCGCGCCACCCACGAGGGCATCGGCCAGGCGGTGGGCCTGTCCAGAGTGACCGTGAGCCGGGTGCTGGGCGAGCTGTCCGCCCTGGGACTGCTGGCGCTGGGCTACCGCACGGTGACGGTGCTGGACCGCGCCGGGCTGGAAGCGTTGGTTTTTGAACTGTGACAAAATTCCGGTACTGCTCCGTATCGGGGCCGCAGAGCCGAAGAAGCAGAGCAGCATCCTGCGAGGCGGCTGGGCTTTTCCCCTCGCTTCGGTCTATCCGCGCTGCTCACAACGGCTCCGCAACCTAAATTAGTCGTGCTGCGCCTGCTCGCAGCGCGCGGCTTCCCTCCGTCTCGGGCAAAACCCGCCTCCGCTGCGCGGCGGCTGGGCTTTTCCCCTCGCTTCGGTCTATCCGCGCTGCTCACAACGGCTCCGCAACCTAAAGTTGCGGAACTTCCAGCCAGATTTGGTTGACCACGCGGAAAAAAGCAGGTAAGATACGGCCATGCCAGCGGCCCGGCAATGTCAAAAGCAGGAGGTATATCCCTATGAAATTCGGAGAAAAATTACAGAAGCTGCGCAAACAACGCGGTCTGTCCCAGGAGCAGCTGGCCGCTCAGCTCACCGTGTCCCGCCAGGCGGTGAGCAAGTGGGAGCTTGACGATACCATGCCGGACACGGAAAACGTCATTCAGCTCAGCCGACTGTTCGGCGTGAGCTGCGACTATCTGCTGCGGGACGAGGTAAACGAGCAGGGCGCTCCCCTGCCCACGCTGGAGCCGCCCCTACCCACACTGGAGCCGCCCCTGTCCGCACCGGTCTCTCCCCGGCCCACCCCCGGGGAGGCTCATCTCACCGAACAGGGCTGGATTCATAACGCCTTTATCCTGTCCTTGGGCGTGTGCGCACTCGGCCTGGTAGGCGCCTTTATGTTCTATCGGTTTCAAGGCCACACCGTCCGCCCGCTGGCCATCGGATTCATGATCCAGCTGCTGGGCGCGATCCTGTTTGAGCTGGCCACCCCCCGGATGGGGGGGCGGCGAAACACCGCGCGCCTGAGCTTTTACGCAACCGCGTGCTGGCTTGTACTCCCCATCCCCGTACTGTTGTCCCTCAACTGGGGTTTTAACCTGGGATACTGGAATGGCACGCCTTTGCAGGGACTGATTTGCTACTTTTCTGTATACCAGCTGTTGAGCGCGGCAGTGACGGCAGCTCTGCTTCTCCTCCGCCAGCGCATCTGCGCCAAAAGGTGAAAAAGTTCCCTGCATCAAAAATCCCCCGTCTTCCCATCCTACTCAGGATCAAATGGAAAGGCGGGGGATTTTTCATGCGCTGGCTCTGGTACTTCATCATTTACAGCTTTGCGGGCTTCTTGCTGGAGGTGGCCTTCGCCCGGGCCATCCGCCACCCCAAGCGGGACCGCAAGTGCCTGATTTTCCTCCCCCTGTGCCCGGTGTACGGCCTGGGGGCGTGCCTTATCCTTGCGGTTTCGCCCCTGGTGAAAAGCCCCCTGTGGGTGGCGCTGGCCGGGGGGCTGGCCGCCACCGGGGCAGAGCTGGCCATGGGCGCGTTTTACCGCTTCGCCCTGGGGGTGGAGTTCTGGGATTACGCCGGGCTGCCGGGGAGCCTGGGCGGGCTGGTGTGCCCGGTGTTCTCCTTGTGCTGGACCGCGCTGTCCCTGATCCTGGTGTACGCGGTCCATCCCCCCGTCGCCGCCCTGGCGGCCCGCATCCCCCCCTGGCTGGGGCCGCCCGCCCTCATCCTGCTGGGCTCGGACGTGCTGGTATCCTGCGCCGCCCTGCGCCGGGCGGGCTCCACCGACGTGCTGCGCTGGTACGCGCCTTAGAAGCTATACCAATAGCCTCAGCACCCAGCTTTACGGCCCAAATTGCCGCCGGCTGCGTTGAGAAATCTTGAAATACACAAAGTATTCCCGCGATTTTTCGCCTTGCCGCCGGCAATTTTGGCTCGCCAATCTGAATACTTCGGCTATTCGTACAGCTTCTTAATCACCCCTCCGTTCACCGCAGGATATAGCAGTTGTTCTCCTGAAAGACCTGAAAGCCGGTGTCCAGGTACAGCCTGAGGGCGCCCCGGTTGTCCGCGTCCACCACCAGCTCCAGCCGCTCTGCGCCCAGCCGGGAAAACGCCTCCCGGGCCAGATGGTTCAGCATGGCGCGCCCGAGGCCCTGCCGCCTGGCGTCTCTGCGGACGGCCAGTATCTCCGCTGCGGCCTGCTTTTCGCTCTGGCGCTTCAGCACGCCGTAGGCCGCCAGCCCCGCCCCGTCGGAGCTCACATATACGAACCTGTTTTTGCCCATATCCGCCAAAATGTCCCGCCCAGAGGCATACGCGCCTGGGAATACCGCGTCATGCAGGGCGGCAAACGCCGCCTTTTCCCCCTCCTCCACGGGCCGGGGCTCCGCCGCCTCCGCCTGGGGTGCGCTCCAAGCCGTCCGCTCCAGGCGCAGGATATATTCATTTACCTGCCGCTGGGCCCCGGCCTGCTCCAAAAAGCTGCGGCATTCCCCGTTTTCCACAGGGAAAAAGAAGGTGCAGGCCATGCCGCTGCCCAGCTTCTCCCGTGCCTTGGCCAGAAGCGCCCCTGCCGCCGCCCGATAGTCCGCCCCATGGGCGTCCAGCAGCAACGAGCAGTCGGCGTTCCCCTTTTCCCAGTCCGGGAAGCAGCTCACCAGCCCCACAAGCCGTCCATCCGTCCAGCAGGCGAAGCCCCATTCCATACTTTCCTCAAAATCCCGCCGGATATCCTCCGCCCTGGAGCAGCAAAAGGAGGAGCCGGTTTGGCGGGAGGCGTTGAGCCGCTGGGCCAGCAGGGCCAGCCCGTCCAGCTCCCCGGCGGCAAAGGGCCGGATCGTTATGTCCATGGTATTACCTCCACATGCGCGGGGCCGGAGCGTCCGGGCTCCGCCCCCGTAATTTTTCTTGGGCTGTGAAACCGGCGCCGCAGAAGCGCTGAATTCAGTGCTTCTGCGGCGCTTTGCCGATTGAACCGATCCCTCCTTAGAACACCGCCACCACACCGCCGCCGTAGGTCTCGTCAATAAACGCTTTTACCTCGTCGGATGTCAGCGCCTTGATGAGGGCCTTGATGGTCTCATCGTTCTCCCGGCCCTCCTTGACGGCCAGCACGTTTACATAGGCGGTGCCCGCGATGCCGTCCGCGGATTCGATGGCCAGGGCCTCGCTGGCCTTCAGCCCAGCGCCGATGGCGTAGTTGCCGTTGATAACGGCCACATCCACGTCCTGGAGGGTAGTGGTCAGCAGGTTGGCGGTGAGCTGCTTGATTTTATAGTCGTGGGGGTTTTCCGCGATGTCCTCCACGGTGGGCTCCAGCCCCACGCCGTCCTTCAGCTTGATGAGCCCCTGCTCCTGGAGCAGCAGCAGGGCCCGCCCGCCGTTGGTGGGGTCGTCGGGGATGGCGATCTGCGCGCCGTCGGGCAGGGCGTCCAGGCTGGCGCTCTTGCCGGCGTAGATGCCAAAGGGCTCATAGTGCAGGTCGGCCACGCTGACCAGATGGGTGCCGTCGTTGGTGTTGAAGTTGTTCATGTAGGTAATGTGCTGAAAGTAGTTGGCGTCCAGCTGTCCGTCCTCCACATTGGTGTTGGGCAGCACATAGTCGTCGTAGGGCACGATCTCCAGCGTGATGTTATCCTTGGCCAGGATCTCCTTTGCCACCTCCAGAATCTGGGCGTGGGGCGTCGGGGAGGCGCCCACCTTGATGGTGGCGGACTCCTTGCCGCCGCAGGCGGACAGCAGGGACAGGGAGAGGACGGCGCACAGCGCCAGGGCAAACACGTTCTTTTTCATTTCCATATCTCCTTTTCGCTTGATGGATGATATATGTGAACCGCTTGCGCGGGGTCCACCGGGACTTAGAAGCTGTACCAATAGCCGAAGTATTCAGCTTCTTAAAAGGCGGCTTTGGATATAAAAAAACGCCCCTGACAGATCTTGTCAAGGACGAAAGCATTCCGCTCCGTGATACCACCTTGCTTCACCCGTCCCTCGCGGGAGCGGGCCTTACCGGGTACCGGCATACCCTGGCGCTGTGACGGGCGCACCCGTCGCGGCCTAGAAACCCTGCGTCTCTCAGCCGCGCGGCTCCGGGACCATGTTCGGCGCGGCCTTCCGTACCCGTTTCCAGCTGCCCGGGCTCTCTGTGCCGTATCTCCGCGCTTACTCTTCCCATCATTGCCTTTGCGATGATATGAAGTTTTTGGCATCCAGTCCCAGAACAAATCCGGGACATTCCCAGCATCGCCGCCGCCATGCTGTTGAAGTATTGTATTCAGTTTAGCGCATCAAAGCAAATTTGTCAATGCGGGATTTTGCACAGACGGGGAAGGGACAAAGCACGCTGCTTTGTCCCTTCCCACAAAATTTCTGGATTTACACGGCCCCAGGGGGAATCTCCTTCTCCCGCTCGCCCTGTTTTTTGCGGGCGCCCCGCCGGTTCGTAACCCGCCGGTCCATTCGGACAGCCAGGTGGGAGCCTGCGGACTGGAAGATCTGCACCAGAATGACCAGCACAATTACCGCCCCGTACAGCACCACCATTTTTCGGTTGTTCCAGGCGTACTGCAGCGACATGGAGCCCAGCCCGCCGCCGCCGATAAAGCCGGACATGGCCCCGTATCCCAGAATGGTGACAAACGCGGTGGTGAACCCGGACAGCAGGGAGGGCAGGCTCTCGGGAAGCAGCACCTTCCACACCACCTGGAGGGTAGAGCAGCCCATGGCCTGGGCCGCCTCCAGCACGCCCCGGTCCATCTCCCGCAGGGAACCCTCTACCAGCCGGGCCACAAAGGGGAAGGACGCTGCCGTGAGGGGGACCAGAATGCCCACAGTACCGATGGTGGTGCCCACAATCACGCGGGACAGAGGCATGACCAGCACCATCAAAATCAGAAAAGGCATGGACCGCAGCAGGTTGATCACAGTGTTGACCGCCTGCATCAGGGGCGGGGGCAGGGGGCGCATACCATCCCTGGCCCCCACCACCAGCAGCACGCCCAGGGGCAGGCCGATGAGGTAGGCAAACACGGAGGCCACCACAGTGGTATATAGGGTCTCCCACACCGCAAAGGGGACGTGCTTCACCAAATAGCCGATCTGCTCGGCCACCTTGGGATCGCTGAAAAACTCAAGCATGGTAATCCCGCACCTCCTCCATGGTCACATTGGGCTGGTTTTTGATGTACGACACGGCGCGGGCAGCCTCCGCCGGGTCCCCGGGCAGGCCCAGCAGCATGGTGCCAAAGGCCTGGCCGCCGACGTTGCGGGTGTCCGCCCCCAGGATATTCACCTTCACGCCGCAGTCGATGGCCAGGGAGGCGATGAGCGGCTCGTAGGAGGAGCCGCCGTTGAAGGCGATGCGGATCACGTTGGCGGCGGGGAGCTGCTCGATGCGCACCCCATCAGGATAGACCAGGCGGCGGCCCGCCTCGGTCTGGGGGCTGGAAAACACCTGCTCCACGCTGCCCGTCTCCATCACCCGGCCGTGGTCCAGGATGGCCACATGGGTGCAGATCTCCTCCACCACCGCCATCTCGTGGGTGATGACCACCACCGTAATGCCCAGCCGCCGGTTGATGTCCTTCACCAGGCGCAGAATGTCCCGGGTGGTCTTGGGGTCCAGGGCGGAGGTGGCCTCGTCGCACAGCAGAATGCTCGGGTCGCAGGCCAGGGCCCGGGCGATGGCGATGCGCTGCTTCTGCCCGCCGGACAGCTGGGCGGGGTATGCCTCCGCCTTGTCGGGCAGGCCCACCACCTCCAGCAGCTCCCGGGCGCGGCGCTCTGCGTCCGCCTTTTTCACCCCGGCAATCTCCATGGGGAAGCAGATGTTTTTCAAGCAGGTGCGCTGCATCAGCAGGTTGAACTGCTGGAAGATCATGCTGATGGACCGCCGCCGGACGATGAGCTCCTTGGGCCCCATGGCGCACAGGTCGGCCCCGTCGATGATGACCTGTCCGGCGGTGGGCCGCTCCAGCAGATTGATGCACCGCACCAGTGTGGACTTACCCGCCCCGCTCATGCCCACGATGCCATAGATGTCGCCGTTGCCGATGGTAAGGGACACGTCCTTGAGGGCATGAAACTCTCCCTCGGCGGTGGGGAACACCTTGGATACGTTTTTCAATTCGATCATTGGATTGCTCTCCCCTCTCTCTTTGGGGTGGACCGGCGTTTAGGAACCTCTGAACAAATGCGTCTGCGGCGCTTTGCGGATCTTTCTCGCCACAACTTTGTTGTGATTTCTTGAAATAAACACAATTATTCCTGCGAAATCCCGCCGCGTTGCGGCGAAAAATTTCTCGCAAATCGCTCTTGCCGATTTATTCAGAGGTTCCTTTATTTTATGCCCAAATTCCGGCGTTGTCAAGCCGGTGGGAGGCGGGCCGCTATTTCCCCGCCCTTTTCCCGCTCTTCCACGCGGCGTACTCCGGCGTTTTGCGCAGCCTGCCTGCGCCGCGAATCCACATCGCTGCGCAGGCGGCCAGCAGCACCACAGCCACGCAGTTCACCGCCGCCGCCAGCGTAACGGCGCCGGGCTGGGTGAGCTTTATGGTGGTGTCCGCCCCCACCCCGTTCATGCCGCAGGAGTTGGCGATGGCGTACAGGTTGTGGCGGCAGGCCTCCCGCATGGCGGATACGATCACCGGGTCGTCCTTGTACTTGGGCAGGCCCTGGGTGACGTAGGGCATCATGGCGTCGTAAATGGAGGTGCCCGCCAGGATGCCGTCGGGGCCGTTGACAAAGGTGGTCAGCACGTTGTCGGTGATGTTCATGCCGTCACAGCCCCACTCCTCCCGGAGGACCTCCCCCAGGCCCTGGCTGCCGCCGGACCAGTGGGCGCCCCAACGGGTGTAGGCCATCATCACGCCGTTGGCGTCCCCCTTTTCGATGGGGGCCCGGAACGCCTTGAGGTAGACCTCCCGGGCAGCCTGTTCGCTGAGCCACACCCCCAGGCCGATGCGGTCCTGTTCGCAGTCGTTGAGGGCGAAGTGCTTCATCACCACATGGACGCCCTTGGCCTGGATGGCGGCCACCTCGGGGGCGCAGATGGCCCCGGACAGGAAGCCGTCCTCGGAATAGTACTCAAAATTCCGTCCGCCATAGGGGGTGCGGTGGATGTTATTGCCCGGGCCGTAGAGGCAGGCGATGCCCGCCTCCAGACAGTTGTTTCCGATGACCTTGCCCACCTCCGCCATGAGCTCCACGTTGAAGGTGGCGGCCATCACATCCTCCGAGGTAAAGGCGGTGGCCTTCATCTGGGTGGCGCCGGAGCCCAGCAGAGAGGCGGTGAGGCCCTGGGGGCCGTTCTCGTCCCGGGTGCCGGGGGCCTCAATGGACTTCACCGGCATGGTCCAGTGGAAGGCGTCGCCGATGAGCGATACCATCTCGTCAAAGGTGAGCTGATCCAGCAGGGGCTCCCACTGGGGGTCGTCAAAGTCCTTGCCGATGAGGTCATACAGCTTCATGCCGTTCTTGGCCCCCAGGGCGGGCATATCCACCGCGTCATAGTCCGCCGGGTCGTAGCGCACATCCTGGAGTTCCCGCCTGAGCTGGTCGGTGAGGGTGAGCTTGACGATCTCGCGGGGCAGCGTGCCCTGCCAGTCGGAACGGCTCACCCACTTGATCTCCTCCTCCACGCCGTCATAGAGGTTGGGGTCGGCGGAGGACAGGCGGTTGACGATGGGCGTGCCGTTGGCGGAGACGGCGAAGGTGGTGGTGTCCAGGGCGGTCTCCTTCCAGGCGGCGGTGAGGGCCGGGTCGCCGTCGGCGTCCATGCCGTCGGCGCGGGTGTAGCCCTTGGAGGCCAGAATGTTATTCACCGCGTCGTGGGCGTCGGTGGCGGCGGTGAGGTAGTAGGCCCCCGGCTCCAGGATATAGGTACCCGCGCCGTAGGCGTCGTAGGCCGCCAGGTCCCGCCTGTCCACGGAGATCTCCAGGGTCTCGGACTGACCGGGCTCCAAAATGCCGGTCTTGCCGAAGCCCACCAGCTGGACGGCCGCCTTCTCCACGCCGTGCTCCCTGTCGTAGTCGGTGTAAGGACTCTGGGCATAGATCTGCACGGTCTCTTTGCCCGCCACGCTGCCGGTGTTGGTGACGGTGACGGTCACGCCCATGAAACTGCCCATGGTCTCCGTCAGCCCAAAATCGCTGTACTCAAAGGCAGTGTAGCTCAGGCCATAGCCGAAGGGAAAGGCCACGTCATCGGAATAGGCATAGTTCCCGGCATTTCCAGTACCCATGACCTGATCCTCGTACCGGGTCTCGTAGTACTTGTAGCCGACGTAGATGCCCTCCTGGTAGATCATATAGGTCTTGGCGTTGTCGGGAATCTCGCCCTTCACATAGCCCTGGTACACGGTGGGCACAAAGTTGGCCATGGCGGGGGCGGAGAAATTGTCATAGCAGTAGGTATCGGGCAGGCTGCCGGAGGGGTTCACCCGCCCCGCCAGGATATCCGCCACGGCGTTGATGCCGGTGACGCCCACATCGCCGATCCACAGGCAGGCGTCCACCCCATACTCGTTGTTTTTCAGGAAGTCCACCTGGAGGGCGTTGGCGGTGTTGAGCAGCACCACGATCTTCTTGACCGTCCCCGCCGCCTTCATATCCGCCAGGTTCTTCATCATCTCCCGCTCATTCTCGTCCAGGGCCAGGTAGTTGGTCTCCCGGAAGGACAAATCAACGCCCTCGCCCCCCACGCGGGAGAGCACCACGATGGCCGCGTCGCCATACTGGGCCACGGAGCCCTTCACCTCGTCGGTGTAAACGCCCCAGGGGGCCTCCCCCACTGCCGCGGAGGAGGTAAAGCCGCCGCTGTCCCGTACGTAGTCCTTGCCGGGGCCCTGGGTATAGAAGTCCCACAGCGCGCCGTTGACGGACAAGCCGGATTTCTCCAGCGCGGTTTTCAGGTCGTCGGCGGTGGAGGCGTCGATATTGCCCGCCCCGGTACCGCCGTACACCAGATTCACCGAGGAGGTGGAGAAGCAGCTGACCTTCGCGCCCTCTCCCAGGGGAAGGGCGTTTTTCCCATTCAGGAGAAGGGCCGCCCCCTCCGCCTCCACCCGGCGGCAAACGTCCAGGCCATAGGCGATCATTTCCTCCTCATCAGCAAAATCGCCCTTGAAATACTGGGCATCGTGGTCCGGGTTTTCCAGCTTCCAGAAGGCGCCGCCCGCAAAGGCGGCAATGGTGTTGTCAAACATGTGCACAATGATATTGACGGGGATTGCGATGACGGTCACAACGGCGAGAATGATGGCAAGGACCTTCCAAAGCAGCACGTTGCTGCGCTTGGCCCTTTTATAGGCCCGCTTGAGCTCTTTTTTCCTGGCGTTCTGTTCGTCCATCGTAAAATCCTCCTTGTTGGTGTTGGCCCTGCGCTGAGGCGCGGGCCCCGTCCCTCCGAAAGCCCGGAGGGGCGGGGCCCGTGTGCATCACAGGTTTTCCTGGAAGAACTGCTCCAAAGCCTGGGCGTTGGCGTCCTCATTGCCGCCCTCCAGGGTGACGCTCACCGTGTCGCCCTGCTTAATGCCCAGCCCCATCAGCGCCATCAGCTTGGTGGCGGCAGCGGACTTGCCATCCTCCCTGGCGATGGTAACGGCGCTGTCCAGCCCTTTGGCGGCCTTGACCAGCAGCCCGGCGGGGCGGGCGTGGATGCCCACGGGGTCGGTAATGGTGTAGGTGAACTGCTTCATGATGTTTCCTCCTCTTGTTGACATGGTTTTATAAAAAGGTGTTTTGCGCATATGAGGGCGCCCGGCGGGTCACAGCCGCGATCCGCCGGGCCGCTTGGTTTGATGCCATTATATCTCAAATTTTCCAATATTGCAACTTTATATCTGGTCCAAACCTCCAATTTTGCAAAGATGCCATTGAAGATTTCCCCATTTCGGGCTATACTATAACTCAAACCATCCATAAGAGAGGAGAGACCGCCATGTCCGGACGCAGCCGGGGAAAATACTGGAGCGCGTCGATGCTGAAGCGGCGGGGCTGGACGCAGGATCTGATCCGGGAGCTTCTCCCCAAGCCCCGCTGCATTCCCCGCGACGGCTATTGCGTCCGGTTATGGGACAAGGAGGACGTGCGCCATGGGGAGCGGGATCCCCGTTTCATCCATTGTGCGCAGGAGGAATCCGCTTCCGAGCGCCTTCCCCCGCCCCCCGCGCCGGGGGCAAAGCGGGCCCGCGCCATTCTCGCCCAAGCCTGGGAGGGGGCGGAAAAGGATTCCTCCGCCCCCTGGCTTCTGGCGGGGCACTGCCACGCCGCCCTGCTGGAGCGGCTGTCCGCCGGGGGGACAGGGGGCCGGGGGGTGCGCAGCTCCCAGGCCGCCGCCTGGACGGGCGAGTTCCTGGCGCTGGAGCGCCGGTGCGATCCCAAGCGCCTGCCGGAAATTCTGAAAAACTTTCTTCGGGCGGGGGCCTGGCTGGGGGACCACCCGGACCATCAGCTGACGCTGGAACTCCGGGACCGCTACCCCCGGGCGCTGATTGGGGCGGCCAGGCAGGCGCTCTCCGATTTTGCCGCCGCCCAGCCGGAGGCGGACGTGGACGCGCTGCTGGCCGCCAAGGGCTTCCCTGCCGGGCAGCTGCTCCGGGAGGGGCTGGGCTCGGTGTGGTCGGTGTGGTACGTGCCCCAGGCCATCCGCACCAGCCTGTCCCTGCTCATCGCCCTCAACCCCAAGGACGAGTACCCGGAGGCCCGGGCCATGCACCGGCGCTTTATCCTGCACCTGGGGGGCACCAACACCGGCAAGACCTATGCCGGGTTCCAGCGGCTGATCCGGGCGAAAACCGGGGTATACCTGGCCCCTTTGCGCCTGCTGGCGCTGGAGGCCCAGGAGACCCTGCTGGACGCGGGAGTGGACTGCTCCCTCTCCACCGGGGAGGAGGAGGACCTCCGGGAGGGGGACACCCACCTGGCCGCCACGGCGGAAAAGCTGGATTTAAAGCGGCGGTACGAGGCGGCGGTGATCGACGAGTGCCAGATGATCGCCGACCCCCAGCGGGGGTATGCCTGGACCCGGGCGATTCTGGGCGTGCTCTCCCCCGAGGTGCACCTGTGCGCCGCCCTGGAGGCCAAGCAGCTGCTCGTCCGCCTCATCGAGAGCTGTGGCGACAGCGTGGAGGTGGCAGTCCATGAGCGCGCCACCCCGCTGCTGTGCATGTCCCACCCCATAGATTACCAGCGCGTCCAGCCTGGGGACGCCCTCATCACCTTTTCCAAGATAGGGGTGCTCAGCGTGGCGGAGGACCTGCGCCAAAGCGGCAAGGAGCCGGCCATCATCTACGGGGCCCTGCCCTACGCCACCCGGCGCAAGCAGATGGAGGGCTTCCTCAAGGGGGACATGGAGTATATTGTGTCCACCGACGCCATCGGCATGGGGCTCAACCTTCCCATACGGCGGATCATCTTCATGGAGACGGAGAAATTCGACGGCGTGGAGCGCCGGGAGCTGCGCCCGGAGGAGATCAAGCAGATCGCCGGCCGGGCCGGCCGCTTCGGGATGTATAACAAGGGCTGGGTGGGAGCCACCCAGAACCTCCCCGCCATCCGGGCGGGGCTGGAGGCGGCGGTTCCGCCCCTGGAATACGCTGTGGCGGGTTTTTCCGACCTGGTGCTCCAGGTGGATTTCGACCTTCTGGAGGTGCTGACCCAGTGGAACCAGATGCCCACCGTGGAGCCCTATCGGAAGCTGGATATCACCCGGTATATCTCCCTGATCTCCAAAATGCGGGAGATGGGCTTTATCCTCACCCGGGAGCAGGAGCTGCGCGCCGCCAACATCCCCTTTGACGAGACGGACGACGTTCTGCGGGAGCTGTTTTTCCAGTTCCTCCACCGCTGGCAGCGGGAGGAGCCCCTGGAACAGCCCGGCCTGCCCGAGGAGGAGCCCACCCTGCCCGAGCTTGAGCTGTACTACCGCAAGCTGGACCTCTACTTCTCCTTTTCCAAGGCCTTCGGCTGCCCGGTGGACGAGGACAGGCTGTACGACAGCCGGGAGCGCGTGGCCGATGAGATCAACGAGATTCTGCTGTACAAGCTGCGCAATAACATCCGCTTCTGCGCCCGGTGCGGCAAGGCCCTGCCCCTGCACCACCGGGGCCGGCTGTGCGACGGGTGCTTCCGCCGGGAGCGGAAGGGCGCGGGGCGCTTCCCCGCCCGCCAAAGCCGCTGAGCGGGGGCGGTGTGCTTCCGCTGCCGGTGCGGCCTATAAAAAACGGCGGGGAGCGATGCTCCCCGCCGCTTTTATGTAAAGCTGTCAATAGTTCTCCGCGCTGACCTCAAAGTAGGACTGGGGATGGGCGCAGGTGGGGCATACCTCGGGGGCGCTGGTCCCCACCACAATATGGCCGCAGTTCCGGCACTCCCACACCTTGACCTCGCTCTTCTTGAAAACCTCCTGGGCCTCCACGTTCCGCAGCAGGGCGCGGTAGCGCTCCTCGTGGTGCTTCTCAATAGCGGCCACGCAGCGGAACTTGGCGGCCAGCTCGGGGAAGCCCTCCTCCTCGGCGGTCTTGGCAAACCCCTCGTACATGTCCGTCCACTCGTAGTTCTCGCCGTCGGCGGCCGCCCCCAGGTTCTCCGCGGTGCTGCCGATGCCCTCCAGCTCCTTGAACCACATCTTCGCGTGTTCCTTTTCGTTGTCCGCCGTTTTCAGGAAGAGGGCCGCGATCTGCTCAAAGCCCTCCTTCTTCGCCTTGGAGGCGAAATAGGTGTACTTGTTTCTGGCCTGGGATTCCCCGGCAAAGGCGGTCTCCAGATTTTTCTCCGTCTGGGTTCCAGCGTATTTGGACATAGCAAATTTCCTCCGGTTGTGATATAAATTTTTAATGGATCATGCCTGTTCCTGTCTTTTACTTGACTGCCACGGCCTCAATCTCAAACAGGGCCCCCTTGGGCAGCGCCGCGGCCTGCACGCAGGAGCGGGCCGGCGCTTCGCCGGGGAAATACTTGGCGTAGACGGCGTTGATGGCGGCAAAGTCGCCCATGTCCGCCAAAAACACCGTGGTCTTCACCACATCCCCAAAGCCCATTCCGGCGGCGCTGAGCACGGCCCCCAGGTTTTCCAGCGCCTGGGCGGCCTGGGCCTCCACGCCCTGGGGAAGCTCGCCGGTGGCGGGAACCAGCCCCAGCTGGCCGGAGGTGTACAGGGTATTGCCCGCCAGCTTGGCGTGGCAGTAGGGCCCCACGGCGGCGGGGGCGTTTGCGGCGGTGATCGTCTGGTTCATCGCGGCGTCCTCCTCAATTGTCCCAGTTATGCCAGACATTCTGCACGTCGTCGTTGTCCTCCATGTTGTCGATGAGCTTCTCCATATTCTTGATGTCCCCCTCGTCGGAGAGGGCGACGTAGTTCTGCGGCACCATCTCCACCTTGGCCGAGGCGAACACATAGCCCTTTTCCTCCATGGCGGAGAGCACCTCGCCGAAGGCGTCCGGGGCGGTATAAACGGTGAAGCAGTCCTCGTCCGCCTCAAAGTCCAACCCGCCGCAGTCCAAGGCGTCCATCATGGCCGTCTCCTCGTCCAGGTCCTCCCGCTCGATGACCAGCACGCCCTTCTGGTCGAAGGACCAGGACACGCAGCCGGTGGCCCCCAGGTTGCCGCCGAACTTGTCGAAGTAGTGGCGCACCTCGGAGGCGGTGCGGTTGCGGTTGTCGGTGAGGGTTTCCACAATCACCGCCACGCCGCCGGGGCCGTACCCCTCGTAGGTGATGGCCTCGTAGTCGTTGGCGTTGCCGGAGCCCACGGCCTTCTCAATGGTGCGCTTGATGTTGTCGTTGGGCATGTTGGCCGCCCGGGCCTTGGCGATGACGGTGGCCAGGCGGGAGTTATTGGCGGGGTCGCCGGAGCCGCCGGTCTTGACGGCCACGATGATCTCCCGGGCGATCTTGGTAAACGCCTGGGAGCGCTTGGCGTCCGCCGCGCCCTTGGTCTTTTGGATATTATGCCACTTGGAATGTCCTGACATGGTGGTATCGTTCCCTTCGTTATGAGGTGTGAGCCCGCTGGGGGCAAAAAATTCACCCCATAATATAGCACACTCCCGCCCTGTTTTCAACCCCTCGCCCCTGTTTTTATCCCACAGATGTAAAAACCCCGCCGGACAGCCCCCATCATTGGCCGTCCGGCGGGGTTTGCGTTACCGTCCGGTCCGAATGTCCATCAGCCGGAACACATCACGGTACAGACCGTCCCGGTCCTCCAGGTCGATCATGAGCCACCGCTGTCCGTTCCCCTCCCGGGTACGGGCGTAGAGCTCCTGGAGCGCGGCGGCACAGCTGGGCAGGGTGGCCTCCACCGCCCCCTTCTCCTTCTGCCCCACCACAACCATGGCGGTGAAATAGGACTCCCTGGGGTACACGGTGCACAGGGCCTTCCCCGATTTCTTGAACTTCACGTTCCAGCCCTTTTCCATGCTGCACGCGCTGAATTCAATCCTCTCAGCGCACTGGTACCTGTCCTTGACTTCCGCGCAAAACTGGGAGAACAGCGGATTGCCCACGTATTCCCCCATTTCCTCCAGGGAGGGGCAGCGGCTTTTGTCCACCCGGTCCATCATAGGCGCCCTTCGTCAGGGCCTGCCCAGCAGCTCGAACATGTTCTTCTTATACGCCTCCACACCGGGCTGGTTGAAGGGGTTGACCCCCAGCACGTGGCCGCTGATGCCGCAGGACAGCTCGAAGAAGTAGAACAGCCCGCCCAGTGCGTGCACGTCCATCTTGTCCATGCGCAGAACCATGGAGGGGGCGCCGCCGTCCTTGTGGGCGGCCAGGGTGCCCTTAAACGCCATTTCACGCACAAAGCTCAGGGGCTTGCCCGCCAGGTAGTTCAGGTTGTCCCCGTTGTCGTCGCTGTGGGGGATGGCGATGTCGCAGCCGGTATCGTCCACATAGATCACCGTCTCAAACAGGTGGCGCTCGCCGTCCTGGATATACTGGCCCAGGGAGTGCAGGTCGGTGGTGAACTGGGCGGAGGCGGGGAAAATGCCCTTGCCGTCCTTGCCCTCGGACTCGCCGAACAGCTGCTTGAGCCACTCGCCCACAAAGGAATAGGACGGCTCGTAGGAGCAGAACAGCTCGATCTTCTTCCCCTGCCGGTAGAGCAGGTTGCGCACGGCCACATACTGCCAGACGGGGTTCTCCATATCCCGCTTGTCAAAGGCGTTCATGGCGTCCCGGGCGCCGGCCATCAGCGCCTCAATGTCGGCGCCGCCCACGGCGATGGGCAGCAGGCCCACGGCGGACAGCACGGAGAAGCGGCCCCCCACATCGTCGGGCACCACAAAGGTCTCCCAGCCGTTGGAGTCGGCCAGGGTCTTGAGGGCCCCCCGGGCCTTGTCGGTGGTGGCGTAGATACGCCCGTCGGCCTCCTTGCCGTACTGCTTCACCAGCAGGTCCCGGAACACCCGGAAGGCCACGGCGGGCTCGGTGGTGCCGCCGGATTTGGAGATGACATTGATGGACCAGCTGCGGCCCTCCACCTTTTTCATTACCTTGTGGATCTCGTTGGGGCTGAGGGAGCAGCCCACAAAGCAGATCTCCGGCCCGTCGGGGGGGAACACCTCCAGAGCGGCCCGGGCCCCCAGGTAGGACCCGCCGATGCCGATAACCACCAGAACCTGGGAATCCTGGCGGATCTTGGCGGCGGCCTTCTGGATGCGGGCAAATTCGTCCTTGTCGTAGTTTTCCGGCAGGCGCACCCAGCCCACAAAATCGGAGCCCGGGGCGGCAGCGTCATAGAGCTTGGCGTGGGCGGCCTCCACCTCGGGGGCCATGGCTTGGATCTGCTCCTGGGAGACCACACCCTCCAGCATAGAAAGGTCGAGCTTGAGCATGATGACATCACTCCTTATTGATTTCCTGATATTCTGCTCCAAACAGGGGAAAATATCGCGTTATTCTGTGAAAAACAGGGCCGCGCCGCCATAGATGCCCGCGTTGTTCCCCAGCTGCGCCAGGGCAAAGCGCACACCGGCGCAGGCGGAGAGCACATTGGCCTTGAACGAGGCCTCCACCGGGCCCAGCAGGGCGCTGCCCGCGGCGGACACACCGCCGCCCAGCAGGATAATCTCCGGGTTGACAACGCTGCTGACCGCGGCGGCGGCATAGCCCAGGGCGTTGCCCGCCTCCTTGACCACCGCCTGGGCGTTCTCGTCCCCGGCGGCAGCGGCGTCGTACACGTCCTTGGCGGTCACCTTGTCCATCTCCTTAAAGGGGGAGAACTGGCGCGCCGCCCGGATGATGCCGGTGGCGGAGGAGGTGACCTCCAGGCAGCCCTTCCGGCCGCAGCAGCACTCCCAGTCCGGGTGGAAGGGTACGGTCATGTGGCCCACCTCGCCGCCGGCCCCGGTGGCCCCGGCCACGATGCGCCCGTCGCAGATGACGCCGCCCCCCACGCCGGTGCCCACGGTGAACAGCACCAGATTCCGGCAGCCCTTGCCGGTGCCCTGCCACGCCTCGCCCAGGGCGGCCAGGTTGGCGTCGTTGGCCGCCTTGACGGGCACGCCCGCCCGGCTGGACAGCTCCTGGGCCACATTCAGGTTCTCCCAGCCCAGGTTGACGCACAGCGTCACCAGCGACTGGTTCACCACAGGGCCGGGCACGCCCACCCCCGCGCCCACGCAGATACAGTCGGGGAAAGACTCCATCACCTGGCGCATGTGGCTGGCGATGTCGTCAAAGGTGGCGTCCACATCCCGGAAGGTGGGGAACTCCCGCTTGTCCAGCAGGTCCCCTTCCCGGCTCACCAACCCCAGCTTGACGGTGGTTCCCCCTACGTCGATGCCAAAACAGACCTCTCTCACTCTCCAGACCTCCTTCAAAAAATTAGAACGTGCGTTTCACGTGAAACATTTTCCGAATGGGCCGCCCTCATCCCGGCGCGGCCTGGGGTCATTTTATATTCCAGATATTCCGGCCGTACTCCTCCACCGCCCGGTCTGCGGAGAAGAAGCCCGCCTTGGCGATGTTCACCAAGGACATCTTGGTGAAGCGGGTCTTGTCGCCATAGATGGCGGACACGTCCCGCTGGGCGCGCACATAATCGTGGAAGTCGGCCAGGCACATATAGGGGTCGGCGGGTCCCCTGTGGTTGGTGTTCAGCGAGCGCACAATGTCGTCGAAGTGCATCCCGCCGATGCCGCCCATGAGCAGGTCCATCACCGCCTTGAGCTCGGGGTCGTTGCGCACGTAATCCAAGGGATTGTATCCGCTGCGCCACAGCTCGTTGACCTCCTCGGTTTTGAGGCCGAAGAGCACGATATTCTCGTCCCCCACCTGCTCGTGGATCTCCACGTTCGCGCCGTCCAGGGTGCCCAGGGTCACTGCGCCGTTGATCATCAGCTTCATGTTGCCGGTGCCGCTGGCCTCCTTGCCCGCGACGGAGATCTGCTCGGATATCTCGGCGGCGGGGATGATGATCTCCGCCAGGGAGACGTTATAGTCCTCCATAAAGACCACCTTCAGCTTGTCCTGAACGTCCGGGTCATGGTTGACCATGTTGGACACGGACACGATGAGCTGGATGATCTGCTTGGCCATGATATATCCTGCGGACGCCTTCGCGGCAAACACAAAGGTGCGCGGCTGGAAGGGCGCGCCGGGATTGGCCTTGATCTCCAGGTACATGTGGAGAATCTGGAGTACGTTGAGCAGCTGGCGCTTGTACTCATGCAGGCGCTTGATCTGCACGTCAAACAGGGAGCTGGGGTCCACCACTACGCCGTTGCGCTTGAGGATCAGGCCGGCCAGACGCTTCTTATTGTCCAGCTTGATCTCCTGGAGGCGCTGGAGCACCTTGGCGTCGTTTTTATACTTGAGCAGCTTTTCCAGCTGGGTGGAATCGGTGGTAAAGCCGTCGCCGATCAGCTCCTTGAGCAGCGCGGACAGCTCCGGGTTGGCCTGGCACAGCCAGCGGCGGTAGGCGATGCCGTTGGTCACATTGCAGAAGTGGCCGGGCTCCATCTGGTAATAGTCCCGGAAAATGGAGTTGGTCAGGATCTCCGAGTGGAGCTTGGACACGCCGTTCACCTTATGGCAGGCGGCCAGGCACAGGTTTGCCATGCGGATCTCGTTCCTGCTCACCACGGCCATATACTCGATCTTGCCCATGTCGTTGCCGTAGTAGCCGTGCAGGTCGATGCGCAGGCGGCGGTCAATCTCCTGAACGATCTGGAACACCCGGGGCAGCAGCTGCTGGAACAGATCCACATTCCAGCGCTCCAACGCCTCGCTCATAACGGTGTGGTTGGTGTAGGACAGGGTGCGGCAGGTGATATCCCACGCCTTGTCCCAGGGATAGTTATACTCGTCCACCAGCAGGCGCATCAGCTCCGGCACGCACAGGGCGGGATGGGTGTCGTTGATGTGGATGGATACCTTGTCGGGCAGGTTGTCCAAGCTCTTGTTGTCCCGCAGGTGCTTTTTCAGAATGGTCTGTACCGAGGCGGACACCAGCAGGTACTGCTGGCGCAGGCGCAGGCGCTTGCCCTCGATGTGGTCGTCGGCGGGATAGAGCACCTTGGAGATGACCTCGGCCATGGTGTCCCCCTCCAGGGCCTTGGCGTAGTCGCCCCGGGAGAAAGCGGACATATCAAAGCTGTTGGGGGATTTGGCGGACCACAGCACCAGCGGGTTAACCGCCTTGCTGCCGTAGCCGGAGATATACATCTCGTTGGGCACCGCCATCACGGACTGGTAGTTTATATGGGTCACACGGTAAATGCCGTCGTCCTCCCAACCGTGGATGTTTCCGCCAAAGCGGACCTCCACCGCCTCGCTCTCATGGGGAACCAGCCATACGTCGCCCATGCTCAGCCAGTCGTCGGGGAATTCCATCTGCCAGCCGTCCACAATCTTCTGCTTGAAGATGCCGAACTCATAGCGGATGGAATACCCCGTCATGGGCATATCTAGGGTGGAGGCGGAGTCCATATAGCAGGAGGCCAGCCGGCCCAGGCCGCCGTTGCCCAGCCCAGCGTCCGGCTCCATCTCATACAGCTTGTGGATGTCCACGCCGCACTTCGCCAGCGCCTTGGTGAAGATATCCTCCAGCCCCAGGTTATACAGGTTGTTGCGCAGCGAGGTACCCACCAAAAACTCCATGGACATGTAGTATACCTGCTTGCCCTTATTCTTCTTATAGAATTCGGCGCTCTTGCTGGCCAGCATACCGTTCACCACATAGCACAGGGCGCGGTACATCTGCTGGGGGGAGGCGCTTTCCATGGCGCAGCCGTAACGCACCAGAAGGGTGTCCTCCAGTTGGGAGATGATTTGTTTTTGATCCATACGGTTTATTGACTCCTTCTTGACCGGCAAAAAGCCGGGGAATTGATGGAAAAAATCACAGCCCGCTCCCGCGGGCTGTGATCGCGCGGGGCGCTGCAATACGCCCCCCTATTATAGCATAAACGCTCCAACTTTTGCACTATAAAATTTTCACTTTTTTCGTTTCTATCAAAAAAGATGAAAACATGCACAAAATCCACAAAAGCAAGATATTTAGCCTGTCAAAGAGTGATAAATATCCCAGTATTCCTGCACAGAACGCTTCCAGGAACTGTCATAGGCCATCACGCTCTTTTGCAGTGCGGTCCAGTGCTCCTTATCATTGTAGAACAGCGACTCGCCCCGGCGCACCGCGTCCAGCATATCGTGGGCGTTGTAGCTCTTGAAGGTAAAGCCGTTCCCCTCGCCGGTCTCCACATTGTAGGCCGGAACGGTGTCGAACAGCCCGCCGGTCTCCCGCACGACGGGGATCGTGCCGTAGCGCATGGCGATGAGCTGGGTCAGGCCGCAGGGCTCCTGCTTGGAAGGCATGAGCACCAGGTCCGCCCCGGCGTACGCCTGATGGGCCAGGGTGTTGTCAAATACGATATTGGCGGACATTTTCGCCGGGAAATTGGCGGCATAGGCGCGGAACATATCCTCATACTGCCGCTCGCCGGTGCCGATGATAACCAGCTGGAGGTCATCCCACATCAGGTCGTCCATGACGGCCTGCACCAGGTCCACCCCCTTGTGGCCCACCAGGCGGGTGATCATAATCACCATGGGCACATCCCGGACGGCCAGACCCAGCCGCTGCTGGAGGAACTGCTTGTTTTCCGCCTTCTTCTCCAGGGTGGAGGCGTCGAAGTTGGCGTAGATCAGGGGGTCGCCAGCGGGATTGAACACATCCGTGTCGATGCCGTTGACCACGCCGCTGAGCTTGTAGGCGTGCTGGCGCAGTACGTCGTGGAGCCCGTGGGCATAGTACGGGTCCTGGATCTCAAACGCGTAGGTGCGGGACACGGTGCTCACCCGGTCGGCGGTATGGATGGCTGCCTTCATCAGGTTGGTGCAGGTGTCGAAGTGCATGGTGGACTTCCAGTCCTCGGGCAGGCCCAGAACCTCGTCCACGAACTCGTCGGGGAACCGGCCCTGATACTCCATGTTGTGGATGGTGAACAGGGTGCGGATGGGCTGGTATTTGGCCACATTCATATAGTGGGCCCGGAGAAACACGGGGACCATGGCGGTCTGCCAGTCGTTGGCATGGATCACATCGGGATACCAATCCAGATACTGGAGGGCCTCCAAAATGGCCTTGGAGTAGAAGGCGAAGCGCTCACCGTCGTCGTAGTGGCCGTAGCAGCCGTCCCGGTAGAAATAGTACTCGTTGTCGATGAAGTAATACTGCAGCTTCTTGCGCTTGCTCACCGCCCGGAACAGGCCGGCGTACACGTTGCGCCAGGACAGGGGGACGGTGAAGTTGGTGATATACTCAATCTCAAACTCCGGGTTGTCCTTGATGGCCTTGTAATAGGGCAGAAAGACGTAGACTTCGGTATTCGGAGTCTCGGCCAGGGCCTTGGGCAGGGCGGCGGCCACATCGCCCAAGCCGCCGGTTTTAATAAACGGCGCGGCCTCGCTGGTGGCAAGTAAGATTTTCATACCGTTACTCCTTTGCGAATGACGACAGGATTGTTTTCCAGCCCCTTGAGCTGGGCGCCGTCGCCGATGGTAACCCATTTGTCCACAATGACGTTCTCCAGGCAGGCGCCCTCGCCCACCACACTGCCCTGCATAATAATGCAGTTCTTGACCTTGGCGCCCTTGCCGATCCTGGCGCTCCGGGACAAGACGCTGTGCTCCACGCTGCCGTCCAGGAAGCAGCCGTCGGCGATCACGCAGCGGTCCACCTGGCACTCCAGGCCATAATAGGCGGGCACCTCGTCGGTCACACGGGTATGGATGGGCCGGTCTCCCCGGAACAGGGCCGAGGCCACGTCGTCCTCCAGGATGGCCAGACTGCTCTGGAAATATTCGTTCACATCCCGGACGCGCAGCACCTTGGTGTCCACCTCATAGAGGTTGATGGACAGGCGGCCCCGGTTGAACTCGTGCTGGATGAAGTCCCGCAGGAAATCATAGATGCCCCGGGAGGTGTAGTCCCGGATGACGTTGATGAGGAACTCCCGGGAGATAATCATGTGGCCCATGCTGGCGTAATCGCCGGGCTTGGCGGGGCAGTCCAGCGCGTAGGAGGTGACCCGGTGGCCGGCGTCCGCCTTCATCACGGAGGCGAAGTTGATCTGGGACACCTCGTTCTCCTTGGTGGCCAGCATGGTGATATCGCAGCCGCTGGCGATATGGTCCTCCAGCGCGGCGCGGTAGTCGATGTTACACAGCACATAGGCGTCCGCCAGCAGCACATAGGGGGTGGTGGAGATGGTCTCCAGATAGTCCAGGGCATTGCGCAGTTCGTCCAGCTTCCCCCGGCTGCCGCTGGTGTGGGCGTCCTCGGTGGCGAAGGGGGGCAACAGCTGAAGCCCGCCCTTTTTACGGTTCAGATCCCACTCCTGGCTGTTGCTCAGGTGGTCCATCAGGGAGTGGTAGTGCTGCTTGACCAGCACGCCCACGTTGAGGATGCCGGAGTTGACCATGTTGGACAGCACAAAGTCCACCAGCCGGTAGCGCCCGCCGAAGGGGATGGCGGCCATGTTCCGGTCCTGCGTAAAAGAGTTGAGCGCGTCGGAATACATCTCGGAGAAGATAATACCTGTCATTTTCATGGTGGACACCCCCTTAAACAATTTCCTTGGGCTTGATGACGGAGCCGGCGGCGATGGTCCGCTGGTGGCCCACCACGGCGATGCCCCAGTCCCCGTCCAGGTAGTTCTCCGGGCGCTCGCCGATCTTGGCGCCCTCCTCCACCACGCACTGCTCGCCCACGATGCAGTAACTCACGTTGGCGCCCTTGCGCACCACGGTGTTTGGCATGATCACCGCGCCGGTGACAATGGCCCCTTCCTCAATCTCGCAGCCGGTATACAATACGGAGTGCTCCACATTGCCCCGAATGGTGCAGCCCTCGGCCACAAAGGAGTTTGTCACCTTGGCTCCCGCGCCGATGCGGGTGGCGGGGGCGGAATAGTTCCGGGCGTAGATGCGGAAGCTGGGGTCGCGCATATTGATGGGGTCCTTGGGGTCCAACAGATCCATGTTGGCGTCCCACAGGCTGTCCAGCGTGCCCACGTCCTTCCAGTAGCCCTCGAAGGAGTAGGCGTACATGGGCCGATTATCCTTCAGGAAATTGGGGATTATGTTCTTGCCGAAATCGTTTTCCGAATTGGGGTCGGCCTCGTCGGCAATCAGGTACTCGCGCAGAACAGACCAGGTAAAGATGTAAATGCCCATTGAGGCCAGATTGCTCTTGGGCTGCTTGGGCTTCTCCTCAAAGTCCACGATGGCGCCGTTCTCGTCGGTGCTCATGATGCCCATGCGGGTGGCCTCCTCCATGCTCACCGGCATGACGGCGATGGTGCACTCGGCCCCCTTCTCTTTGTGGAACTGGAGCATCTTGTTGTAATTCATTTTGTAGATGTGGTCCCCGCCCAGCACGGCCACATACTCGGGATTATAGCGGTCCACAAAGGGGATGTTCTGATAGATGGCGTTGGCGGTGCCCTTGTACCAGGACTCGGTTTTGGACTGGGTATAGGGGGGCAGCACGTGGGCCCCGCCCCAGTTGCGGTTCAGGTCCCAGGGCTGGCCGTTGCCGATATAATCGTTGAGTTCCAGGGGCTGGTACTGGGTGAGCACCCCCACAGTGTCGATGCCGGAGTTGACGCAGTTGGACAGCGGGAAATCAATGATGCGGTACTTGCCGCCGAAGGGCACCGCCGGCTTGGCGGTGTCCTGGGTCAGCACATACAGGCGGCTGCCTTGGCCGCCGGCCAGAAGCATGGCAATGCACTCTTTTTTACGCTGGAACAAGTTGAACTCCCCCTCAATATTTAGTTTTCGGTATCGCCTTTTTTAGCGCGGGACTTGCGGACAGCCTTGGGTCTCTCCTCCCCGGCGTCCGCTTTTTTCCCGCGGGGCTTGCGGGTGGTTTTGGGCTTCGGCGCCTCGGCGGCGGCCTGGACCTCCGCCTTGGGCTTTCGGCCCGGCTTTTTCCTGGGCGCGGGCTCAGCGGCCCCGGCCGCCTTGGCCGGCTTTGCCTTGGCGGCGGCCTTTGAAGCGCCCTTGGGCTTCTCTTCCCCGCCGGCCTCGTCCTTGACGGCCCGCGGGGCGGGCCTGCGCTCATAGAACACGGTGGACATGGCGGGCAGCGTCAGCTCTATGGAATACTTCAGTCCGTGCAGCTCCTCCTTCTTGGCCTTGACGGGGACCAGGGCGGTCCCTGCGCCGCCGTATTTGGCGTCGTCGCTGGACAGTATGGGGACATAGATGCCGGCCTTGGGCGCGCCGATTTTGTAGCCGGTACGCTCCACAGGGCAGAAGTTACACACCACAAGGACCTCCCCGCCCTTGTCGTCAATACGACGGAAGGAGATGACGCTCTGCTGATAGTCGTCGCAGGAAATCCACTGGAAGCCCTGCCAGTCCACGTCGTTGCGCCACAGGGCCGGATGATCCAGGTAGTAGTGGTTCAGGTCCCGGACATACGCCTGCATCTGGCGGTGCTTGTCGTAATCCAGCAACAGCCAGTCCAGCCCCTTCTTCTCATCCCACTCGATGAACTGGCCGAACTCGCCGCCCATGAACAGCAGCTTTTTGCCCGGATGGGTCATCATATACCCGTAGAATGCCCGCAGGTTCTGGAACTTATCGGCGTAATCGCCGGGCATTTTATTCACCAGGGAGCATTTTCCGTGGACCACCTCGTCATGGGACAGGGGAAGGACGAAGTTTTCCGAAAACGCGTAGGTGAGGGAGAATGTCAGGTTGTTGTGCTTGCCCTTGCGGAACAGCGGGTCGGTGGACATGTAATCCACCATGTCGTGCATCCAGCCCATGTTCCACTTGAAGTTAAAGCCCAGACCGCCGTCGTATCCCGGCTTGGTGACCATGGGGAAGGCGGTGGACTCCTCGGCCACCATGATGGCGGCGGGGTCAAAGGTGAGGGCGGCGGCGTTCATGTCCCGCAAAAACTGCACCGCCTCCAGATTGATATTTCCGCCGTCCTTATTGGGCCGCCACTCGCCGCCCCGGCGGCCATAATCCAGGTAGAGCATGGAGGCCACCGCGTCCACCCGGATGCCGTCGATATGGAACTTATCCAGCCAGTACACCACGTTGGAAATCAGGAAGGAGCGCACCTCATACCGGCCGTAGTCGAAGATGCGGGTACCCCAATCGGGGTGCTCCCGGCGCAGGGGATCGGCGGGCTCGTAGCAATAGCCGCCGTCGAACTCAAACAAGCCGCATTCGTCCCGGGGGAAGTGGGCTCCCACCCAGTCGATAATAACGCCGATGCCCGCCTCATGGCACATGTCCACAAACTTCATGAAGTCGTGCGGCGTGCCATACCGGGAGGTGGGGGCATAGTACCCGGTGACCTGATAGCCCCAGGAGGGATCGTAGGGGTACTCGCTGACGGGAAGCAGCTCCACGTGGGTATACCCCATGTCCTTCAGGTAGGGGATGAGCTGGTTGGCACAGTCCACATAGGACAGGAAATTGCCGTCCTCATGGCGCCGCCAGGAGCCCAGGTGCATTTCATAGATATTCACCGGGCTGCGCAGCACATCCTTGCGGCTGCGCGCACGGCGATAAGCCCCATCGGTCCACGCAAAGCCGTCCAGATCAAATACCTTGCTGGCGTTGTCCGGGCGGGTGGCGGAGTGGGTGGCATAGGGATCGGCCTTGAACACGAAGGTGCCATCAGCCTTTTCGATGTAGTATTTGTACTCGTCATAGGTCTGCACGCCGGGGACAAACCGCTCCCAGATGGCCGGGGCGATGCGCTCCATGGCCGGGGACTCTTTATCCCAGTCATTGAAGCGGCCCAGCACACGCACGCTCTTGGCGTGGGGCGCCCATACCCGGAAAACATAGCCCTCCTGGCCGTCTACCGTCTGCCGGTGGCAGCCTAGAAACTGGTATGCGTCAGCGCTGTTCCCGGCGGAAAACCGGGCGATGGCCTCGCTGAGTTGGTCTGTTTTTTTAATCATAAGTGCCCTCCAATGATCCGCCGGTATCCGGTGGAAAATGCTGTGGTTTCGCCTTGCACACCACAGATATGCTCTGGAATTGGCTTTATTATACCGTGTCCCGCCGTCAAAGTCAAGGTGCACAAAAAAGAAATGAAAAAAGCCCATCTTTATGTCGTATTGTGCGAAATTTTCAAAATTTTCTGGAAATTCAGGGGAATCTTAGGGTCCGCGTTCTGATTTAGCCCCGGCTGATGTTCCGAAGCTCAAATATCGCCGCTCATGCGGTTATTTGCCTGCTGTTCCGCTGGCGCTTGACATTTTCATGGATATGAGGTAACATATCTTGCAAGTGATTTTCAGCGGTATCGACGTGGGTATAACGAGAACGACTTGAAATCATGTTATCTGTGCCGAAAACTGAATAAACTTCCCACGGAGGTGTATCGAAGTGGTCATAACGAGCCTGACTCGAAAACGAGTGACCACTTTGGAACTGCTTTTCTGAAAAACCTTGATTTTTCAAGGCTTTGGAGGTATCATCAAGAAGAAAAAATTTTGTAGTTCTCTCCATCAGTTCTCTCCTTTTTCCGAGGTTTTTTTGAGGGCTGATGTTGCGAAAAATACACGCAGCGGTATCGAAGTGGTCATAACGGGGCTGACTCGAAATCAGTTTGGGAGCAATCCCACGAGGGTTCGAATCCCTCCCGCTGCGCCAAGTCGGGGCAAGCTATGCATCGCTTGCCCCGACTTTTTTCAAAAGTCAGGGCGCGCTCACTCCGCTGCCCCTCCTTTCCCCACAAAGCCAGAGAACGGCTTTGCGGGGGCCCCATTTGCTACGGCGAGTTTTCGCCGTAGTCTTTTTTACTCTGCGGATACTTCTTTACGCTGGAACATCGCGCCCATCGTCACCGCAGACTGCTCCTGGGCGGAGAAGTCCAGGTGGGCGTAGATGTCGGCAGTGGTAGCTGTGGTGTGGCTACCCGCAACCAGCGTTTGGCCGCGTTGAGGGCCTTTGCCAGATATGCGCGGACGCAGCACCCCGCCTACCTTTTTGAATCTCAGAAAATCATGGATTTGAAAGCAAAGAAAGCTCCTGCGCCAACCATTGCCTATCTTTCTCCGGATGATGTGCAGAGCATTTTCAGCCAAACAGACATCTCTACCAAATATGGGCGGCGGGATATGCTCCTGCTTAGCCTCATGTATGATTCTGGAGCACGTGTCCAGGAGATTTGCGACCTTCGTGTGCGCGATGTCCGCCTGCAAAAGCCGTCTACTGTTACACTGACGGGAAAAGGGCGCAAAACCAGATTCGTTCCAATCATGGCCAGCACCGCCAGTGCTTTGACCACATATTTTTCAGATAACGGCTTGTCCTGTCCCGAAAAGGCCGACCAGCCTCTGTTTACAAACCACCAGCGGGGAAAGCTCACCCGGGCGGGCGTTACATATATTTTGAAAAAGTATTTTGACGCTGCCAGACAGACGAACCCACATTTGCCCACGAAAATCTCGCCCCATATTTTGCGCCACTCCAAAGCGATGCATATGCTGCAAGCGGGGATAAACCTGATTTATATCCGGGACTTCCTCGGCCATGTCCATGTTGAAACCACTGAGATCTACGCAAAGGCAGACACTGAGATGAAACGCCGCGCCATTGAAAGCGCCCATATCCAAATTGATCCTGATTTGCCAGCGTGGACAGATGACAAAGACCTTATGGCGTTGCTGACAAATCTGTGCGGAAAAGATTGATGCACAAAATATTATGGAAAGAGTTTGGAGCTTGCTTCAGGCTCTTTCCGCATTTTTAAGGAGGTTCTTTCCATTTTGATTTTCTATTCATTATCCTTGTTATGTGAAGCTTCACATAACAAGGACAGTTCTGCGCTCCTTTTGCTGATGATGGAAAAGGAAATGCCCATTGACTGCGTTCTCTATG
>ERZ779626.114-NODE-114-length-54844-cov-33.081732_pt1 | contig 54844 bp, 35 predicted proteins | sample MGYA00514209_ERZ779626 | MGnify/ENA primary metagenome ERZ779626 (study PRJEB29562, sample SAMEA4376713) | mouse gut metagenome | isolation source: Cecum | study: EMG produced TPA metagenomics assembly of the A DSS colitis mouse model was used to assess the...
TGATCAATAACAGTTGCAATTACAGAAGTATATTTCTATTTGTTTTGGAACAGTCCCCTATGGGGAATGCTATTGAGCATCATTTTTGTGGGTGTTTTGATTTGGAAAATCATCCTCTATGTACTGTTTCTGCGGGAAGTTGCGGGGTTGGTAAAGGCAAGGTTCTTAGGTGCTTTTCTAATAATCTCCTTTGTGATTGCGGTTATGGCCGCTCTAAATGGTTATGTTGGATTGAAAACGCCTATTCTATAAGAGATAAACTCTATATATGGATTGATTTGTTGAATGGCGGCAAAAGAAAAAAACCATCGTACAGCAGCCCTTTTGACACGTCCATACGACCAGCGGTGACTTTGAACAATCTGCCTACACTAAATGAGGGAGTAGACCGGGGTGTCTTTGGCACATTCATTGAGGCGGCCAAGAGTGGCGTCATTCGGATTGTTGTAATCCCTGTTCCATCTATCCTTGAAGCAATCCTCTTGGCAGTAGGAAGTTTGTATAACATTTGTAGGTTATGCTTGTGGTAAATCAATATAAAACATCTGCCTCCACAGCGGGGAAAGAAAAAAACCGCTGACGGGCAGAGGATTTCGCGCGCTTTCCTGCACAGCTGATTTCTTCGGCGGTTTTGAGTAATCAAGGCCGCCATTTCTTTTTGCTAAAAAGCAGACCTCCAGATGACCCTCAGCAATCAGCAGGGGCGGTATATAGGAGGATACCGCCATGTCTGCAATATTCATTTGTAATAGCTATGACATATATCAATTAAAAAAAGCATAGGCCCTCCTCCGGGATATTATAGTTATCTATCAGTATTATCAATCCATATAAATCAGCATAATCATGGTGTTTTTTGTTGCGCCAGTTTCTCATTGCGAGAAGCTGGCGTTTCTTATTGTCGATTTTTAGGGAAACCTCCCGATGTGTACCGCTGCCGGTCCCCGCCTCCATTCGATTCACCCGTCAACCACGCCTGAATCGAAATGGAGGAAAACTATGGGCTTTCACTATGGATATGAGAAAAGGAAGTTTGATGCAGAATGGACCCGGCTGGAACAGGAATACCGCGCAGCCGGTATGGACGATAGGCAGATCGCGGCGATGAAGGAATATGACTGGACCTGGTTTTGCAGCCAGCGGACCTATCAGAACCGCGTACAGGCCCTTCCCAGCGAACAGTGTGAGGACGAGAGCGAGCAGTCCTGCCTGTTCCGAAAATTTGAATCCCTGTCCTGCACCTGGGACACCGGCGATGTGGATTCCCAGCGGTTTGGCTGGCTGTCCTCCCTGGAGGATGAACTGCTGTACCGGCGGCTCTGCAAATTGCCGGAGGACGATCTGGAACTGCTGACCCTGCTCATTGTGGACGGATACCGGCAGGCCGATGTCGCAAGGCTGTGGAACTGTTCCCGGAATGTCATCTATAAACGTTTGAAAAAAATCAAAATATTTTTGAATCAAGGGTGACAAACGGCCTTTCCCAATGCCTACACATTGAAGGGACAAGTCCTCTTGCCCCTCATTGCAGCTTGACAACTGAATATACGGCATAACAGGTACATAACCCGTATCGAAGCGGAAAAGGCGCGCCGCCAGGACGATTGCTTGCAGGAGGTGATGACAGACAGGCAATCCGAGCGATCTACGTCCAGCCTTAAACCCGGAGATGGCGTTCCGGGCGCGATGATGGTGCGGGGGCTTAAAGATACTTCCTCACGGCCCGCCAAAGACTTGGGGGGAACCCTGCGGCGCACGAGTAAAACGGCGCTGCGGAGTTATGACAGCTCTGCCGGGAGCGGCCTGTTATGTCCCCATCGTCAGGGGGCGTGGCAAATGTGACGAGAAGCAGAGATATGTAAATTAGGAAGTGATTCTCCGGCTTTTTGTCTGTGATAGCTTTCTATTTCAAGATTAGATACCATGCGCTGGCAGTTTTGTCTGCCAGCGTATTCATGTGATTTTGAAAGCACAATGACAAACTTGACAGATTGGAGGGAATATGTTTCATGGAAAAACTTATTACACGAAAAGAAGCTGCGGAGATTTTGGGAATCAGTATTGCCACATTGGATGCGGCTCGTAACAACGGTCTGATTGCCTATGTTCAGTATGTGCAGAATGGCTGTGTGTATTTTACTGCGGCGGGCCTTCAGGAGTATATCGCAAAATGTACCCATAGGGCAAAGCCTGCGGACAAGAGCGCGACTTACCGCAAACCGCGAAGTGCCAGAACATGACCCATTCCGTATCCTTGCTGGAATCCCGTATATCTGATAAAACAAAGATACAGCGCTGGAGATTATTTTCTAGGAGGTGACGGAATTGGCAAAAAGAAAAAGGGCAATTCCTCAATATGGTACAGTTGAACTTAACGGTATTGAATATTACAGAACGAGGATTCAGGACGCAGACGGAAAATTGGTGGCTCTTTATGCAAGAACACCCGAAGAATTATATGATAAGGAACTGGAGGCGTTAGAGCAGATTGACAACGCCACTTTCCGAAGAAAATCGCCTACTGTTGCTGAATATTGCGAAAAGTGGCTGCTGATGCAGTCGGTTCATATTCGTGCCACCACTCTGACCGATTATACATCCAAAATACAGCGGCATATTATCAAAGAACTGGGACAGAAGCGAATGGCGGATGTAACGCTGGATGACATTCAGCTGGCTCTTGTTCCTGTTTCCCAAAAATCTGCTTCGGTTTATAAGTCTGTGGTGATTCTTTATAAGTCCATTTTTCGGGCGGCGAAGGAAAGCCATGTGATTGATGAAAATCCAACGATATATCTGGATTCAAAGGGCGGCGTTCCCCAGGAGGAAAGGCAGGCTTTGACAGATGAACAAGCAGAACGACTTTTAGACGCGATCCGGGGTTTACCCCCATATGTGTTTGTTATGATTGGCTTATATGCCGGGTTGCGGCGGGAAGAAATTCTTGCGTTACAATGGGATTCTGTATATTTGGATACGGACACCCCATATCTAACGGTAAGACGGGCATGGCACACAGAGCATAACAGGCCGGTTATTCTCACCGAGTTAAAAACAAAAGCGGCAGAGAGAAACATTCCCCTCCCCGTTTGTCTGGCAGAGTGCTTAAAGGCGGCAAAGGCAATCTCCACTTCGGACTATGTAGTTGCCAATCGAGATGGTGAACCACTGTCGTATACACAGTTCAAGCGGCTTTGGCAGTATATTGTTACCAGAACAGTTAAGGAACGCTCCTATTACCGGTATGAAGATGGAAAGCGCATAAAGCATACAGTCACACCAGTTCTTGGAGAAAAAGCGGCCCATAATGGAAGAGTAGTTTACAGCCTGGATTTTGAAGTGACGCCGCACCAGCTACGACATACTTATATCACGAATCTGATTCATTCATCGGTGGACCCCAAAACGGTCCAATACCTGGCAGGCCATGAGAGCAGCAAAATCACTATGGATATTTACGCCAAGGTCAAATACAACAGGCCAGATCAGCTTGTAAGAACTATGGGCAGTGCTTTCGCCCAATGGGAAGCTGTATAAGATTAAAACTGAAAACAGACAAAAAGCGAGGCAAGGCTGTCTCGCTTTTTGTTTTAGGCTGGCCGTATCTTTGATTAAATTGGGACTTTCTGATAAAAAGAGAGTGTAAGTACATAGGCTGCACATTTCAAGAAAGGAAGGTCCAAGATGGCTAAAAAGAAAACAACAATACCTCAATACGGAACAGTCATGCGAAAGGGAGTACAGTATTACCGGACACGGATTCTGGATGCTGATGGGAAACAGGTGAGCTTATACGCAACCACCTGCGAAGAATTGTATGAAAAGCAGGCAGAGGCAAAACATCAGGTGGAGGAGATAATCTTTCATCGGGAACATCCTACAGTTGCAGAGTATTGTGAGAAGTGGTTGCTGATGCAGTCTGCCAAGGTGTCCGCTGCCACATTGAAGGGTTATACTTCCAATATGAATAATTACATCATCAAGCCTATGGGCGATATGTATATGGAGGAAGTAACGGCAGATGACATTCGGCTGGCACTTGTGCCACTGTCAAAAAAATCTGCGGGTTTGTATAATACGGTAAATATGCTCATTAAGTGCATTTTCTATTCGGCAGAGCGTAGCCAATTACTTCAACATAACCCTTGCGTGGGAATCTCATCAAAGGGCGGAAAGCCGATACAGAAAAAAGAGGCACTGACAGATCAACAGGTAAAAGTGCTGCTGGATACAGTGAAAGGACTTCCGCCACAACTCTTTGTTATGATCGGTCTGTATTCGGACCTGCGCCGGGAAGAAGCACTTGCCTTGCAATGGGATTGTGTTTTTCTGGATGCACCCACACCATATATCTCTGTGCGGCGGGCATGGCGCACAGAACATAACAGGCCAGTGATTTCCACCACATTGAAAACGAAAGCAGCTCGAAGGGACATACCGATTCCCAAATGTCTGGCGGACTACCTGCGGGAAGTCAAAGAAACCTCTGCATCAGAATATGTGATTTCCGACAGCAACGGGGAACCGTTATCCGCATCGCAGTTTCAAAGGGTATGGCAGTATGTGGTGGTCCGCTCTACTCAGGCGCGCAACTATTATAAATATGTAAATGGGCAGAGCATTAAGTATACTGTCACACCGGCGCTGGGGATGACACAGAAAAACAACCCCAAGATTCAATATACATTGGATTTCCATGTGACGCCACATTTGCTGCGCCATACCTATATCACCAACTTGCTGTATTCCGGTGTTGACCCTAAGACGGTTCAGTACCTTGCCGGACATGAAAATAGCAAAACAACTATGGACATCTATGCAAAGGTGAAGTATAATAAGCCAGAGGAACTTTTTGCGGTGGTGAACGGGGCATTTCATCAGGCATTTTCCAGTTAAAATGCACCAATTTGTTTGGTTAAGGGATAGGACAACCAGTGGGGAGAAGTTCAAAAAAGCCCGAAAAATCAAGGGAAAACGGCACTAAGAGAATTTTAGTACGGCCTCAAGGCGGCTCGTCGCGCTCCGCAGTTCTCCAAGAGATAATTCTTTGGACATTTGTATATTTGGCGAATTAAGAAGAGTGATGAATGGTTATAGCGGTTGTGAAAAGTTGTTGGCTGTGATGTAGTCATACAGTATATATCACAGGTGCAGCAAGTGAGCAACATTCGTATCAATGGTATGTGCAGGACATTTTCAGGAAATCTGGGAATGTCCTTTCTTTTATATATTTGATACATATTTGGTGCAGGGGCGAAGGGATCTTTACGGAAATATATTATAAAACGAATAAGGAGCAGGATATATGAGGTATACATGGATCAATGAATATTTGATGGGGAAAACCGGCGTGACCAAAGACCACAAGAAGGAGTGGAACTGGATCCGCTACCAGATTGGCGGCAAGCTGTTTGCAGCTGTTTGTCTGAATGATAGCGATGAACCGTACTACATCACATTAAAGCTCGAGCCAGCGGAAGGGGACTTTCTGCGGAAACAGTACGAGGACATCGTTCCAGGCTACTATATGAACAAGCAGCACTGGAATTCTGTCAAACCCGACGGGGCAGTACCCGACGATCTGCTAAGGGATCTGCTGGACAAATCTTATCAGATCGTGCTTAACGGATTGAGTAAAAAGAGGCAGCAGGAGATTTTGGCAGGAAATTAGGATGTAATATAGACAAATACAATGAATACTGATATCATAGTCTTATCTTATCCCGCGCAGGGGGATAAGAATAATCGTTGTAAGTGGTGATGTCGAATTATGAGTGTTGTGTTTTTGGGGATTGAAGTTTTTGGTATTGTATCGATTATTTTTGCACTGATGCTTCTGCTCAAGGGGGATGGTTCTAGAGAGCAGAAGATCATGCAGTACTTCCTTATCGGTGCGCTGGTTCAGAATGTGGGATATCTGTTGGAGCTTACGGCGCCTACGCTGGAGGCGGCGCTTGTGGCGGTCAAGATACAGTATCTGGGATCAGTGACTATTCCGGTGAGTTATTGTTATTTCATATTCAGCTATTGCTATGAAAAAACGCCAAAAAGTATTTTAAAGGTATTAAAAGCAATTGATGTTCTTATTTTATGTCTTGTTTTCACGTGTGATCTGCATAATTTGTATTACCGAAATATAGAATGGGTTGAAAACGTAAATAGAGATGGAGGTTATCTGGTACTGTCCTATGGACCCGGGTATTGGATTTTTCTGTTGTGTGGAATGGCGCTGCCCTATGTCATGTCACTGTGCGCTTTGGTTCGCGTCTGTGTTGAAAAGCCGGAGTATGCTGCGGACAGGAGATGCAAATTGATCCTTGCGCTCTCTTCTTTGCCGGTAGTGGCACTCTGTTCCTATTCCGTAAAACTGATACAGGTATATGATCCAACACCGGTTGTTTTGGGACTCGTGCTATCCGGTGTGGTCATATTGATCTGGATCAGAAAGGTGTATGATTTTAGCAGTCTGGCATTCGGAATATTGCTCAACAGTATGAGTGACGGCGTGATCGCGCTGGATGAACAGCGGCAGATTACAAATTACAATACGGCGGCGGCAGGAATCTTTGCGGATCTGGACAGCCACTCGATCGGGCAGCCGATTGAGTCTCTGACAGGATTTCCTAAGGACCGGCTGGAGAATGGCGTCAAAAAGGAATTCTGTCTGAACAACTGTTTTTACCAGGGACATGTCGAACCGATCTTGGATAAGTTTGAGAGGAATAAGGGATATGTTGTTCTGATTTACGATGTCACAGAGACGAGAAACTACATAGAAGAGATCAAGCAGGTGAGGGAACAGGCAGAGCAGGCAAACTTTGCTAAAAGTGCGTTTCTCGCTAATATGTCCCACGAGATCCGCACACCGATGAACGCGATCGTGGGGCTGAGTGATATTATCATGGAGGAGAGCAGGGGGCGCAAGGTGTACGAGTACGCCTGTGACATCAAGTCTGCTTCGCGAAATCTTTTGACGCTGATAAATGACATTCTGGATCTATCCAAAGTAGAAGCGGGCAGGATGGAACTGGTGATGACGGAATATCATATGGGATCGATCGTCGATGAGGTTCTCAATATGATGGATGTCATGGCATCACAGCGTGGACTTGAGCTGAAAAGGGAGCTTGACATGACGATACCGTGCGGATATCTGGGCGATGAGGGCAGAGTAAAGCAGATATTGATCAATCTCCTGAATAACGCGTTGAAATTTACGAAACTGGGGTATGTCAAACTATCCGTCAAGGGCAGGCCAGGACAGACGGAGGATACAGAGCTGCTCTCATTTCGGATCGAGGATACAGGATGCGGGATCCGGAATGAGGATCTCAAGGAGATCTTTGACAACTTCAAGCAGGTGGATTCTAAGCGGAACCGGACTGTGGAGGGGACCGGACTGGGACTTTCGATCACGAAGCGATTAGCAGAGCTGATGCATGGCACGATCAGCGTGGAGAGCGTGTACGGGGAAGGGACTGCATTTACGGTGGAGATCCCGCAGAGGATCGTCGACAGCAGGCCTTTGTCTGAGGTTTCGAATGCTGTGACGAGGAAGGAAGAGAACCTGACGCCGTTCATTGTTGAGGACTGCAAGGTGCTGGTGGTAGATGACAATGCAGTCAATAGAAAGATCGTGAAATTGTTTCTGCAGTCTTATGGTATAGAAAGCACTGAGGCGGAAAGCGGACCGACGGCAATCGGGCTTGTGCGTCAGACATGTTATGACATCATTTTTATGGATCACATGATGCCGGAGATGGATGGTATTGAGGCTGTGCGGATCATCCGCGATGAGTGTGGGGAAAACGGAAGGCTGCCGGTGATCATTGCACTGTCTGCAAACGCTATGGAGGGGGTTAAAGATACTTTCCTGGCAAACGGATTTCAGGATTTTGTCGCTAAGCCGCTCGAAAGGAGACAGCTGCATGAGGCTTTGCTGCGGTGGATCTCCGAGGATAAGATCACGAAGAACCAGACTTGGTTAGATATTTGGAAAGTTGACGACAGCAGGAAAATAGAGTTTCAAAAGATTGTTATTGAGGGAATCGACACGGATGAGGTGGTAGGGCATTATTCGGGCAGTGTTGAGGACTATCTCGAGCTGCTGAACCTGTACTGTCTAGACGGCAGACGCAAGCTGTCTGTGTTGCGGGAACTTTGGGAAAAGCACGATTACAAAAACTATGGTATAGAAGTGCATGGCTTGAAGAGTGCCTCTGCCAATGTGGGTGCCATGGGGATCTCAACCAGTGCCAGGGAACATGAAAAGGCAGTGGACAGAGGAGATGAGACTTTTGTCGATGAGCACATATACCATCTGCTGTCGGAGTATGAGGCGCAGATCGATCATATCTTGGGATTCCTTGCAAACAGGCAAAAGTCAGGATCTGAGGAGAAGAAGGTCTGCGAGATCAGTCAGTCTGATCTCGAACAACAGATCAGGGAGGCACTGGACAGCCTGGAGAATTTCCGTGCGAAGGACTGCGCCCATAAGATTGAGGAACTCATGCAATACCGGCTGCAGCCTGCTATTGAAACACAGCTTACAGAGATACAGGGGCTGCTGAAATTGTACGAGGATGAAAAAGCGGAACAATCGCTGCGGGAAATGCTCGAACATTTTTCGAATGCATCTTAAGATATAGCTCAGTTTGCCGCGCGGAGGAGCAAGTCGTACAAACCGGGCATAAGACAGACGATGTGTTAGGTATGGAGATCAGAAAGGGGAAAAGAAAATGATGGAAAAATTAAGAATTCTCGCTGTGGATGATAACAGCATCAGCCTTGCTGCGATCGAGCAGGAACTGAAAAGGGATTATGAGGTGATCCCCGTGAACTCAGGTGAGCGTGCTCTGCAATATCTGAAAAGGGAAAGGCCAAACCTGATTCTTATGGATATACAGATGGCGCAGAAGAGCGGGATCGAGACATTGCGGGAAATACGCGGTATGGATAGATGCAGGGACATTCCTGTGATCATGCTCACATCCAAACAGGACAAAGCGTCCGTTGTGGAGAGTTCCAAGCTTGGTGTTTTTGACTATGTGATCAAACCGTTTAAGGGAGATGACTTGCTGAGGCGGATCGAGCGTGTACTGAGGGAACATAAATAACAGTAAAAAATGATTGCATTCAGAACAAATGTGTGATAAGATAAATACGAACAAGAATTTGGAAATTCTGTTCGTATTTATTTATCACATTTTTTTATGACACAGATAATACAATTTAGGGGATAGAAATATGCAGGAGCTTATTCAGGGCAAGACAACATCATGTGAGAGCCATCGGGAAGCTGACACGCGATCCGGTATTGAACTTCGGACTGCGTCGGTGCAGACGATCATGGAAAAGCTTTCCATACTTACAGATGCCGCGAAGTACGATGTGGCGTGCACCAGCTCGGGCGTTGACAGGAAGGGAAACGGGCGCGATATGGGGAACTGTGTGGCGGCGGGGATCTGTCACAGCTTTTCGGCAGATGGCAGATGCATCTCGCTCTTAAAGATACTGATGTCGAATGAATGTGCCTATGATTGTAAGTACTGTGTGAATCGGAGGAGCAATGACGTGCCTCGTGCGACCTTTACACCGAACGAGATCTGTGAGCTGACCATGAATTTTTACAGGCGCAATTATATCGAAGGTTTGTTTTTGAGTTCGGGGATCATCAACAATCCGAGTTATACCATGGAGCTCATATATCAGACGCTGTACAAGCTCAGAAAAGTATACCGCTTCCAAGGGTATGTGCACGTGAAAGGAATACCGGGGACAGATCCTATGTTGATCCAGCAGATCGGCTATCTGACAGACCGTATGAGTGTCAATTTAGAGCTTCCCACAGCAGAGGGGTTGGAGAAACTTGCGCCCAACAAACACCGAAAAACGATCCTCACACCGATGAGGCAGATTCAGAACGGCATTGCGCAGGGGAAGCAGGAACTTGCGCTGTATCGGAGTGCACCGTCGTTTGTTCCGGCAGGACAGTCCACACAGATGATCATCGGGGCGACGCCGGAGAGCGATTATCAGATCATGTCTGTTGCGGAAGGGCTGTATGACAAATTTGGCATGAAACGTGTATTTTATTCTGCCTATGTGGGGGTCAATGAGGATAAGGCGCTACCGTCCGTGCATACAGCATCTCCGCTTCTGCGGGAACACAGGTTGTACCAGGCGGACTGGCTGCTGCGGTTTTATCAGTTCCGGGTGGAGGAACTCCTGAATGAAAAGCACCAGAATTTCAATGTGTTATTGGACCCGAAATGTGACTGGGCGCTGCAGCATCTCGAACAGTTTCCGGTGGAGATCAACAAGGCGGAATACCAGATGCTTCTGCGTGTGCCCGGAATCGGTGTGAAAAGTGCACAGCGCATCTGTAAGGCGAGGAAGAGCGGTGTGCTCAACTTTGACAATCTCAAAAAGATCGGTGTGGTCTTGAAGCGCGCATTGTATTTCATTACCTGCAATGGGAAGATGATGTATCACACAAAAGTGGAGGAAGACTATATTACGAGGAATCTTCTGGCGGAGCATGAGAAGCTTCCGTTTGACAAGGACGGCATGACATACAGGCAGCTGTCACTGTTTGATGACGCGCAGGAGAATGTGGATTTATTTGGAGGTAAGAATGCGAACGGGGTCAGCGCAGTGTAGAAGGAGACTTTATGGAGGAGTATGTGTTAATATGTGAGGACAGCACAGAGGGTATCCTCACGGGTGTCTATGAAGCATATCTGTTTAAAAAGAAAAGGGAGTTAGCCAGCCATGACTGCATTCATCTTGTGACAGAAGAGCCTGATGTTCAGCGGCTTTTTACAGAATACATTCATGTAGGGGCGGACCACAGTAAAGCGGAGAAGGTCACAAACACGATCGTCGCGCAGCTGGGGAATGAGACATGGTACAGACTCAGTATGGCGATGGTCTCCTGCCATGCGGAGAAGGCGGACGCAGTGTATCACACGATCGTGTTGGGATTAAAACTGCGCGACAAACACATAACAGACAGGCTGCAGGAGGATTGTGTACAATGCGCTTTCAAGTGTGCGCGGGCATCGGACAATGAACTGTGCCATCTAAAACAATTTCTGCGTTTTTCAGAGCTGCAAAACGGAATGCTGTATGCAAAAATCGACGCAAAGCATCATATCCTGCCTTTTTTGATGCCGCATTTTGCTGACAGGCTTCCTGCGGATAATTTCGTGATCTATGACGAGAATACACAGACATTCGGACTGCATGCGCGGTTTAAGAAGTGGTATCTCATGCAGGGCGCGGCTTTTGATGAGGATACACTTGTGTTTTCTGAGATTGAAGAAGAATATCAGAAGCTGTTTAGATGCTTTTGTGACAGTATAGCGATCGAGTCACGCATCAATCCAAAGCTGCAGATGAATATGCTGCCGCTGCGCTTTCGGCCGAATATGACCGAATTTAATGTGAAAACAGAGGATATATGATCCTGATCTGAAAGCCTGCCGGAGCAGGTTAGGGGAGCTAAATTGTCAAGGATGTGCTGAATGGCTGGATATGGATCATATGTTCTCTAAAATCCGTATATCTACAGCTGTATAGTTGTATTCTTTCTCAGGAAGTTCACCGGAGGTGAGATACGCAAACAGCAGGTCAAGCGGTCTGCCGCCCTGAATCCGTGGCTGCTGGCAAATTACTGCGGACAGTACTCCCTGCTGTAAAAAGTGTTCTGTCGTGTCCGCTTTGTCAAAGGCGATCACGCACAGTTTACCGGCAAGCCCGAGCGACGTGATCGCGCGGCATCCGCCGTACACACCGCCGGCAGCAAAAAAAAGCGCATTGATTTCAGGGTGCTCTTTCAAAAGGCGTGACGTCTGTTCATAGCTCTCGATCTCATCGTCCTGCGCCTCGACGATCGATATGATATGCATATGCCCTCCGGTAAGCCTGAGCGTTTCGGCGAATCCGGCAATGCGCTCTGTGTGGCAGAGGATCTCGGAGGAGCCGGTAATGATACCGATGTTGACGATGTCGTGTGTCATCCGTCTCATCAGACCGGCTGCGGTGGCGCCGCTCTTTGTGTAGTTGCTTCCGACGTAGGCGAGCCGTCTGGAATTTTCAATGTCGGTATTTAACGTCACGACGGGAATCCCCTGTTCGTCAAGCTCATTAATGCGGATGCGGATGCGGTCGTCATTGTGTGGGGCGAGTGCAATGCCGTTCACTTCCTCACGAATCAGCTCATCGATCGCGTTTAATTGCGCGTCTACATTGATGGGGACCTGCTTTACGAGAACCGTGCAGTTATATCCAGCCAGGTCTTCCGCTTTCTCTCTGACCCCCTTTAAGACGTCCGCAAAAAAAGGATTGTCCGTGGAGAACAGGATCACACCAAGCTTCAATTTTCTTTTCTGGGCAGCGAGTACCAAACCTGCTTTGTTGGGCTTGTAGTCGAGGGCTTTTGCAATCTCATTGATCTTCTCCGCAGTGGCGGAATTGACAGAACCCCTGTTGTTGAGAACCCTGTCAACAGTTCCGCGGGATACGCCCGCCAGCGCAGCAATCTCTTTTATGGTTGCCATATCATTCCTCCTGGGCAATTTCTTAATCATCAGTATAGAGTGATTCATCAGAAAAAGCAAGCGGAATGTTGCACGTGCACGCTATGCATAAATCACAATACTTTTTATCTATTTTGACGAAAATCAGTTATTGTCAAATATCCACTTGATTTTTGAAGGGACACACACTATTATGAAATTAGTTGCTGGTGCGTGCACGGGCACATTGGGATATGGACATAACAGCTCTGTGAGAGGCACAACTGTGTGGCTGCGTAATGAATTACGGGACCCTGCAGTTTCGTGAGAGGCAAAGCTGTGTGAATGTTGATTAAGGAGGATTTCAAAATGAACAATTTACCACAGGTAAAAGTAGGTATTGTGGCTGTAAGCCGTGACTGTTTTCCGGAGAGCTTGTCAGTAAACAGAAGAAAGGCTTTGGTCAAAGCATATGCTGATAAGTATGGTATGGACGGCATCTATGAATGTCCGGTATGTATCGTGGAGAGCGAGATTCATATGGTGCAGGCACTCGAGGATATCAAGAAAGCAGGCTGCAACGCGCTCTGCGTGTATCTTGGAAACTTTGGTCCTGAGATTTCAGAGACACTTTTAGCAAAGCATTTTGATGGTCCTGCTATGTTTATCGCAGCGGCGGAAGAGACACAGAATGATCTTGTCGGTGGTCGCGGGGATGCGTACTGCGGCATGTTGAATGCAAGCTATAATCTGAAGCTTCGCAATATCAAGGCATACATTCCTGAATATCCGGTGGGAACAGCGGAGGAATGTGCGGATATGATCAATGAGTTCATGCCGATCGCAAGAGCGATTGTAGGGCTTTCTGATCTGAAGATCATTTCCTTTGGTCCCAGACCGCTCAACTTCCTTGCTTGCAATGCACCGATCAAACAGCTTTACAACATCGGTGTTGAGATCGAGGAGAACTCAGAGCTTGATCTGTTTGAGGCGTTTAAGAAACATGAAGGGGACGAGAGGATCCCTGCGAAAGTGAAGGAGATGGAGGCAGAGCTCGGAGAGGGCAATATGAAGCCGGAAGTGCTGCCGAAGCTTGCACAGTATGAGCTGACATTGCTTGACTGGGTTGAGGCGCACAGAGGTTATCGTAAGTATGTAGCCATTGCTGGAAAGTGCTGGCCTGCTTTCCAGACACAGTTTGGGTTTGTACCATGCTATGTAAACAGCCGTCTGACAGGTATGGGTATTCCTGTATCCTGCGAGGTTGACATTTATGGCTGCCTGAGTGAGTTTATCGGTACATGTGTGAGCCAGGATGCAGTTACGCTGCTTGATATCAACAATACAGTGCCGGCTGATATGTATAACGAGTCGATCAAAGATCAGTTCAGCTATACACACAATGATACGTTCATGGGCTTCCACTGCGGAAATACCAATACCAAGAAGCTCAGTTTCTGCAGCATGAAGTACCAGATGATCATGGCAAGAACACTTCCTGAGGAGGTTACACAGGGTACACTCGAGGGAGATATCGTTCCTGGAGATATCACATTCTATCGCTTACAGTCAACGGCAGACTGCAAGCTCCGCGCATACATTGCACAGGGTGAGGTTCTTCCGGTAGCGACAAAGTCCTTTGGAAGCATCGGTGTGTTCGCGATCCCAGAGATGCAGCGTTTTTATCGTCATGTGCTGATCGAGAAGAACTATCCGCACCATGGAGCAGTTGCTTTCGGGCACTTCGGAAAGGCATTGTATGAGGTATTTAAGTACATAGGAGTACCTGTGGAAGATTTGAACTACAATCAGCCGAAGTCCCTGCCTTATCCTACGGAAAATCCGTTTGCATAAGCAGGATGAGAGGATTTTGAACCACACAGCAGTGTCGTGCAGACAAAGTACAATTTGGATGCCATATAGTTCAAAGGTCAAATAACGAGATTGTTTTAAAAGGGCGGAAGACGTGCAGGATTCCGCCCTATATTATTTTTCAAACACGCTGTTTTCTGGGGGCATCGACCGGCGCAAAGTATCACGATCTGCAGATCAAGCTTAACGAGCGTAAGGATGTACAATGATCAGTCCTAACAGGGCAGTCAAAAGCTCTGTGATCGGATATGCAAGCCATACGCCTGTCATACCCCATAGGGATGACAATAGAAATGTCAAGGGTATGATCAGGATCAAACCTCTTAAAAGAGACAGGATGTGGGATGGCAGTGCATTTTCTATGGAGGTGAGCAGTGTTGCCAGGATGATATTGTATCCGGCAAATGCAGACGACAGGAAATACAGTCTCAGTCCAGGCACTGCGATCTCGTATAGCTCCATATTTTTTTCACTGTTGAAAACGGCGGTGATCTGCCGTGAATAAATAAAAATGAGTAAGTAAACCACACAAGATACAGCAAGTACCGTTGCGATAGCGTGTTTTGATACTGTGCGGACCTGGCGGCTGTCGCCCTTTCCATAGAAACTGCTGACGAGAGGTTGGACGCCCTGTGCGATTCCTGTGTAAAGTGCGACAGTGACAAGGGAGATATTGGCGATCACGCCGTATGCGGCAATCCCGGTGCTGCCTTTTAGATCCAATATGATAGCATTGAAAGTGATCATTACAATGCCCGACGATAGCTGTGCGATCAGGGAGGGAAAACCTAATGACAGAGTCTGCATTGCCGCGCAGGCTCTTATTTTTGTTCTTGTCACATGAAATGTATTTCTTTTTCCGAGCCAGTGGGGCAGCATCATGAGCATACTGATCACAGGGGATAGGCCTGTGGCAAAGACAGCGCCAAAAATCCCCATGCGCAGCGGAAAGATAAAGATATAATCTAAAATAATGTTTGAAAAACTACCTATGAGCATTGCCATCATGGAAAGCTGTGGACTCTCATCATTTCGCACGAAACACAGAAATATGTCATTTAAGATAAATGCGGGCGAAAAGATGAGCAGCCATTTCAGATAGGTGTCTGTCATTTCCAATATATTGTCATCACCGCCAAGAATTTGTGCAAGGTGTCTTGAAAAGAACAGACCAAACAGGACAAAAACTGTCGAGAACAATACCGCAAGACACAGAGTGTTTGTATAAAGTTGGTTTACTTGCTCTTTTTGTTTCTGGCTCCTGTATATGGAAAACTTGGTTGCTCCGCCTATGCCCAGCATTAGCCCTGTACCATGAATGAAATTGTAGACAGGAATTGCCAGATTCAGGGCGGCAAGACCGTTTGTTCCCAGACCTTTTGAGACAAAAAAAGTATCTGCGAGAATATAGCAGGAAACGCCCAAAGAACCAAGGACACTCAAAGTGGTGCAGCGGATATACTCATGCATAAGAACTCTCCTTTATATCAAAAAAACAGCGTCAAAGTTTTCCATCTTCAAAGGCCTAATGATGGAAAACCTGACGCTTGCATCCCTACCCGGCGGCAGGGAAGTGTCGATTCGTATTTCTATATATGATATCACACAAAAACAAAGAAAACAATAGTTTTACAAGAAAGCGCTTAGTATGTATAATATATGTATGTTTTGTGCGAGAAATTGAGGAGGAGAAATCATATGCAGTCAATCAAAGTAAGCGGCATCAGACCTATCCGCGCCGGCGGTCTGCTCCTGCCGTCAAATGTGCTGATGGCGCCGCTTGCGGGGTACACCTGTTACCCGTTTCGGATGCTGGCGTATGAACTTGGGGCAGGGCTGTGCTTTACGGAGATGTGCAGTGCAAACGCGTTGAAATATGAGGACAGGGCGACAAATCGTCTGCTGCTGACGACAGCGGACGAGCCCGTCAGGGCAGTTCAGCTTCTTGGAGGCAATCCGGCGGTGATGGAGCGTATGGCAAAGAGTGCGGTTCTGAAGGATTTCGATATCATTGATATCAATATGGGCTGTCCGGTACCCAATGTGTTCAAGAGTGGTGAGGGAAGTGCGCTGATGCAGGATCCAAAGAGGGCGGCGGCGATCATACGCGGCTGCAAGCGGAGCGGGAAGGTAGTGACCGTGAAGTGCCGTGTTGGCATCCGGGAGGATGAACTATTTGCCGCCGAGTTTGCGCGAATGTGCGAGGATTCCGGAGCGGACATGATCACGATTCATGGCAGGAGCCGGAGCATGATGTACGACGGAAAACCGCATATGGAGGAGATCAGGCATGCAAAAGCAGCTGTATCGATTCCCGTCATTGCAAACGGCGGCATTTTCTCCGTGGAGGACGCCGTAAACATGATGGAAAATACAGGGGCGGACGGAATTATGATCGCGCGGTACGGATTGGAAAATCCTTTTATATTCAGCGAACTGACGGGTAAAAGCTGCAAAAAGACAGCGCTTACCCTCTTGATGGAACAGATGGAACTGACAGCACGGCACTATGAGGAAACATATACTTTGAGTTATATGAAAAAGATTGCTTCCTATATGATGAAAAGAAGAAAAGGGACAAAGCAGTACAAGCAAAGGCTGTTTGCGAGCGGAAGCCTGGGGGAGCTGCGGGAAGTGATCGCGCTGATTTTTGCAGATAACAGAGTGTGAGGATGAGAAAGTGGAATATTATCAGATTGAAAATGGAGTATTGAACCGCTATACAGGGCGGGAGGACGTGATACAGGTTCCGGAGGGGATCCACACGATTGGAGAAGGAGCGTTCAAGGGCTGTGTTTCCCTGATAAAAGTGGTGCTGCCACAGGGACTTTGCTGCATTATGGGAGATGCGTTCAAGGGATGCCGGAAATTGGAGGAAGTCGTGATCCCGGACGGGGTATCGTACATAGGGCGTTATGCATTCCACCGATGTCACGCGCTGAGGCAGGTGATCCTGCCGCTTTCCGTGCGGGAGTTGGGGGAATGCGCTTTTTTGTATTGTGACAGTATGAGGGAGGCACAGCTGCCGGGTGTGAGGAAGATGGGCATGGAGGCGCTTGCAAATGGAATATCACTTGAAAAGCTGGTAATCTCTCAGGAGCTGGATGCGAATTGCATCTGCGATGTCTTTACAGGCTGCGGGCGCGTGAGGGAAATTTCATGCGTCACATCTGATGATGCAAAGTCCGGCGCGGCGGTTGAGACCTTTCGTATCCCCAATGTAGTGGAGGTAGTTGCGGGTGCGTTCAAAGTGCCCGCTTTGGTTGAACTGGTCGTGCGGGATATCCTTGAGCGCATGATGGAGCTGGAGGGTAGAACGCTGGTCCGCTTTCGCGTGAATATCAAGCATATTGAGGTGCCGGAAGGGATTGAGGTTCTGGCAAAGAGCAGCTTTTATGATATGCGGGGCATCGTGGATATCAGGCTTCCAAAATCGCTGAAACGCATTGAAAGCCGTGCTTTTCGAAACTGTATCGGCCTGGAGCAGGTAATATTTGGCGGACAAAATGTTCAGATCGACGAGGATGCTTTTCGAAACTGTACTTCCCTGAAGCAGGTTCGGACCTGTGATGGGGCGGAGTACACATTTCAAGGATTGAATGACATATATAGGACAGATTCAGGGCAGTTTGACGTGCAAAAAGAGTCCTCTGCCGCAGGACAGGAATGCGAACTGCTGACAGCGTCAGTGGTTCCGGAAGTGGTTCGCGTCATACACGGACAGGTGCTGGGGAATTTCAGGGTTAGTGGAACGATGCTGCTGCGATATCTGGGTGCGGAGTCCAGAGTGGTCGTACCGGAAGGCATAACGCGAATCGCAGAGGAAGCGTTTGCAAATATTGAAACCATCAACAAGGTGATCTTACCAGAAAGCCTGGAGGAGATCGGTGCAGGGGCGTTTCGAGGGTGTCTGCTGATGCAGACGATAACACTGCCTAAGGGGATTCGCAGGATTGGTGCGGGGGCGTTTGAGGACTGTGTGAAGCTGCTGCGGATTGAGATTCCGGCGCAAGTGGAGTCTTTGGGGAATCGGGTGTTTTGTCGCTGCCGGGCGCTGCAGGAGGTACATCTGCCAGAAGGGCTGTACAAAATTGGTGAGAGTGCTTTTTATGGCTGTTCTGGCTTGAAAAAGATACAGTTTCCAAAGAATCTTACATTTATAGGAAAGATGGCATTTTACAGGAGCGGTCTGCGGGAAGTGCGGATTTTGCCGGGAACAGAATATGTGGAAAGTCTTGCATTTGCCAGGAGCAGCCTGCAAAAAGCATGGATTTCAGGAGGACGTGAGACTGGGAAACATTACGGCGCGGACGTGTTTGGGGGATGTGCCAGGTTGAGAACACTGGTGTTCGAGGAGGGCGTGCGCCATATTCCTGACAAGGCTGCCTATGGATGTGCGGCGCTGGATCGCGTTGTGCTGCCCGAAACACTCGAATCTGTGGGAAGACATTCACTGGAAGGCAGTGCCTTTTTGAAACGGTGGAAAGAGCAGATGACAGGCGGAGACAGTGCCTTTTTGGAGCAGGGTAAAGAGCAGGTGACACATGAGGGCAGCATGTTGTTTGAAGGCAAAAAAGTACAGGGATCCATACTTTGGGACGGTCAGCATCTCGCAGGCGAAGTGTGGATTCCGGAGAGTGTGCGGATCATTGCAGGCGGTGCTTTTTATGACAATATAAAAGTGACGCAGATTCATTTGCCGATCCAGGTGCAGTCAGTCGGGGCAGCGGCATTCAAAGGCTGCAAGGCGCTTCGACAGGTGTGGATGCCGCCGAACATCACGTGCCTGGAAGCGGAGGTGTTTTCGGGATGTACGGCGTTGGAGGAGATCCTGCTGACACAGGGAATAGGGAGTGACAGGGAGAGACTTGCAGGAAAAGATGCGGTTCCGAGGTGGTGTTCTATCGGTGAGCGCGCGTTTTACCGCTGTGGGAAGCTGCGCGAGATCTGTCTGGAACAGGTGGAGGAACTTGGCAGAGAAGCACTGTCCGGTTGTACGGCGCTTGTTCCTTGCGCGGTGCATCCGGCACTGCGGGCTGGAGAGCACGCTTTTGCGGACACCTTGCTGGGTGAGCGGTTGGAGAATGGGCTTCATACAGTGGGAAATCTGGTCATTTCCGGGGATCTTTGTGCAGGAGCAGTGATTCTGCCCGAGAATATACAGGGGATTGCGCCGTATGCGTTTGCGGGGAACCGTGTCGTCAGCAAGGTTGTCTTTCGGGAAAATATATGCTGGATCGGGGAGGGCGCTTTCTTTGGGTGCAGCAGCCTTGAATGTATCGAGCTGCCTGGTCAACAGTGTGAAGAACAAGAGTTTGGAAAGCGTAACGTGTCCTTATACGGGCGGCGGTATACAGGGAGAGGGCTGGTCAGAATAGATGCCAGTGCATTTGAAAAGTGTATTGCGCTTAAGGAAGTCATCTGCCTGGCACAGCAGGTGGGAGAATCCGCTTTTGCAGGATGCATTTCGATGACAAGGGCGGACCTTTCTCGGGCAAAGATCCTTGAAAAGCGCTTGTTTGCAGGCTGTGTGCGTCTGGAAAAATGTCTGTGCGAAAATGCAGAAGAGGTGAGGGGATTTTGTTTCAGCGGATGTAAATGTCTGCAAAACGTTGATCTTGCGCGCATGGATCAGATCGGCGAGTATGCGTTTGAGGGCTGTGAAAGCTTGAAGTATGTGGAGTTTCAGGACGGAGTGCATCTGATGGCACACGCGCTGGAGGACTGCTGCGGTCTGGAAAAAGTATGTCTGTCCGGGCAGCAGGGAAAGATTCGATTGGAAGAGTATGCATTCTCTGGATGTACATCGTTGCGGCAGGTAGTATACCTGGAAAGAGAGTGGACGTTTAAAGGCTATGCAGATATCATTTCACAGGAGATTCCGGAGATGGTACGAATCCTGTTTCACAGCGCATTCAGCTGTTTTGCCGTGGAACGGGAGACCGATCTGGTCGGCTACCGTGGAGCTGCGCGGATGGTGCGGATTCCTGCGGGGATACAAAGGATCGCGGCGGAGGTGTTCCGCGACGCGATGATGCTGGAGCGGGTGGAGATACCGGATAGTGTTGGATATATCGGTGCCAGGGCATTTCACGGGACGCCCTGGCTGGCGCAGAAACGCAGGGAATCTGCAAAGATGCCGTTTGTTGTTGTGCGGGATATGCTGTTGGATGGATCCGCCTGTGTGGGGGAAGTGATGATCCCGGAAAACATCCGTCTGGTGTGCGGCTGGGCGTTTGCCAATGGTCTGGATATCACCAGTATCCGCTTTCCGCACGAGCCGTTACAGCATGCGCAGTACAAATATATACAGGTGGAAGAATACGCGTTCCGCAACTGCATCAACCTCAGGGAGATGACACTGCCGGACGGCACAGTTGTGTGCTTCACAGGTCTGGCAGACCGGGAGCGGGCGCTTGCGCCGCTGGCAAAACAGGCGGTGATGGACAGTTTGAACTGTTTTAAGACCGACGAGAACGGTGTGCTCAGGGAATGTACAGGGAATATTTCGCGGCTGCGGCTTGCCCACGGAATCACAGAGATCGGGGAAGGGACGTTTCAGGACGGGAACCTTCTGACAACGGTCACGTTTCCAGAGACTGTGACAAAGATCGGCACACGCGCATTTGCGGGCTGTAAATGGCTGCGCGAGGTCAGGCAGGCGGACAGTGTGGAAAGCGTCGGAGCACATGCGTTTTCGGGATGCGGCGTCCTGCGCTGTGTGGAGTTCTCCGAAAAACTTCGGAGGATCGGAGCGCGCGCTTTTGAAAACTGTACTGCGCTGGAGGAGATCCGGATTCCGGAAGGTGTGGAGGAGATCCCGGAGCGGGCGTTTTACCACTGCCACAGCCTGACAGATATCAGGCTGCCTTCCACACTGAAAATGATCGGCAGGGAAGCGTTTGCGTTTTGCAGGGGTGCTTCCGGGATACAGGTGCCGGAGGGTGTACAGGTCGGTGAGCGGGCGTTTTATGGTGTGAGCAGCATGTGACGCGGGTATGAACGATACGTTTCGCAATCGGAGATTTTGAGCCAGAATAGGAGATTTGATCATGTATTACCGCAGATTAGGAAGTACGGGGCTTTTGGTATCGGAGATCGGCTTTGGAACGATCCCTGTTTTGCAGGGAAGTGTTCCGGTGCTGCCGGAGTATTTTGACTTAAATGAAGACGAGGCTGTCGCTGTGATGGAGCATGCGTACAGGCTGGGATGCAATCTATATGACACCGCGATCGTTCCGGAATACGGAGATGCGGAGATCAAACTCGGAAAATTTGCGGCGCATGTGGGGCGGGAAAAGATAATCATTTCTGACAAGGCGCGCTTTTTCGGCGGCGGTGAGATGTACAAGGCAGTGGAGATTTCCTGCGAAAATCTGGGGACGATGCCGGATATCTATTTTGTCCATCAGGTTGATGCGGAGCATGAGGAGGAAGTGTTTGGCAGGGGTGGTGCGCTGGACGCGCTCGCAGAGCTGAAAGCTGAGGGAAAGATCCGTTGTGCGGGGGTTGCGACGCACTATTATGACATCCTGCTGCGGGGGGCACAGGATGACCGGGTAGATGTGCTGCAGGGCAGTGGAAATCTGTTGGAACGGGGGATGCTCGACCGGGTTCGGGAGGAGACACGCTTTCGCGGAAAAGGGTTTCTGGTAAATAAAGTGTATGCTGCGGGCCTTCTCCCGGCGCGTTTTTCCGAGCGGACTCTGATCCGTTTTGCGCTTTCCTACCCTGTCTCGAGCGTTTTGGTCGGACTTGGCACAAGAGAGCAGGTGGATGCGGCTCTCGGGTGGGATACCGACAGCCGGGAATCAGCGATTCCGTCCTTTGAGGAGGTGTTGTCTGTGCTGGAAAAAGAGTATGCACCGATTCCATGCGACAGATGCCAGCGGTGTGTCTGCCCTCACGGCACAGAGATCCACACACTGTTCCGCCAGTATCAGTATTTTCATCTGGGAAAGGATTACTGGGCATTAAAAAAGATGGGGCTTGGCATTGCCGAGAGTGCAAGACACTGCCGAGAGTGCACCCAGATGCCCTGCATGGATGCATGCCCGATGAAAATACGTATCGCACAGGAAATGCAGAAGGTGGAGCAGCTCGTTGCGGACTATGCCGTCGGACGAAGAATTTTTAGTTAGAAAAGTTCTCCTGTCCGACCGGCAGTGGTAGTGTTTCCCAAACGCGGTATGATGATCGACGGCTTGACAAAGATCAGCTCATAGGGCGCCTCCGGGTGTTCGGAGCGGAACAGCAGCTGCAGCGCGAGCCGTTTGCCGAGCAGCTCGGTCGGGACGTTTGCAGTGATGATGCGCCCTGCAACGTTGGTGTATTCACCCATGTTGTCAAATCCGGTCAGCACGACCGGGTGCGGCAGGCGGTGCGAGTTGTTGTCGAGATATGCCTGCACGAAGTTGGCAACATAGTCGCTGGCACACACGAAAGCGGTTGGCCAGCTTTTTAGTTCATCGAGAAATGTGTACAGTTTCTTATCATAGGAAAAGATGTCAATGCGCCCGGTGAGGCAGTACTCCGACCGGACGATCAGTTCGTGTTTGCTCATGCAGTCGCAGTAGCCAAGGTAGCGCTCCTTGTTAGTCATTGCGTAGTCGATATCTCCTAGAAAACCGATCTCAGCGTGGCCGTCCTGTATCAGCAGATCGGTGATCCTGGATTCGGTGCGAAAACCTTCGATCAAAAGCAGATCACCGCTTAACTGGGCATCTGTCAGGGAAGGGATCGTATCGAGAAAGACTTTTGGCATGGGAAGCGCATTGACCATATGGAGGATCTCCTCATCATACACATTCAGCACGACAACACCGTCAACGCTCCCGCCCATGAGGATGGAGGGGAGGCTGAAGTCCCTTGAGTAGACAGAGGGGACATAGGTGTAGAGCAGATTGACATTGTAATTGGCAAGCTCCTGAGCCATGCGGTGGATGATATTGGTCCAGAACAGTGCAGAGTCCGGCCTTGATACGATCAGGGAGATGGTGCGCTGTTCCTCCTGGGGATGTTCCATGATCTGGTAGGGAAGCTTGGCATAGCCAAGCTCCCTGGCCTTGGCAAAGATCAGCTCCCGCAGGGAATCCGACACACCAGCCTGGTTATTAAAGGCTTTGCTGACGGTGACTCTGGATATGTTGAGGGCATCCGCGATATCTTTCATCGTGATTTTTTCCATAAATAGAATCTTCCTTTCTGTCAGCGTTTCTATTTCATCAGTAAAAATATAAGTTCAGAAACATTTTTTATAAATCTTTTGATTATACACATTTGTTAACCTGGTATAGACATATAATATGAATAGAATGGATAACTGTTCTATTCAAAGTGTTGCTTGTCCTATATTATAACATAGTAACAGCTAAAAAACAATCAAATAGTTTACAAATGTTAATACGGATGCGCGATTTGATAAAATGTTGTGATAAGTATGTAATGTTTCGTCAAATCGTATGATATTGAGCTTTGTATGTCGGAAAGTAAATTCAAGTTATATACAAAGTGCTGATACATATTGCGCCTGTAATGCAAAATACACAGCATGTTTTACATAGAAGAAGTCTGCAGCAGACATTGTATGTATATGTGTAGTTGTATAAAGTTAATAAATGTAATTGTGCATATTGTGTTGTTTCACTTTGAATATGCAGAGAAATAGGTAAGCATTGACAAAATATGCGCTTTATTGTTGGATATAATAATGAAAATGCTAAATTTTATTGACACAAAGATTTATAAATGTTAATATAATGTTAACAAAAATAAATAAAAGGAGGTAAAACAAATGGGAAATCGCAAAACATCTGACGGAGGGAGGATAAAATCTGACAAGCCATGGTGGAAGCGATGGTCACGCGACGACTCGGAGCTGTTTCTGTTGTCACTGCCGACATTGATCTGGTTTTTGGTCTTTTCATACCTGCCGATGTTCGGTATCATCATCGCGTTCAAGAATTACAAGCTGCAGCCGGGCGGACATGGTTTTATCTACAATCTGCTGCACAGTGACTGGGCGGGGTTTGGCAATTTCAAGTACTTCTTTACATCAAACTCATTTACCATGCTTCTTAGGAACACGATCCTCTACAACATTGCGTTCATTATCATCAGCGCGAGCGTTGCGGTGGGCGGGGCTCTGATGTTGAGCAGCATGCGCAACAAGAAGGGATCTAAAGTGTACCAGACGATGATGTTCCTGCCTTACTTCATGTCATGGGTTGTCATCAGCTATTTCGTTTATGCATTGCTGACACCGGAGAGGGGCTACATCAACGGGATCATCACAAAGCTTGGCGGAGAGCGGATCATGTGGTACCAGGAGCCGAAGTACTGGCCGTTCATACTGGTCTTCCTGAACACCTGGAAAGGCATGGGCTATGGTATGGTGCTCTATCTGGCAAGCATCACGGGGATCGATCCCTCGCTCTATGAGGCGGCGGTCATGGACGGTGCGACAAAGTCACAGCAGGCAAAGCACATCACACTCCCTGCGATCAAGCCGGTATTCATCATGATGCTGATCCTCGACTGCGGCAAGATCTTCAATTCGGATTTCGGTCTGTTCTACCAGGTGACAGGGCGTGTTCCTGCGTCACTGTATACCACGGTATCGACATTTGATACCTATATATATGCTGCGATCCAGTCGTCCTCGCCGATCGGGCAGACGGCAGCAGCTTCTTTCTTCCAGGCGATCTGCAGCTGCGGTACGATCTTGTTTGCAAACTGGGTTGTGAGCAAGCTGGACAACGAAAACAGGATAATATAATAAGGGAGGTGTTCGTGTGGCAAAGCAAGAAGAAAGTGGTCAGTCTTTAAACCAGATTAAAAAATCCACAAATATTGTATTCAACATCATATTTCTGATATTGGCAGTTATGTGTGTGATCCCGCTGTTGTTCGTATTTTCAATTTCCATCACAGATGAGGAAGCGCTTCGGACAAACGGATACCAGCTGATTCCTTCGGTGTTCTCCGGTTCGGCGTACAAGTTTTTGTGGAATGAGCGAGGCATGATCCTTCGTGCGGCATTTATGTCGGTTCTGGTCACGATCGTTGGTACACTCATCGCGATCGCGCTGGATACATCGATGGGATATGTCGTTTCCAGAAGGAATTTCAAATTGAAAAAGCTGTACACATGGCTGATCTTTATACCGATGGTATTTAACGGCGGAATGTTGGCAAGCTATGTAGTAGTTAATAATATCTTAAAGTTGAGCAATACGATATGGGCGTTGATCCTGCCGCTGGCATGTTCATCTTTCAGCGTGACGATCTGCCGTACGTTCTTTAGGACGACAGTGCCGGATTCCATCATAGAGTCGGCAAAGATCGACGGTGCAGGACAGTTCCGCATCTGGTCCCAGATCGTGATGCCGATCTCTAAACCGGTCATCGCGACGATCGGAATGTTTGCGGCATTTGGCTACTGGAATGACTGGTTCCAGGCGTCCCTGTACATACAGGACAAAAATCTGCAGACACTGCAGTCTTTACTGAATAATATTCAAAAGAACATTGAGTACATCGCAAACAATCCCTATGGCGGTCTGTCATTGCAGCAGTACAAGGCATCAATGCCTACGGAGAGTGTGCGAATGGCGATCGCGATCGTTATCATTGTGCCGATCGCATGTACGTATCCGTTCTTCCAGAAGTATTTCATCTCCGGTCTGACGATTGGTTCGGTGAAGGAATAAAAACATTTGAAACCGTTAAACAATTTATTAAAAAAGGAGGATCATTATTATGAAGGGAAAAAGATTATTGGCGTCAGGTCTTGTGGCAGTGATGACAATGGGAATGCTCGCAGGTTGCGGCGGCAATGGCGGCGGTGACACTGGAAATGCCGGGAGCAATACATCCGGCGGCAGTTCAGCTTCCACATCAAACAGCCAGGGAAGCGGCACGCAGTCGCAGGATGGCAACACCGGCGAGATCGTGAATCTCAAATGGGTGACGATCGGAAACGGCATGCCGACGAACTATGACTCATGGATTTCATCTGTGAACGCGTACATCGGCGAGAAGATCGGTGTCAATCTCGAGATGGAAGTCATTCCGTGGGGTGACTGGGATAACCGCCGCAACATCATCGTCAGCACCAATGAGCCGTATGACATCATTTTCGGAAACGGCAACAACTATGTCGCGGACATCAATCTGGGCGCATATGCGGACATCACGGATCTGATCAGCGCAAATATGCCGGGGCTGATGGAGTTGATGCCGGAGAAGTACTGGGACGGTGTCCGCGTGAAGGACAGGATCTACGGTGTTCCGACTTACAAGGACAGCTCGATCACAAACTATTCGATCTGGGACAAGGAGCTGGTCGACGAGTACAGTCTTGACATCAAATCCCTGGTGTCACTGGACTCCATGACAGAGACCTTTGAGACATTGAAGGCTGACAAGAATGACTATCCGGTGTATGTGAAGAATGACGGTCTGTACTATATCTTTGATGTGTATGATCAGATCGGCGGCGGCACACAGATCCTCGGCGTGCGGTTTGACGACAAGGAAGGCAAAGTATGCTTTACGCTGGAAGAGCAGGACATCATGGACCAGCTCAAGATCATACATGAGTGGTATCAGAAGGGGATCATCAATCCGGATGCCGCAACACTGACAGAGGGACGTGTATACAACATGTGGCGTGTCGCTCAGGGCTGGGAGTCCGCAGGTGTGACTTCATGGGGACCTCAGATGGGCAAGGATGTTGTGGTACAGCAGGTGATGCCTACGATCCTCTCCAACGAGACGGTTCGCGGTTCTCTGAACATGGTATCCATCAACACGAAGTATCCGGAGAAGTGCCTGCAGCTTCTGGATCTCGTGAACTGTGACACAAAACTCCGCGACCTGTTCTATTACGGCGAGGAAGGCGTGAACTTCGAGTACACTGCGGACGGCAGGGTACACAAGATCAACAATGACTGGGCACTTGCAGGTTATACACAGGGTTCTTTCTTCACAGTTACGACGCTTGATACAGATGAGTTCAACCAGTGGGATGAGGTAAAGGCTTTGAACGAGGCAGCACAGTCCTCTGTAATGCTTGGATTCACATTTGACACCAATGCTGTTTCTGACCAGCTGGCAAACTGCCGCGAGATCTGGCTGCGCTACCGCAGTGAGGTTATGACCGGTGTGCAGGATCCCGAAGTGGTCGTGCCGGAGATCAAGGCAGAGCTGATGAAGGCAGGATGGCAGGACGTAATGGACGAGGCACAGAGACAGGTTGACGAATTTTTGGGCAAGTAAAATATATATATGGAAGACAGAGGTGTCAGTGAATGGCAAAAATAATCGGAAAAGATCTGCCTGGAATGCCATGGCAGGAACCGGGAGATACAGAAAAGCTGCCAGTATGGCGCTACCATGCAAATCCAATCATAGAGCGGTTTGCGACAAAGAATTCCAACAGTATTTTTAACAGTGCTGTCGTTCCCTTTGAGGATGGTTATGCAGGTGTATTCCGCTGTGACAGCAAGTCGATCAGCATGGACATTTTTGCGGGATTCAGCAAGGATGGGCTTCACTGGGATATTTCTGACGAACCCATCGCATTTCAGGGCGCGCATCCGGAAGTTGCCAAAAGGGACTTCCGGTATGATCCCAGAGTATGTCTCATAGAGGACAAATACTATATCACATGGTGCAACGGCTACCATGAGTACCCGACCATCGGGGTAGGATATACCTTTGATTTTAAGACCTTTTATCAGCTGGAAAACGCGTTTCTGCCGTTTAACCGCAACGGTGTGCTGTTTCCGCGCAAGATCAACAACTGCTACTACATGCTGAGCCGTCCGAGTGACAACGGCCACACACCGTTTGGCGACATTTTCCTGAGCGAGAGCCCTGATCTGAAATACTGGGGCTGCCACCGCTATGTGATGGGAACCATCAAGGGCGATGCCTCGGCATGGCAGTCAACCAAGATCGGGGCGGGTAGCGTACCGATCGAGACGGACGAAGGATGGCTTTTGATCTACCACGGCGTCATCAATACATGCAATGGTTTTGTATATAGAATGGGCTGTGCACTGCTGGATCTGGAGGAGCCGTGGAAGGTGATCAAGAGAACAAAGAACTATATCCTGGGGCCGCATGAGATCTATGAGTGCGTCGGAGATGTGCCAAATGTGGTATTTCCGTGTGCAGCACTTACAGATGCAGCAACGGGAAGGATCGCGATCTACTACGGATGTGCAGATACCGTGACGGGGCTTGCGTTTACAACTGTAGATCGTCTGATGGATTATATGGATCCGGTTTGAATTTGATTCAGATCCGGTATAAGATGTTCGGGCTGCCGCAAAATTAAAAAGTGAGAGCTTTCAATGATTTTGCGGCAGCCCTTTTTAAGGGACTGCAGTCAGGAGGAATCGATATGTATCTGTTGCCAAGACCAAAAAAAGTCGAAGAGAGACAGGGTTCTTATGAGATCGGCTGGAATACGGTGATCACGATAGACGGGACACTGTCGGAGAACGGTTGTGTCTACGCCGGACTTGTGCAGGAATGCATCAGGAACCGTGCCGGAATCGAGTGCGCCGTCGTGAGAGGGGAAAAGCGGGAAGGGGATCTGTTCCTGACCCTGGCACCGGAATGCGGCGCGCAGGAATACCGGATATGCATCGCGCAGGACGGGCTCGTTGTCGCGGGCGGTGACGGGGCGGCAGTCCTGTACGGCGTGCAGACTTTGTGCCAGATCATCACACAGTGCGGCGGCGTGCTGCCCTGTATGGAGATCAGCGATGCGCCGGATATCCTGAACAGAGGATATTTTCTGGACGAGACGCGCGGGAGGGTCCTGACGCTTCCGTATCTAAAACGCGTGGCAGACCGGCTCAGCCGCTACAAACTAAACCAGTTCCAGCTCTACGTCGAGCACACGTATCTGTTCCGGGATCTTGCGGAGATGTGGCGCGATGACACGCCGTTGACGGCGGAGGATATCCTGGAGCTGGACGCGTACTGCCGGAAGCTGCACATCGAGCTGGTCCCGTCGCTGGCAAGCTTTGGCCACCTGTACACACTGCTCTCGACGCGCAGCCACGGTGAGCTCTGCGAGCGAAGCGGTTCGTGGGAAACGCCCTTTTCCTTCTGGGACAGAATGGATCACCACACGATCAACACGACGGACGATCGGGCACTGCCGCTCATAGAGAGTATGCTCGCCGAGTACGGGGCGCTGTTCTCCTCCGACAAGTTCAACATCTGCGCGGACGAGACATTCGACCTTGGCTGCGAGAAGTCGCGCGGGACGGCGGAGCAGATCGGGACGGAGCAGATGTATGTCGATTATCTCAAGGAGCTGTGTGGATTTCTGGACAGCCGCGGGAAGCGGGTGCAGTTTTTCGGGGATATCATCTGCCGGAAGCCGGAGCTCATCGCGCAGCTGCCGCAGGGAACCATATGCCTGACATGGGGCTATGCGCCGCAGCAGTCGGTTGATGCCTGCCACGCCATGGCACAGGCGGGTGCGGTGCAGTATCTCTGTCCCGGGGTGGGCGGATGGAACCAGTGGATGAACCTGATGGAGGATTCCTACCAGAACATTGTCAGAATGTGCGGGTATGGGCGCGAGTATCACGCCGAGGGGATCCTGAACACGGACTGGGGCGACTTCGGACACATTAACCACCCGGAATTTTCCGTGCCGGGCATGATATACGGGGCGGCATTTTCGTGGAATCAGGAGGAGATCGGCTTTGACGCGCTCAACCGCCAGATCTCGCGGCTCGAGTACGGCGATGTGACAGAGCAGGCTGTGGGCATCATGGCGAAGATACCGGCGCATACCCTGTTTGGCTGGCGCGACGCAGTGGTATACTATGAACACTGCGCACACGGTCACGCGCTGGAAAATGAGGAGATTGTCCCGAAGCTGTTTTCGCAGGACGCTGCGACAGCGGATCAAGAGGTGGAAGCGGCGGACAAGGCGCTGCGCGGTCTTGTCACACAGATGAAGCGGGCGGCGGTGTCCATGGATGCCCGGTCGAGGGCGGTCGCAGGGCTTGTCGAGCTTGCGGTGGAGGCGATCCGGCTCTGGAATGAGACCGGTGCGGCGGTCGTCCACGAGAGGCAGGGCAGTGCGCTGCCTCAGCAGGAGGCGTTTGCGCTCGCCGGACGGCTTGAGCGGTGGTTTATGGCATTCAAGAGCCAGTGGCGCAGCGTGGGGCGCGAGGGAGACCTTCACCACATCGCTGAGATCGTATTCTGGTACACGGACTGTCTGCGCCGGAGAAAGGCGGAATCGGACGCCGCAAAATCATTTTTATGATCCGATAAAATATGTGAGAATCTTCTGCATGGCAATGCAGGAATGGAGGTAATATATGCATTTTTTGGATAAGAGAGTCAATGTGATCTGCGAAGAGCTCAAAAAGCTCAAGATCAGGCAGAAGTTTACCATTGACAATTGGCAGTACAAGGAAGGGAACTATATACGTCCGCAGGAAGCGGAGGCGGACACGGCAGCGTGGGAAGATTTTGACTGCCAGAAGATGCACTGGTATGGGAAAGACCGTCACTACTGGTTCAAGACGACATACCGTGTGCCCCATGAGCTGGACGGAAAGCGGATGTGGCTTCATGTGCGCACGCAGATCGACGAGTGGGATGATGCGAAGAATCCACAGTTTCTGCTGTTTGTCAACGGGGAAGTGGTGCAGGGCATCGATATGAACCACAGGGATGTCTTTCTGTCCCCGTCCGCGAAGGAGGGCGATGTGCTCGAGATCGGGCTGCAGGCGTACACGGGGATCCTGCACACGGAGTTCAACCTGATCGTGGAGATGCAGGAGATCGATGACAGGATCGAGAAGCTCTACTATGATCTGTGGGTGCCGCTGGCAGCGTTTTCCAGGATGGAGGAGGACGACAAGAACCGCAGGGATATCGAGGAGATATTGAACCGCACCGTGAATTTCCTCGATCTCAGGACACCGTACTCCGAGGCGTTCTACAGCACATTGTCCGAGGCGTCGGACTATATCGACAAGGCGCTGTATTCGGACATGGCAGGATATCAGGATGTGATCGCGACCTGTATCGGGCACACGCACATCGATGTCGCATGGTGGTGGACGGTGGCGCAGACCAGGGAGAAGACAGGGCGCAGTTTTGCGACCGTTCTAAAGCTGATGGAGGAGTACCCGAACTACAAGTTTATGTCGAGCCAGCCGCAGCTGTATGCCTTCCTGAAAGAGCGCTATCCTGAACTGTACGAGAAGGCGAAGGAGCGCATCAGGGAAGGCCGCTGGGAGCCGGAAGGCGGCATGTGGGTGGAGGCGGACTGCAATCTGACCTCGGGAGAGTCTCTGGTGCGCCAGTTCATGCACGGAAAGCGCTTCTTCAGGGAAGAGTTCGGCGTGGACAACCGCATCTTGTGGCTGCCGGACGTGTTCGGTTACTCCGGGGCACTGCCGCAGATCATGAAAAAGTGCGGGATCGACTACTTTATGACCACGAAGCTTGCGTGGAACCAGTTCAACAAGATCCCCTACGATACGATGCGCTGGCGCGGGATCGACGGCACGGAGGTGCTCACGCACCTGATCACGACGCTGGGCGTGAACCAGCCGATCAAGGACTTCTTCACGACGTACAACGGGATGCTCCACCCCGATGCGATTATGGGCGGCTGGATGCGCTATCAGAACAAGGATATCAACAATGACATCCTGATCTCCTACGGCTACGGGGACGGCGGCGGCGGTCCGACAAGGGAGATGCTCGAGACTTCGATCCGCATGGAGAAGGGCGTGAAAGGGATCCCCAAGGTACGCCAGGCGTTTGCGCGCACTTACTTTGACGAGCTGGATGAGCGCGTCAGCAAAAACAACAGGCTTCCGGTGTGGGAGGGTGAGCTCTACTTTGAGTACCACAGGGGAACGCTGACTTCCATGGCGCGCAACAAGCGCTCGAACCGCAAGTCCGAGCTGGGGCTGATGGATCTGGAGCTGCTGTCCGTACTGACGGCGCCCGACATGGCATACCCGCAGGAGGAGCTCGATGCGATGTGGAAAGTCGTGCTGTTAAATCAGTTCCATGATATCCTGCCGGGTTCATCGATCCATGAGGTCTATGAGGTGACGAAGGAGGAGTACGGCAGACTGGCAGAGCAGCTTGCGGCGATGATCGGAGAGCGCAGGAAAGCGATCGCGGGAAGCGGCAGTGCAGTCACCGTGTTCAACACCACAGGCAAGGTCAGGGACGATATCGTGAACCTGGGCGATCTGGAGGGCAGCGCGCTCATCGATTCGGACGGTGTGGTTTACCCGGTACAGAAGACGGCGGACGGAAGCATCGCATTTGTGCAGAATCTGCCGTCAAAGGGCTACAAGTCGTTCACAGTCAGCGATACGACATCGGCGGCTGAGCGGGCACCGTTCACACTGGTCGGAGAGCGTCAGCTGGAGACACCGTTCTACACGATCCGTCTGGATGAGCAAGGAATGTTCACGAGCATTTACGACAAGGAAAATGACCGCGAGGTGGTGCAGCAGGGACAGCGCGCAAATCTTCTGCGTATGTACGAGGATAAGCCGATCTACTTCGACAACTGGGACATTGATATCTATTATACGGAAAAGTTCTGGGACGTGGACGATGTGGAGCGCATGGAGTGGACGGAGATCGGCGCGGTTCGCGCGGTGCTTGAGATCACGCGGAAGGCGTCACAGTCGACGATCCATCAGAAGATCATCTTCTACGCGGACAGCCGCAGGATCGAGTTTGAGACGCATGTGGACTGGAAAGAGCACCAGACATTGCTCAAAGTACACTTCCCGGTGGCGGTGCACACGGACGAGGCGGCGTTTGACGTGCAGTTCGGCAACCTGACCAGAAAGACGCACCAGAACACGAGCTGGGATGTGGCACGTTTTGAGAGCTGCGGACAGAAGTGGATGGATCTCTCGGAGGGACACTACGGCGTTTCCCTGCTGAATGACTGCAAGTACGGGCATTCCGTGAAGGATTCCAACATGGCGCTGACGCTGATCAAATCAGGGATCGAGCCGAATCCCACGACAGACCAGGAGGAGCATGTGTTCACGTACGCGATCTATCCGCATGCGGAGGGATGGCGCGCCGCAGGGACAGTGGCGGAGGCATACAAGCTGAACCAGCCGCTGCTCGTGCAGGCACAGACCGAGGAGAAGGAGACGTATTCGTTCGCCTGCGTGGCGCACGACAACGTGATCATCGAGACGGTCAAACATGCCGAGGACGGCAATGGAACCGTCATCCGTATGTACGAGTCGGAGAATGCGTACACAAAGACAAAGCTGACAGTGAACACCGATTTCAACAAGGCGTATATCTGCAATCTGCTCGAGGAGACAGCGTGTGAGGCAGCCGTTGCCGGAAAAGTGATCGATGTGGTGCTGAAACCGTACGAGGTGGTGACGGTGAAGATCTGTTAGCAGCATCACCAAAATGCAGATGAGCAGGTGTGGGTTGTTTTGGGCATCAGGCTCAATACAAGTCTGATGCCCCAAAAGGGATGCCCCAAAGGGATGCCAAAAATGGCAGTAAAGGAGAAAATATATTATGCGGAAAAAGGAATATGGGAAAAAAGTGATCAGCATCATCCTGGCAGCGTCCATGATCATCAGCCTGACAGCCTGCGGAGGCGGCAAGGCGCAGGACGCGCAGCAGACTGTATCGCAGGAGACAGCGGTCACACAGGAGACCACACAGACGGAAACGCCCGCGGAGCCGGAGACTGAGGCAGAACAGCCTGCGGAGACAGCGGCGGCAAAGTATTCCGTGACAGAGGAGAACGGAAATAAGGAGCTGACCATGGCGCGCCAGCCGGAGGCGTCCTACTGGTTCCCGGCGCAGCTTCTGGAGTGGAATGCGGACGACGACGAGGATCTGATCTTCAATGTGAGCACGGTTCCGCTTGCGAAGCGGGCAGATATCGACTCGCTTGAGACGGTGAATGCCACACAGAACAAGGACACGAAGATCTTGTCGATCGCCATCATGAACGGCAGCACCAGCGGAAACTCCCCGCATGGTCTGAACAAGGCGGAGGCAAACGCGTTCTCCTACTGGCAGTACGTGGACACACTGGTGTACTGGGGCGGTTCTTCGGGAGAGGGACTGATCGTCGCACCGAGCCCGGATGTGGTGGACGCAGGGCACAAGAACGGCGTGAAGGTGATCGGCACGGTGTTTATGCCGATGGCGGCGCACGGCGGCAAGATCGAATGGCTGGATGACCTGCTGCAGAAAAATGATGACGGCAGCTTCCCTGTTGTGGATAAGCTGATCGAAGTGGCAAATACATACGGATTTGAAGGCTGGTTCATCAACCAGGAGACGGAGGAAGGACTGACAAAGGAGCACGCATCACTGATGCAGGAATTCCTCGCTTATTATAAGGACAAAGCGCCGGATCTGGAACTGGTGTACTATGATTCCATGACAGTGGACGGCGAGATGGACTGGCAGAACGCGCTCACGGAAAAGAATGCGGCATATTTGAAATCAGAGGAAGGCGCTGACGTGGCGGATTCCATGTTCCTGAACTTCTGGTGGACGACGGATAAGCTTGCTCCCGACGAGCTGTTAAAATCCTCCGCGGAACTTGCGGCGGAGAAGCAGGTTGACCCGTATGACCTGTACGCGGGCATCGACCTGCAGAGCAACGGCTATGACACGCCGATCAAGTGGAACCTGTTTGAGAATCCGGACGGAGGGACATATACATCATTGGGACTCTACTGCCCGAGCTGGACGTATTTCTCATCCCAGATGATACAGGATTTCTGGAAGAAGGAAAACAAATTGTGGGTGAACTCACAGGGTGATCCCTCGGCGGATGTGCAGGCTTCCGGCGACACTGACTGGAGAGGCGTCTCCACCTATGTCGTGGAGCGGACAGCGCTGACAACCCTTCCGTTCGTGACCAATTTCTCCACAGGAAACGGTTACGGATTCTACAAGAACGGTGAGCTGATCAGCATGCTCGACTGGAACAACAGGAGTATATCCGACGTGCTGCCCACATACCGCTATATCATCGAGAATGGAGAGGGCAACAAGCTGACGGCGGATCTCGACGTGGGTGACGCATACTACGGCGGAACCAGCCTGATCCTGCGCGGGAACTTGAAGCAGGGCGTGCCGTCCACCATCAGGATGTACAGCGCGGACCTTCCTGTCTCAGACAAGATGACATTCACCACTACAGCGAGGGCAAAAGGTGCGGAGGTTGCACTTGACGCGGTGCTCACACTCGACGACGGATCGGAACTCGTGCTCGAAGGCGACAGGAAAGTAGTCGATGAGTGGACGACAGTTTCCTACCAGACATCGGATCTTGCAGGCAAGACCGTGAAGGCGATCTCCTACAGACTGACCTCCGCTGCGGACAGCGGATCCCTTCAGTTCCGCTTCGGCAATATCACCATGATCGAGGCAGACAGCGAGGAGACAGCTGCGGTGAGCAACGTGAAGGTGCTCGACAGCGAGTTCGACGAGGACGGAATGTATGCGGGCGTGCGCCTTGCATGGGACAGCGATGTGCAGACAGATTACTATGAGGTTTACCGCATCAACCAGGATCAGAGCAAATCGCTCCTGGGCGTGTCCAACACAAACAGTTTCTACATCAACACACTGCCCCGCACAGACGAGACGAACAAGTCCACATTTGAGGTGGTTCCCGTCAATGCACTCCTGGCGGAGGGCACCGGTGCGACCGTGACGATGGACTGGCCGGACAACAGCATCCCGAAGGCGGCATTCGCAGCGGACATCACGCTGGCAGCGCCGGGTGAGACCATCACGTTCCAGAGCCTGAGCTCGCAGAATACAGAGAAGGTGACATGGACGCTCGCAGGTGCAGACAAGGAGTCCGCAGAGGGCGACAGCGTTTCTGTCACCTATGCAGAGGAGGGCGTGTACGCCGTTTCGATGAAGGCGGAGAACGCGTCCGGCAGCAGCGAGGCCTCGAAGGAAGGCTACATCGTGATCACACAGAAGGCAGCGGATGGGCTTTCACTGCTCTCACAGGGAGCCGGCACAGAGGCTGACACCTATGTCAATGACAACGAGGCGCCGCAGTTTGCAGTGGACGGCGATTACACCAAGAAATGGTGCGCGACAGGAAGTGCACCTCATGAGATCACACTCGATCTCGGCTCCGTCAAGACTGTCAGCGCGGTCGATGTATACCACGCAGAGGCAGGCGGCGAGGGCAAAGACATGAACACCAAGTCCTACGCGATCATGGTCAGCGAGGACGGCGCATCGTTCGAGGAGGTGCGCAGTGTCACCAGGAACACAGCGGGCACAACACATGACGCATTCGCCCCTGTGAAGGCACAGTACGTCAAGCTCGTGGTGAACAAACCGACACAGGGAAGCGACAGTGCAGCGCGCATCTACGAAGTGGAGGTATTCGGATTAGACGATACTCTGGAATAAAATCTTTTCAGCAGTCTGGACTTCCAGGCTGCTGACTGGTATAATAGGGGTGTATCAAAATCAGCGTGGTAAAGGAGTACATATGAGATTAATTGTAACAGATGATTACAGCAATATGAGCAGGAAAGCTGCTGGTCTGATCGCGTCACAGGTCATTTTGAAACCCAACAGTGTTCTGGGTCTGGCGACAGGCTCGACACCGATCGGCATATACGAACAGCTGTCAGCGTGGCATCAGAGTGGAGAACTTGATTTTTCCCAGATCACAACGGTAAATTTAGATGAATATTGTGGTCTTGCCCCGGACAATGAACAGAGTTATCACTATTTCATGACGGAACATTTGTTCTCGAAGGTGAACCTGCCAAAAGGAAGGCAGTTCCTGCCGGATGGAATGAACCTGGATGCTGACAGGGAGTGCGAGCGGTATCAGAATCTGATCGGACTGCTGGGCGGGATCGACATACAGCTGCTAGGGCTGGGCCATAACGGCCATATCGGATTTAACGAGCCGTCGGACGCTTTTGTGAAAGATGTGCATCAAGTGGAATTGACGGAGAAGACGATCGAGGCAAACAAGCGCTTTTTTGACAGCATAGAGGATGTCCCCAGAAAAGCGTACACGATGGGGATCGGTACGATTTTCCAGGCAAAAAAGATCTTGTTAGTAGTAAGCGGAGCGGAGAAAGCGGGAATCCTAAGACAGGTGATGTGTGGACCGATCTGGCCCCAGGTTCCGGGGTCGATCCTGCAGCTGCACCCGGATGTGACGGTGGTGGCTGACCAGGAAGCGGCAGGGGAGCTCGAGAGGGCATGATGCGTGTTCCATGCACGCTCTAAAATGCGAGGTGCAGAGTAGCACGATCAGGAGGCTGACATGGTTATAAAGAACGGTCTTGTTTACGGTGAGGATCAATGTTTTCAGACAAGAGATATTTTTATCGAGGATCATCGGTTTGTGGAAAGCGTGGACAGCAGTGACGCGGAAGTGATCGATGCGCAGGGCTTGTATGTCCTGCCGGGACTGATCGATGTCCACAGTCATGGCGCTGTGGGAGCTGACTTTTCCGATGCCGATGCCAGAGGGCTTGCCGAGATCCTGCGCTATGAAAAGAGCTGTGGTATCACGACATACTGTCCCACGACGATGACACTTCCCAGAAGTCAGTTTCTGGCGATGTTTGATGCCATGAAAGAACTGGAGATAACGCCGGAAATGGCACAGATCGCAGGGATCAATATGGAGGGGCCTTTTCTCGACAGTCCAAAAAAGGGCGCGCATGCGGGCGAATTTATACAGGAGCCGGATGTGGCATTTTTCAGGGAGTGCAGCGCGAGATGCGCGGCGGCATGTCCGACAGAACTCGGGCGGCATATCCGGCTGGTGACACTTGCGCCAAACACGAGCGGAGCGATCGGATTTATCGATGCGCTGAAGGATGAGACGACGATCGCGCTGGGGCATACCGCAGCGGATTATGACACGGCAAGGAAAGCGCTTGATGCGGGAGCGAGGCACATCACTCACCTGTTCAATGCGATGGAGCCGTTCTCACACCGCTCGCCGGGGCTGATCGGTGCCGCGGCCGAGGATCCGGACTGCATGGCGGAACTGATCTGTGACGGTATTCACGTGCATGCGAGTGCGGTGCGCGCAGCCTTTTCGCTGTTTCCAGGCAGGATCGTGCTGATCAGCGATTCTATGCGTGCGGCGGGGATGGTCGACGGAACGTACACGCTTGGCGGGCAGCAGGTACACGTCAAGGGAAAGCTTGCCACGCTGTCAGACGGCACGATCGCAGGCTCCGTGACAAATCTGTATGACTGTATGCGGACCGCGGTGTCTTTTGGCATTCCGCTCGAGGATGCGGTGGCAGCGGCGACCATCAATCCGGCGAGGAGCATCGGGATCGATGACGAGGTCGGGGTGATCGCTGTCGGAAAACAGGCGGATGTACTGCTGGTAGATAAGGATATGAAGCTGGTCAGGGTGATCGGCTGATGGTACGGAACAAAAAACTGTCTATTGAATAGGCAGTTTTTTGTTTGGGGGGGGTGCGCTCAGCGGTTAAAAGAGATAAAAATAGAAATATAAGAAATTGTTTATTGTAAAAGGGGTAATTGTATATTATAGTGTATTCAAGGCATATTAGCCTCATACAAAATACGAGGAGGATTTCGGTATGAAATCGGATAAAAAACAATTTCTGCAGATAGGGCTCACTACATTTGCCAGTCTCTCAGCGGTTGTTGCATTTTTCTTTATTGTGCTGCGCTATCAGGGACTCAAAGCGTATCTGGATATCGTGTCGCTGGCGCTCCAGCCGGTGATGGCGGGCGTTGTGATCGCATATGTGCTCTGTCCTGTTGCAAAGTTTCTGGAGCGGCAGTTTCGCCGGGTGAAGGGACTCTCCCGCGCTGCACGGCCGCTTTCTGTCGTGTTCACACTGATTTTTGCCATGGGTATCCTGGGACTGTTCTGTGCTTTGGTGCTGCCGCAGGTGGTAGAGAGTATCAGGAGTCTTGTGGTGGATCTGCCTGCCATGCTGGAGACCCAGCTTACAAGGTTGGAAAGCTATCTGGAAGCAGACAGTGATGCAGCGGCTACAGCAATGCAGATGATCACTTCAGTTGAGACGTTCCTGATGACGTGGATCAAAGAGAATCTGTTTGCGACAGTCTCCAATGTAGCGGTCAGTGTGCTGTCTGTCGGTTCTGCGGTCGTAAATTTTGTGGTATCGATCGTTGTCATGGTCTATCTTCTGCTAGATCGGGAGCGTTATCTGGCACAGTGCAAAAAGCTGTTTTATGCAGTCAGCCGCAATAAACGTTTCAATCGTGTTGTCATGGAAACAGTGCATCAGGCGGATCAGATCTTCAGTGGTTTTATCTCGGGAAAACTTCTGGATTCACTGATCGTTGGTATTATCTGTTTCATATGCCTGACTTTTTTGAAGATGCCTTATGCGCTGCTGGTCAGTGTCATTGTGGGTGTCACCAATATCATTCCGATGTTTGGTCCTTTTATCGGCGCCATACCGAGCGCATTTCTGATCCTGCTGGTCTCGCCGTCAAAATGCATTGTTTTTCTGATCTTTGTCATTATCCTGCAGCAGCTGGACGGGAATGTGATCGGACCGCGTATCCTTGGAAACTCCACAGGGCTGTCGGCGCTCTATGTGACGGTGGCGATGCTGCTCTTTGGGAAATTGATGGGATTTGTGGGAATGATCGTTGGCGTGCCGCTGTTTGCCACACTATACTACATTGTCAAACGGTTGGCAGAATACTCCTTAAAACAGCAGGGTATGCCCATGACTACTGCAGAGTATGCGGGGGTGGAAGCTGGAAAGACATCGAAAGATCAGTCCTGTGAAGAAGAACAGCAGACACATCAATGATTATCTGAGGAAATATAATGTAAAACGGCACAGTGCAGCAGGAAGTCTCCCTGCTGCACTGTGTATCATTTTATTCTATTGTCTGTATGATCGTGCCGTTTTGATCCCGAATATGTGTAGGAACCACTTCTATGGTAAGCGCAATCGTTCTCATAGGATATGTTCCGACATGCGGCTTTAAGAGCCCGCAGATCTCATCGAGGTTTTCTAGTGTCAGCGAGATGATCACGGCATCGCTGTCCGTATCGATATCCGGCTGCTGGGCGCATTTGAAACAGGCAGCGGTGTCATTGCACTGCAGGACAAATGATCTGTCTTTCCCGATTCTTGCCCTGAGCAGGGTCAGGATCTGGTCGATATGGCCAGCTCCTAACTTCAGATACGCTTTCCTGTTCTCCAGACTGGCAGTAAGATCTGACAGATACAATACGCCTGTCGATGAGCCATCGCGTTCTATGCCCTGTTCCCATGTATGGCGGAAGTCCGGCTGTTTCATCAGTGTTGTCCTGGACAGATCCGTGATTCCGTATGGAGTATACTTGAGAAGTTCGTTTAAAAAGCTTTCTCCGTTCCAGCACATCATGGCATTCAGTTCGTCTTCTGTGATGCCGATGGCTTCCAGGAAGACCATGGAACCGTTTACAGTGTTGATCCTGCCCAATTCCGGATCAGTCAAAAAACCCAGACAGGTCAGCTGGGTGTCGGTTTCCAAGGCAATAGGACCATTTGCGTTCAAGTAGTGCCCCGAATCAAAAGTGTTACCTGAGGAAAAGACATAGCGCGCCAAATTTTGCATCATATTGATCGGCCAGCCGGGCGGTGTGTCCTCACTGCCGCGTTTCAGGCGGAAAGTGAGTTCGAAACCGAAACCACTCACTGCGTTTTCACTGTCGTCCGCATCATACTTGTTCTCGTTGTCACCACGATCGTCTTCGGTGCTGTTATGATCATCGTTTTCGTCATCCTCCTCATCATCGTCGTCATCGGGATACAGATCCGTAAATCCGTAGGTGACATAGAGCCAGTGCGGGCAGCCTGTATCACTTTTCCAGACCTCAACGCCCTCGAGCGGATCATTGCCGCCTAGATAACCGGGAAGGATCGTTCCGTAGTATAGTCCTTCCTGGTCAGGATAAAACGCTTTTATTCGATTTGATATATAGGTAAATCCGTCTGTCTCCATTAAAAGATCAACTCCTTTTCTGTTTTTTCGCTGACGGGTGTTTTCGCCCTACCGCATCAGCTCAGCCAGCTCATCGATCAGGCTGTCAAACAGTTTGAGCGCATCCTCGACAGGTTTCTTTGTCGACATGTCAACGCCTGCGTCCTTTAAGATGGACACGGGATCTTTGGAACATCCGGCACTCAAAAAGTTTTCCTTGTAAGCTTTCACGGCTGGTTCGCCCTCATTCAAGATCTTCTGTGAGAGTGCGATCGCAGCAGAGAATCCGGTAGCATACTGGTATACATAGAAGTTGTAGAAAAAGTGTGGGATACGAGCCCACTCGAGGTCGATCTTTGCATCGTGCACGATATCCTTGCCAAAGTACAAATCGATCAGATCATGGTAGATCCTGCATGCGGATTCGGAGTTGATGCTCTCGCCATCCTGGATCAGCTGGCTCATCTTTAACTCAAACTCTGCAAACATAGTCTGGCGGTAAAGCGTTGTCCTAAACTGCTCAAGGAAGTAGTTGATCAGGTATGCCCGTTCTTTTTTGTCAGTTGTCTTCTTCAAGAGATACTGCATCAGGAGCGCTTCGTTGCAGGTGGAAGCAACCTCTGCCACAAAGATCACATAATCAGCGTCAACGACGGGCTGGTTCTTGTTTGAGAGGTAAGAGTGCAGTGCATGCCCCATCTCATGAGCTGTTGTAAACTCACTGTCGAGGGTGTTTTTATAATTCAGGAGCACATAAGGGTGGATACGGCAGCCGCTCGAATACGCGCCGCTGCGTTTTCCGGGGTTCTCATAGATATCGATCCAACGGTTTTCAAAGCCCTCGTCGAGAAGTGCCACATAGTCCTCGCCTAGAACGGAGAGCGCTTCGCGGATGTTTTCCTTTGCTTCCGAAAAGGGAATGTCGCGTTCTGCGTTTGCTACGATCGGAACATACAAGTCATACATGTGCAGGGCATCTACTTTTAACAGCTTTTTTCTCAGACGCACATACTTGTACATGGATTCCATGTTTTCGTGGACTGCATCAATCAGGTTGTTGTATACCTGCACATTTACATTAGTGGCATCCAGAGCAGCTTCCAATGGACTGTTGTATCTGCGCATCCTGGAGAAGAAGTTGAGCTGTTTCATCTGTGCGGACAGGATTGCGGCGGATGTGTTTTTGTGCTCAGCGTAGGTCTTGTACATGGATTCGAAAGCGTCTTTTCTGACATTCCTGTCATAATTCTGCATCAGGGGAAGAAAGCTTGCATGTGTCACAGGGTAGCGCTTGCCCTCGATATCCGTCACAGATTCATAGGTCATGTCCGCATCGTTTAAGAGACTGAAGATGTCATCGGGCGACTGGGCGAGATCTCCGGCAGCCGCCAGGATCTTTTCCTCAGCATCGCTCAAAATGTGTGCTTTTTTGCGGAGGATATCATTGAGGTATCTACGGTATCGGACCAGTCCAGGCTGTTTTTCATAAAATCCATTCAGGACAGTATCCGGAATCTCAAGGATCTCAGGCTCCGCAAAGGATAAGGCGGACGAGATCGCCACATAGACGCCGGTCGTCTGGTCCCGGAAGCCCTGATAAGTAGTGTTTTTCGTGTCCTCGTCGGCTTTGCGCATAGAATAATTTGCGAAGCGGTCGATCAGGACAGAGATCTCATCCTGAAGCTTTAGGAAGTTCAACAGGTTGTCCGCATTTTTGCCGAGATTGCCCTGATACGTTTCGATCTGCGGGATCATGCCCTTTATTTTTTCCAGATCTTTTTTCCAGTCCTCATCACTGGCATAGAGATCCTCGACTGCCCATGTGTACTCCTTGGGGACATCGCTGCGTTTTTCGTAATTTTCATTCATTGTTTCAGTCTCCTTTTCAAATTTATTACTTTATTCTATCATTTTATCGCCCATTATGCTAGACTAAATTGTAAGGAGTTAAATATACATGCTGCAGGGGCAGGTTGAATTATAGTTTAGGAGGCAGGATATGGGATTAAGGTTTTACATTGGCGCATCAGGCTCCGGTAAGAGTTATCAGCTTTATAATCATATCATCGATGAATCAAGAACAAATCCCCACGTCAACTATCTGATCGTCGTGCCAGATCAGTTTACGATGCAGACGCAGCTAGAGATGGTCAGAAAACATCCAAATAAAGGAATCATGAATATCGATGTGCTCAGTTTCGGCAGACTGTCGCACCGTATCTTTGAGGAGGTGGGCGGCAACGACAAGCCGGTGCTCGACGATACCGGAAAGAGCCTGGTGCTGCGCCGTGTTGCGGCAGGAGTTGAAAACGATCTCAGTGTCATGAAGCGAAACATCAGAAAACCGGGCTATATCAGTGAGGTAAAGTCCGCGCTGTCCGAGTTTATGCAGTATGGTCTTGGCACGAAGGAGGTAGAGAACCTGTGCGCGTACGCATCCCGGAGAAATGCACTTTCCTACAAGTTAAGGGATCTGCATTTGTTGTATCAGGGCTTTTTGGATTATATCCATGAGCGGTACATCACGACGGAGGAAACCCTTGACCTGCTTAGAAAAGTGCTGTCCAAATCTCGTGTGGTGAGGGGCAGCGTGATCGTGTTTGACGGATTTACAGGATTCACGCCGGTGCAGTACCATGTCATACAGGAGCTTATGGTGCAGGCGCAGGAGGTGATCGTGACTGTGACGATGGATGCGCGCGAGAACGCTTATGTGCTGGATGGAGAACAGAAACTGTTCCATCTGAGCAAGAAGACGCTCCACGATCTGGACAGACTTTGCAAGGAGGCGGGCGTGAAGCGCGAGAAGGATGTGATCATAGCGGACGAAGTCGTCTGGCGCTACAGGAACAATGCAGGTCTGTCCCATCTTGAGCGGGAACTTTTCCGGTATCCGTATCAGGTGTATCAGGGAAAACAGGATAGTATCCGTGTCTTTGAAGCGTCCAGCCCGAAGGAGGAGCTCAGGCAGATCTGCCTTGAGATCCGCAGGATCGTGCGCGGGCAAGATTACTGTTACAGGGATATCGCGGTGGTGACAGGAGATCTGGAGCGGTATGGATTTCTGGCGCGTGAGATGTTCCAGCGGTTTGGGATTCCCTTTTTTGTAGACCAGACAAACAAGCTGGTCTTAAATCCGTTCATTGAGTTTATCAGGAGCGCGCTGCTGGTTGTGATACAGGAGTACTCGTATGAGGCGGTTTTTCATTTTCTGCGCTGCGGCATGGCAGGGGTGACGCCCGATGAGACAGACCGACTGGAGAACTATTGTCTGGCAATGGGGATCCGCGGCAAAAAGGCGTGGAACAGCAAATTCACCAGACGTCCTAAGAGGCAGGAGGCGGAGGCGGCAGAGCTCGGTGAGCTGAACGCAGTCCGCGAGAAAGTCGTCTCGATGCTCGCGCCCCTCACGCAGCGCAAGGAGGACAAAAAGGCGACCGGAAGGGAACTGGTGTGTGCGCTGTATGAGTTTATCATGAATGCTTCCATCGAGGAAAAGCTGACGGAGTACGAGCGGTATTTCACGGAGCAGGGAGATCTTGTGCGGGCAAAAGAGTACGCGCAGATCTACAGGCTCGTCATGGAGCTGTTAGAGCAGATCTGTGGTCTGCTGGGAGAAGAAGAACTGGAGATCAAGGAGTTTGCGGATATTCTGGACGCGGGATTTGCCGAGATCAAAGTCGGAACGATCCCACAGAATGTGGATAAGGTGGTGATCGGTGACATCGAGAGAACACGTCTGTGTGAGATCAGGGCGCTGTTTTTTATCGGCGTGAATGACGGCATCATACCAAAGAGCGGCGGGACGGGCGGCATCATCTCCGATATTGACAGGGAATTTCTCCAGGAGTCGGAGTATGAGCTGGCACCGACACCGAGGCAGCAGATGTATATTCAGCGGCTGTATCTGTATCTGATGATGACAAAGCCGACAGAGCGCTTGTATTTGTCCTATGCAAAGGTGGACAACGAGGGGAAGAGTATCCGTCCGGCATATCTGGTCAGCACTGTCACCAGACTGTTTCCGGACATTGAGATCGGTCAGCCGCAGCTGCGTCCTATGGAAGAGCAGATCGAGTCACCGGCAGACACACTCGCCTATCTGGTCACACTGCTGCGGCGGTATGCGGCAGACGAGATCGGCGGGGACCGGCAGCTTTTTATCACGCTTTATGACACGTATGTCAGAAATGAGCGGTATGCACCGGTTTTGGAGCAGATGAAAAAGGCGGCTTTTGCGTATTTATCCAACGCAGATACGAACAGACTGCCAAGAGAGCTTGCCCACCTCCTGTATGGACAGATCTTAAAGAACAGTATCAGCCGTCTGGAAAAGTTTGCCTCGTGTGCCTACGCACATTTTCTGAAATATGGACTGAGCCTGGAGGAGCGCGGCAAGTACAGCTTTGAGAGCGTAGATATGGGAAATGTGTTTCACGCGGTGCTTGAGAGTTTTTCCGGCAAGATCGTTGAGGAGGGCTATACATGGTTTGATTTCCCTAAGGAAGTGGGGGAGCGGATCGTCGGGCAATGCCTGGAGGATTACGCGGTGTCCTATGGGGAGACGATCCTGTACAGCAGCAAGCGCAATGAGTACATGATTACGAGAATGCATCGGATCTTAAACAGGACCGTACAGACGCTGCAGTACCAGCTCCAGAAGGGGGTGTTCACACCGGAGAATTTTGAGCTGTCGTTTCAGATGACATCGGATCTTGAGGCGGTGAACATCTCGCTTTCGGATGACGAGCGCATGCAGCTGATCGGGCGTATTGACCGTGTGGATACCTGTCAGAAAGAGGATAAGCTGTATGTCAAGATCATCGACTACAAATCAGGGAAGCGAAAATTTGACCTTGCCGCCCTGTATTACGGGCTTCAACTACAGTTGGTCGTCTACATGAATGCCGCGGTGGAGGTTCTGAAAAAGAAAAATAAAGAAGAGAAAAATGACACGCGTGTCGTTCCTGCCGCGATGCTCTACTATCATGTCAGCGATCCGATGACAGAGACGGATAAGGGCAAGCCGGATCCTTCGGAGATCAATGCGGCGATCCTAGACGAGTTGAAGATGACAGGGATGGTCAGCGATGACGAGGAAGTGATAAAGCTGCTGGACAAAGATTTTGAGACCAAGTCCTCTGTGATCCCGGTGGCGAGAAAGAAGGACGGAAGCTTTACACAGGCCTCGTCCGTGTTGTCGGACAGTGATTTCAAGACGGTTTCCGACTATGTGAACCATAAGATCAAGGAACTTGGCGTATCGATCTTAGACGGTGACATCGGGTTGAATCCCTACGAGCAGAAGGACGCGGATGCATGTACGTACTGCGATTACAAGAGCGTGTGCGGCTTTGACAAGAAACTGGGAGCCAATCTGGTAAGGCATCTTGAAGAGCTCAACCAGGAGTCTGCGATGGAGTGCATCCGCAAAAGTCTTGGCATGGATGGGCAGGAACCGATAGTTCCTGAAGAAGGGCAGGAAGGGGGCGGTCAGTGATGGCAATGAACTTTACACCGGATCAGCAGCGTGTCATTGATACCAGAAATTCTAATATACTCGTATCCGCGGCGGCAGGGAGCGGCAAGACGGCGGTACTGGTAGAGCGTATTATCCAGATGATCACGGATGAAAAAAAACCTGTCGACATTGACCGGCTTCTGATCGTGACATTCACTTCCGCGGCGGCGGCACAGATGCGGGAGCGCATCAGCAGGGCAGTGTCCCAGAGACTTGAGGAGAACCCGGAAAGTGAGCACCTGCAGAAGCAGGCATCCCTGATACACAATGCACTGATCACCACGATAGACTCTTTCTGCCTGTTCGTGATACGCAATAATTTTAATGAGATCGGTCTGGATCCGGCGTTTCGCGTGGCGGACGAGAGCGAGGTGAAGATGCTTGAGGCGGACGTGATGGGCAGGCTTTTGGAGCAGGCACACACAGAGCCGACAGAGCGCTTTCTGCACTTTGTCGAGAGCTACAGCACAGGGACAAACGAAAAAAAGATTGAGGAGGCGATCCTCAGGCTGTATCACTTTTCCATGAGCTATCCGTTCCCGGAAGAGTGGCTCACGGAGCGGCTGGAGGATTACAGGGTCAGCGATGTCAGTGAGCTTCCCGGCAAAAAGTGGTTTCAGAGTGCACTCTCCTATATCCGCACGATCCTGCAGGAGTGCAGGGACAGACTGTATCAGGCACTGGGGATCGCAGGCGGTGCGGGGGGACCGATACAGTATTCGGAGAATCTCACAGCGGATATCGAGTTGATCGAGAGGCTGCGGTGTACGTCAGACTACGATGAATTGTATGATCTGTTTACGTATTCATCCTTTGGCAGACTTTCCGCGAAGAAGGTGGAAGGGGTTGACCCAGCTCTAAAGGAAATGGTGAAGGCGATACGCGACGAGGTAAAGAAGAACGTAGCGGATCTCAAAAGATTTCTGTTTCAGATATCGGTGGAGGACACCCTGAATGATATGGCAGCCTGTCAGGAGGTTGTGGAGGAGCTCGTGTCGCTCACATGCACTTTCAAGCAGATGCTCGATCAGACAAAGCGGGACAAAAACGTGATCGATTTCTCGGATATGGAACATTTTGCGCTGCAGATATTATTGAAAAAAGACGGGGATGGGAATATTGTGCCCGCAAACACGGCGCTGGAGCTGCAGGACTATTTCGAGGAGATCATGATCGATGAATACCAGGATTCCAACGAGGTCCAGGAGCTTCTGTTAAAATGTATATCCGGTGAGGACAAAGGGCGTTTCAACCGGTTTATGGTGGGTGATGTCAAGCAGAGCATCTACAAATTCCGCCTTGCAAGACCGGAGATCTTTATGGAAAAATATGACACATATGTCATAAATGATGCCAATGCCGCTCAGAACGGCATGGCAAAAAATGTCAGGATAGACCTCAGCATGAATTTCAGGAGCCGCAGGGAGGTGACGGACTCGACGAACTTCATATGCAGCCAGCTGATGACAGCGAAAGTTGGAAATGTCGAGTACGATGACAGGGCGGCACTGTATGTGGGCGCATCTTATCCGGAACCGGATGGGAAGGGAGAGGATGACATTTACCGGACAGAGCTTTTGATCGCAACGCCAGAATCCCTCCTTGCACAGAGTGCGGCGGAAAATGATGATACGCCAAAGTATTCCGAGAAGGAAACCGAGGCAGTGATGGTGGCAGAGCGTATCAGGCAGATCGTGGGAAAATTTCCTGTTACAGATGCGGCGACAGGAGAGGTCAGACCAGCAAAGTACTCGGACATCGTGCTTTTGTTCCGGGCGACTGCAGGCTGGGACGAGGATTTCAGGAGGATCTTGTCCGAGCGGGGGATTCCGGTGCATGTGACCAGCAGGGCGGGGTACTTTGAAACGCTGGAAATCCAGGGGATCGTGAATTTCCTGCGCGTGCTTGACAATCCGCTGCAGGATGTTCCCTTATTTGGCGTGTTAAAGCTGCCGTATTTTGACTTTTCAGAGACGGAGATCACTGAGATCAGATGTTTTGCGAGGGATTTTCTCGAGAGGCAGGCGCAGGACAAAAATGAAAAAAAGAAGTTATTTTTGTATGAGCAGTTAAAATTGTATTATAATACAGTCTGCTGTGTGAGGTCGTCTAACATCGAAGGTGAGATCAAAATAGATGCTGACAAAACATTTGTTCACGAGGATTATGAAAGCACACACAAAGATAGTGTGGGGGTGATTCGCGCAAAGCTGGAACGATTTCTCTCAATGATCGCAAAGTACCGCCGGAAGGTAGCGTACACGCCGATCAAAGAGCTTTTGCAGCAGCTGATCGCAGACACGTCATACGATGCCTATGTGGGCTCCATGCCGGGAGGCGACCAGCGAATCGCCAATATCGGACTGCTGCTCGAGAAGGCGGGCGCATTTCAGAATACCAGTTTTTACGGACTGTTCCACTTTATCCGGTATCTGGAAACCATACAGGAGCAGGAGGTTGATTTCGGGGAGGCGAATATCCTTGATGAGAATGCGGATGTTGTGCGGATCATGACGATCCACAAAAGCAAAGGTCTGGAATTCCCGGTCTGTTTTGTCTGCGGATTGTCCAAACAATTCAATCAGATGGATATGCGGCAGAGCATACTTATGGACGTGGAACTTGGCATCGGTGTGGACTATGTTGATCCGATGCTTCGCCTGAAACGAAAAACCATGCGCAAAAATGTAGTGGCGCAGCGCATGAAGGAGGACACGCGCGGTGAGGATCTGCGCGTGCTCTATGTGGCGCTCACGAGGGCAAAGGAAAAGCTGATCCTCACAGGTTTTACCAGTGACTTTGACAGGAAACTTGCCAACAACATGTATCTGACGATGGAGTCCTCAGAAAAGCTGCCGTACTCTGTGATGATGGGGGCGGTCTCATACATGGATATGATCCTGGCATCACTGATGCGCCACCCGTGCATGCGGGAGATCCTGGAGGAGAAAGGTTTTTCACACGCGAGGCACCATCTGCCCTACATGGATATTCCGATCGGGATCGAACTCTATCAGGAGGCGCAAAACCTGACAGAAAAACTGAAAATGCAGGTGAGACAGCAGGGCAGGGCAGTTATTCTGGAGGAGGAACTTGCCAGAATGGCAGCGTCCCGGGATCATGCGGAGAGGTCAGACACGAAGGCAGGAGGAGCGGAGATCCCTTCGCAGGAGGCTGCGGACGATCAGAAATTGAAGACAAAGCTTTATGAGAAACTGCATTTTATATATCCTCATAAAGATCTGGAGGGTCTGACGGTAAAGACGACGGTGTCGGAGCTCAAAAAAGCGTCCTACGAGGAGGCGTTTGCGGAGTCCGAGGAATTGATCATGATGCCAAAGGAGCACTATATACCTGCTTTTGCTGCCGAATTGCACAAAAATATGACAGATGTGTCAGAAAATGCGGCGTCAGACGAGACCGCAGATATGTCGGAATATAGGGGATCAGACCAGACCAAAGATTCGCCGGCAGCGGCGGTCGGGCATCTTGCGAGAGCGCAGTCGGGGATCCAGTACGGCACAGCAGTCCACAAAGTTATGGAGCTGCTGTCCTTCTCAGAGAAGCTCCGCGTCGAAAAAGCGGATGGTGCGGGGCATGCAGATGAAGAGCGGACCAGAAAGCGTCTGTATGCAATCCTGAAAAGTGAGCAGGAGCAGTGGCTTGCGGAAGGAAATGCGACCAGGGAGGAGCTAGCGTGTGTCAGCATGAACAAAATGATATGCTTTTTCCAGTCCGCCCTGTCACAGCGGATGATCGCGGCAAACCAGAGAGCGGAACTCTTTAAGGAGCAGCCCTTTGTGCTCGGGATCAGTGCGGATCGGTTAAAGCCGAGTTTCCCGCCGACGGAGACGGTGCTGATCCAAGGGGTCATCGATGTGTTTTTTTATGAGAAGGACGAGATCGTGCTTGCGGACTACAAGACGGATAAGGTAAGCTGCAGGGAGGAACTGATCAGACGATATCGGACACAGCTGGACTATTACCAGATGGCACTTGAACAGATCACGGGGAAAAAGGTGAAGGAGCGGTATCTGTATTCGTTTTATCTGCAGGAGGAGATCAGAATCTGACCTGAGTACTGCACGGAAAAGTGAAACGTGTTGAACGCCAGTTGTTTGATGGCGTGGAATAGATAGGAGGAAGTATGTTTCAGTACATTTTATTTGACTTAGACGGCACACTGACAGATCCCAAGATCGGGATCACGAGCTCGGTGCAGTACGCGCTGCGGGCGCTCGGCATCGAGGAGCCCTCGCTCGATAAGCTGGAGCCTTTCATCGGACCGCCGCTGGCAGACAGTTTCCGGGAATTTTACGGTCTGGATGAGGAGCAGACCGCGGCGGCGGTCGAAAAGTACCGCGAGCGGTTTAATGATCAGGGAATCTACGAAAATGAGATCTACCCGGGGATTGCAGAAATGCTTGCGGCGCTGAAAGCGGGCGGGAAGACGCTCGCGATCGCGTCGAGCAAGCCGACGCCGTTTGTGGAGCGGATTCTTGATTATTTTGAGATCAGGAAGTATTTTGACTATATCATTGGCAGCAACATGGACGGAACGCGCGGGAGGAAGGAGGAGGTTGTCGAGGAGGCGCTGCGGCAGATGCTTCCCGCCGGCATGACATCCGCTGAAAAGAAGGCGGAGGTGGCGATGGTCGGCGACCGCAGATTTGATATCGAGGGTGCCAAAGAACACGGGATCACCTCGGTCGGGGTTTCCTTTGGCTACGCGCCGGAGGGAGAGCTGGAGCAGGCGGGCGCGGATCATATCGTCGACACGGTGGAGGCATTGGAAAAACTGTTGATGCGGACAGGAGACTGACAGGTGTCAGCGCGGGCAGGGAAGCAGTTGATCGTATGCCTGCGTTTGAGTAGATAAATTTAGAAATGATAAATTAGGATAGGAAAGGCGGAGACAGATTGGGTGGAGTAAAAGACAGGGCAAAAAACACAAGGCGGCAGGCAAAGATCACCCCGAAGCGGACGACGCTTCTGCAGAAGCTGGCATATATCGCAAGACCGTTTGTACTCTATATGCTGGTGAAGACGGCGGCGATGTTCGTTCTGGCGATCGCAGTCCCGGCGCTTCCCATAGCGGGGATCACGGTGTGGGTGGAGGAACATGCGCGCCAGCTCAGCGCAGCCGTGAACGGTGCGGCAAGCCTGATCGCAGTGAGTTTTCTGCTCAAAGAATTTCTGATCGAAGTGAGCACAGACGGGGAGATCGACATCGATCGAAGCGCTCCGGTGCAGCTTGTGAGTTTTGTGAAAACAGGATTTTGGGGGGAGAGGACGGCGCGGACGGCTGCGGGACTGGCACTGTGCGTGCTGCTTGGCATCACTGCGGCGCTGGCGCTGAACATAGGGATCGAGATTTTGTTGGAAGTGATGTCGGCGGCTGGCAATCCGGTGCTCGATTCCGACAAATATGAGACCGTGGAGACGATCCAGTACTCCGTTCCGATATGGCTTGGGATCGTGTTGTACGGAATCGTTTCTCCCACAGTGGAGGAGATGGTATTTCGCGGCGTGATCTACAATCGGATCAAAAAGTTTTACAGCGTGCCCAGGGCAGTCGTGGCTTCCGCACTCTTGTTTGGGATCTTTCACGGGAACCTGCCGCAGTTTCTCTACGGAACGGCGATGGGAATCCTCATGGCGCTCTGTTATGAGTGTTCCGGCTGTTTTGCGGCGCCTGTGCTGATGCATATGGCAGTCAATAGTTTCGTGTTCCTGATGTCACAGTCTGTGGCATGGGGAGTGCTGGTAACTCCGGTGTGGGGAGCGCTGTTTACAGTGCTGTCGGCGGGCGTGTTCTGGGTATATCGAAAAAATTGCCGCAGGGATCATTAAACGGTGTATGCCGCAGGTGCCAGGTCGGATCTTATCGCCTGTCGCTTGCGGCATACATCTTTTTATCGCGTTATCGCGCCATCAGGTCGATGATCTCGGCAATATACATCGTGTGCATATCACCGTCTGTGTACCATTTTGCGATTTCCGGTGATTTGAAAGAATCCTTTGTCAGTTTTGTGGCGGAGAGCTTGTGGCACAGCAGAATGAAACTGCCCTCGTCGATGAACGGAATAGCGAGCTTGTAATTCCATGTGAGACCGGCATTGGCAACCTTGTCGGTGTCGCGCCCGGAGTGGGAACCGCAGTAGTTGAGAGCTTCCCTGTATTCCTTTCCCATAAAGGAAATGGAGAAGAACTCCTGGGCATCAATGATTTCCTTGGTGTACCGCGAGTCGCGGATGAAGATGAAGGCGACATTCTTTCCCCAGAGAACGCCGACGCCGCCCCAGCTGACGGTCATGGTGTTTGCCTTCTTTTTGGATCCGGCTGATACGAGCGCCCAGTCTTTTCCGAACGATTCGAAAGGATTGAACTCCAGGGTATCAACAGGAATTGGTTGAAATACATGCATGATACATTCTCCTTTTACAGTGTATTTATTTAGGAACAGCAGATAAGGAACTGTTCCTATTTATGCGCACGGGCAGCTAGAGGAAGAATGTCAGCAAAAGCTGACGGGTGCCCGGCGCGCGAGTAGTGGAGAAGGTCATTCCCCTACTCGATTAATATTAGTATACTATTGCGGAGTAAAATTGACAATAAATTTTATTGTCCTTTATCAAATTGTGGTTTTGAAGGCAATTTATTATATCCCAATTCGACTTTGTGTTCCCAAAGTCCCCAGGCTTAAAATAAATGAGTATTTATAAATTACCCTCAACTATAATAACAGATGTATGCTTAAGCGCTTTTTTTACCCATGCAAGAAAATCCGTGAGTAATCCTTTTTTCCCGTTATTAACGCGGTTCAAATCCCTCTCTATTTCATCAATGATCCTACGCCAATCACTTATTCCAATCCAATTACAAAAACACACGTCAAAAACCGGTTCTATTGTTCCATCAAAGGCATCTTTGATAGGATATATTTTGTTGAAGTAGTCAAGCAAAAGTTCATAATCCTGTTTATAAATTCTTAACGGAGAAATATAGCAGTGCCACTCTTCCCACATTGGATTCCAGTCAGGCTCACAAGACATTTTCAGAGGATTAAATTCCAGAAATATTTTTTCGCTTTCTGGCGCATTTAACCTTAATTCCACATATTCTTGACCTTTGTAATCATCTGGATTCAGCCATACCATATTTCTGAGATTTACCTCCACTATACTAGAGCGTGTTTGAAAAATCATTCCCGCCATCTATATAACGACGCCATAGCGTCGTATTCACCACTTTGCGTGATATTTGCACCGCATTCAGTCGACATAAGGCATTGCCCTTTATGCCTTTGCCCCCTACGTCTCCTTCATTTGGCACATCATCTGTAAGATGATTTAATCTCCCACAAACTGTGACGTACATCTGACGGAAAGCATTTTTCAAACACGCTCTAAACAGGAATTTGCATAATCAAGCAGTAATATTTATTCATCACATTCATCTGGGAACATGAAGCCGAATTGAGAGTTTATTATTAAGAGGGAAAGAGCCTTGATATGCAGTCAAAAACGGGAAACGACTATATTTTATAGTTCCGCACATCTTCTGGGATTTCATCAGCAGGTAAATTCTTTACAACAGCTTCACTTCCGGCGGCGATCGCCGTATCATAATACCAGCATTTGTATTTCAGCATATTTTTGGTTTTCTGTAATGCTTCCATCTGCTTTTCCACTTCCTCCAAACGGGCATGAAACATTTCCCGGCGTTTTCCTAAAGAAGCGTCGCCCTCGCCGCACCAAACTAAAAATTCCTTGATTGCCTTGATCGACATTCCCGAAGATTTCAGACATTCGATCACTTTAAGCGTGTTGAGCTCCGTATCCCAAAATCCGAATTATAGTCACTCAATAATCAGCCTTGAGCGCACCCAGCT
>ERZ779626.115-NODE-115-length-54702-cov-37.576958_pt1 | contig 54702 bp, 45 predicted proteins | sample MGYA00514209_ERZ779626 | MGnify/ENA primary metagenome ERZ779626 (study PRJEB29562, sample SAMEA4376713) | mouse gut metagenome | isolation source: Cecum | study: EMG produced TPA metagenomics assembly of the A DSS colitis mouse model was used to assess the...
TCTATGCTCTTTTTCCTAGAGTCAAACAGAAAGAATTAACGTCGTTTACTATAAAAAATAAGGAGTACGTAGAGATGAAAAAAACTGAAAAATATGACGCTGCTAAACCAGAGTGGAATTTAATTTCGAAGGAAGAGGTTTCATTACTGAAAATGAAGCTTGGAAAAAGTCACAGAAAAGAATCTGACTGGGAAGTCATAAAGGAAATTTTGGGGAGACGCAATGTGCTTACATTTATTCCGCCCAAAAGGGCGAAAGGGCTTACAACGATTGAAAAGGTACTTTGTGAGGATGGAAATCTGATTGTGTTTACAAACATGGATGACTGTACACGGCATATTCAGGTTGTACAGTTCAAAGGGAAATTTTGGAAATATGTCGAGATTGGTTCTATTCCATTTGTGAATGTTTTGGATATCGCAGACCAGCATGGCATGAATGTTCTTATTGATGTGAATTACGAAGTTAATTGTAAGTGCCTCATGTATGAGTCCGGAGAACAACGGTTAAAAGCTGTTATCATGACATATTTGAAATGAATTTAAAAGGTTTATGGAAAACAAGAAGTCTTGATGATGGTAATATTATAAATAATATTCCCAAAAAGTATTGGTATTTGTCTTTGCGTAAAATGGAAGTACTTGTCAACTATTTACAAGCGATATAGTGGATTATGAAAGCAGGAATTCTTGAAACGAAAGTCCTGCTTTTATGTATGAATTTCCTGAGAATTGGCAAAATTTTACAAAAATACAATTAATAAATTACTAGTTTTAAACAACTTTTACAAAGTGCATGTCACTACCTTGACTCAAGGGGGCTGCGGGCAATGAGCGACTTGGAGGAGCTTGAGAGGGCGCGCGGGAACAATGAATTTGTGGTTACAGCGGCGTCTGGTTCTTTGGGCAGTTTGCAAAATTGCGGGGCAAGGACAGCCAGCAATGAGATGTGCACGTTTCTTGTGATGAATATTTCGTCATTGCAGTTAATACCAGTGAATATTATCGCCTACCGCAGCCAGTATGGGAGCGCGAATCCGGCGGCGGTCATAGCGCCCGCGATCGTGGCGACGTTTTTTAGTACGGTGGTGGCGGTGGTGTATTGCAAAATCATGCACAGAAAGCAGAGAGTATAAAGCTCTCCGTTTTTTTGGATAAACCGTCCAATGCATCAAGTGAAAATATGGAATATAATATAATTTATCAAATCAGTTTTGTGGTATTACTGTAAACACAGTACAATGTGTTCATGTAAAATAGGGGAGGTACATCGAAGATGGGATGAACGAATTTTATTTGAAAGAACAGGATTTTTATGTTACGATAATGGCACAGAACTGTTTTGTGCTGATAATACAAAGGACAGGTGAATGAAAATGGCAAATGAACAAAACAGGGAAGAGAAAAGACAATATATTTTGAGTCGCATACAGGAGATGTGTTATTTTGATGATGTATTTATGACAAAGTGTTTGGAAAATTATCCGACTGGTATAGAACTGATGTTGCGCATCATTATGAACGATCATACTTTAGTGGTAAAAGAAGCACAAGTGCAATCTGTCATAAAAAATTTACAGGGACGTTCTATTAGAATGGATGTAAAAACGACTGATTTGAAAAAGAAGGAATATGATGTCGAAATGCAAAAAGCTGACAGTGGAGCAAAACCAAAACGTGCAAGATACAACAGCAGTTTAATGGATGCCAATGCAATCCTTCCGGGAGATGATACAGAACTTCTTCCTGAAACATATGTAATATTTATTATAGAGAATGATGTGCTGCGGGGGAATCTTCCTATTTATCACGTTGAAAGAATGATAAAAGAGAATGGGAAACTGTTTGATGATAAATCGTATATCATCTATGTAAATGGAGAAATTAAAGACGAAACACCACTTGGGAAGCTGATGCAGGATTTAAGCTGCGCAAATCCTGATGAAATGAACTATAAGGAACTGGCGGACAGGGCGAGATATTTTAAGAAAGACAAGGAGGGCGAGAAGGTTATGAGTAAAATTATGGAAGAAATCATTAATCACGAGAAAATTGAGGTGGCGGAACGTATGCTGGATGATGGGGAAATATCTGTGGATAAAATAGCCAAGTATTTAGAACTTCCAGTTGAAGTTGTAAAGGAATTGGCAGATAATTTGCAACTTGTATAAATATTTGTAAATATATGGATGATCATGAAAGCAGGAATTCTTGAAATACAGATGTCCTGCTTTTATAATATGTATTAAATGTTTGTTGGTATAATTTTACAGATAATTGACAGAAAATTGCTGGATTCTAGTGCCTTTTGATAAAGTATGTGTCACTACCTTGACTCAAGGGGGGCTGCGGGCAATGAGCGACTTGGAGGAGCTGGAGAGGGCGCACGGAAATAATGAATTTGTGGAAACAACGTGCTCTCTAGGTGATGTGCAAAATTTTATGGAAAAGACAGCCAGCAATGAGATGTGCACATTTCTTGTGATGAATATTTCGTCGTTGCAGTTGATACCAGTGAACATTATCGCGTACCGCAGCCAATATGGAAGCGCCAATTTGGCGGCAGTGACCGCGTCTGCGAACGCAGCGACGTTTTTTAGTACAGTGGCGGCGGTAATATACTGTAAAGTTATGGGAAGAAAGCAGTAAACCTTTTAAAAGCTTTCGAGGCTATATCTGATTAAAATGATATACTTAAATTTAGACATCATTTACGCATTCATTTTTATAAAAAGGAATAAAAAATGTAAAATAGGGAAAAATAATTGTAATAACGCAGTGCTTGTGTTAAAATGAAGCTTATGGAGGCAAAAGATTATGGAAAGCATTGTGAGATTATCTTCATTGAAGATTTTAAATATTAAAAATGTTAGAGCCGGGCAAATTGTAATGCCAAATACCTGCCAAAAACATCTGACATATAAAACTGCAGAAGTATTAGGATTGTATGGTCAAAACGGTTCTGGGAAAACTGCTGTTATCGATACACTGTACTATTTGCAAAAAATTATGATTGGCAGTACGCTTGATGAGGAAGTGGCAGATTACATTGATGCAGCCAGTGATCAGGCAGAGATTATAGCTGATTTTAATATTTTTATAGAAACAATTATCTATGAAGTAAGTTATAGGATTATTTTGCAGAGAAGTGGAGATGGTGCAAACATTGTTCGGGAAACATTGAGCTGTGCTATCAATAAAAACGATTCCAGAAGTAATAAAACGGTGTTTATAGATTACCAGCGTTCACAGCCGGAACATGTGTTTGCTCCGAAAAAAAGATTTGATGAAGTTGTAGAAACAAATGCAGAAAATAAAACAGATCTGATTGTCGCCAGGAAGATTGCCGAGAAGAGTAACTGCTCTTATATCTTTGGAGAGGGGAGCAGGGAAATTTTTTGCCGGGATTATGAAAATCATTTCAAGCATTATTCAGAAGTGATCAAGGCATTATTTCAATTTGCATTAAAGGATTTATTTGTAATTCGCAATACACATTCTGGTGTGATTTCTGCAAACTTTTTACTTCCTATGGCATTTAGAATTGAACAGAAAGAAATCAGAATGAAAGGAGATTTTGCTGTTCCATTGACTGAACCTGTCGTTTTAAATGAAGAGAGAAAAAAAATCTTGGATATGATTGTAGAACAAATTAATATGGTTTTGTTTACGATTATTCCGGGGATGAAAATAGATGTTTATCATTATGGAATGCAGCTGACGGATTCTGGGGAAAACGGTTATCGGGTAGAGCTTGTTTCTGTTCGGGAAAATATGCCGCCCATTCCCATCCGAATGGAATCAGAGGGAATTATTAAAATTATCTCTATTTTAAATGCTTTGATTCAAGCGTTTGGAAATCCTTCCATCTGTCTTGCGGTTGATGAATTGGATGCGGGTATTTTTGAGTATATGCTTGGGGAATTGCTTGATATATTTCATAAAAGTGCAAAAGGGCAGTTAATATTCACATCACATAATCTGCGTGCTTTGGAAATGCTGGATAAAGACAATATTATGTTTTCTACAGTGAATCCGGAAAGAAGATATATCCGAATGAAAAATGTAAAAGCGTCAAATAATTTAAGGGATACGTATATCAGAGGCATTACTCTTGGCGGACAGGATGAAGTAATTTATGAGGAAACAGATAGTTTGAGGATTGCGCGGGCATTTAGAAAGGCAGGTAGAACGATACAGCATGAGTGAAAAGAAAGTTGTTGTATTCATAGTAGAGGGACCAAGTGATGTAGCTGCACTTGGAACGATTATGAAAGAGTACTTTTCCAGTAATGAAGTGCAGTTTATTGTTGTGCATGGTGATATCACATTGAAAGATCATGTTTCAGGTGACAATATATTGAAAAAAATAAATGAACAGATGGAAGGTGTTAAGAGCAGGTATCGGTATAGTCAGGATGATTTTATAAAGATTATCCATATTGTTGATATGGATGGTGTATACATTCCGGATACGGATATTATAGAAGCGGATGTGGAGGAAATTCAGTATTTTGAAGATCATATTGATTCTAAATGTGCAAGCATAATCGTAGAACGAAATAGAAGAAAATCTGACATTCTGTATAAGCTTAGGAAAACAGGAAAAGTAAATGGTATACCATATCGAATTTATTTTAATTCCTGTAATTTGGAACATGTTTTGTATGGTGAGCTAAAAGATTATTCTGATGAAGAGAAGCAGATATTATCGGATGATTTTGCGGATCGGTATGATGGAAAAGCAGAAGAGTTTATAGAATTCTTGGAATTACCCTCCTCAAAACGATGGTTAATTTTCAAAAGGCGTTAAATGTGTATTCAATATGCTCCTGTAATATTTACGGAAATTCCCTCTTTCCGAATAGTGTAAGAGGGCGGCGGTACTCCCTGCTGTCGCCCTCTTAATGCTCCAACAACAAGGACAGGTGCGGCTGGCTTTGCTGTTTACTGCTTTGAGGTTCGTCTGCGTTCTTTTTCTTCTTTTTGTTTTTACACCACCATGTACCTGCCAATGAGCAGCTGCCGCCTAAAATAAACACAACAAAAATAATAAGTTCCAACAAATCATTCATTCCTGATTTCTCTTTTCATGGGTATGTATTCTTTAATAAAGTATAATTTATTTTTGCTATAATATCAACTATTTCATTCTTTTTAGACAGAAAATATTGCTTATGTAAAGAAATCACAATTTTCAAATTCAGTTGAAGTGGATGACATTAAATGGTATAAAATGGATGAAGCAGGCCGTATGATACCCCGCGAAAATAATTGTTCCGGTATGCACTGGGATAAATGTAGAGATTTATTATAGATTTTGCGATCCCATTTGAAGCAACACGATTTTTATGCTACGATAATGGCACACGATCGGTTTGCGCCATGAGATAACCTCAAGGACAGACACATCCCTATCTGCACAGGAGGAGAAAAATGATAGACGGACATATTCATATTGAAAGAGGCGCGTACACGCTTGATTGGATCAATCAGTTTGTCAACAAGGCAGTTGAAATGAAGATTGATGAAATACGTCTGCTGGAGCACTGTTATCGGTTTGAGGAGTTTGTTCCGATGTATGGTTCAGTGTGTGCTAGTAGCGAATATTTGGATGCATGGTTTCATAGAAATGCAGGTGCGCATAAACTTGCGGACTATTTGGAGCTGATCGAACGAGTTAGAAACGAGCAGTTTCCGGTAAAGATCAAGTTTGGTCTTGAAATATGCTATTTCAAAGAGTTTGAGAACTTTATTTCTGAACTTACAGAGGGGAAAGGCTTTGATTTTCTGTTGGGAAGCATTCACTTTGTCGACGATTTTGCTTTCGATCATAAAGCCGAGCATTGGGCGGGACTTGATGTTGACAAAATATATCGCAGATATTTTGAGGATTCTGTCGCATTAGCAGAGAGTAGATTATTTGACGGTATCGGCCATCCGGATTCAATAAAATTATTTGGACACAAACCATCGTATTCCCTGTCAGGCTGCTATGAGCGCCTGGCGAAGGAACTCTCTAAAAGTGATATGTATGCGGATCAAAATAGCGGAGCCGCCAGAAGATGTTCTAAAACGGCTCCGCTTGGCATGGATGAAGAATTGCTTAGAATATTGAAAAAGTATAATGTGAAGATCATTACTTCGTCTGATGCACACTGCCCTGAAGATGTGGGATATAAAATTAAGGAACTTAACAGCCTGATAGAGCGTGTCACATCTGCCAAAACGCAGTATCATTAAAGACAAAATTAGCTTTTTTGTCTTCGGGAAATGCTTCAGTCGGATAGCCCTTGGGGATCAGTTCTATATATCTTGAACCCGCCGTCTGCCCGTCAACGCCATCCTGACTCAACGTGCAGCGGGCAAAGCGCAGACAATTTTTGGTCATATATTCTCTGTAATAGTCCTCTGCAAATGCTGTCCCGTTGTGACTTGCAGTGGGATTTGCAAATATCGGCTCGCCAGCTGACAGGAGTGTGCGAAGGCGGGGAAGTGATACATATTCGCCCGTATTATCCTTTAGATAAAGGCGCCAGGTGGGATCAAGCATGATACGCCTGCCCGACGGTAAGAGGCAGTCCACGACTACATGGCAGTCCTCAAACGGATCCTCGTAGGGCAGACAGGTAATGTGCCTCGCCTTGATCCCGCTCAGACGCAGGATCGATGCGAGCAGAATGGAAAGACCGCGGCAATTGGTTTTGTTATTGTTATTTTCACAAAATGCGATGAGATCAGTTATAGTTTTTCCGGTGCCTAATGCACGGGAACCATCGTGACCAAAGTGATCGCAGACAAAATCAAGGAGTGCAAAAACGATTTCGTCCGTGGTGCAGTCCAATCCTTTCATATATTCGGAATAGTTATATTTTTCAAGAATCTGTGGGATATCGCCGCCCAATACAAATTCATTGATATGATCGCACGCGGTGCTATTGTCATAGTCAGCGTACTGTCTTAGAATGTCGATTCTTGCCCGATCCAGAATGGGGACGTATATTTTGGCTGCAATAAACTGATACGGTGCATCTTCGGGAACATCGTCGATCTTCACATACTGTACATGTGTTGTTTTACCGTGCTGGACATAAAAGCCATCGAGAACGCCGTCGATATATTTGACGTGATAAACCATACGGTGGTTGTCATCGTTGATCTCATAGCACAGATATCCGTCCTTTTCATATACGCAGTTGGGTTCAACATGATAATAACCACTCGATGAGAATGACATCTTCATACGAGGCGGCGTCTCATCAAAAATATTGATTGTTTCACCCATTTCTTCCATATACCATTTTCCAATCAAGTGTTTATCCATTATATTTTCCTTTCATGTTTCAAAGTTTCAGTGCGCTTTTTTGAGCAGCGATTCTTTGGCAAACATTTTGCGCTGTGATCTGTATTGATTATAAATCTTTGGTTTTGATTTGTCCATAATTTTCCTGACGGCTTTGCGTGATCGATAGAAAAACTTTGGAGTGTGAATATGCTATAGTCATATCTGTCCTCTCCCCAACATACATTTAATTATTAGTATGTAGTTCAATATATGCCGGGGAGGTCTTTTTATATGGAGCTTTTAAAGAAAAATATCCATACAGAGCGGATAAAGTCTAAAGCGCTTTTGCAGATACCGCTGGAGGCGGATATCAATGTATCCGACACGAAACCAGATGTGGCAAAAGTAATCTATGACTGTGGTACGATCAAGGTAGATGAAATCAAAACGGGCATGAACAAGATCTGGGTAAAGGGAAAGCTGTGTTATCAGATCCTATACCAGACAGACAGCACTTTATCTGCTGACAAAGATAATACGCTCGAGGGCATGGATGGTGATATTCCGTTTATGGAGGAGATCTATCTCGACAAGCTTGAGGGTACAGACAGGGTGGTCTGCAAAACGAATCTGGATGATATGCGTATACACATCATCAATTCGAGAAAACTCAGCATCCAGTCCGTGATCTCGCTGGAACCCAGGGTGGAAGAGAGTATACAAGAGGAATTGTGCGTAGAACTCGACAATACTGGAGAGGCGGATCAAAAGCTTGAATATCGCAAGAAGAGCCTGGATTATCTCGAGACAATCGTGAAAAAAAGAGATCTGCTGCGCATTCATGAGGAGACGCGTCTGCCCGCTGGTATGCCTGATATCGGAGCTGCTCTGTGGAAAAATGCGGTGATCAGCAGTATTAATTTTCGTCCAATGGATGAAAAGCTGGGGATCACAGGCGAACTTGGTGTATTTATCGTCTATCGGGAAGACATCTCTGACAGGATTAACTGGTATGAGACGGTCATCCCATTTAGCGGAAGTGTGGAGTGTCAGAACAGCAGGGAAGGCATGATCGCAGATGTGATGTACGATATCGGACATGAAGAGATCGCGATCAGGGAGGATTCTGACGGGGAGTTCCGCGTGATCGGCGTTGAGACAACAGTCGAGCTCGAGATCAAACTTTATGAGAAGGAGAGCACCTCGATCGTGGCGGATGTGTACGGGGTGAGCTGCGAGGTGCAGGCGGGGATCGACAGCAGGCAGTTCCGCAATCTGTGTATGGAACTTGATATCGAAGAAAAACTTACCCGCAGCATCAAGCTGGAGGATGCAGATCCCAAGATCCTGCAGGTGTGCCACAGTGATGCCCGGGCGAAACTTGCCGAAACGACATGGAAGGATGGTCAGTTAAGGCTCAATGGTGAGATCGAACTTCAGGTGCTCTATGCATCCAACGAAAATGGCGCCAGCCTCTGTCCGGTGAGAAGTACGGTTCCATTTGAGATCGTGAGGGATATTCCTGACGGAAATGAGGCGCAGCTTGAACAGTATTCCCTGTCTATCTGGATCCCACAACAGACAGTGAGTATCAAGGACAGTGCGCAGCTTGAGTGGAGAGGCAGTATCAATGCCAGATTGATGATATATGATACAAAAAGCGAGGATATCCTGACAGAGTTATCGATCGAGCCGATCAATGCGGATGTTCTCGAGAAACTTCCGGGATTTGCGATCTATTATGTGAAACCAGGCGACTCGCTCTGGCAGATTGGCAAAAAATACTATGTCAGTGTAGGGCGGATTAAAGAAATGAACAATCTGACAGAAGATGAGATCAAGGCAGGTGACAAGATTCTCATAGTAAAATAGGTCAGCTTACGCTGACCTGTTTTATTTGACTTATGAAACTTATTTTGCAACAACAGTGCCATCTTCCGTTGTAGTAACGGTATCTTTCTCAGGCGTGTTGTCCTCTGTCTTTGGATTCATCAGTTTATCAAACTTCTCGAGAACGGCATCGTAAGTTTTCTTGGAGATCTCAGGGAGTTTGCCGCCCCATGTCTTTTCAGCCTTCTCATATCCTTTCAGGAAAGCATCACGCATCTTCTCGAGCTGCTTGGAATCATTTCCTGCGAGAGCTGTTGCGAAGGAAACGATGCGGTCCGAAGTCTGCTTCACGCCCCAGTAGCCATCCTCAGAGATCGCTTCCTGAGCCTTTTTCTGTGTCTCGGCGTCGACTGTGTAATCACCTTTTGCCAAAAACTGCCAGATGTTGTTTGCCTGACCAAATGTGTTGGTCTGTGTATTGAGCATATTGTGAACGAGATCAGTCAGCTGTGACTGACGTTTCTCCTGGTCAGCTTTGAGCTGTGCCACGATCGCTTTTCTGTCCTCGGCAGACAATTTTGACTTGTCATAGACTGCGGCGCTGTTTTCGTTTTTATTCTCGTTTTTTGAAGTCTCTTCCACCTTCGAAGTGTCATTCTTGGAAGCAGCGCTCTCTTTCTTCTCTGCTTCAAGTGCGTACAAGTCCTGTACACTGCTATTTCCTATTCCTGATAAACTCATATGGTATCCCTTCCCTTCTTTGCATAATTGATAAATTGGTTCCCTCCATGGCTGCAGCCAGTATTTTCCAACATGGATAGGACATAAAAATACTGGTTTTAAGATTATATCGTCACTAAATATCAGAAACTTTAGGGAAAATCAAAATTTTTAAGCTCCATCTGACAATGTTTTTAAAAGCAGCTCCACTGCCTCCGGAAATTTTTCCACAGGAACCTCGCAGCAGGAGAGTGCAATATGTGCATAACCTTCATTTTTTCTCCCGGTCTTGTGGATAGGGAACACCAATATTCCGTTTGCGGCAGCCCGGTCACACAGTTCATCGCTGGAAAGGAAACATTTTATCCGCACGTGCACCAGAAAAACGGATTCTCCCATATATACCTGTGCCTGTGCGCCAAGGGTTTGCTCTAGCAGTGTGGATAACATTTTTGCCTTGTTGGTGTACAGGCGTTTGAGTTTACGGATCTGGCTGTCGAGGTGTCCGTCGCGCAAAAATTGGCACAGCGCAAGCTGTTCAGACTTGGAGGCGGTCTGGTTATAGAGTGCCTTTTTCTCTTGATACAAGGGCAGGAGCGAGTCGGGCAGGATCATGAAACTCAAGCGGATCGAGGGCAGCAGGAGTTTTGAGAAGGTGCTTAGATAGACCACGTTCTCTCCTCCGGCAAGACCCTGCAGGCAGGGGATGGGTTTGCTGAAATAGCGGAATTCATTGTCGTAATCGTCCTCTATGATCAGCCGGTCGTGCACTGCGCATTCCTTTAGGAGCGCGAGGCGTTTTTCCACGCTCATGACATCGCCCAGTGAAGTCATGTGGGAAGGTGTCATGTAGAGCACGTTAGCGTTCTCCTTCTCTTTTTCCACGTCAAATCCATAATCCTCAAAGATGACCATACCCTGCGCAAAACGCGTGTCGCGGAAACACACGGTCCTGCGCTCCCTGATCAGAGGGCACAGGATATTCAGAAGTGCCTGCGAACCTGCACCGATCACAATGTTTTCGGGGCGGCAGACCGCGTTTCGCTTGTTGGTCACATAGCGGCAGATCACCTCGCGCAGCTCGTACTCGCCCTGTGGTTCCCCGTAGGTCAGCATGCGTCCATCCTGGCGGAGCGTACTCTTGATATAGCGCCGCCACAGATTAAAGTCGAAACTGTCCGCGTCCACGTTGTTGGAGGTGAAATTGTACAAGATCTTTGTCTCGGAAGTTGTGGCAGCCTGGTGGTCTAAAGATTTGGGGACGGCAGTTCTGTCTGTGACATAGTATCCGCTCTGCGGTCTGGAGATGATATAGCCATCGGCGGCAAGGCACAGATAAGCCGTCTCGATGGTAGTGCGGCTCAGACCCAGCTGGATGGCGCAGCGGCGGATCGAGGGCATCTTTGTGCCCGATACCAGGCGCCCAGTGGTGATCAGGTTTTTGTAATAGTCATAAACCTGTAGATAGCGCGTGGATTGTGTCGAATTGAAATCAAGATTCATGGGTTGTCCAGCCCCCTTCTTTATGATATGATAAATATTACCATGACAGCTGAGGCGATGCAAGACAGAATATACAGCGGATCAGGAGGGATATTATGCCAGAAAAACAGCAAGAGCTGCCAAAAATATTTAATGAGCTTTTAAAGGCAGGAGACATTTTGGAGTTAAAGAAACAGTTTTCGCAGTGCGATCCCAATGCACTATATTATAACGGTTCTAACATTTTTTCGATGGTGCCCATGCCGCGGGAATTTGCATTATGGGCGAAGGAACAGGGCGCGGATATCAATTTTAGGGACTGCTATGGGCGGACGCCGATCTTCGAGGTTGCCAGAAGGGGCGGAGACGTACCGCTCATGGTCGAGCTGGGTGCGGATATCAACGCTGTTTCGTCGACTGGCCGTACACCGCTTCACGTTGCAGTGACGCGCGGAAATGACAAGGCGGTGCGGGCGCTTCTAAAGGCCGGTGCAGATATCGAGGCACAGACAAAGGATTATAATGGATACGGACACTTTACGCCTCTGGAAAATACACTATGTGAACAGGATGTGAGTTGTACCAAAAAATACGATATCTGCAAGATACTGTTGAAGCACGGAGCCAAGGAGACAGAGCGCTGCCGTCTGTTTGCGTCTGCGCTGTCGGAATCCTTTTATCGGCACACGCTTGGCAAAAAGCCTTCAAAGTTCCTGCAGAACCAGGAAGCGGCGGTGGGAAAGCTCTGTGAAATGTTTGGTGCCAAGATGCTTCGCGAGCGTTCGTTCCATGATGGCGTATCTCCGATCATACTGACAAATGTCGGTGGATACAAAAATCATTTTGAGGAGCTTTGGGATTTTCTCGTTCCTCCTGCCGGGCGGGCGCAGACTGCCCAGGGAGAGGTGATCCGCATTGCGGGCAGGGTGAGAGATGAACTTTTGCGCAACGGCGGGATGAACTGGGATGACGATTATCGCAAAATGCTCGATACATTTCAGAAATACTTTCATATTGCCAATCCGGCAGGATATTCTGATCAACATATTGAAGAGATACTTGATTCACTAAGGGATGGAGATGTGAACAGAATGCTTTGGAATCTGTGCGACTGTGCACTCTGCTGGGTGGAGAGCAATCCGGAGGTTTTCCCGCCCCTGGAAGCGGATTATACAAGATAAGGAACTGTTCAGAAATTGCTCATGACAATTACTTGTCACAAGTAATTGTCATGAGCAATTTCTGAACAGTTCCTAAGAACAAACGGCAGATGAGGTTTACAGACAAACAATGTTTTTGCTGCTATCTGCAATAAGAAGATAGAGGGGACTATGAAGAAGATAGTCGTTATGGTTTTGAAAGTATTTGGCGCTATATGGATCAAAAAGAGCTTTCCTATGAGGAATTAAGAGATTATTACACTAATTTTGCTGAATATGAATGGGAGTGTGTGGTCGAAAACCAGGTCGGCACAAAAATAAAAGCGGTAGACGATCCATGGTTGTCCTTTAAGACAGAGACGGAGGGGGACAATTATTATATAGTGTATTCGTGGGGAAGCAATCATACCATATTTGACGAATTTGACATAAGAGGATACTAAGGAACTGTTAAAGAATTAATCTTTACATCTGACTTGTCTAAATCTTCTTATGCCGCGTTGTCGTCAATCGGCGTACCCCAGTACGCCTCATTCCTCCGCCTTGCATAAAAAGATTTATACTGCGTCATCTGCAAAGTTAATTCTTAACAGTTCCTAATGGTATGACCATTTGATATAAATATGAGAAAGGGGAAACTTTTATGAAAAGCTTGTTAAAGTACATAAAAGACTACAAGAAGGAAAGTATTCTGGCGCCATTGTTCAAGATGCTGGAGGCTTCTTTCGAGCTGATGGTGCCGCTTGTCATGGCGTCTATCATTGACCGCGGCATCGCTTATAATGATACCGCTCAGATCATCAAAATGGGTCTGGTACTCGTGCTCCTGGCGGCAGTCGGGCTTATCAGTGCAGTGACAGCGCAGTATTTCAGCGCGAAGGCGGCAGTCGGGTTTGCCACAAAGCTGCGCTCGGCGCTGTTTGCGCATATCCAGGGATTGTCCTACACGGAGCTCGACACGATCGGCACCAGCACGCTGATCACGCGCATGACCAGCGATGTGAACCAGCTGCAGAACGGTGTCAATCTCACACTGCGCCTGCTGCTGCGCTCGCCGTTTATCGTGTTCGGTGCGATGATCATGGCATTCACCGTGGACGTGAGAGCCGCACTTGTCTTCGTGGTGGCGATCCCGCTGCTCTCCATAGTCGTGTTTGGCATCATGATCGCCAGTATCCCGCTCTACAAAAAGGTGCAGGCGGCACTGGATAAGATTCTTGGAAGGACGCGCGAAAATCTTGCGGGTGCCCGCGTCATCCGCGCTTTCTGTAATGAGGAGGCGGAGACTGCCGACTTTGAACAGGAAAATGAGCTGCTGCTCAACACGCAGGTTTTTGTGGGAAAGATCTCTGCGGCGATGAATCCTGTGACGTATATCATCATTAATGTTGCACTTGTCGTTCTCCTGTGGACGGGGGCTGTCCGCGTCGATAACGGCGTAATCACTCAGGGTGCAGTGGTTGCGCTGGTCAACTACATGTCTCAGATCCTGGTGGAGCTTGTCAAGCTGGCGAATCTCATCATACAGCTCACGAAGGCACTTGCCTGTGCAAAGCGCGTTGAAGGGATCTTTGCCATTTCTTCAAGTATGGAAAACGGTACGCTTGCCCAAAATGACATTAGTGTCATAAACGGGGAAGAGGAGAAAAGCAGTCCGGCGATCGTGTACGACCATGTATGCCTCACTTACAGCGGGGGCGGAGATGAGTCCCTGACGGACATTGATCTCACAGTGAAAAAAGGCGAGACAGTGGGTGTCATCGGCGGTACAGGCTCCGGAAAGACCTCTGTCGTGAATCTGATCCCGCGCTTTTACGATGCGACAAAAGGAACTGTGAGGATCAACGGCAGGGATATCAGGGATTACGACATTGAGACACTCCGTGATATGATCGGTGTCGTTCCGCAGAAGGCAGTACTGTTCAAAGGTACGATCCGTGAAAATCTTTTGTGGGGAAATGAAAATGCATCTGATGCGGACATCGAGGAGGCGCTTCGCGTCTCACAGGCAAAAGAGTTTGTCGACACGAAAGACGGCAGGCTGGACTTTATGATCGCACAGGGCGGAAAGAACCTCTCAGGCGGTCAGAAGCAGAGACTTACCATCGCGCGCGCGATCGTGAGAAAGCCGCAGATACTCATCCTCGACGACAGTGCGTCAGCGCTTGACTTTGCGACGGATGCGAAGCTTCGTGCGGCGATCAAGGGCATGGAAAATGACATGACTGTCATAATTGTGTCCCAGCGCGCCGCATCGATTCAGTATGCTGACAAGATTGTCGTGATGGACGACGGCGCGGTCGCAGGTATCGGAACACATGAGGAACTGCTTGCTGGCAATGAGATCTATCAGGAGATATATTACTCGCAGTTTCCAGATAAGAAGACGGCGGATCAAAGATCAGGAGGCTCTATATGAAAGATAAGAAAAACAAGGATATCTTTAAAAAGGTACTAGATCATATTGGAAAATATAAAATCTTTTTGTTTCTATCTATAGTGCTCGCGGCAGTCTCTGTGGTACTTACTTTGTATATACCGATTCTGACGGGGCAGGCGGTGGACTGTATTCTTGGTCCTGGCGCTGTAGATTTTGATGGGATTTGGGTAATACTAAAGGAGATGATGATCATCATAGTCATCACGGCTGTGGTACAGTGGCTGATGAACACCTGTAACAACAAGATCGCCTACCAGGTTGTGCGCGATGTGCGCGACGAAGCGTTCAAAAAACTGCAGATCCTGCCGCTCAAATATATAGACGGTCACTCACACGGTGATATCGTGAGCCGTATCATAGCAGATGTAGACCAGTTTTCCGACGGTCTGCTCTTAGGGTTCACACAGCTTTTCACTGGTGTGGTGACGATCATCGGCACACTGATCTTTATGTTTTCCATCAATGTGTCCACCACGGTCGTCGTCGTGATTCTGACACCGCTGTCATTTTTTATCGCAGGTTTCATCGCCAAGCGGACATTCAGCATGTCGAAACTGCAGTCGGAGACGAGAGGCGAGCAGACTGCGCTGATCGATGAGATGATCGGGAATGAGAAAGTGGTCAAGGCGTTTAGCCATGAGCCGCAGGTGATGGAGCAGTTTGAAGAGATCAACGGCAGATTGGAAAAGGCGAGCGTGAAGGCAATTTTCTTCTCGTCGCTGACGAATCCCTGCACGCGGTTTGTCAACAGCCTTGTCTATGCAGGTGTCGGGATCCTCGGGGCGTTCCTGGCTATCAGGGGGCACATCAGCGTCGGCCAGCTCACCAGCTTCCTGAGCTATGCAAACCAGTACACGAAGCCCTTCAATGAGATTTCCGGCGTTGTGACGGAGCTTCAGACAGCACTTGCCTGTGCCGGCAGGGTGTTTGAGTTTATCGAGGAGGATCCGCAGGTTCCAGAAGAGCCGGATGCCGCAGTTCTGACAGAGCCAAAGGGCAATATCACGATGCAGAACGTCGGTTTCTCATACAATCCGGAGCAGAAGCTGATACAGGATTTCAACCTCGAAGTGAAGTCCGGTCAGCGCGTGGCGATCGTGGGACCGACCGGCTGCGGAAAAACAACTGTCATAAATTTGCTGATGCGGTTCTATGATGTTAATAGCGGAAGTATTCGTATTGACGGGGTGGACATCCGGGAGATGACGCGAAAGAGCCTGCGCGGCAGTTTCGGGATGGTACTGCAGGAGACATGGCTGCACGCGGGAACGATCCGGGAAAATATCGTGATGGGCAAACCGGACGCGACGGACGAGGAGGTGGTCGCGGCGGCGAAGGCGGCGCACGCACACAGCTTTATCAAACGTCTGCCGCTGGGCTATGACACGGTGATCACGGAGGACGGCGGGAGTCTCTCTCAGGGACAGAAGCAGCTTCTGTGCATCACGCGCGTGATGCTCTGTCTGCCGCCGATGCTGATCCTTGACGAGGCGACTTCCTCGATCGACACGCGCACGGAGATCAAGATCTCGCAGGCGTTCAACACGATGATGAAAGGCAGAACAAGCTTTATCGTGGCGCACAGGCTTTCGACGATCCGTGAGGCGGATATCATCCTGGTGATGAAGGATGGCAACATTATCGAACAGGGCGATCACGAGACCCTCTTGAATAAGGAAAACGGATTTTATGCAAAATTATATAACAGTCAGTTTGAGATAGCTGGGTAGTGCTGCGAGAGGCAGCTTGGCAGCAAGGAACTGTACAGGAATAGCGTCGCAGTTCCTGACGCAGAAAAGGAGATATGAGAACATGATAAATAACTTTCTGGACGTATCACAGTATGCATTTTTAGGATTTTTAGGTGTGGTTTTTGCATATCTCATGACGAGTCTGCTGCTGGCAGCCGGAATGAATAAGCTCCCGAGGGATCACGGGCGGGAGTTTGCGCATGACGGCGGCCTCTCCGCAGGAAAACCGCGCGGTGCGGGATTTGTATTCATCCTTGTGTTCGTGCTGTCTGTACTCATCTTTGGAAATATGGACAGAGAGATCACGATCTATCTGATCCTGACGGTGGCTGCCATGATGACAGGATATCTGGACGACTGCGCGCGCGTGTCCTGGGGGGAACTGCGCAAAGGGCTTCTCGACCTCGTGATCGCAGTCATGACAGCGGTGACGATCGTAAATTTTAATGGCAGTGACGTGACGATCGCGCTGACAGGGCATGTGTTCACACTTCATCCGCTGGTGTACGGTGCGCTTGCAGTGATCCTCGTGTGGGGATCTATCAATGTGACAAACTGCGCGGACGGCGTCGATGGGCTGTCGGGGACGCTCACGAGCATCACGCTGTTTACGATCTATATGATCATGAACCGGATGGGGACAGATCAGGGATTTTCATACACGATATTGTTGTTCATCGCGTGCATCCTCGGCTATCTGTGGTTCAACGCGACACCGAGCCTGCTGCTGATGGGCGATGCCGGTTCGCGTGCGATGGGATTGTTCATTGCCATCTCCATCATGAAGGCGGGGTGTCCGTTTCTGTATCTGCTCGTGGCGTTCGTGCTGATGGTGGATGGCGGTATCGGACTTTTCAAGGTATCGCTGCTCCGGTTCCTGCATATCAGGATCCTCACGAAGGTGCGCACGCCGCTTCATGACCATGTGCGCAAGAACATGGGCTGGTCCAACGCGCAGACGGTGTTTAAGTTCGCGATCATACAGATCATGATATCGGCGGCGGTGATTTGGCTGACTGCGCGCTGACCATGGACCATTCTCTTAAGAGATATTTTCATATAGAAAAATTTTTATATCCGCGTGCTCCACTGCGAGCAGTCCCATACATCTGTTGCGAGTCCGTCATAAAACTCGGGCTCGTGGCAGACCATCAGGATGCTGCCGCCGTAATCCGTCAGGGCGCGCTTCAATTCTGATTTTGCGTCGGTATCGAGGTGGTTCGTCGGTTCGTCGAGCAGCAGGATATTGGTCTGCTTGTTGATGAGCTTGCACAGCCGGACTTTCGCCTGCTCGCCGCCGCTTAGGACTTTCACTTTGCTCTCGATGTGCTTGGTCGTCAGACCGCATTTGGCGAGGGCGGAGCGCACCTCGTACTGTGTCATCGAGGGAAATTCGTTCCAGAGCTCCTCGATGCAGGTCGTGGCGACGGACTGGTCCATCTCCTGCTCAAAATATCCGATCTCCAGGTAATCACCCAGCTCCACGCCGCCGTTTAAAGGGCGGATCAATCCTAAGATGCTTTTTAGCAGCGTCGTCTTGCCGATGCCGTTTGCGCCGGTGAGGACGATCTTCTGCCCGCGCTCCATCGCGATGTCGAGCGGTTTTGACAGCGCCTCGTCGTAGCCGATGACGAGGCTTTTGGTCGTGAAGATATATCGTCCGCTCGTCCGCGCTTCCTTAAAACGGAATTCGGGCTTGGGTTTCTCTGCCGCAAGTTCGATCACGTCCATCTTGTCGAGTTTCTTCTGGCGCGACATCGCCATGTTTCGCGTTGCTACGCGCGCCTTGTTTCTGGCGACGAAATCCTTTAGATCCGCGATCTCTCTCTGCTGCTTGTTGTAGGCTGCCTCGAGCTGCGCCTTTTTCATGGCATAGACTTCCTGGAACTGGTCATAGTCGCCGACATAGCGCGTCAGCTGCGCATTGTCCATGTGGTAGATGATATTGATGACGCTGTTCAGGAACGGGATGTCATGCGAGATCAGGATAAACGCGTTCTCATACTCCTGGAGATAGCGCTTGAGCCATTCGATGTGGTTGGCATCGAGATAGTTCGTCGGCTCGTCGAGCAGCAGGATATCCGGCTTTTCGAGCAGGAGCTTACCGAGCAGGATCTTCGTGCGCTGTCCGCCGCTTAGGTCGGTGACATCGGTGTCAAGCCCGACTTCGAGGATGCCGAGCGCCCTTGCGACTTCCTCGATCCTGGCATCGATCATATAAAAATCGTGCTGGTCGAGAAGCTCCTGTATCGTGCCGAGTTCCTCCATGTAAGTCTCGAGTTCCGCCTCGGAAGCCTCTCCCATCTTGTCACAGATCTCGTTCATGCGGCGTTCCATCTCATACAGGAAGTCAAAGGCGGCGGCGAGCACGTCCCTCACAGACATTCCCTTTGCGAGGGCAGTGTGCTGGTCGAGATAGCCCACGCGCACATTTTTTGCCCACTCGATCCTGCCTTCATCCGGCATCAGTTTTCCGGTGATGATGTTCATAAAAGTGGACTTGCCCTCACCGTTGGCGCCCACCAGTCCGATATGCTCTCCCTTTAGGAGGCGGAAGGACACATTTGTAAAGATCGTCCTGTCGCCGAAACCGTGGGAGAGGTTTTCTACATTTAAAATACTCATTGTGCTCAATCCTTTTTGTTCGATGTCTAATGTTTTCCTTTTGGGGTACACGCTCTAGTATATATAATGAAGGATCGCTGTGCAAGCAATATTTGATGCTGCGCTGGATTTATGTGCTGCAAGATATGATAATGAAAAGTTGGGGCATGGTCAGAATGAATGATAGAATTTTGGGACGCATTATGATAGAATAAGTTAAAACAGCCGAGAGGAGTGGTTTGGCAATATGGGAAAATTTAAACAGCTTGAGACAGATTACCCGATACCGGAACTGTTACAGCGCGATATTGATGCGCTGCAGGAAGGTGTGGAAAATCATGTTCTTTATGTAGATTGTCTGCAGGATGAAGTCCGCAGTTCCGCACATGGATGCACTGATGCTGGTCTGACCGAGGAACAGGCAGAGGAGATCATCGATTATTACTGCAGGAGGAGGTGGTGATTTGGCACTGATCGATTTTACAGAATGTGAAATTGACCTTATGGCGAACTACGGAGGGTCGGACAAAAAGAGGGGCATTATATACAATGGTAAACGGTACATGCTGAAAATGTCGGATAAGATATCGGAGGAAAAGCAAAATTCCCTGAATAGCTCTTATTCGAATAGTACATTTTCGGAGTTTATCGGGTGTCACATTATGGAATCCATGGGATTTAGTGTGCAGAGGACATTGCTGGGAACTATCAGAATGATCTCGTCAAGGGGCGGTGAGCAGGTATACCCGTCTGTGGCGTGTGAAAATTTTGTTCCAAGTGATAAGCAATTGATTGAATTTAAGATTATTGAAGGTGCCATTCTCGATGTCAAGCCGCCAAAGATACCAAAGCTTGAGCATATTTATGACATTATGACACAGCCTAATGTGTATTTCTCGAAAGTGTTTGGCAAAGTGGCGATGTCTGCATATTGGGATCAGTTTATTGCAGATGCATTGCTTGGGAATTTTGACAGGCATGCGAACAACTGGGGATATCTGATCGACCAAAATACGAAGGAATTGACATTGGCACCGATCTATGACTGTGGTTCCTGCCTGTATCCGCAGATTGCTGATGATGCGATCGAACGCATATTGACTTCAAAAGATGAAATACAAAAAAGAATCGATGTATTTCCGCAGGCGGCATTGACGCTCAACGGGAATAAAGTCTCATACAAAGGTTATATTTCCTCTTTCATGAATGAGGATTGTAACAATGCGCTTTTGCGGGTAGCGCCTTGTATAGATATGAATAAAGTAAAAGAAATCATCCTGCACACTGATGGTATTTCAGAAATCCGAAAAGCGTTTTATATGAAAATGCTTTCGGAAAGATATGATCAGATTATAATGGAGCCTTATATGCGGCTTGCGCAAAGAAATCAACGACGCACGTCATCACTGTTCAATGCCCGCGCCGTCCCATAAAATCGATCACAAGCCCGGAGAGGCAGGTGTCCTCGTACGTTGTTCCCTCATAGACGTCCTCGATCGTAAATTCAAAATGGATATCTACGCTGTCTGGCGATTTGATGGCGCCAAACGGAAGTGTGAAGTATTGGGGATTGATGGTGTCCTCCAGCTCCAGATAGGCAAAGGGGCGGTCTTCCACACACAGCAGCATCCGTTTTACACGACCGTTTTTCTCCCATGTCTGTTGATTTTTGGCATATCCGTTGACGATGCAGATCTGGGTGTAGCGCATGTACCCGTCATAGATGTCCGGTTCGATATCGCCGTCGAGAAAGAGGGCAGTCCCTTTGGTGCCGAGCGTCTGCGTATCATTGTATCCACAGTTTGTTGTGATGCGTATGTGCTCGCCGATCCCGTTGCCGGGAGCGCCTTCCGCCCACGCGTGTTCCCTGCCTGACCAGTAGTCTAGATGCGCAGCGGCATATCGCCCATCCGCGGAGGGGAGCGTCGAGGAGGCTTCGATCTCGTATTTCCATGACTGCATCGCACAGAATTCACCGCAGGGTACATGCCATTCCGGAAAGCCGTAGTCCGGTGCATCATCGCTGCGCTCAAACCAGAGCTCGGCGTCATACATATTTTCCCCATGAAAAAAACTGCCTGTTTCTGGCTTTAGCACGAGCGGAGTTTCAGGATAGTCCACAAGCGCTGTATTGCTGTCATAGGCTGGGATCTCCACCGCATCCCAGCTGGTCTGTGCGGCGTATGCTTTGAGCGGAGCCGCCATTTCGGAGGGCATGTCCCTGAAAACCATATAGCAGAGATAGCCTGTCTCCGCGCAGCCTGCAAAGACCTCATCTTCCAGGATGACCGTTCTGTCACTGAAATAGACCCCCCACAGTTCAGGGTTGTCTGCAAATGCGCGCTCATGGATGGTGAGCGGGACAGAAGGATCGGATCCGGACAGATCCTGCCGATCAAAAGTCACGGCTTTGATCCCACAGTTTTCGAAACAGTGCGCACCGACGCAGACAACATCCGATGAAATGCGCACCCGTCTGCTGTACTCTCCCAGAGGAATGTTCTGAAAAGCGTTTGGGGCAAATTCTGTCACAACAACGCCGCCAAGCTGTTCTGGAAAAACGAGCTCCCAGCTCTGTTGAAGGATCTCTGTATAATTTTCATGAAATCCTGTGATCGTGGCATAGGAGCTGCCGTCTGAGCGGGTTTTGATCTCATAATCGAACAGGCTGTCACGGGATGTGTTCTCGTCGGATGCTTTATCATCGTCTGCTATTTCGGGTTCGATCTCTGAACCAGCCTGCGGTTCTTCCGACGTCATAGCAGATGCAGGTGTCTGTGTGTTTATATCCGCATTTGCGCATGCGGTCAGAAGCACTGTCATGGCAAAACAGAGTGTCAGCCATTTTCTGTTTCCTTTATTCCCTTCATTTGATCTACTTAATCTATTCCCTTTATTATGATATCCTCGATACGCCATACCAAGCGGCCTCCTTGTTGCTTCTATAAAGTCTATTATATACCTGTCTCTGTGATTTGTCATGCGCGTTTGATTCCTAAGCCTGCGGTTTTGTTCTTTGCAGCTGAACATTTATGCGGCATCCTTGGCAGAAGTGATTTCTGAACAGTTCCCGGCGTTAGATCCGCCGTATCATGCTCAATAGTTCAGATTTGCTTGAATAAAAGCGATTCATTTAGTATAATGAAATAACATAGTTAAAAAATTGCACCAATTATGCCAGAGCATGTTTGAAAAATCATTCCAGCGATCTGTACGTCGCAGTTTGCGTGATATTTGTACCGGATTCAGTCAATATAGCCCGCTATGCCTTCTTCCACCCGGCAAATCATCTGCAAGATGATTTCATCTTACAAAAACTGTGCCGCACATCTGACAGAAAGCATTTTTCAAACACGCTCTAGTACTCCATCCAGACAGAAATTAGAGTTGTGGACTGCATGGATCGTGCCAGTGCTAGAGCGTGTTTGAAAAATCATTCCCGCCATCTGTATAACGACGCCATAGCGTCGTATTGACCATTTTGCGCGATATTTGCGTCAAATTCAGTCGACATAAGGCATTGCCCTTTATGCCTTTGCCCCCTACGACTCCTTCATTTGGCACATCATCTGTAAGATGATTTAATCTCCCACAAACTGTGCCGTACATCTGACAGAAAGCATTTTTCAAACACGCTCTAGTGCTCCATCCAGACAGAAATTAGAGTTGTGGACTGCATGGTTCGTGCCAGTGCTAGGCAAAATTTCGACGGCGATGCGGTGGCATCGTCTAGAAATTTTAACGACGCAATGGTGCGAAACAGGCGGTTCACGATGCTAATTTCTGACCGGATGGAGTACTAGATTGAAATGACAAAATACAAAAGGGGATTGGAAATATGATGAATATCATACGTAATTTGAAGATCAGATTAAAACTTTATATCCTTATAGGAGTTGCGCTGAGCGGCATGCTTATGATCGGCGGTATGTCATTCAATCTCATGGGGCAGATGAACGAAATGACACTTGACATTTCGACGAGCTGGCTTCCCAGCATTGATACGGCAAGGAATATGAGCACTGCCATTTCTAATATCCGGCTCAATGAATTGGGGTATCTTACCGCAGTTTCCGCGGATGTAAAAGCCTACAGCCTCCAGTATCTCCAAAAGGAAAAAGAGGATATGGACGCCCTCTTAGCCGTATACGGGGAACTGATCGATGAGGAAGAAAGAGCATTTTATGATAATGCTATGAATCTCTGGAGCCAGTACAATGAAGCGGATGAGGAAATGATGGCGTTAGCCGGACAGGGGCTCATTGAGGAGGCCCGCGCGATCCTGGAAGGCGAATGCGTGGACCTTTATAATTCCTTAAACAGTTCGTTTGATGATATTATCACCTACAATTCAGAGGGCAGCGATGATGCGGCGGAGGAAAGCTCTTTCCTTTACAGCACTGCTGTAAGGATTATGATGACAGTGATCGTTGTCATAATCCTTGTGGGAGTCTTCTTCTCATTTGTGATCATACGTTCGATCAAAATTCCGATATCCGAGATTGCGAATGCAGCCATAAAGATGGCAGAGGGCGACCTGGATGTAGCGGTTTCCTATACCTCCAGGGATGAACTGGGAATTCTTGCCGCGCAGGTAGGCAGACTGATCCGCAAGCTTCAGATGATTATTGATGATGAGAATAAATTCCTTGCGAAAATGGCGAAAGGAGATCTTACAGTGGATTCTGTCTGCGAAGCAGAGTATACGGGCAGCTTTCATCCGCTGCTGGTTTCTTTCCGTGGGATTGCAGAGGAGCTCAACGACACGATGCGGCAGATCAGCCAAAGCTCCTCTCAGGTTGCAGGCGGAGCAGAGCAGGTATCGAGCGGTGCACAGGCTCTTGCCCAGGGAACAAGTGAGCAGGCAAGCGCCGTGCAGGAACTTGTTGCGACCATAAACGAAATTTCCAGCAAGGTGAACCAGAACGCAGAAAATGCGCAGCTGGCAGAGGCGACATCGGGAAGTGTCAGCACGAAAATGAACGTGAGCAACGAAAAAATGCAGCAGATGATTCAGGCGATGGAGGATATCAGCAACAGTTCCAATGAGATTGGCAAGATCATAAAGACAATTGAAGATATTGCGCTGCAGACCAACATTCTTGCCCTCAATGCCGCCGTGGAGGCCGCCCGTGCGGGCGAAGCCGGGAAAGGGTTTGCCGTAGTAGCTGATGAAGTCCGCAGTCTTGCAAACAAAAGTGCAGAGGCTTCCAAGAATATCTCTGATCTGATCGAAAATTCATTGAAGGTAGTGGAAAACGGAAAACAGATCACTGATGATACAGCGAAGTCTCTGCTTGATGCGGTAAAGGATGTCAATGAAATGACAGGCATTATCGGACAGATCTCGCAAGCTAGCAGCGATCAGGCTTATTCCATCTCCCAGATCACGATCGGAATGAATCAGATCTCTGATGTTGTACAGACAAACTCGGCAACAGCGGAGGAAAGCGCGGCTGCAAGCGAAGAAATGTCCAGCCAGTCACAGCTTATGAAGGCGCTTGTAGGAAGATTTAAACTGAAGAACAGTCCATCCGGGGTGGACAGGTGATTCCGTGCGGATGAGCAGTTCAGGACCAAAAGTCAGATGAAAAATTTCATGATCCAACCTCGCAGAAAGCTGCGACTGTCCCTGTATTTCCGGGATTTTGCAGAAAACCGTGCCGTAAGATCTCAGTATCATATTCTTGAAAAGTGAAATAACTTGTGTTAAAATATTCAAGAAAAATTGAAGAATGCCGCCATCAGAATGGGGAGATGGGGCGCTGTCTTTTCGCGGGGGAATATTATGAGATTTTTTACAAATCGCAAACTTGCTACACGCATCAGCATTCTTACCACGATCATTACATTTTCGGGGCTTTTGCTGCTCTGGTTCGTGGTGTCCGGGCGTGTCGCCGCCATGGTAGAGGGCAATATCACCAATCAGATGACAGACGCTGTGGAGTCACGGGCATCGATCATCAACGACTATGTGACATCAGCGGAGGAGTACATGACTGCCTTTGCACTTGGCAGTGAGGTTCACGAACTGCTCGAACATCCGCAGGATTCCCTGCTGGTGTCAAAAGCGCAGCAGTATACGGGAGATTTTGCAGCAGTGAAGGGTATTTTCGAGGGATTGTATATCGCAACCCCCGATACCTACGTGCTGACGCACTCATCTCCGTCAGCGATCGGCATTACCACGCGGAGCGGAGATTCTCTGAAAGAATTTCAAAGTACGATTCTGGCACAGCCGCAGCTGACCAATCTGGGGATCATGAAATCTCCGGGAACCGGGAGTATGATCCTCTCGATGTACTATCCTATTTTTGATGATCAGGAATACATCGGATATGTGGGGGCGGGCGTCTGTGCCAGCGGCTCATGGACGTCCTGCTCGGTCTGAATATCAAGGGACTTCCAAACAGTGAGTATGTCTTTCTGAACGTGGATACAGGAATGTATCTGTATCATGAGGATGAATCGCTCTTGAACACACAGACGAAGGACAAAGGCTATCAGGAAATCCTCCGCCGGATCCAGGCAGACAACAGCTCGCAGGCAGGGACATATACCTATGTGGATGAGAGCGGTGTCGAGCAGCTCGTCGTCTACAAATATCTGCAAGAGCGCAACTGGGTATTTATGGTGCGTGACAGTACTGCGGAAGTCTATAGTGAGGTAGAAACGATCCGCTCATCTGTGGGAGTTCTGTGTGCGAGTGTCGATGTGATCATCGTCCTTGTCACGCTCTTTATCCTGTTTATGGAAGGCAGGGAGCTCATGGTCATGGAGCACGCGATTCAGCGCCCTGGCAATCTGGAGCTGACTGCCGATCAGGAGCTGACTTCGTTTTACGGCAGAAAGGACGAGATTGGATTGATCGCGCAGACGATCCACCATGTCTGCGACTGCCTGCGCAAGACCATCGAGGACATTGGCAGAATCCTCGGCGAGATGGCAGATGGCAATATTGCTGTCGATGTGACGAAGAACGAGTCATACTATATCGGTGATTTCCGCGTGCTGGCAGGAAGCCTGAAAAGTATTCGGACCCATCTGATGGATGTCATGCGCGATATCACGCAGATCGCCAAGAAAGTCAACAATGGCGCCAATCAGGTGTCCTCAGGTGCGCAGTCCCTGTCTCACGGCGTTGCGCAGCAGAAGGAGTCCATCAGCGGGCTTGTCTCGAACATTACAGATATCACGGAGCAGATTCAAAATAGTACCGTGCGCTGTGGCAGTGCGAGCGAGCTTGTCTCCCGAGCGACAGGATATGCTGCGGAGGCAGATACCAAGATGGAACAGCTGATCACCGCCACGAGGAATCTCGACCATTCCTCGACCAAGATCAGCAACATCACGAAAACGATCGAAGATATCTCTTTTCAGACAAATATCCTTGCGTTGAACGCCTCCATAGAGGCAGCCCGCGCAGGCGCCGCCGGAAGGGGATTTGCCGTGGTGTCGGATGAAGTGCGGAGCCTAGCCGCAAAGTCGGCTGAGGAGGCAAAGGATACCAGCACATTGATCGACAGTTCGATCCATGATATAAAGACGGGGACTGAATCCACTAACCTCGCCATGTCGGCGATGCAGGTCTTCAGCGAATGCATCCAGTCCATCAAGATACTGATGGACGAGATCGCGCAAGCCAGTGTCCAGCAGTCGGAAATGATCGTCTCTGTGGAGAATCGGATCAAGGAGGTTTCCAGAGTCATCCAGGAAAACTCTGACGCTGCCGAGGAGAGTGCTGCGATCTCCAATGAGCTTTCAGAACAGTCCCAGACGCTCAACCAACTGATCAGTCAGTTCCGCATACAATAGAATACAGCTATAAGACAGCAGCCGGAAATCTGTGATCAGATTTCCGGCTGTCGGTTTTTAGATATGTTCAGGGCTAGCCGATGGGCACTTTTAGTACCTGCCCGATCATCAGCAGATCGCTTGTCAGACCGTTCAGATTCATCAGGGCTTCCACTGTCGTGTTGTACTGCCTGGCGATACGCCAGAGAGAGTCGCCGGCTTTGACTGTGTACTCTGTATAGGGTGGTGTTCCGGATACGGGGATCGTCAGCACCTGTCCGATTCGGATAAGATCTCCTGTGAGATTGTTCAGTTTTTTGATAGCGTCTACAGTGGTGCCATATTTTTGCGCAATGAGCCAGAGGCTGTCGCCGGCTTTGACCACATACTGGACCGTGCCGGGATTTGGGGAGGGCGACGGTACATTCTGGTCAGCGCCAAGATATACATCGTACAATGCCTGCCAGGTCAGCGGACCTACGATACCGTCTGCATTGAGCTGCATGATCCGCTGGAATGCGATGACTGCCTGCTGCGTTCCGCTGCCGAAGATACCGTCCTGTGCGGGAGCCACAATCCCCGGATAATACTCGGCAGCCACATTGAGAAGATACTGCAGTGTGATCACGTCCTGACCGCGGGAGCCCTGACGCAGCACAGAAGAGGGCGGGACAGTGCCGATGCCAAGCGTGTTTCCTTCGCTGTTCAGTTCGGACAGTTTGGCGACCGCAGTGTATATCTGTGACAACTTAAACCACGTAGATTTTCCCACAATGCCGTCGGGTGCCAGGTTGAAGATACTCTGGAATTTTGTCACTGCCGCCTGCGTGCTATTCTGGAATTGTCCCTCCGGATCCGTGATCGCGGGAATAGCGGGGTAATCCCTGCGTATGCGTGCCAGCCAGGACTGGATCGTCTGAACATCAAGCCCGGTGCTGCCCATCCTGAGAGGAGAGCCCGGGTAGGAGGAGAGGATCCCTGTTTTGATATCGGTCTGTGCGATCTCGATATCCTTGGGGTAATAAGAGCGCAGGATATCCAGCGGGCTGAGCCCCTGCTCTGCCAGCGTGACAGTTCCCCACTGGGACAGTCCTGAGCAGGTGGCGGTAGTTCCATTGCAGAATGAAGTAAAATAGGGGGCAGTCTGTCCTTCCCGGCGGACATACTCGTCAAAAATATTGTCCACGATCCTGCTGATGGAATCATATATGGGTCTGCCGTGAACAAAGTACTGGTCGTAGGCGGGGCTGTTGGTGATGTCGAATCCGTAGCCGCGGCTGCGGTACCATTCCGTGTAGATCCGGTTGAGTGCAAAGGTGATGATAGCATAAATATTGGCAGTCAGGGCAGACGCAGGCCACGTGGGATAGATCTCACTGCTTGCCACATTTTTCACATAGTCAGGGAAAGATACCTGCACATTGGCGGCGGCAGAGCTGGGGGGCCCCAGGTGTACCGTTATGGGATCTGGAATGACCACCTGACGCAGCACATAGGGTGCGCCGGACGGTCCTTCCTGGGAACGCGGTCCTGACAGGGAAATGGCGGGAGCGCCTACATAGATTTCTGCCTGTATAGGGCTTCGCTGCCTCTCCCGCATAGGTATGAGTGAGATGGGCAGAACTGCCCGCTGCCCATCATAAATGGGAATGTCCGAGACATAGAGCGAATTGAACCCGGCAGTGCGGGCAAGAACGCTATAGTTTGCATATGGGATTCCTGAGTAGTAGGGGGAGAGAGAGAAATTTTTATCCAGTGTCTCTAAAGGAACCGTCCGGGTTTCCCCATTCTCATCTGTAGTCAGCTCGTAGACGCTTGCGCCCTGCGCATCCAGGATACGGATGGATACACCGCTCAGGGGAAGGGCATCATGGGCGGTTCGTGTCTGTATTGTCAGATAACCGATAGCCATATGAATTGATTGCTCCAGTCTTTTCTTTATATTTTATGAAAGAATCGGTTTGAGGTTACGGTCCGTTACTTTCACAGTCCTTTAGCATTTTCGTAACAGTTCAGCCTTCGGCTTCCTGTTACAAGAATCAAGCCATGCAAAAACCGCTTCGCGGTGTCAAGGCCGCTATGCTTTCTCACGGACTTCGCAGGTAGTGCGAAGTCCTGGGCTGAACTGTTACGTATTTTCCTGTTTCAGCCAACAGAGGGATTGACATGGATCGGATCGATGCGTTACCATATATAATAATGCCATGAGGAGGTTTTATATGACAAGCCAGACACTGCGTGAAGCACGCAAATATGAGGAGACTGTAGAAAAGAATATCGAAAAGGAGGAACGTCCTGAATTCCACTTGTGTTCCCGTGTCGGGTGGATGAATGATCCTAACGGATTTTGCTATTACAAAGGGATGTATCATCTGTTTTATCAGTATTATCCCTACGAGTCAAAGTGGGGACCCATGCACTGGGGACATGCGGTGAGCAATGATCTCCTGCATTGGGAGTATCTTCCTGCGGCACTTGCACCGGACGAGATGTACGACAGGGACGGGTGCTTTTCGGGAAGTGCGCTGACACTCCCCGACGGCAGACATCTGCTGGTGTATACCAGTGTGATCAAGGAGCGCCAGGAAAATGATGTGATCCGTGACATTCAGACACAGAGTCTGGCTGTCGGCGATGGGCTCGACTATCAAAAATATGAAAAGAATCCTGTTCTTGACGAGAGGAACCTGCCTGAAGGTGCCAGCAAGTTTGACTTTCGCGACCCGAAAGTGTGGCAGAATTCGGATGGCACGTACAGTTGTGTCTTCGGCAGTGCATTGTCAAACGGCGATGGGCAGATCTTATTATATGGGAGCAGGGATGGTTTTGAGTGGGAATTTCAGAAGGTATTGGCAGCGAATAACGGTCGGTTTGGGAAGATGTGGGAGTGCCCGGACTTTTTTCCGCTCGATGGCAAATGGGTTCTGCTCGCAAGTCCGACGGATATGCTGCCGCAGGGGTTTGAGTACCACAACGGAAATGGATCGCTCTGCCTGATCGGCACCTATGATGAGCAGACACAGACATTTCATGAGGAGAGCGATCAGGCGATCGACTACGGTATTGATTTCTATGCATCGCAGACGACACTCGCACCGGACGGACGCCGGATCATGATCGGCTGGATGCAGAACTGGGATACGCTCACCCTGCGCTCCTCGGAGGAGGCATGGGCGGGACAGATGAGTCTGCCAAGGGAGCTTTCCATACGAAACGGCAGACTGTATCAGAATCCGGTCAGGGAGCTGGATGCGATGCGGCGCAACAAGGTCGTACATGAAGGAGTGTCCTTTACAGACACGATCAGTTTGGCAGGAGTCAAAGGGCGGCGCGTTGACATGGAAATTGAACTGCGTCGGGGGGATGCGCAGGCGCTTTACCAGAAATTTGCAGTGCGTTTTGCGCAGAATGACAAATACCAGACATCTCTGAGCTTTCGTCCCAGAGAGTCCATACTCAAGGTGGACAGGAAATTCTCCGGTTCGAGACGGGCGATCATCCACCAGCGGCGCAGCCTTGTGAACAGCACGGACGGCAGCCTCAAGATGCGCATCATACTTGACCGCTTCAGTGTGGAAGTGTTTGTCAATGATGGAGAGCATGTCCTGACGGCAACGATGTACACCGAACAGGCAGCGGACGGGATCTCTTTCTTCGCGGATGGAACGGTGGAGATGGACGTTGTGAAGTATGATTTGATGTGATTGGGAGCTGTATCAGTTATTTTCCTACAGTTCCTGACTGCGAAAGGAGCAAAAAGATATGAAGAATTATGATGTGACAGCGCTGGGTGAACTGTTGATCGATTTTACGGAAAACGGCGTGAGCGGGCAGGGGAATCCGCTGTTTGAGGCGAATCCGGGAGGAGCGCCATGCAACGTACTGGCAATGCTTTCCAAGCTGGGGCATAGCACTGCTTTTATCGGAAAGGTAGGAAAGGACTTTTTTGGCGAGCAGCTAAAAAGTGCAGTCACAGAGGCAGGCATCCATGCAGGCAGTCTGTATATGGACGAGGAAGTCCACACAACGCTTGCGCTCGTCCACACCGGACCCGGCGGGGACAGGGATTTTTCCTTCTATCGCAATCCGGGGGCAGACATGATGCTGACGGAGGCGGAGGTTCCCGCAGAGCAGATACGTGATTCCAGGATCTTTCATTTTGGTACACTGTCCATGACACATGAGGGTGTGCGCGCCGCGACCAGAAAGGCAGTCGGCATCGCGAGGGAGTCCGGTGCAGTCATCTCGTTTGACCCCAATTTAAGACCGCCGCTCTGGAAGTCTCTTGAGGATGCGCGCGAGCAGGTCAAGTATGGTCTTGCGCACTGCGATGTGCTGAAAATATCGGACAATGAGATCCAGTGGTTTACAGGTGAGGAGGATTTTGATGCCGGCATCGACATCCTCCGCGGGCAGTATCAGATCCCTCTCATCCTGCTCTCCATGGGAAAGGAGGGGAGCAGGGCGTATTACAGAGGTCTGCGCGCTGAAGTAAAGCCGTTTTTGCAGCAAAACACGATCGAGACGACCGGGGCGGGGGATACGTTTGGCGCCTGCTGTCTGCATTATGTACTTAAATACGGGATCGATGGCTTTGACGAGCAGAAGCTTGCGGAGATGCTCACGTTTGCCAATGCTGCCGCGTCAATCATCACGACGAGAAAGGGTGCGCTGCGTGTGATGCCATCCGTGGCAGAAATAGAGGAATTGATAAACAGATAACCGCACAGGTAGGAAGGCTGGATGAAAGAACATGGATGAAGACCGGATAAGAAACATAAAGCTGCTTTTGTTTGACCTGGACGGCACGCTGCTGCGCAGTGACAAGACCATCTCCGCAAGGACACTGAATGTACTGCAGAAATGCAGGGAGAGGGGGATGCTGATCGGGGTGTCAACTTCAAGAGGGGAGCAGAATACGCTCTCCTTTATCGAGGAGCTGCAGCCGGATGTGCTCATCACAAGCGGCGGTGCGTTGGTAAAATATCGAGGCGAATACATCTACAAAGCGGAGTTTTCCGTTGAGGAAACACGGTGGATGATCGCGGCAGCCAGAAGTGTATGTGGTTCGGCGTGTGAGATCACGATCGATACTATAGATTCACATTACTGGAATTATACGGTTGACCCGAGGAAGCAGGATCAGAGCTGGGGCGACAGTATCTATACAGATTTTGCGGATTTTGACGAGAGTTCATTAAAGATGTGTGTGGAGATTTTTGACGAAGCGCAGGCGGTGAAGCTGCAGGCATTGTTGGCGGAATGTGACTGTATCCGCTTTTCAGATGGATTCTGGTACAAGTTTACCAGGAAAGCGGTTACGAAGGAGAAGGCGATCATGGAAGTCTGTTCCGCAAGCGGGATCAAACCGTCACAGATCGCCGCCTTTGGCGACGACTATGCCGATATCGGTATGCTGGAGTTGTGTGGTATGGGCATCGCGATGGGGAATGCCATCGAAGCAGTGAAGGAAAAGGCGGATCTCGTCATTGGCAGCAATGACGAGGACGGGATCGCCGCCGTTCTTGCCGCGTCCGTTTTGTAGCATTTTGTAGAACAAAAGAATTTTCCTATGCAGTTAAGAGCCCCTATGATCTTGCCAAATCTTATCATAAAGGCTCTTTTTGCAGGTATTAGCACACCAGAATGTCCAGTTTCTTGTACTCCTCAACCCGCTGGGAGATCAAGTCCCATGTCACATCCGAGCACAGGAAATCGTAATCGTCCGAGATCCGCTCCAGCTCGGCTTTTATTTGAGGTACTTCTCGCAGATCCTCCGCGCCTGTCCGCACATAGTAGTCCGGCAGCAGTGTGATGCCGATAATGCCAGTCTCTGAAGCAGGCGGTTCTTCCTCCTGGCTCAGGGAGCAGATCAATTCCAGATGACTGTTCAGGTAGGCACTGACTTCCAGGTGAACACCCATCATACCATTTAAGTCAAACACCTGAAAAGGCGCGCCGCCCGGAACATCGACCGCACTTCCCAAGCCCCAGAATTCAGGGCTATCCCCAAATTCATACAGTTCATCGCACATGTCTTTTAAGCCATTGAACTCCTCCTCTGTGGGCGGCTCCCGAAAAGATTTCAATACGGTGCCAACTGCCCAGCCTATGCGGGACAGAACCTCACAGCCCGGAAGATCAGCCAGACGTTCCCCGAGTTTTACAAGCCTTGCGAGGGACATCAGCCCCCACACGCGGAGCTTTGCGTCCCCGAGGGAGTCTGCCATCTCCTCCACCGAATCCGGGAGCTGATTGTACAGCAGAGGTTCCTCCTCGAGCTGTCCTATGCGGTCGGAGCAGTCATCGATGAGTCTGTCACCAACCTCCTCGTAAATGGCATCATCTGCGCTGTAGATCGTGTCGGCACGGTTCAGCCACAATTGGGCGTGGTTCAGATCACCTGTCTCCATGGCGTCGACACCTGATTGATAGTAGGATCTTGCAAGCCCCGCCCAGTCCTGATTTTTTTGGCATTCCTCAACGGAACCAACCTTTTTTGATTTATGGAACATTTTCCACATCCCCCTTTCCTTTTTCTTATCATTATAATGCGTTTGGGCTGTATTGGCAAATAGTTTCCGTCAATTGACGAAAGCGTGATCCGATGATAGACTGTCCTTATAGGATTCGATGCGCGGGTGGCTGCTGCGGGGGGAGATAGTGCAGGCAGATCCACATGCGAGTAGAAGATAAAGGAGCATCAGTCTATGATTAGGAGCGGTCACAACGTAAGTATCAGTCCATCATAAAACCTGGCATCTGTACAGTGGAAGGCTGCAGTTACGCACCTGCGGACGAAAAATCTGGTTAGAAACTGCAGTGTAGTATTAGATGGAATGACGCACACGCTGGTGCGGAGGCTGCATATCGTATCAGTGTTGTGTGCGAAGTAGGAGTTTATGATGAAAAAAGTGAATATAGACAGACTTGATATGTTGTCGTTTTTAAACGGACTGGTTTTTTATGCGCCAGTCGCACTGCTTGTGCGCACAAATGCCGGGGTGACGATGGCACAGTTCTTTGTACTGCAGGCAATATTGTCAATCACGGTATTTTTGCTTGAGATCCCGACAGGGGTGATCACAGACAGGATCGGATACAAAAATACGATGATTCTTGCTCAGATCACAATGTTTCTGGCAAAAGTCCTTATGCTTGCCGCGTTTCTGACAGGCAGTTATCGGATATTTGTGATCGAGGCGGTTGCGGAGGGATTTAGTGCATGTTTCCTGTCCGGAACACAGGATGCATATATCTACAGTGTGTACAGGAATGAGCAGTATGCCGTAAAAATGGCGCATGTAGCAAATTTCGGGACTGCGGGATTTGTTCTAAGCACACTGCTTTACGTGGGGCTGTATCATTTTGGGGGAATCGGAATGCTCATCATGTCGACGATGATGGCCTGTGGTGTGGGTATACCCTGTGCGGCGGGAATCAGGCGGGAACCGACAGTGAGGGAGCCGGGATCGGAAGATGCGATACCCGTAGCATCAAAAGGCAGCGTCATGGGGATTCTGGTGGTCTTTTCGGACGTGCGTATGATCTTGATGGTTTTTCTGGCATCTGGTTTCTCGTTGGGATTTCTGCTGATCAATTTCTTTTATGTGGACAAGCTGGCGGTGTGCGGGCTGCGTGAGGAACTGATGTCTCCGATTATCATTGCGTATTCTGTTACACAGATGCTTGCCGAGAAGATCCTTGGCTGGATAGAGCATGCACATTACCGGACCGTGATGCTGGTGTCCATCATTCTCTCAGGAGTTGTCATGATCCTGTTTGCATACAACCGGACGACAATGGTCGTCATCGGGATCATGGTGTTGCTGCCCCTGCTGTTAAGTTTTTCTGAGTTTATTCTGGACTATATGATGAACACGCACATTGATCGGTGTGGACAGGCGAATAATAGGGCAACAGTTCTGTCCGTCGCCAATATGGTTTCCAATATCATGGAGATCGTGTTTCTCTTTGCGTCGGCATACATTGTCAGTATTGGGATTTCAGCCTGTTTTGTCAGTGCAGGGATCATACTCATGCTCTTTGGGATAGGGGTATATTGGAAACATATTGAAAATAAAGTAGAGATCTGAGTGCAATCTGTGAAACTTTTATTACAGACAATGGAAAACAGCAGATGATTTTGCATGAAACATTTCAAAAACTATGTATCATGACAAAAAATTAGACATAGTTTACAATAAACAGTGATCATATTTAGATATTTTCAATTAATACAAAACAACTCTGTCATATTTTAACAAAATCTGACAGAGTTGTCAATGATAAGATCCTTCATAAAACAACTGCAATCCTCTACCGGTGCTCCATCCGGACAGAAATTGCAGTCCCTGTCCGGATGGGGCACTGGTTAGATACCCTGGTTGATTTTAGCTCACTGTGGTCGTAGACAGCAGCAGGTTTTGTACACAGACTGACAAACCGTATCTATCCTGAGTCTGGGTATCGCTGTTTTGGCTGACGAATAGACAGAAACAGTGGTAATCCTGGAGCGTTCTCTCCTTATTGAATTGGCGTTGACGTGATTGGAGGCATGTGATATTATGATACAGACGTTGCAGTGATCTGTGGGGAATCAACAACGTGACAGAGGAAATAGTACTGGTAATGGAGGAAAGACGTATGGAGTATTCAAGGGGTGAAAACGCTCCATTAAATGAGGAGCGTGAACAGTACAGCGGTGTGCAAAGCGTTCAGGATCTTGAGACTATCATCAATGAAGGGCTTCGTGTCGCTCTGCTGGAGGAGACGCCGGACCAGTCGCTGGCGGTGCTGTTGGAGCATCTGGGGAAAGCGCTCAACGGGGATCGGACCTACATATTTGAGCAGAACGAGTCCGGCTGTGATGACAACACGTACGAGTGGGTGGCAGACGGGGTGGAGCCGGAAAAGGACAATCTTCAAAATGTTCCTCCTGATGTGTGTGCCAGCTGGTATCGGAATTTTAGTGTCGGCAGGCATATCGTGATCGAGAATCTGGAAGATATCCGGGAGACAGATCCTCTTCAATATGAGAATTTAAAAAGACAGAACATATATTCCCTGGTGGTTGTACCTCTATATAATGGAAAAGAACTCATCGGCTTTTACGGCGTGGACAATCCGCCTGCGAAGTCGCTGGAATATGCATCGAATATGCTGCAGACGGCAGCATATTTTATCGTGTCCTCCCTGAAACGGCGCAATCTGTTCCGCGAGCTCCAGAAGCGCAGCTATGATGTTCTCCATGCTCTCAGTGTGGATTACCTGGGTATCTACCAGGTGAATTTTGAAACAGGTGGATGTGAGACATACCGGAACAGCAAGCGGCTCGAGGTGGACTGGGCGGTTGAGTTTGAGGACGGTTATCAGGTGGCTATGGAACGCTACATATCACGGTATGTGGTTCCCCGTGATCAGGAACGGCTCCGCGCTGTGACGAAGAAAGACTATGTTATCTCTCAGCTTAGGACTAAGAAGAAGCTCTCTGTGCGCTATCAGGTAAAAGACAGTGTCTCCGGACTCAAACATATGGAGATCCATTTTTCTGCTGCAGAGAAGATGCAGCAGGAGAACTGTGCTATTTTCGCCCAGCGGGATGTCAATGCCGTGGTGGAGCAGGAAGAGAAGTACAAGTTGGAGGCAAGACAGAGCCTGGAGGACATTCTGGAGGGGGCAAGGACCGGGATCTGGACGATCGAGCTGGAGGAGGGCTGTCAGCCGAGGATGTATGCGGATCGGACCATGCGGATCCTTCTGGGAGTACCGGATGAGATCGACCCGCAGGAGTGTTATCAGCACTGGTTTGAAAATATCGATCCCGACTATGTGAAGATGGTACAGGAGACGGTGGGAGAGATTCTGGAGACTGGGCGCTCTGAGGTGATCTACCCGTGGAATCACCCCGATCTTGGGAAAATATATGTCCGCTGCGGCGGTGTGCCGGATAAATCATTTAAGAAACCCGGTGTCAGTCTGAATGGCTACCATCAGGATATCACAGAGATCATGGTGACGAGAAAGAAACAGGAGCAGGCGATCATGGAGCTTCTGGAGAAGGTGAGACAGGCGAACTCGGCAAAAAGTGAATTCCTCTCCCATATGTCCCATGATCTCCGCACGCCCATCAACGGGATCCTGGGAATGCTGGCGATCATGGAAAAAAGCCAGCATGACCAGGAACAGCAGGCGGCATGCCGAAAGAAGATCCGTGTGTCTACAGAACACCTGCTGTCTTTGGTGAACGATGTCCTGCAGGTGAGCAAGTTAGAGAGCGGAAGACCTGTGGATGTGGAGGAACCGTTTGAACTTCGTGACGCGTTGGACGACTGCATCACGATCCTGTCTCCGCGGGCGGACGAGCGCGAAATCCAGCTGGTGCTGGAGACGGATGGACTGCAGCACAGCAGACTGATCGGCAATACGCTGCACTTAAAGCAGATTTTGATGAATGTTATCGACAATGCCCTCAAATACAATCACCCCCATGGCTCTGTGGTCGTGAAGGCGAAGGAGACCGGATATCAGGATGGAACTGCAGAATATCAGTTCGTGGTCGAAGATACAGGTATCGGTATCGGGGAGGAATTCAAAAAGCATATCTTTGAACCCTTTACACAGGAAGAGCAAGGTGCAAGAACCCATTATAAAGGCACCGGACTTGGCATGTCCATCGTCAAGAAACTGGTAGATCAGATGAAGGGAACCATTGAGATCGACAGTCAGATCGGCAAGGGAAGTGTAGTTCAGATCTCCCTGCCTATCCGGGTCGACGAAGTGCAAAGTGCGCAGTCCATGGATGATGGACAGAATTGGAAGAGCAATATAGCGGGGATGCGCGTCCTGCTGGTGGAAGATAATGAGATCAATTGTGAGATCGTAGAATTTATGCTCCAGGATGCAGATGTGGAGGTGGTGACTGCGAACGATGGAAAGGCTGCCGTAGACACATTTGCGGCGTCGTCTCCGGGATCGTTTGACTGTGTGCTCATGGATCTGATGATGCCAGTCATGAGTGGGTATGAGGCGACTCGTGTGATTCGCGGTCTGGACCGTGTGGACGCAAGGACAGTGCCTATCATAGCGCTGTCGGCAAACACATTTGAGGAGGATATCGCGCTGGCAAAGGATGCCGGGATGAATGAACATCTGGCGAAACCGGTGGATATCAACAAAATGTTTATGCTCATGAGCCAGCTGAGGCGCTGACGGGACTGATAAAAATCCTATTCTCATGGGGATCGCGCCTGCGAGTTTATCGCGGGCGTGATGTACCTTTTTGCTTTATATTAAGAACATAACTGAAGAGTGGAGAGAAAAAGTATGAAAAACATAGCTTTGCCGCGCTTGTTAAAAATCAGCATAACGGCGATTATCTGCTTGATTATTTTCGTGTTTTCTTTTTTAGGAATGTCCGTTAATAAAATGAGTGAAGACACGATTGAGAATATAGGCACTACATACATGCAAGGGATGAACGAACAGGTGTCCCTGCACTTTGAAACGATCATCGACCTGCGTCTGACGATGGCGGAGTCCATAGCACACATTGCAGCAGATGGAGAAAGTCAAAGTTACGGATCGAAGGAAGAGATAGAATACGGTGCAAGGGCAAGGCATTTTTTATGTGCCGCCCTGTATTCGCCGGAGGGTATGATCGAGATGATCTATGGCGATCCTGTGGAGCTAAACCATCCGGAACAGTTTTTGGACAGCATGAAAAACGGGGAACGCAAAGCAGCGTCCGCTGTCAGTAGCAACGGGAACAATGTGATCATGTTTGGCGTTCCCTGTGAGTATCCCATGTCAGACGGAAATACCAGCATTGCCATGGTGGTGGGGCTCTCCTCCATGTATATGGGCGACATCTTATTTCTGGATTCAGACAATTCCCTGGTGCATTCTTATGTCATACGCGAGGATGGCAGCTATGTTGTTCGGGAGCAGGGGAGTCAAAATGAAAATTATTTTGACCGGTTTTATAGTATCTTTGACAGTCAGAACAGGGAGGCGGACTACTATATCGAGCAGCTTGCAGCTGCCATGGATGCGGGCAGAGATTATTCTGTCATTCTCAGAAGCGGTGATTCGCGCCGTCATCTGTATTGTACTGATCTGCCTTACTGCGATTGGTATCTGGTGACAGTCCTTCCTTTCGACCTGCTCGACGATGCGATCTCAGGTATGGGTGATCGATGGCTGGTCATGGTTTATGCCGCTTCCGTTGCGGTGATCACCATGCTGCTCGTTGTATTTTTGCAATATTTTAGAATCATCAGGAAACAGGTATCCGAATTGAAGCGAATCAATGCGGAGATGGATACGGCGCGTAAAGCTGCAGAGACAGCACAGAGAGAGGCAGAACATGCCAATGCGGCAAAGCAGGAGTTTCTATCCAGCATGAGCCATGACATACGTACGCCCATGAACGCCATCATCGGCATGACATCTCTGGCGCTGTCCAATACGCACAACCAGGAGCAGGTTCAGGAATACCTGCACAAAATCGAATTATCCAGTAAGCATCTGCTGGGGTTGATCAATGACGTGCTGGATATATCAAAGATCGAGAGCGGAAAAATGACGCTGAATATCGAGGCAATGTCGCTGAGGGATGCGATGGACAGCATTGTCAATATGATGCAGCCTCAGGTCAAGGCGAGAAATCAAGAGTTCAACGCAGTCGTATATGAAATTCTATCAGAAAACGTGTGCTGTGACAGTGTACGTCTGAATCAGGTACTGATCAATCTGTTGGGAAACGCTGTCAAGTTTACGCCGGATCAGGGCACGATCAAAGTATGCGTGTATCAGGAAGCGCTGCCAGGAAATGTATCCTGTGTGCGCACGCATTTCCTGGTGAGCGATACAGGAATCGGCATGTCGGAGAAATACCAAAAAGTAATATTTGACTCCTTTAGCAGGGAGGACAATACGCGCGTGCAGAAGACAGAGGGCTCCGGGTTGGGGATGGCGATCACCAAGTATATTGTGGACGCGATGGGCGGGACTATCTCTGTCCACAGCGAGCAGGGCAAGGGCAGTGAGTTTCACGTCATTCTCGATCTGGCAAAAGCGGAGGAACAGAAATATAAGTTCGACCTTCCCGACTGGAACATGCTGGTCGTCGATGAGGATGAGCGGCTGTGCAGGAACGTGATCAGGTCCCTGTCGCTGATCGGTGTTCACGCAGAGTGCTGTCTGGGAACAGAGCGCGCAGTGGAGATGATCGCTGAACGTCATAGCCGCCAGGACAGCTATGCGGTCGTTTTGTTGGGCTGGAGAGTGCAGGGCAGTAATGGGATCGAGGCCGCGCGGACAATTCGTCAGAACTGTGGGGAGGACAGCCCGGCACTGCTGCTGGCAGCGTGTGACTGGAGTGAGACGGAACAGGAGGCAAGGGAGGCAGGGATTTGCGGGTTTATCTCCAAACCGTTGTTTCAGTCATCTCTGTCCGACGCGCTCAAGGCGTTTGCCGGCAAAGACTGTGAGGAAGATGTTGATGCAGGGAGAACGATCGATCTGGATCTCAGGGGGAAGCATATTCTGTTGGCAGAGGACAATGAGCTTAACTGGGAAGTTGCAAGGGAGCTGCTCTCCGACCTTGAAATGCAACTGGAAAGGGTTGAAAACGGAAAGATCTGCGCTGCAAAGTTCGAGCAGTCTCCTGTGGGATATTATGATGCGATTCTCATGGATGTGCGTATGCCTGTAATGGATGGATACGAAGCCACCAGGATCATACGGGGACTCGAGCGTGAGGATGCGGATATTCCTATCATTGCGATGACTGCAGACGCCTTTTCGGAAGATATCCAGAAGTGCTTAGAATGCGGCATGAACGATCATCTCGCTAAGCCGATCGATGTTCAGGCAGTCTCTGATAAATTGGAAAAGTATCTGAAATAAATCGAATCTGTGATGATATAAAATGCTCTGGGACTTTACATCCCGGGGCGTTTTTAGTTGTGACAGTTGTTCCTGCAGAGATAATATCGCCGTGAGGCGCGTTAAAAGCACACCCCCGACATCATAGCGCGATGCAGCTCATGAGAATTTCGCAAACAACATGATATGAAACATATCATTCTCACAATAACAGCCCATATTTCCCCCGATCTTATCTGAGAAAGCCTGCACGCCCTGCATACCGAAACCATGATTTTTTCCTTTCTGGCTCTTAGGAAGACCTGTTTCAGAATCAAATACAATCTCATTTTCATACGCGTTTTTAATGTGAATGAGCAGATGATCCTGCTCACAGCGGATCTTGATGTCAATCATTTTTCTTTTTTCCGCAAAATCCTTTACGCTGTTGATCGCATTGTCAAATAAGTTTGCGACTACCATGGCAAACTCATAGCTGTCAACAGGAATTTCCTTGGAAATGATGATGTCGCGCTGTACCTCGATCTCGAACGAACTGGCTTTCTCCATCATACTGGAGAGCATGGTGTTCGCGATCAGGTTACTGCAGTATCGTGTGACCTTGTTTCCATCTGTTACCGCATTGATATGTTCTGTCACTTTTTTGATCTCATGATATTCACCCTGATCGAGCAGAGAATCGATCAGACCAGAGTAATGGCGCATATCGTGCCTCAGGATCCGCAGGTTTTTCTCAGACTGTTCAACCAGATAATATTGATTTTCCAATCCTTTGATGTAGGATTCATACAGTGCATTCTGCCAGTAGATCGCAGTCCGCTGGGACTCACTGGACACATACTGCAGCACGATGACATGTGATGCGAACATCGCGATGATGAACAGCACCACACCGGGAATATTTTGCGGGTGGTCATCGATCATAAACGGAAAGAATGTAAGGCTCGAAAATCCACAGTAGAAAAATACGGGGATCAGACAAAGTTTCCACCAGCTGCCCATCACGGATTCCTTCTGATAGTCGATCCAGATATCGTGGATCTTTACATAGAGGGTATACAGGATGATAATGTGTGTCGCAATGCAGCATACCGTGCAGAGGATGACATTTCCCGTAAAAATATGGACAATGGCAGCTATGATACTTCCGGCGATCACATAGTTGGAGGCGCTCAGACCGACGAACAGCGCTTTGCTGTCTCTCTTTACAGAGATGAAGATTCCAGTCAGCTGCGTCAGGGCGATCTGATAGATCGTCACCAAAAGATAACATAGACGGCTGTCTGGGAAAATATTTAACTTCAGTACATTTGGAATTGTTATTGCAAAAAAAGAAATAATACAGATCGCTGCTGTTTTTGGTTTGGAATATCGGGGTGCGACGAAAAGATATATGAATAACATCACAAACATGTGACTGATCGTATAGGAAATATTTTTGTAAGACATATTCAGCGCCCCCTATTGATACTGTTCTGAGACAAATTTGAGATATTCTTTTTTCACATCGGCGGTTCTTGTCTTGCTGACCGGGATCCTTGTCCCGCTCTTCATTATGACACTTCCGGGTGCCAATTTCTCCACATGGCACAGGTTGACAAGAAAAGATTTGTGGACCTGCACAAATCCGCCATTTTTTATCACCTGCCGGATCTCCTCATCGAAAGACTTGCGGATAAAAATACTCTGGATCGTCTTATTGTCCGTCAGCCGGATATTGAGTGTTCTGGAATAATTTTCAATGTATTCGATCCTGGAATAGGGGATAGAGACAAATCCCTCCTTTGTCTTTACGGTGTATACCGTGTCCCGCTTTTCCTTTGAGATATCGGCAATGGCATAATCCAATGCCTCGATAAACAGTTCTTCCAGAACCGGTTTTAAGAGATATCTTACAGCGTGTACACCGTATGCCTCAAATGCGAAATCATCGGAGGAAGTAATATAGATGATGGCACTCCTCTCATCTGTATTGCGGATCAAAGTACCGATGTCAATGCCTGTCTTTTCGGACATGATCATGTCGAGAATATAGATATCTCCCTGTAAATGCGACTGTATTTGACGGTACAGCCGGCCGGAGTCCGTAAAATACACTGTCTCGAGCGGTACCCCTTCATTTATTTCAATGTACTTTGTCAGCAGCCCTCTGATTTGTTCCAGATCTTCCATGTTGTCATCGCAGACTACAATTTTCATATGTTTACACCTCTTGCGTGCCCAGACACGCACACCAGTCAGTCGTTTGAAATTGATCGTCTTTCAAACTGTTGCCTCGCAGATTTTGTCTAAAAACAGTATAACACATACCCTGCAAAGTTTCCAGTGCAGTAAAAAAGAACCTATTGACAAAAGTACGAAATCATACTATATTAATGAGTATGATTTCGTACTTAACGGAGGTGGATCATGAGAAAAAGTACATTTGAGATACTACACCGGATCAATTATCTCGGGGCAGAGATGGATGCGCTGTATCATCAGGCAAGCCATAAGCTTGGCATATCGGACAGTGCTATGATCTCCCTGTACACGGTATATGACAATGGCGGAACTTGTCTGCTCAGCGATATATACAAACAGTCAGGGATCAGCAAACAGACTGTCAATTCCGCGATGCGCAAACTCGAAAGGGATGAGATCCTTTATCTGGAGCAGGAGGACGGCAGGGGGAAGAGAGTGCATCTGACTGAAAAAGGAAAAAGTTATATGGAAAAGACCGCTGCCCGGCTCTATGAGGCGGAGTGTGAAGTATTCTCAGGGTGGTCGGACCAGGAGATTGACATGTACATTCATTTTATGGAAAAGTTTAACGACATGTTTCGGAGTCAGATCGATAAGATAGGAAAAATAGAATCAGGAGAATTTTAGCATGAGTAATATGAAGATACAACTATCAGATCATTTTACGTACAGCAGGCTCATGCGGTTTACGCTGCCAGCGATCGGAACGATGATCTTCACATCGATCTACGGTGTGGTCGACGGTTTTTTGTCTCGAACTTTACAGGAAAAACAGCTTTTGCGGCAGTCAATCTGATCATGCCGTTTTTGATCATCATCGGTACTGTCGGATATATGTTCGGATCGGGCGGCACTGCCGTTGTCGCAAAGACATTTGGCGAGGGTGATCCCAGAAAGGCAAACAGGCTCTTCTCGCTTTTTATTTATTTTGCGGCAGCACTGGGCGTGCTCTTTGCTGTCCTGGGCATTATGTTTATCCGCCCGATTTCCGTCTTGCTCGGCGCGGAGGGCGAACTGCTTGAAAACTGTGTCGTCTATGGGCGCATCATACTTGTGACGCTGCCATTTTTCATACTGCAGTTTATTTTTCAGAGCTTTTTTGTGACAGCCGAGAGACCACAGATCGGTTTTGTGGTCACTGTATTTTCAGGTGTCACCAATATGGTGCTCGACGCAGTGCTCGTGACGCTTCTGCCGTATGAGTACAAACTTGCAGGTGCAGCTGTCGCCACAGCCATGAGCCAGGTGGTCGGCGGTGTGATTCCGCTCTTTTATTTTGGGCGGAAAAACAGCAGTATCCTGCGGCTTGGAAAGACAGAATGGGACGCAAAGGCAATCCTGAAAGCCGCCGCGAACGGCTCGTCCGAGTTTATGAGCAGCGTATCCATGAGCCTTGTCAGTATGCTCTACAATAAGCAGCTCCTAAGGTATGCCGGAGAAAACGGCGTTGCGGCATACGGGGTGATGATGTATGTCAGCATGATCTTCTCAGCGGCTTTCAACGGCTATACCATCGGGACCGCTCCTGTCATCGGTTATCATGATGGTGCCGGGAACCATGATGAGCTTAGAGGACTGCTTCGCAAAAGCCTTATGATCATAGGGACGTTCTCCGTGTGCATGGTCGTGGCAGCAGAACTGTTTGCGTCACCGCTGGCACGCATTTTTGTCGGATATGATTCCGTGCTCATGGAACTTACCGTATCCGGATTCCGTATATTTGCCCTGTCATTTTTCTTCATGGGTTTTGCGATCTTCGGCTCCGGGTTCTTTACGGCGCTCAATGACGGTCTGACCTCCGCGCTGATCTCGTTTCTGAGGACACTTGTATTTCAGCTGGCAGCGATCCTGATCCTTCCGGCGATATGGGGGATTGACGGCATCTGGGTCTCCATCATCGCCGCAGAGCTGATGGCAGTCGCGCTGACAGCAGTATTCCTTATATTGAAGCGGAAGAAGTACCATTATGGGTGAGGCACATCCCTTTTGGCAGATTGACGAAAGCGCGGTTCAATGTTAGACTGTCATTGGGATCCGACATTGAACCGCGCAAAACTGGTGCGCCTCTGAGAAGTATGGATCAAAGATCTGGATTGATGTAGTGAGGAGACTTACATGAGCGAAAGTTTAAAATACCCGGTACTGCTAGTCCATGGTATGGGATTCAGGGACAGCAAGTACCTGAATTACTGGGGAAGGATTCCGGCAAAATTAGAGGAAAACGGCTGCAGGATCTACTACGGAGGTCAGGACAGCAACGGAACCGTAGCGTCAAACGGCGCCTATCTGGCTGATAAGATAAAACAGATCATAGAGGAGACGGGTGCGTCCAAACTCAATGTGATCGCGCACTCGAAAGGCGGTCTCGACATGAGATATGCGATCTCCACCTTAGAAATGTCTCGGTATATCGCCTCCCTGACGACGATCAGCACGCCGCATCATGGTTCCCTGACTGTGGATAAGCTGCTTCAATTTCCTGATTTCATGGTAAAGTTTGTGGCTGGCTGCTGGGATATCTGGCTAAGGATCTGCGGAGACAGGAATCCGAACGCGTACGAAGTGTTCAAACTCTTTTCGACTGCTGAGGCAGAGGCGTTTAACCGCAGTAACCCCGATGCGTCCGAAGTGTATTATCAGAGCTATGCATTTGTCATGAAACATGTCTGGAGTGACATGTTCATGCTGGTCCCCGCCACGGTAGTCCGATTCTTTGAAGGGCCAAACGATGGGCTGCTCGCACCCAGAGCCGTCGAATGGACCAATTTCCGCGGTGTCGTCACCAGCAGTTCCAACAGGGGGATCTCCCACTGCGACGAAGTGGACCTGCGCCGGAGAAGATTTACCCGCAGACAGGGGGAAGGCATCAGCGATATCACTGATTTTTATATTGCCATCGCGGACGGTTTGCGCAAGATGGGGTTTTAGAGCGTGTTAATCCCACCAGCAATAGTAGACAGAGCAGCCGTTGGTGGGAAGATCCGCAGCCGGGATCCAGTATCGGTTGGTATAATCTCTATTCTTTTCATTGTTTTTCAGTAATTCAAAGGCTTTCTCTTTTTGCTTGTGATACATGTCATTTATCCTTTCGTAGATCGCTATCCGCCTTGCGCGGGACCAACGAAGCAGCACGGGTACACATTCAAACACGATATACACGATTTCAGTATACATGAAACATGAATATTATACAATAATACCGTGCAAAGCAGTTTGCGAATGACACTGTGAATATCACGAAGCAGTTGCTATTGTCACGGGTGTATGCTAGAATTAGGACAGCAAAATAAGCGGATCGATTGTATATCTGGTTAACTTTTGTGCATACAGCAGATGGCACAGAATGGGAAACAACTAAGTAATATATAAAATTAGGACAGGAGGAAATACGCCATGCTGCTCATACAAAACATCTGCCTGCAATGGGGCAAGGAGGAGCGCGGTGCACATGGTGAGAAGGTGCGCAGCCGGTTTCTGCAGGCATATCCGTTGGAACTGCAGGAGGTTCAGGGAGATGTATTTATCCAAAATCTCAATTTTTACCAGAATCAGTCAACGATCCTGGACGCCATACAGGAAGAGCAGTATCTGTCAGAAAAGTACCATATGTACTGGATAGGATTAGGACAAACATCTGAACAGATCCGACGCGACATGTGCGGCAGGATTGCGAATATCAAAAGGCATCAGTGCGGTTATTATGCCGCCATACAGGATATTAACCTGGCAAACGCTGCCATCTGCCACCGGGAGGACAGGATTGAGCTGACGTTTTTCTATGATGAACACCGCAGCGGTGCACCTTTTCGCAGGGGGCACAACAAGGACTATCAGGATCAGGATTCTCCGTTTTACAGAAGAGATGTCCTCAATGAAACTGCCTTTGCGCTGACCTGCGGACAGTACGGCAGGATCCTGTGGAATGAGCGGCGTACAGATTACGACAACGGCACATGGTACTATCAGCTGCATATCTACAACCTGTATTACCTGCAAAGCGAAAACATTCCGTGCGATATTTTCACGAGAAAAGAGCCGGATGAACAGTACCGGCAGCTTGCAGTGCTGTATTAAATAAAAAGGAGCATCGCCAATGGCAAAACAAAGAGAGGACAAGACCAGAAACAAAACAAACGCAATGCGCATACTCGACACAAAGAAAATACCATACACAATATACACTTATGAGTGCGACGAGTTCATAGATGCCATTCAGATCGCAGACATGCTCAGCCTGCCGCACGAAAAAGTTTACAAAACACTAATCACACAGGGGACCAGCAAGAATTATTACGTGTTTGTCATACCCATAGCGGAGGAACTCGATATGAAGAAAGCTGCGAGATCCGTCGGGGAAAAATCCGTTGCGATGCTCCACGTCAAGGACATCAATGCCGTCACCGGCTACATCAGGGGCGGCTGCACCGCGATCGGCATGAAAAAACAGTATGTCACGCGCATCGACCAGAGCGCTCAGAAACTTGACAGGATCATCGTGAGCGGCGGAAAGCTCGGTATGCAGTTAGAGCTCACCCCGCAGGATCTGGCATCAGCCTCCGGCGCAAGTTTTGCGGATATCCTGTTCACCGCTTAAATAAACCTTTCGTACCACACATCCACAAATATTTATAGGAAGGACAACGTAACTATACAGGGCAGACTGTAGGGAGATCCACTTTTCATATTGCTTGATTTTGCTCCGATAACACCGTTCATAAATCAGTTACATAGCCCGCTATGCGCCTGATGTTCGAGCGGCACTCTCGAAGAAAAATCCTGCATATTATTTAAAAGTTATTTGTGTACAGCTCCTTGGTTACAGGACAACAAAATGAGAACGATCAACATATCAGAAATCACACAAAATATCAAAGAAATGTGCATCGAAGCCAATCATTACCTCACACCCGACATGGACTGCGCGCTCAAAGATGCCATCGCCACAGAGAAAAGCCCGCTCGGAAAACAGATATTGGGACAGCTCCAGGACAACCTGCAGATCGCAGGTGACGACATGATCCCGATCTGTCAGGACACAGGGATGGCGGTAATCTTCATGGAGATCGGACAGGACGTACACTTCGAGGGAGGAAACCTTGAGGATGCGATTAATGAGGGTGTCCGGCAGGGTTACGTGGACGGGTATCTGCGGAAATCTGTCGTAAAGGACCCGCTGATCCGCGAAAATACCAAGGACAACACGCCGGCAGTCATCCACTATGAAATGACAACCGGAGACAGTGTAACGATCACAGTCGCCCCCAAAGGATTCGGAAGCGAGAATATGAGCCGCGTCTTCATGCTCAAACCTGCTGACGGCATCGAGGGCGTAAAGAACGCGGTCCTCACTGCCGTGAAGGACGCAGGTCCCAACGCCTGCCCGCCTATGGTCGTCGGCGTCGGCGTCGGCGGAACCTTTGAAAAGTGTGCGCTCCTGGCAAAGAAAGCACTCACGAGACCGATCGATGAACATTCATGCATCCCGTATGTAAAGGACATGGAAGAGGAACTCTTAGAAAAGATCAATCACACCGGCATCGGTCCAGGCGGACTCGGCGGCACGACAACCGCGCTCGCCGTCAACATCAACACCTACCCGACACACATCGCCGGACTGCCTGTAGCCATAAACATATGCTGCCATGTCAACCGCCATGCAGTGCGCACCATCTGAGGAAAGACAGTGTACTGCTGTTCGTGTGAAAAATGATCTAAAATAAAGTACTGCGAAAAATGAATACAGGAGAATACAAATATGGACAGACACATCAAAGCCCCCCTCACAGATGAGGATGTAAGATCTTTAAGATCAGGAGATTACGTATACATAACCGGAACTATCTACACCGCGCGTGATGCCGCGCACCTTCGCATGTATGAAGCACTTGACAGACAGGGAGCCCTTCCGGTCGAGATGGCGCACAATATCATCTATTACATGGGACCATCTCCAGCCAGGGAAGGCCGTCCGATCGGCTCAGCCGGTCCCACGACAGCCAGCCGTATGGACAAATACGCACCAAGGCTCTTAGACCTTGGATTGAAAGGAATGATCGGAAAGGGAAAGCGCAGCGGCGCCGTAAAGGAAGCGATCGTGCGCAACAAAGCAGTATACTTTGCAGCCGTTGGCGGGGCAGGTGCCCTGCTGTCCAGATCGATCACAGCGTCGGAGGTTGTCGCCTATGAGGATCTGGGCACAGAAGCGGTCCGCAAACTTGAGGTAGTCGATTTTCCCGTCATCGTGGTCATAGATGCAGCGGGAAACGACCTGTATGAGACCGCAGTGAGTGAGTACAGGGAAGAGTAAACATTCTTAATGTTTTATTCCGAGTCTGTTTTAGCAGTTATCGATAAATGGAGGAAATATTTATGTTTTCAGATAACACAAAGGAAAAAAGTTTGCGCGAGTCCATGTTTGTTAGGATGAATCTGTCCATGGAAAACGAGTCGATCGCACGGCAGTATCTGGATATGGATAAAGAGGAAGATCCCGCACTTCTAGAACAGGTGCAGCCTCAGGAGCTGCCCAGGTTTATGCTGAACGGTTCCCCGGAATACTTGAAATGGCTGCATAAGAATAAACGGTCAGAGGAGCTTTCGCGCTATGTGCGTTTTGCGGCTCAGGCAGGCGGCTCATCAGCTTTGTGGATTCTTGTGAACGATGACCGCGAGGCGAAGCTCTCGGATCTTGAGAACATGCTCGCATACCTCACCGGAGATCATGCAGAGGAACAGAAAATGGCGATCCGGGCGGAATTGTGTGTTAAGACACTGTGTCAAGACAGGAATACCAAAGATACGAATACACTGTGTCAAATAGGGAAGGAGGATCCACAAATCGTTCTGCGTGCCACAGCGTACTGTTCCGATATGTACAAGGCGAAAACACAGAACAGTAAGCGGACGCAGATGCTTCTTACAGCAGTGTACCTATACTGCACAGAAGCAGGAACAGAGCCGGAATTGTCCCTGGCGCTGCTGAAAGATTTGCTCGCGGAGATCCCCACGATCACTGCCCCCGGAAAGGCATTTTCGCCGAGTGAGCTCCAAAGTCTGCAATACTATGTCAGAACGGCGAAAAAAGGTACCCCGTTCCCTCAAAATGTCCTAAAGATATGCAGTACACGTTTGGGCTGGATGGACGTAACATTTCTGGCGGGATGTGCATTTCTGGCGGTGCGGCATTCAGTGCATTTCGAGATCCTGTTCCGCCTGACGCTGGCAGAGGGATTTCAGTACAGGAACCGGATTGCAGCGCTGGATATCGCCAGGGCGATCGTCAGCGATGAGGATTTCCATGCCAATATGGAAGAGATCGAGGAGATGATTCCGATCTTAGACGAGGATTATATCATCTGGTGTCTGTATGGATATCCGTCTGGGACGGTGCAGGGTGACATCCCGCTTATGGAATACAAACATGCAGAGTGTGAAGCCGAAGTCCGGCGCATGGCAGTGAGAAATCCTGATGGTATCCGAGCAGCGATCTCGAAGGCAGATTCCGAGGAGTACAGGAGACTGACAGAGCTTGTACAGGACGCAAATCCCGCACTCTACGAGGAGATCTGTGCCTCTTATCAGGATGTATTTCGCAGCAAGTTTGCCCTGGAATTGGTAAAGTGGCATTTTAAGGAGAACACAGAGACAGCGATACAGTATCTATTAGGAAAATGTCCGTTAGACGACTTGATACCGCAGCTCAAACAGCTCGATCGCAGCAGCACAGCATATCTGTTTCCGGAAAACTACAAGCGGATGAACCATTTGAAAACATTGGAGGAGTTTTCGCTTTACCGCCGTGCGGTGATTCTGGAAACGTTAAAGGGAGTTCCTGACTTTTTTGAGATGTTTCCCGTGGCAGAGAAAAGCCTGGAACAGTCAGCAGACAGTTCGATCTTGTATGACAAAGAGCAGATTACAGGGATTTTTCGGATCTATACGGAAGAAAATGTCCCAGTCGGGCTGCAGCTAGAAGCACTGGGAAGTGTTTGCGACAATGTGTGTGAGAAAAAGGACAGGACAATGTTTCTGGAAACATGTGTGGAAGTGGCATTAGAGAGGCAGCAAGAACAAGACCCGGCACAGTGGGATCAAGGCATAATGGAAGCACTTGGGCAGTGTGGGACCTCGGCGAGCTGTATTTGCCTCAGAGTATTGGCACAAAAAGAGTCTCTGGAGAAGTACAAACAACTTTTATTCAATGTTGCACAGACCGGTTCGGATCAGGTACAAAAGCAGCTTGTTGAACTGTTTAAGAAACACAGTGAGTGGGATGCGGATGTTTTGGCGCTGCTTGCATCAAAGAAGCAAAAGGCGCGGGCATTTGCCATTATGGTATTGGAGGAATGGGCACAGACCGCACACTTGGACGCGGTCAACGCGGCACTTGCAAACGAAAAGAACAAGAAATTGGCAGCACAACTTAAGGCATTGGCGCAGGAGTTGGAACAGGCTGGAACAGAGAACGATCGACAGAGGCAGTTAACAAGGCCGGAGGAGCGGCTGGCCGCTGAGATCTACAAAGGCAGCAGAAAGCGAAAAGTGGAGTGGGTTGGGGAAATGACGCTTCCCAAAGTACATTTTCAGGACAAAGTGGCGACTGACATCAACAGATCTGATAGACAGGATGCAGTCCCGCCGCAATATATGCTTTCGATATCGGCAGCCTATGCAGATATGGAGGTCCTGGGCGTGAGCCAGGATGCGAAAAAGCTGGCGGAGCCGCTATCGCCACAGGAACTTGCCGCCTATATGCGCGCGCTGTATAACGGCTGGATGGCAGCAGGGGCAGAGGCAAAAAAGAGGTGGGTACTATATGCCGCAGCGATTCACGGCGATGCCGAAATGATAGTGGAATTACATAGGCAGATCAAGGAGTGGTCAGAGCATTCCAGGGGCGCGGTCGCGGCGGAGGCAGTGCGTGCGCTGGCTTTAAATGGGAGTCCGCAGGCGCTGCTCCTGGTGGATCAGATGGCGCGCAAGTTCAAATCGAACCAGATCAAAAATGCGGCTAAAAGGGCGATTTCCGAGGCGGCAGCTGCACTTGGGATCAGCAGCGCGGAGCTCGAGGACAGGATTGTACCCGATTTTGGATTCAATGCGCAGGCGGAGCGCGCATTTGATTATGGCACACGCACATTCACGGTCCGTCTAAATCCGTCGCTGGATATGGAAATCTATGATGAGAGCGACAAAAAGCTCAAGAGCATGCCAAAAACCGCAAAACAGGACGATCCAGTGAAAGCAGATCAGGCGCAGGCGGAATACAAACAGCTCAAAAAGCAATTGAAGCTCGTAGTTGCAAGCCAGAAGCTCCGCTTGGAACAGGCACTCAGCACAGCGCGGTTCTGGCAGGCTCGACAGTGGAGGGCGCTGTTCGTCCAAAATCCGGTCATGCGTCAGTTTGCTGTGGGACTCATCTGGGGAATCTACGAGGATGGACTGTTAAAGGATACATTTCGATACATGGAGGATGGCAGTTTCAATACGATAGAAGAGACCGAATACACACTGCCTGAGTCATGCATCATCGGACTGGTGCATCCGCTCGAACTGTCAGAGGATGCTCTTGCCGCATGGACAGAACAATTGTCGGACTATGAGATCACACAGCCCATCGAACAGCTGAAACGCCCGGTTTATCGGATTGCTGAGGAGGAGAAGGGAGAGCAGAAGCTCATGCGTTTCTATGGCAGGGAGCTGAACGGTTTGACCTTATCTAACAGACTTTTAACGCAGGGATGGGTACGTGGAGAGATCATGGACGCAGGATTTTTCGACAGCTATTGCCGGATGGATAGTGAGTTTGGAGCAAAATTGATGTTTTCAGGCTGTTCAGTCGGATATGAAAATGAAGATGTGACGATCGATGACTTGTATTTTTATCGGATCCTGGGCGGCACGCCCCGCATGGCAGAGCCGTGCAGACCAGAGGAAGTCAGTGCGCGGTATCTTAGCGAGACTCTCCTGCAGATTGCCAGGAGTGTTGGCGAAGCGTCCGCATGAACCCAATTGCCCGCCATCTGTATAACGACGCATTGGTGCGAAACAGGTGGTTCGCGACGCTCATTTCTGACTGGATGGAGTACTTTGAAATAACGTTAAGGAACTGTAGGAAAATAACCGATGCAACTTGCGCAGGATATTTCTTCGAGGTGAAATTGCTAAAGCAATTGTCAAAAAACGTAGGCGTAGCGGGCTACGGCGAGGCTTTTTGATATGCATAATCGGAGAAATAGACAAGTCAAGATGTGTCAGTTATTTTTCTACAGTTCCTAAGGTTAAGATGCATCAAGCTACGAACCGTGGCTTGATGCATCTTAACAGGAGGTCAAAGGTATTATTTTAATAAAATGAAAAAAAGGGGTTGACAACATCAAGGGGCTTATGTATAATGAATCATGCGTTGAGTGAGAAGACGCACGATTCAAATATTGGTAGAGGATTTAATTCAGTACCGGGGAGAAGTACTCAAGAGGCTGAAGAGGCGCCCCTGCTAAGGGTGTAGGTCGGGTGACCGGCGCGAGGGTTCAAATCCCTTCTTCTCCGTTCATTTATTTATTGATGAATGAAGTTATGGCGTTAATGCCATAGGAAAAGCATCTTAGCAACACCGAGATTCTTTTTTTTCGCCTTGATCAGAAAATAAATGAAAAAAGGTGTTGACACAATATGGAAAATGTGTTAGCATAAAATCCTACCGCGCAAAACGGTAGACAAGCAAAATGAAAAAAGTTAAAAAAGTTCTTGACAAAGACTTTGAATGGTGATAAGATATCAGAGTTGCGTCTAATAAGAACAACAAACAAGAACCTTGACAAATAAACAGTAATGCAACCCTGAAAATTCTAATGAGAATGCATCAAATAAAGATGCATATAGAATTATTCAGAACAAAACCTTTAAAAGTAAATGCATCGAAAGATGCGACGGATAAAAACAGCCAGTTTTACTGGTGCAGGAAATCAGACAGAATTTTAACATGAGAGTTTGATCCTGGCTCAGGATGAACGCTGGCGGCGTGCTTAACACATGCAAGTCGAACGGACCTGTACTGAAACCTAGTGATTTACAGGTTAGTGGCGGACGGGTGAGTAACGCGTGGAAAACCTGCCGTATACTGGGGGATAACACTTAGAAATAGGTGCTAATACCGCATAAGCGCACAGACCCGCATGGGACAGTGTGAAAAACTCCGGTGGTATACGATGGTTCCGCGTCTGATTAGCTTGTTGGCGGGGTAACGGCCCACCAAGGCGACGATCAGTAGCCGGCCTGAGAGGGTGAACGGCCACATTGGGACTGAGACACGGCCCAGACTCCTACGGGAGGCAGCAGTGGGGAATATTGCACAATGGGGGAAACCCTGATGCAGCGACGCCGCGTGAGTGAAGAAGTATCTCGGTACGTAAAGCTCTATCAGCAGGGAAGAAAAAAAGTCTTTGGCTTTGGACGGTACCTGACTAAGAAGCCCCGGCTAACTACGTGCCAGCAGCCGCGGTAA
>ERZ779626.116-NODE-116-length-54560-cov-34.339822_pt1 | contig 54560 bp, 55 predicted proteins | sample MGYA00514209_ERZ779626 | MGnify/ENA primary metagenome ERZ779626 (study PRJEB29562, sample SAMEA4376713) | mouse gut metagenome | isolation source: Cecum | study: EMG produced TPA metagenomics assembly of the A DSS colitis mouse model was used to assess the...
AAGCTGGGTGTGCTCAAGGCTGATTATTGAGTGACTATAATTCGGATTTTGGGATTATACATACATATACTACATAATTCTACATTTATTTCAATTATACTATATATGTAACGCAAATGTAAAATCGAACAATGTCCTCGATATATATTATAAAGATCAGGGAGAGCTGTCTCGACTTATGTATTCTTTCTTGATTTTTTTGTAAACATTAATAAGGCGGTTTATTTTACGGCTCATTATGCAGTTTCTTTTACTTGAAACAGATGAATTTTTGTAAACTTATTCTATTTTTTTACATAAAAACGGAGCTGATGTTCGGTAGCTTTTTCATCTACTTCTGCAACAGCCCCTGCTAATTTTTATTTTACAATTATAAATCCAAGTATATACCGGTACGTACAGCGAGTCTTCCACTAAATGAATATCCCAGATTTACGAAAACGGCAACTTCAGTAAGAGTTGTAAATGAGTAAACAAAAAGAGGTAATGCCGCAATAAATACTCCAACGACTGACAGCGATTCTGTGACTACACTCCATATAACAGAATGCGCGATTCCTTTCAGTCTTGCAATAAACTCCGCATCATAATCTGAATAAATACCTAATACATTCAATTGCCTTTCTACATATTCTTCGCTACTGGTCCGAAATGCCTCTTTGTCCACACCCTCTTCATAGTTTTCCATATAGTAACTGAGTACGACATCTCGAACATCTCCGAATGCGCCCACAATAGACTCCATGTTATATTCACCTTCGCCAGCTGCATAGAGCAATGCGATCTTATCCAGTACCTCCGAATTTATATTGCTTATATTCCCCACTGTTTGTGTATAATCAAAACCTGAATAACAAGCACTACCTAATGATGCAAGTCCTGAAAAAAGCGTATTCAATTTAGCAGAATTTAAAAACGTATCATAAGCAGTAACATCACTTGATGAAATAATATATGGCAGATCGTTTGCAGTAGGTGCCCTTCCTGGTCCATCAACATAGTGTGATAAGTACAAATACGTTAAATACTTGCCAAAATTCTCCCCGCCTATAGAATTCCCTTCATAATAGTTAGTACCATAGTATCTTAAGGCCACTCCATATACGTTTTGAATTCGCTGCTTTTGATCCTGATATGATGCAGGCGGATTTCCATCATAATCATATAATGCTAACGGGGTTGTATTGTCAAGTTCAACCATATCATAGAGTAACTGTAAGTCCTGCTCCTCTACATTTCCCGACATAGCAAACATATCCACTATATCATCCATAGTGAAGCCCAACTCCTGTAAATTTTCAATCATTTCTTGTGTTCCACCGAGAAGGTCTGATAGTTGTTGAGCGGTAATACCTGCATCAGCTTTGGCATACACAGCCATCGGATTAATAATGACCATGCATAATGCTAAAGCCATCGAAAGCAACTTTTTTAAACTTCTTTTACTTAATCTCTTCATTTCTTTCCTCCTTTATTCGTTTAATAATGCCTTCCAATAATAGTGAGTATATATTATTTTGAAAAACATCGTCCGCTCCACCTCAATGTCAGCAAACTTTTTACCATCTGCCAGTATATAATAGTTTTGATTTTCACTATCGTAACTAATGGTAAACTCCTTGCTGAAATCGTATTGAACTGCACTGTATACTCCTATATCAACCCACATTTGCTTAAGCTGACGTTGATATTCTATCGTTTCGGGAAATATTACATCAACCAACTCTGCTGGTGTCACACTACTTAAAACTTCATATTTAAAAATTTCTTCCTTATCTGGCAATCCTGTATTTAGCTCATAAAGCTCCTTATCATTTTCGGAAGATACTGATACAAAAGTTCTTCCATGGTGTAAATCATATAATCTGCCAATCTGCATAAACATTTCCGGGAAAAACGGTATCAATAGCACTCCGGTAAAGAAAATCATTAAAGAATAATACATGGCATAATGATACCATCTGATATTGGTAATCCATTCTTTTCTTCCGGCATGGTAAAATACAGCACGTTTAAATATCATGCGAAAAACAAAAAATAAAACTAATGCAAACGGGAAAAATAATATGTTTTTCATTCTACTTTACTTTGAAATATGTTTCCTGTTGGTCTTAACCTGCAAATGCATATTTCTTATATATCCTTTTGTAATTATCAATCATTGTAACACACCCTACTTCTTCAAATTTCTCCGGGCGCCAACAGCCTTTCAATTGCTTGGTCTAATATAATAAACACATATAGAACTTAATTCTTCTGCTCGCATTATATTGTTCATATTCCACATATGTCAAGTAATCATACCTGATGTACAATTTTTTATTCCGATGTATAACCCGATATTCTGTTACGCGATTTCAAAAAGATGGAGGGTGTAGTAAAAATCATCGACAATAGGCGACTCGCCAGTTAAAAAAATCTGTTTTTTGGGCAAAAAAAAGGAGCTGATGCTCCAGTAGATCATTCAATCCACCGAAGCATCAACCCATATGATTTCATACTCTTTTCTTTAAAACAACGCAGGTAACAGTGCCTATAATACCTGCCACCAGTGCCACTATTGCAATCTTTGTTTTTTTCTTCATTATTCTTCTCCTTCCGTAATAATAGTAACTTCTTTTGCAACCGTACGTCCTTTTTCGTCTTCGTCCTGAACAAAGGAAACGGTCTGCCCTGCTTTGAGCCTCTTGAAACCTTCCATGTTGATGTTTGAGAAATGGACAAAGCAGTCTACACCATCTTCATCAGAAATAAACCCATATCCCTTTCTCACATCAAACCACTTCACGGTTCCCTTCATCAAATCTTTTTTTGCCATAAATTTTTTCACTCCTTTTCTACCTTATTATAATGTATATCGTGCATGGCAACACGAAAAGGGCATGGCGGACTCGAACCGCCTGTACCTTGCTGCCCTCCGCCATCATTTCTTTGGCGCAATATGCCAGTCAGACCACAGGTTCCCACTAATTTGTACCGAATCTGTCAGGTTGGCTGACAGCATCCCATCTGGCGTCCAGCTATCCATAACGTAGGTGTATACGGTATAGTTTCCGTCCGGCATCCAGATTGGAGAGAAATGCGTCCTTCTCCCATAAGTGGAATACTCATTGCTTTTAAACTGATACTCTGCTTCCATTCCGCTGGTCATTCTCTCAAGCAGCCGCCAATAAGTCCTATAATAAAACTCCGGAAAATAAGAAACCGCCGTCTGCGACCCGGTGACTGCCGTAGCCTGATTTGTCGTCGTCGTTGTATTGACCGTGATATTGACTCCGTATCCGCTCTTGATCGTAGATCCTGCAACTGTAGGATTTTTATCATCCGGCGACAGTTCCACGGATGCGCTCATTGAAGCACTGTAATGTTCCAAATCGAACTCCCACCAGCCTTCATCTACCCATTCACCTTCGTCCACCCAGCTTCCATGATCTGTCGTGCATCCATCCGCGCAGGATTCACTATGCGAACCGGAATGCCATTTCCAATCGCTGTGCCATACCCAGTATTCCTGCCACCATGGAACCCATATACTCCAATACGCGCTATCTTTCTCAGGATTATCTGGTATTTCCGCGTTGGACGATGAATATGCATTATTCCTGTCGTTGGCAGTGGGATTGGGCGGATCGTTCCCATCAAGGTCAACAATTCTTGCCTTGATACTTCCCTGTCCCGGTGCACCGCTCCCGCTGGCACTGACTGTTATGGTGATTGTCTGCGGAGTAGACGGCGTCCTCCATCTTACCCAGGCAAGCTGCGACGCCCCGTCAGGATAATAGACATTTTCCACCGTATAGCTCCTTCCACCGATTTGAAACGTCACATTAACCGGATGGTCGGGGTCTGACTGCCCGCCGGTGATGGTTACGGCCGTAATTACATCCGTATTAACCCTGTACTCGTAATCTACCGCCTCCAATTCCGGAGGCGTAACCATTTCATTAAAGCGCACTATTCCTATTCCAAGCGAGGAAATAATGCTCTCATTGGAAACGCGCTCCGTCTTTGAACCAGTCCAAGCCGGAAAACCCAGATCCGATGTTTCCAGAAAGATTGCAAGCGGCAGGTTCTTGTGCGACAATGAAGGCATTTTGCTATGCATTAAACCGCCAAGCATCCGATCATACATAGCAGCTTCCGTTGCAGTCATTGCCGTCCTTGCGCCCTGAAACGTCACATATGCAAGCGGTTCTATCAGCAGCTTGTACTCCCCGCTTATTAACGTGTCAAAATCAAAACCACAATAACCGGCAATACCGCGGATTACCTGCTCATCTGTAAAGTACCTCTTTATCTGCGCTATGTTACTGCCTCCTGAAGATGTGCTGATAATTCTGGGAAGCGACTGTCCCGGGTTGATATATGTGTATGTCCCTGTATTTGGTGTCAGGGAGGCTCCTCCGCGATAATCAACCTTGCTTCTTTTAGCAAAATGCACCACAATATTTCCGGGATTGACATTCGTAAGATCCACTGCTGCGGATACTGCAGCCCCGTCCGATGCCCGAACGACAGTCACCCTCACGCCTTCATCTCCATTTACCCATTTATTGGTGCTTGTTCCCGTACCAAAGCCGCCACCACCGCCATCCATATTTCCTTCGCCTGCAGCAAACACTGTTTCTGTCCCCAAAAAGGACAAAAATAAAAGCAACATGAGCAAACATGCTGCTTTTCTTCGGATTGTCATATAAAACCTCGCTTTCTACAAAAGAGGACGCCCTGCGGCGCCCCCTGTTTTAGTCCATAATCCCTATTGTGTTTCCGTTCTCATAAATATCGTCAGCCTGCGTGCCGGATGTGCCGCCTCCCTCGTAATCTACCCAGCCGAAGCCCTCTATATAAATCTTGCCGTCCTTTACCTCTCCGTTTTGAGGAGAACTTGACGCCCCTGTGCCATCCGTTCCGGAATCTCCTGTCGTATCCGGTGTATCTGCAGGGATTTTCTTGTTTTCCGGCTTTTCACCGGAACCGTTCTGTTCTGCTTCCGTTGCAGCCTCCGCCGGTGTTTCACTGGGTTTATTTTCCTCTGTCTTCACCGGATCATTCTGAATGGACTGTGTAATGTCATCCGTATCGGCGGTTTTTCTTGAATCAATCGGTTCGGTGGAGACTGTAAGTTCCTCCGTTTCCTGTACTTCCACATCTTCATATTCTGTATCTACAACTACATTAACATCATCTTCATCCGCCTTCTGGGTTTCAGTTGCCACTTCAACCGGCTTGTCTGTTATCAGGCACAAGCGTATTCCGCAGAACGCTCCAACCCCTACCGCAATCAATGCTGCCGCTAATGCAATTTTTTTTGTCTTATCATTCCACTTTTTCATAAAATCCCTCCTGGTTTTGTTTTCTGATTTCATTGTAATATACTCTTTTCAATATGTCTAATTTTCAGCAAAATTTTTTTGCTAGAATTTTGGCGTATATGCAGCTTTACTCCTGACGGTAATCTTCATGTCCGGAAGTACTTTCTGGAGAAAAGAAACCGGCACTTCAAGCCTCACTGTGGTTTCTGCCTCAAACGAGCTTGTATCGCCAGATGCCAGTCCTGCATTATGGATATACACCTGTAAACCCGTAATTCGGAACTCTGTTGCTCCATCAGATGATATTTTATAATGATATTCACCATCTTCCTGAAGACCGAGCAATCCGTCCAGCCTTCCATAGATATCCCCGTAGTTCAGGCTCTCCTCGAAAGAACCGTCTGTCGGCTGATATCCAGCGGCATATCCTTCGCGCACCGCATGGTATACATCTGCATAATTGTCGTTAATGGTAGATATAATTGCCTCCTGCATTGCATCTTTTACGCCTGCAGACACAATCATGAGTCTCGCGAACTGCATGATGACAAGAACAAGCATCAACAATGCAAGCGTTACTGCCACAGCAAGCGGCATTCCATTTCCTTCCTTATCTAAAACGAGCCTTTTACATTTTCCCATCATTTATGGTACACCTCACTTTTCCCACTTGCCCTTGCTTTCAGCTGGACCGGAAATGAACCGAAGCCACCAAACAGCCCGATATTTCTCTCTAATGTGAGTGTTACCGTTACCTCTTCGTTCAGCTGGATATTCCCCGTCTTTGACCATGATACAGACGGGTATAACCCCGTTTTTTCATTTAAGACCCTTTCCCTGTCGCTTGTCTCCGAGCCTACCCGTCCTGCTATTTCCGCTTCTCTCACCAGCTCGTCCGCAAAATTATCAAGCTGAAGTTTCACAATATATACCGGATACACGCGTACGGCAAGCGCAATCACCAGCATTGCACATAGAACCAGGACAACGGTATCTATATAACCTTCTCCTTTCTTGTTTAAAAGGTGTTTTCTTTCTTTCTTCATACGCGCCTCCTACATCATGCCGCTCATGGACTTTAAAATCTCATACCCTATGATAATAATATATGTAATCATAAAGCACATCAGCATTGCAAATGAGTATTTTCGTATTTTCGGCGGAATTTTCTGCGCTTTTGTCTTCAGACGCTGTATCTCTATCTGCTTAAAGTCATGCACAAGCATCTGGAAATATACCGCACTGTCATCTCCCCTTAATACGCCTATCAGACCACGCACAATATCAGACAGCTGCGGCGAATTTAACCTTGCCTCAAAACGTGTCAGTGCCGCCTCATAACTGGAAGATCTCATATCCGCGCACACAATGTCCAGTTCCTGCGTAAACTCCGGTCCGGCATTCTTCTTGTAATTTTCCAAGATGGATAACACATCCCTGCTATTTTTAAGTTCCTGCTCAATGGTGGACGCAAATCTTGATAGCTCATCTTCTATGGCTTCCCTTTTCTCGCGAAGTTTCTCGTCCGCTTTTCCTATCTCATTGAAATAAACCATGACAGCCGACATAAGCACTATAACAGCTGCCAGCGGGAATATGTACAGGCATGGGACAATTCCTAACAGGACAAACGCCGTCTTTATCATTGCATAGGAAGCGTAGACCTCGGGCGATATATTCATGCCTGCCGCTTTTAATGTTGCTGCCATCCGCGCCTTTTTATGCTGGTTCATTGGCAGATATCTTGATAATACCACAGCACCGTCCATAATCCACATATCCACTGTTTTCGCGGCTTTCTTTTCTGACCGCCCCGCAGCCGACATTACCTTTACTGTCTGCATGGTCGGAATCCGGAATACATCCGCAAGGATCAGGAACAGTCCGGTAGCGAAAAAAACGCCAAATAAAATCATTAGTATTACCATCGTTCCCTCCTATCTCCGATATTCAATTGGCTTTGTCAGCTGTACCACTTTTGCCGCCGAAAAGAAAATAACTGCGGCCGTAATGCTCAACATCACCTGCCCGATCACGGTTGTCATCAACGCATTATACCAGTCCTGATTTAAAAAATAAAGAAGCGGTATGTTTCCTACTACCAGAATTACCATTGTGATGAACTCCCGGCGAGGTTCATAAACCATATACTCCAGATCCGCGTTTACAAGACGCATATCGGACAACTTGGACACAATCGGCGTCAATATGGTCTTTAAGCTCCTATCAGTCTGGCACTCCTGCAATGCATCGCACCATTCCTCAAAGGTGTCATTGTGTATTTTTGTCTTCAATTCATTCAGTGCGCTCCCTATATCCGGATTTACAAGGCGGATGCGCGATGCAAACTCCTGAAATACCGTCTGCACAGGCGGGTTTAAGTAAAATACACTTTCCTCAACCGCTGTCAGGATATCTTCGTTTCTCAGGTAAGACGTGGTGATGATGGAGAGTGCCGTTTCAAGCTCTGCGGCGACATCTTTCTTGAAAGAGTGCGCAGTAAGCTTGATATACCAGAACGGCAGGAATAAACACCCCGTCGCCAGTACCGGGACAAGAAAAAAGTTTCCCATCAGTATAGCTGCTGATGCTCCCAATGTAAAAAATAAAAGTGCCGCCGTGCAGAGCAGCGGAAACTGTTTCTCTCTCCCGGTCACGTTTAAAATTTCCTGTACTTCAAGGATTTCGCGTTTCAGCAACGGCATCTTTTTTGAATTGGTTTCTTCCAATATGGCATCCTGTATATTTCGGGGCTTGCCAAGTATTCCCCGGAACAAGTCCGCCGTAAAATCTTCAAGCCGGATATTCCATACAAAAAAGCATCCCATGATCATGCCTATACAGGCGATCAGCTGTAATGTCAGCATTTCTTTCCCTCCTCTCCGGTTATCTTCACCAGTGTTTCCTTTGGCATTCCGTTTTCCAAAAGCCTTCTTTTCAGCCCTTCAGAAATTCCGTTTACCTTTTCATGGTTTCCCTTAATTACAAATTTCGTGCCTTCCATACGGTTCTCCCGGATATGATAGTGAAACAGCGTCCGGAAGTTATAGTTTCCATCGGGCAGGATTTCACATTCCATAATCTCCATGATTTTACGCTTCTTGTTCTCAAGCTGCTTTGTGAACACAATAATGGGAAACGCCTCCGTCACCAGGGACATCAGCGTTTCATCTTTAATGTCATATTTTCTTTTACAAAGCGTACACATTCTGCGGTACGTAGACTCACAGCTATTGCTGTGGATTGTAGTAAGCACAGTATGACCGGTACGGGCGGCTTCCTGCGCCGTATATGCTTCATAGCTTCGCATCTCTCCTACACAGATAATTTCCGGATCAAAACGCAGTGCCATATCCAAAAGCAGGTCCTGATCGATGTTCTGCTTTTCATTTTCCGACGATCTGGTAATTGTATGAATAACGCTGTTGCAGACTGCACCATCGCGCTCCCTGACAAGATCAAGCTCACGGCTTCCGTTTTCTATTGTGAAAATACGCTTACTGTCCGGTATCGTGCCGAGCAACCATCCGGTTACTGTTGTTTTCCCGGAGCTTGTCGCTCCGGCTACACATACACTGATTCCATAGCGGAGACACTCCGAAAGAAAATCAAGCTCCTCCTCCGTCGCTGTTCCGCCTTTTACAAAGTCATCTTTTGTAAGCGACATCGGGTTTACAATACGTATGGACACCGCCACGCCCACATCTTCGTCGACCAGTGGTGTCTTTAAAACCGCGATACGGATATTTTTGCTTAAATGCCCCAAAACAGCGGGACTCGCATTGTCCAAAACCATTCCGGAAATATGCAGCATCCTTCTTATCACGTTAATGGCGTGTTCCGGAGATTCAAAATGCTCTTTCAGCTTCTCACAGGTTCCATTAGAGTACTGCACCTCAATGTCACGCCATGAATTGACGTTAATCTCCTCTATTCCGGTACCGAAAATGTATTTTGTGAGGAAAGAAAACTCTGCCATTTCTGTATATATGGCATCGATCAGCTCCTCCTCCGTCATTCCTTTTACCAAAATCCGATAGTCCATGACATATTTGCTGATATATCGCTTTATCTGCTGCTTTACCTCATCGTTGCCCCCATCCAGTATCAGCGTGGAATATTTGCTTGATATGTATTCCTGAACATCCTTTAATACTGACTGGAAATCTTTTGTGTCCTCCGGTGAGAAAAACAGTTCGTGTGTTCCTGAAACACTCTGATTCATAGGCCAAGCACCCCTTTCCCGATTGCATCAATTCCTGCTTTAAAATCCCGGCTTTCCTTTTGGGTAAGGTCGCAGAACAAACGTCCTTCCAGCGCCTGTGTTTCCACTTCTGCGCTGTGTGGTATGGTATATGCCACTTTCCCGAAAACCTGCTCCATGTAGTTTGCTGCTTCATTCGGTCTTACATCAGAAACAATTCGTATCTGCTTGTCCGCATCCCACTTCTTGTCCTTTAAAAGCGGCAGCTGTGAAGACAGGTAGCTGATGGACTTTAAATTGCATGTTACTAAGCGCAGCACATAATCTGCCTCAATCAGCGATACAGCTGATAAAATGTCATACGCAATATAGCTTCCACAGTCAATGATGACATAATCCGCCATCATCTTCAGGTTCCTTACTAATTCCTCTGCCTGTACCTGCGTATAGGGCGCATAAGTGAACACGTTTTCCCCTTTCTTCATCCCGATCATCGTCAGATATTTATATTTTTTATGAAAGACGCAGTTTTCCTTTATAATTCCCTGCGTCACATGTGTTGCTGCAAGGATATTCCCCAGCGAGTGTTCCTCCACCAGTTCAGACGGATTGCAAAGACACGGCAGTGGTGGTGAAACCATATCGCACAACAGGAGAATCACATTTTTCTTCCTGCTCGCAAGATAATGGGCAAGCTTTACGCTGACAGTTGTTTTTCCGGATGAAGGACTTCCCCATACGGCTATTACATTTCCATCCGGCAGTGTTGCTTCCTCTTCCTGGCGAAAGATGGAAGCCGGATTTATATTTAACATTCCTTATTCCTCCTCACTCATTTCTTCAGGATCACTGTTTTCCTGTTCTGCTTCTTCCTCATCCTCCATACTGCCCTCTTCGCTTTCTGCCTCTTCCGCAGCTTTTATCTCATCAAGTATGGTATCCTGGGCAGCAATAAACTTGGCGGCGTTTTCTGTTGTCCCCCTATATACGAGTGACAGATGGATGTCTCCCTCCGCCTCCAGCTGCGCCAGAATCTTTGCCTGCTCCGGCCGCACCAAAAGCGTTACCGTTGAGGGAAGCTCCTTTTCTTCCGTATCCTCCCCGTTTTCCAGATTGGCATCATATCCGGATTTTGCTGTTACTGCGATCACCTCAACATACTGCAGTTCCTGCGGAATGACCGTTTCGCGGCTTCCCAAATAATCCGGCGCTATTACAGAAACCACGTCACCGCTTTTCAGCTTTCCGGACAGTCCCCTTGCAAACTTGTCAATTGTAATGGATATCGCCTGTTTCTCACCATTAAGATGGTAAAGGTATGTATTTTCTTTTCCTGCGTCTTCCGACAGTTTTGCAGGGAACAGATAATCCCCCATAACCATATCCGCAGTCGCATACATTCCGTTCACTTCATCAATGGAGTGGTACGCATTTGCAGGCAGGTTATAATTCCCGACTTCCACTTCGGTCAGCATATTCTTTGTCAGCTGCTCACCGGCTTTTATTTCACGGTTTACCCGGACCACTGTTGTTTTCTTCGACAGTCCTACATTGATAAGCGGCGTAATCGCAAAGCAAATAATAAGTGATATGACAATGCAGGTAATGCCCAATATCATTCGATTCTTAAATAATTTCATTGTTTCCTCCAATCTTGTCGTGTAAAAACACTTTACTTTCTATAATTTCAAGGCATCTGCAGCAAATACATGCTGATGATACCTACCGATAAAAACGGAATTAGTGGATATGACTGTTTCCACTGCATCTTCCCCAAAAGCAGACTTCTTCCGAGGTGAAACGCTATCATACCCAAAAGCCCGATTATCATTGCAGATATTCCCGGGATAAGACCAATTACCATACCTGCAGCACCCATGATTTTAATGTCTGCGCCGCCAATCCCTCCCATGCTTATTGCCGCAATGAGAAAAGGAAGGCAACAAAAAACGCCCCACAGATTCTCATAATGTGGAACGCATATTGCCAGCAAAGCTAACATCATACTATAAATATCCGGTATCTGCCGGGTTTTTATATCGTGATAAGATGTTATAATGAGCAGTACAAACAGGACGCTGCCCTTTACTGCCCAGATGATCATAGGTGTCATCAGCCTGCGTAATTGAACATCTCTGTGATACGCTGCTCCAGTGTCGGCATAACGACATCTCCAAAAAGAGCATACAGTCCGGCAAGCAAAAGAGCACCGATAACGACTGCAATTAGGATTTTCACACCAACGTCCACATAATTCTCGCCTGTCTGATCCTGTATCACGTTCTGAATCTTGTTCCTTGCGGACTGACCTTTGTTTTCAATCTTCTTTAAAATCTTTTTCATGGTTATTCCTCCTTAAAATAAATATTTTATACATAAAAAATCGGCAAGCTCATTTGCCTGCCGGTTTTCATGGACTGCAGATATAGTATTTTTTAATAATGCGGGTATAATACTCCCCGCAAACTACCTGTCCCCAGGAATTCTTCTCTCATGGACAGCTCGCATTGGCTATCCCCTCGCAATAATAACAGAGGTAATTATACGAAATATTTTGGGGATTTGCAACTGCTTGATTTAGATATCCAATCCTCTTTCATCATAAACGGTATGTATACATTTTTTTTAATACAACATTTCCTTTATGAATACTTTTGTCCATTAAATCTATTGATTTTATGGACAAGTTCTTCTGTTATTACTTAGTTCTCGCAGGCCATATTCCGCTCATTTCATTCTTCTCGGAACTTAATACGCCGAAATATGCGACGCTATAAGGCTTTACGATTTCGCAAAATAAAAAGCACATATGCGAAATCTCTTTCTTGTATGTGCCTAGCTTTACAAAACTTATTCATCTATTTGTTTTAAATATGTACCCATAGCCATCAATAGGTCTGTTGCATTTCCTTCATCTGAATATGATAAATCCGGAGTTTCTTCCATACAATATGTCCGATACCTGTCCATAACCTCCAGCATATCTTCACCCTTATCATCCTGGCTATCGCAAGCATTTTTCGTTTGCTGAACTTCTTTCTCATTTTGAATAGAAATGGCGGCTTGCCTTTCTTTCACAATCGCCAAAGGAATGCTCCCAACCTCCTCAGACGAATCCAGCTCTAAATCTTCCGTGTCCTGTTTCTCCTTTCTTCCAATCCAAAGTATTCCTCTCTTCTTTTTCTTACTCCCGATATAATATTGATACAGCTCATTCTTTATACTGGCGATAATCCAAGACTGTTTAACACACCGCCAAGGGACTCTAAGGCGTGGAAAAAGGAATATGATGCAAGGACTTCCGTGGAACATTCCAACAAACGTGAGAAAGAATACTATAAATTAGAAAACGGCAGACACCGCTTTACAAAGATGTGGTACTACCGCCTCTACGGCATCATGATGCTCCAACATCTTGATGCCTGGGAAATGCCATCGACTGAGACATTTCGGGAATCATTATTAAGTTTAGTCGCTTAATAATGATATCTTACCCTTACACAGAATATTTTTCAAGGCATAGTACCATCTATGTCCAATGTTTATGTCTATTTTCTCTCACATTTCTTTTCTGACACAATATTCAGTTGTCAAATCTCAAGTGAAACCTCATTCATTGAGATTCCGAGAAGTTATAAATATCGTTTTCTAATATATTGACATATGGGAAACGATAAACAACCTATCCATCCGATATCAAATAGAACGAAACATCGGTATATGGAATTTCAACTCAATCAAAAACTAGCATAGGCATACAAGATATAAATCATTTCCCCATTCATTTAATGAAGTATCAAATGATTGCTCCGGTATCATATACTTATTTATTTTTGTATTGAATCACTATCATCATCTAAATTTATATCTTTCTCATCCAAGTCAATATCTTCTTGACTTTCTGATTTACCTATATAAGTTACTTGTGAATTAGTTTCTTCAATTTTACCCGCATTCTCTGCTACTATATCCTTTAATGCTATTTGTTGCTGATTCGTTTTCCCAATTTCACTTTCCGTTTCCTGGCATCCTGTCAGGCAAGAAATACATAATAATATTGATAAAATAATATTTTTTCATACTCTATTTTCCTTCCAAACATAGAGTGACACATTTGCATTTCATACCTATTTTATGCAATGGCATCAATTGAAGCATCCCTCTGCTTTGAGCAACAAAATCCTTGCACAATTTACCATCTGAGCTCGAATAGCTCTAGCCCTGATCTGTACTTCAAAATATGAACGGTCGTCAGCACCAAGAGTGATAATGGACGTTTTAGTCGTACATTACTCATTATTGTTTGCTATCTCACTTGATATATCATATATAATGTCTAACGTTGAATACTTAAGCATCAATTTCTCGGCACTTTTCTGTATTTTGGTTTTATAGAACTCAATTGTTTCTTCTTCAATCAAATCGTTTATAATATCAACCTTGATGTATCCTAAATTCTTTTCTTCATAGCAGCGTAGCCAAAATACTTTTTCAGAGTCATCTATTACATTTCCATCAAATTCAAAAAAAGGAACACACAAATATTTATTCATGCTGTATTCACTATTTTCTATTTTTATATTTAGCCCTTGTTCAAAAAAGCCAATTATTTCGTATTCAAAATCCTTCCCCAAATAATTAAGTTTTATGCTATCTCCTATTGAATAATAAGATTTATAATCATTGCCAAGAATAATAGGAACTTTTTCATTTCTTTTGTACTGAAAATCAGATTCGCAAAATCCCCTACCCTCTCCTATACAATCAAAAAAATGATTATATGCATTCAGATTTAACTGAAAGCTATTTAATGTTGATATAAAACAGTTTTCTCCATCAATTTCGATTTCTTGATTCTTGATTGGAACCCCATCATAACATTTCAAAAAACTATCGTCCATATTCCAATAAAACTTCGATTGAAGTGGTTGATTGTAAATTTCATAAAATTCAAATTGGTCATTTAAAATCTGATTAAAAGAAATCATTCTCTCTAAAGAATCACGATCTTCAAAAAGAGCTGTCAGCTCATTTGCGTTGGCATAAGTATCAACAACACCAATTAGTTTTAATTCTTGATGAGTCTCAAAATTTATTTCGTCTGTTTCATCCATACTGTCTTGTGATGAAATAAATTCCATATTATTTGAGTTATATACAGCCTTATGACCACACCCCGAAAGAAATAACAAAAAAAATAAAAATATCACACAAATAAAATTCTCTCTCTTATTTATCATAACATATTTCTCCATACACAATTATTTCTTCCATTATTTTCTATTCAAATTACAACCTTCACCAAAGGTGAAGGTTGTAAAAATTCAAAGTAATGAGCTTTTGAAATATTTTAGTTGTCGCCCCAAAATACTTTTCCATACGAATCGGTCCAATGAAGTGCTCCTAAAACATCATCTGTTTCAGCACTTACAAGACCATATCCATATTCTGTTTTTTTTGCTACGGGATTAGTTTTTGACGTGCGTCTATATTCCGTTCTTGTATAATGATAAGCATCAGCACCAGAAGCAGTTTCCACGTCTGTATATCCGCTTGCAAAACAAGCATCGCCAGCACCAGAATATTCTAACCAAACATCACTTGCTACCAACTTATTGCCCGATGCTCTTCCTGTCCTTGTTCCTTCATATATGGCAACTGAATCACTTCTAGCGTTGCTCTCTTCTATCCACTTCGCAATTTCCTTTTCACTAATTGTTTCTGCTGCTTTTACATTAACGGAAAAACTTCCTGCTGTACACACCGCCAAAGTTAACGCCATCACCAATTTATTTATTTTTCTACACATCTATTTCTCTCTCCTTTTTTAATTCGATATTTTCAAATTTTACTTTTTGCTGTATAATAATTATGTACTTATCCGGCTTTCTATCAGATAGTTCGCTCAAAAACTTGAATTGATAGAAAGCCCTTTAAAATTGGTGGACTATTTTCCATATACGTTTACCTCCATTTCGACCAGATCTAGTATAACCATCATTAATTAACTGGACACTTTGATTAATTGTATTTCAACCACTACCTCTACACTTGAATCAATCTCTTTTATTTATGACTTACAAATTAGCAATTGGCTGTAATTAGTTTTTCTTTTAAAATGTATCCTATAGATGCCTATATATAATAAGCACTACTTATGTAACCAGAGATTGTTTTCCCAGAGTATACGTCAGTTCCCGTCACATACACCCATTCGTTAGTGACATCACTCGGTTGAGGATAAGGGAGGTCAATGAGTGATCCATTTGCGAAACTTCCAATAATGGAATAATTTGTTCCTGGTCCACTTCTTACATTAAGATTATCCCCTCTCGTATATACACGATACTGAGTTCTCATAACTCCCTGTGCTGCATCTGTCGATACACTAATAAATTCCAACCCCCCTCCTTCAACTATAATCTGTTGAGGAATTTCGGTAACAACCTCTTGTTTTGCCGCTGCATAACACACCTGCGAACCCATCAAAACAAACAACATTGATACTGCTAAAACTCTAAATATTTTTTCATATCATTTCATTGCTTTCTACTTAAATTTTCAAAGACCCTATCCCCATCCTGCAAAAAACTAATTCCTCCATTGCCTACACTAAATCCCCGATTAATAGTAACTCTCATATTCTCAAAGGCTATCCCCATTCCCCCTAACACTACTTCGACACAGACTCACTTATCATCCTTGTTTATCCCTTTACCTGATAACAACGGTTTTCTTGGCTTACAGCTGCTATTTTAACTATGATATACCATTTTGGTTAATGTATTTCTTCCATGTAGAAATTAGTAGAATTCTTGTAATTTTTACATATATGACATTCTTATCATCTTGAATATCTTTATTTCAAAATTTATTAAGAAACTTGCCCTTATACTTTTCACATTAGTTTCCAAGTTACTTTATCATAATCATTTTCTAAAAATATCCCAAAATTATGTTTACACTTTAAGGATTTTTCCCTTTTTTATCATATGTAAGCTTACAAACAACAATTGAAAGGTGGTATTTTATATGGATTCAAAAGTATTAAAAAGTGTTTATATATCCCAATACTACAAATACGGTAAACAAAGAAATTGACACAAGTAATCTTTCATAATTCTTGCTTTTCTTTTCTATTGCAACAGAATTCTTTATGCAACAATTCGTATAGATATCCAAAGTTGTACCATCGAAATATATTTGTCATCAGCTGCCCTTTTAAAATTCATCTCTTTATTCCATAATGACATTCTATAATGTCCATTTGATTTAAGTGTAATGTAAGATAAGCCCAACGTTGATAATCCAAATAGCACTAGCCCTATCAGAATAATCACTACAATAATGCGATAAGCCATATGAGTCTTTGAATCAAACATAATATGTATATTACTTAAGGGTATATTTGACTGCACGAGCGCCGATACCAGAACACCCCACAAAGCTAACACCAAACCTACTCTTGTTTCTATGCTCTGTTTTATATCATATAGCGTCTTGCTTTCGCTTATTGTGATATCAAGCAGCCTCTCGATGTTAGTATTTTCTAATCCCTTTTCATGCAATTTACGAAATGCATACCTTTCTATTTCTATGTTTTTCTGCGCTTTGTCTTTGTCGTAATTATTGCCGTAATCATTAGTATATTTATTAAATATGTCCTCTAACTCAGGTTTCTCTTTTCTATCTGCTGAGTTCTTTTCAAAATCATTCACTTCCTTTACTACCTTCTTCAAATATTATGTCAATTATAGCAAAGAAACTCCAACTCATATTTTTTATAATTGTAATTCAGTATTTTGCTTATTGCCATTTTATTTATTAATAAATACATCTATATAATAAACAATTTGCACTAATTATAAAATATAGTTATATTGTACATCCAATGCTTAAGTATATAAATAGCTATAACTCAATGTACATATTTTTAGCGCGAGGTACATATATTAAAAATGCACATACTTGAAACCTCTTTCCTGTATGTGCCTATCCTTGAAAACTTATTTATCTATTTCTTTTAAATAGGTACCCATAGCCATCATTAGGTCGGTTGTATTTCCCTCATCTGAATATGGTAAATCCAGAGTTTCTTCCATGTAATATCTGCGATACCTGTCCATAACCTCCAGCATATCTTCACCCTTATCGTCCTGGCTATCGCAAACATTTTTCGTTTGCTGAACTTCTTTCTCATCTTGAATAGAAATGGCGGCTTGCCTTTCTTTCACAATCGCCAAAGGAATGCTCCCAACCTCCTCAGACGAATCCAGCTCTAAATCTTCCGTGTCCTGTTTCTCCTTTCTTCCAATCCAAAGTATTCCTCTCTTCTTTTTCTTACTCCCGATATAATATTGATACAGCTCATTCCCCTGCAGCATACGGGTTACAGATCCTGGCAGACTTGCCGCCAACGCCCTGTTTTCTTTTGCGCTTAGCCGGGAAACCGCAAAACGATACTTCTGATCCACGTCCTCTGCAAGCATTCCGGTTTCCACAAACTCCAAATATGAGTTTAAGCATTCTGTATTTACCACATTATTCGCTTTCTCCATGTCGCGGGCAGTTTCAATTCCATAGTACTTTCTGGCATCTGCGTTTGTCCTATTCTTTTTCAGCAGCACCATAATTTTTTTGGTATCTACCTCATCCAAGAACAAAGCATCATATATTCCGCAGGCATACAGCATTTTGATATAGTCATCCCCATAATGCGTCCTATCCAAAAGGAAAATAATCCTGTTTCCCCCTATATCCGTAAGATGCATCAGCTCCTCTTTCTCATACGGATTGCCACCCTGAAGATTTTCCTCCAAAATCAGCAATAAGTCATCTGCCTGTTCTTTCGCATACTGATACACACCTTCCTTGCGGTACCGGCATACAGTCTGCAGATCTTTACCCTTCTGACCCAGTTCCCGTTCTAAAGGCTCCCTCAGCTTCTCGCTGGTTTCCAGAGATAGTCCATATAAAATTTTAATTTCTGAATCCATTCCCATAACACATCCCTTCCCTATTCAATGTAATCATCGGGATACAGACTGTCGGGCGGCGTGTGGACATTGACCGGCAGAATAACTTTTCTGTTTTCTGTAATATAAGGCTGCATAATATCAATTCCTTTTCCCTTGGCTACAATGGACTCGGTATATTCCGCAACTGCCTTGACATCCTCCTCATCCATGTCAGACAGCATTTGCACTAAAACTGTTGCGCTTTTCTTTTTCAGTTTCATACTTTTAGCTATGTCCGATATACTCCTTAGCCATCTTTCCTTTTGAGAAAACAGCTCTCCACCATCAACATTTTCAACAAGCACCGCTTTGGCGGCATCCCTCAAAATCTGGCACTCCCGATATTGTATTTCAATCCTGTTATCAACATATCTCATGGTATTTTTCCTTTCCCTGTTTTTCTTCATTTTAGCGTGCATATACGGAAAGTGTCAAAATTCTACGCGATTTTTTTATTTTACCTTGTTTTCTTTTTCCCTGCAATCTGCGGCATGAGAACGCTTTATACAAAAAGTCTTGTTTTTGAATACTATTTCCCCAAAAATGCAGAATTGAAAATATTTCCTCTGAAAAGCTACGATTCAGCTTTATTGCGACTTTCTCGTTGTTTGTGGTTGTTGCGGCGGTCCGGTATTTCAATTACGCTAGACCTATATGCTAATCATAAAGGAGGACTTATATGCATAAAAAAGAATACCTTCCTGCCTGTTACCGATATATCAAGGAAGATAACCGCAGTCATATATTATACACACTCGCAACTAAAAATACAAAAAATAATACTGTATCTGCTGCAGAATTTCATTCCCTCCTGTGTGCCGCAGAATTGTCATCCATAGAGGAACCACTTCCGGAGCTGATGGAGGAAGTATCCTGTTTTACTATTGTATCAAATTACAAGTGTGGCTTTATTTGCGGCTTATGCCCCTATTCTTCCCGGTATAAGAACAGATTTGCGTCTGAGGAAGAAATACTTTTGGCATACAGCCTGAAAAACTACCACAGCTTCCAGAACTTAAAGAAGCAAGGCTTGAACCCTAATATCTTCCAGTCACTTTTTCTTTTAAACGAATTTCCTTCCGGAAAGATTGTCGCAACCCTGCCATTACTAAAACTTGCATACAATTATATAGAGCATACCGCGAAACCAAACACGGATTTCGGAAAATACCCGACTGCCATTGCCGAGGCGTTGGATCAGAACAACCATGAAAAGCTTTTACCGCAAAATATACAGGCCATACGAGAATTTCTTTCCAGGCTGCAGCATGAATTCAAGAATACCAAAGAGAATGATATACAACGGATTTTAGATATGTGTCTTAATCCATCTTCTGTTGCGAAGCCTTCTTCTCCTCCACCTGCAAAAAAGGAAGATACCGCACCTCGGAAATCGACTGTACCTGACAATAAACCATCTGTAGAGTGCCTGTCAGGACTGCTTCAGAATACGGAACAAAAAAAAGGTACGGAAAAGGCACTAAATGATAAACCCGTAATCTCAGAAACCAACATATTACAGCTTCATACATCCATAGTCGCAAAGCCAGCTAAAAGCGACGAGAAATCTCATTCAAAGGAAATAATAGAAGATTCAAACCTGTATCTCCCTCTCTCCTTTTCCGCAAAAGATACGGAGAATACAGGATATCCTTTTAGTATTTTGGACGGATGCCCAGGCAAACTTCATCAGTTTGAAGCATTTTTGTTGTACAATCCTATTGTGGGGGTAGAATTGGTTACGGATGACGAAACCAGCGAAGATATGTTTTTGTTCTGCGCATCAAATTCATTTTACTATGTTCCTGTAAGAAATCCGCTCATTTTGCCGCTACTCCACACTTATTTTTCCAAAAGCAGAGTCCGGCGCCAGGTCTGTCTGGAGCCATACAGACTGTATTATTGCTTCAGACAACAGGATCTTCCTTATGAAAATGTCTATTCTTTGAGAACTTCCTATAAGGTATTAGCCGAAAGCCAGGGAAAATGTGGGATAAAACCGCTCGCTGGTATGGTAAAGGAGCTTGTATCAAGGGAAAACCGTTACCACCTTCCTCCACATATTTTTTCTATGCTTCATTATACTAAAATGTATGAGGTGCTGGAAAATAATCCTTTGATGCATGATGCAAAAATAAGAAATGAATTTGAGATACTTTCCGGGATTGATTCGCTGATGGGCATTGGATACGAATTAAAAGATGTTGCAGATTCGCCCGTCTCTCTATTTACCAGAAATCAAAAAGGGGAAACCTGTTTTTCCTACCAACCGGATATGATTATGAAAAATGGGATATGCTCTGTTACTTTCACGCTGTCCGCGTCCGGACCACTAAACAGTCTTGTGTCTAACCTGCTTTACCGCTTTGCAAAACAGCATTTGACAGAAAATTTCGGATACAGGATGCTGCGCTTTACGTCCGACTCGTTTACGATCGCTACTACGGAGGATAATTATGCTCAGTTATGCGAGATTGTGGCAAATTTATCTACGTATTTAGCGGAGAAACAGGGACTTTTGCCTTTGACAATCAAAGAAGAACGGCATAATTAGCTGATTAGTATCTCTTAAGTTAGCTTTAGGACATGTCTGTATCAGATGATGAATGTCAACATATGCATCTTCCAAACTATCTCCTATATCCCTTATAGAATTGGATTTCCTTATATACACATATATGTGTATTTATTTTACATTATTTATGCGTGAACTTCTGATTAATTTTTGTGTAAAATAGAATTCAGAAAGGATGATACACACTATGGAAACCAAAAACCGTATTCGAGAACTCAGGAAGAGCATGAACCTGTCCCAAGAGGCCCTTGCCGCTATCCTCTGCACATCCCAGCAGGCGGTGAGCCGCATGGAGAACGGCGCGTACGACATCCCTACAGACCTGCTGGTAAAGATGGCGGATTCGTTCAACGTCACCACCGACTACATACTCGGACGCACCGACATCAAGCGTGACTTAAGCGGCCAGTTACGCATGAATCATGAGATGGACAGGTATTACGATATCGTGCTACGCTACCAGCGCCTGTCGGACATCAACAGGAAGACTTTCCGGGTGATGCTGGAACGGCTGGAGCAAGCACAAAACGAACAGGAAAAACTTGTAACAGGGGATTTACACCGGAAGGAAGATGATGTGCATGGTAAGGATAGCAGTATGTGACGATGACATGCGTTTTACGGCGAGACTGGAGGAAATAGTGCATCGCGAGGCTGAAGATGCGGGCATCAGCGTGGAGACGGAAGCCTATTCCGATGGCGGCACCCTGGTCGCGGACATTAAAAAGGGCTACCGCTACGACTTGGTATTCCTTGACATAGAGATGGAGAGGATGGACGGCATAAATGCCGCGAGGCAGATACGCCGCATCGACCGTTCCGCGCTCCTCATATATGTATCCGGCTACGAACAGTATTTAAAGGAGCTCTTCGAGGTGGAGCCGTTCCGGTTCCTCTCAAAGCCCGTGGACGGGGCGAAGTTCAGGAAATATTTCCTTGACGCCTGCGCCCGGATAGGAGAAACGGAGGCCTACTACCGCTTCTCCTTCAACAAGGAGATCCGGAAAGTTGCGGTCAGGGACGTCGTGTATTTCGAGAGCCGCAACCGGGTAGTGCATATATTCATGGCAGACGGATCCGAGGAGCGTTTCTATGGCAGACTCAACGCCATCGAGAAAGAACTCTCGGAGGGACACCATGAATTCCTGCGGATACACCAGTCATTCCTTGTGAATTATAGTTACATAGAGAAGATGAACTTTTCCGTGGTGACGGTGATATTCGGGAATGGGAAGCGTACCGCCCTGAAGATCAGCGAGGACAGGGAGAAAGCGGTGCGCTCGCGGCTCTGCGGCATGGCGGGCAGGAAGGCGGTGGACGGATGAACCCTGTATGCACCTACGCCGGTAGCCTGCTGACATCATGTTTCTACATACTCATCATGCACAAATTAATGAAGGCATTTTTCCCACGTCCGTCCGAGAACCCGCTGCGTTTTGCGGCATGGACTGTCTATTACATCCTGCAGACGGTTTCCGTCCTGGGCATATCCATATCCCCGCCGGCAATGCTTTTCCTGAACATGGCACTCGTACTCATGATCAGTTCCATATCCTACGATGCAGGCATGAAAAGACGCTGCATCTTCTCGGCGCTGGTATGCGCCGTATGGATGCTCATGGAGATTACCACCGACATCATCCTCCGGCTGATCGGGATGGACGGGTGGGAACTGCAGACGGCCGGGACGGTCATCTCGCTGATGCTCATGTTCCTCCTTGCCATTATCGCGGGGCATTATGCCAAACGCATGGACCGGAGAGACATCCCGTTCCGGTATGCCGTCGCGGTCCTCGCCGTTCCCGCCGGAAGCATATACCTGATGCACAACATCTTCCTGATAACGGCGCGGCATGAGGAATACACCCCGTTCGCCATCATCGCGGGACTTCTGCTCCTCCTGCTGATCTACATGATATTTGAGGTCTATGACCGCATGGTGGACGATGCGGAGGCTCAAGAGAAGAACCTGCTCTATGAGCAGGAACTTGACCTTTTAAACAGACATGCGCAGGAGCGGGAGGCGTATGACGCGGAGATGAGGCGGCTGCGGCACGACATGAAGAACCATATGGCGGGCCTGCTGGGGATGCTGCAGGGGGATGACACAAAACAGGCGGAGGAATACGTGCGCGGGATGCTGCGGGAAACCCCGGAGTGCCGGGCGAATGACATTTCCCGGACCGGTAACGCCATCGTGGACAGCCTCGTGAACCATAAATGCAGCATTGCACGGGCGGAAGGCATCGCCTTTGAAGCCAGTGTGTTCCTGCCCGCAGAGCTGCCCTTCCAGGGCGGGCATCTTACCATCGTGTTCGGAAACCTGCTAGACAATGCTCTGGAGGCATGCCGGGAAATGAAGGAGGGAAAGCGTTATGTCACGCTGGACGCCTCGTATGAGAAGGAAGTCCTTATGATAGCGGTCACGAACCCTTACTGCGGGGAGCGGAGGAAGAACCGTGTTGGGAAATATGTAACAACAAAGAAAGACCGCCTGTTCCACGGACTGGGTCTTTCTTCCGTGGAGCAGGCGGCGGAAGCCTACCGTGGGCAGGTGGACGCGGACGGACGTGACGGCGTGTTCAGGGTATCGGTGGTAATGTACGGCGGCGAGGGGCAAAAATGACGTGGATACCCGTATTTATTACGAGCAATATTTTAACAAAGAAAGTATTAGATACACTTGCTATATAAAAGGGGTGAGATTATGGATCGCTTATCCACAAAACTAACAAATTACATACTCTTAAAAGGCGTTATCGAAGAAAATGACTTTGAAATATACCAATACGGCTTTCAGCGATTTCTAGAACTATCCATAAATATTATATGCAGCATCATTATTGCTGCTTTACTGGATATGAAGCTTGAATGCATCGTATTTTTCCTCTTTTTTATCCCCTTACGCTCCTATTCCGGCGGTTTCCACATGGAACACTATTTATCCTGTCTTTTTTTATCCTGCCTATCCTTAACCGGCATCCTCTGTATCGTAAAGTATTTTTCAGCAACACTGCCCCTTTCATGTGTTTTATACTTCATTTCCTTAGTGGTAATCAAAATAATAGGCTCCGTGAACCACCCTAACCGAAGCGTTGATAAAGAGGATAATCTATTTTTTAATAAGAGAGCCAATATCATTCTGCTTGCAAGCCTTATCATATTTGCAATCTTTTTACTTTCAAACAATACACGCTATCTATTTTTAGAAGCACTTGTCTTTACTCTGATGTCTGTATCCTTGATTATTGGAAAAATTCAATATTCATAAATAAAAAAAGACTGCCGCTCAATACGGCAGTCAATCCAATATACTGTTTATATAGTAGTCATACAGGATTATCCAATATAACTTCAATTTTATGCTCCAATTCCTGCAGCTGGTGCAAATAATCCTCTCTCAGATCATCTGGTACATCCTCATCCAGATTCTGAATATCTTTATAGTCCTTCTTACCGATATCCTGCTTGTGTCTGTAAAACCATTGCCATCTCCAGTTTTTTAGCAGGCTATCCGCCATTTTCTCAGGTGCATCAAAGATTTCATCCACAAAAAACGTTGCGCTGCTTTCAAGATTTGTAACACCAATCTCTCCAACAACAGATACATAACCTGCATGATATATATGTGCAATATGGTAATCCTGAGATTCCTTTAAGATATCAGAAAAAATTTTTATTAATTCTTCGTATTTATCCATAACGTCCTCCAATTTATCTAAATTTTATCATAAATTTGTCCTATATTATTATTACATCGGGCAAAATTTATGTACATTAATAATATTGTTTATAGCAAAAAAGGGAATACCCTTAATAAGTCTCCCTCTCATATCCTCGATATGCAATTACTCTTTCACACATACTAAAAATTTGTTCTTCTTATAGCTTCCCTCCTTATCAACTGTATTGGAACCATCCAGGCTGTCTAAATACTGTTCACCGGCTTTCGATTTGGATATATACATAGAAAAATCCGAACACACCATCCTTTCCGGTTTCCATGTCTTATATTCCATATTCATCACCAAAAGAGCTCCCAGCTGCTCAGCTTTCCTTTTCATCAGACGGAAAACCATTTTCATTACGTCTCCTATCATTCTGTGCGGAACTCCGGCTTCATAATACCTTTCCAAAAAAAGCACTAAAAACTCTTTGTTTTTTATATCCGGTTTATTTTCAGCCACCTCCTCTCGAGTTAAATCGACAAATTCCAGCTGCGGCTCCATTACACTACTCTTCTTATTGGCATCTCCATACATTCCCTTTGTCAACCGAACTGCAGCACGCATCACTATATTCCCGTTCCAAGATACATACAAAACCTTTTTGTTAGAGTCATGACTGGCCAATAAACACTGCTTATATACTCCGTCTATATAGGAAAGACATGTGCGGCTTGGCATTTCGCCCATTTTCATAACGGGCAGTAGTCCGTCTTCCTCCCAAACGCATAGACTGCCATCCTCATCATACAGATTTTCCATCCAAATATGTTTAGCAGTCTCGGTAATCGGATAATCAAGTTCATTGCCCAGATCATTGCTATGGTACTTCAATTCCTTGAAACGCCCCAACAATTCTGCGGATACCAACCGCCTCAATTCCTCTTTCTTATGGGAAACATTTGTATAGTATGTCCACATAATATGCGCACCATCTTCATAAAGGAACGCCATAATCCTTTCCTTATTGTCCTGCACAAATTTCTGGTCGAAACCAAATACATTCTTCAACTGAAGCCACTCCTGATCCTTCTCTAACGTGTCATTTCTAACAGAGTCCATATCCGCATACTGTGAAAAAATTTCTGCATTACTGGAAACATAGCGCGCCTCTGACACACTCTTGATGTCATTAAGAAGATGCCTTATTTTGTCAAACTTCTCTAACAGCCTCATGGCAACATCAGCATCCAAATCCTTAATATGGACAAGATCCTTCTGCATCCACTTTGACAGAGGATAAAGTGATAATTTAGCTGCAATTGCAGAAATGTCCATATCCTGCCGCAAACATTTACGCTTAATAATCTCCCTCATCACTTTCAGCCTGTCATCAACACGCTCATTCTGTAATTCAGAATACAGCGCAGCATATTCAACGGGCAGTTCTTGTAATACGGAAACCTCTTCAAAAGTGTGAGTTCTTGCAGACAGTAATTTCATGATATCTTCCGGATAATATTTGATGCTCCGGCACTGTTTTAAATTTTTGTCATTCAATGTATTTATATTTACCACGCGGGAATAAAAAGATTTCTGGAACAGCAGGGAATTATAAGGTACTGAACAAAAGATTTCAGGATTATTCCTGACAAGTGACAGAAATGCCTTTTTCTTATGTGTCACCGCATAGATGACAAGATCCTCTCTATACTTACCATTCCAATTTTCATTAAAATACTCATTATAGAAGAAAGAGATATATGAGGCCCGGCTCTCTATCATCTGATGCGCCTCCTGAATTTTTCCCTCATCCACCTTTTTCCTGAGCCTCTCCAAATCATACAACAGCGCACGGTTCTCCAAAAGACGCTGACAGAATTTTTCACCTTTGTTTCCATTATAAAAACCGTCTGACCATCTAAGAAGTGACTCTATTTTATCTGGCTCAGCCTCAATCTGCTTAAAAAGCTCATCGTCAATCTGCACCCTGCCGCCGCACATCCTATTTATAATTTCCAGGATCCTCAAGATTTTTCTATTACGCGCCATACTCCAAAGACATTCCATATAACAATCACACATACTTGACAGCATACTTCCTGATATCACATCATTGTAAAAAAGTTTTCCATGCAGGCGGATTATTTCTTCACCTTCCTGTCCCTGATGCGAATAATAATTATCCAGTCCTTGGCACAGCTGACGCCTTTCTTCACAAAGCAACCCCATATCAGCATAGTACCTCAGATATAGTGCGATATATGAATTACTAACCATTTCATCCTGCAAAACATCATACAGCTTTTCTATTGAATATTTTAATACTTCTTTCCCATCCATCTGCTTTAAAAGAAAGCTGATTCTCCATGCAGGAATACCCCTTTGAAACAGTTGCGAAATATTTTTCCGCAATTCTGCACTATTTATCAGAAGTGCCTGCTGGATACCGGGCAACTCTTTGTAAGCTGCCGACACCCCCATATCAATGATATCCCTGCAGCCCGCTATCAGGTTTTCTTCACTGCACTTTTTTGTCAATGATGCATCAAATTCTGCATTTACAATTAAATGGCAACATTCTCTACGCTGCTTAATCTTCTGAATTTCCATCATGCACTACCTCCATTTTACTTATTATCTCCTGCACTTCACACCAAGCAAGCCTGTTAAAGCGGAATTCATCAACAATACACTCCGCAATTGTACCTGCCGCCTTTTTTCCGATTTTGGCACATATTTTCATGTTATCCCTAAATAGGTTCAGGCACACAAAAAACTTATCATCGCTCCACCGTAACTTCGAAAAACGCTTGGAAAGCATATCGTAAACCTCATAGCAATCTTTGGCAGTTGAAATCTCCTGTTCCATTTCTTCCCGACATCTGCGCAGAGATTCCTGCTTATCCTTCCGCTTTTTCTCTTCATCGCGCTGCTTTTCTTCATTCCGATATATCTCCCATTCTTCATCCGTATAATACTGCCTGCATAACCGCTGCTTTTGAGGTCCATCATCCATAGTATCCCGGATCACAAAAAACAGCTCTTTACTCTGCTCCGGGAACAATCTTTTCGCCAAATCATCCGTCAAAAATGCATAGAAAAAATCCTCGTATTGCGATGGACGTTCTCTGTATAATGACTGTTCTACCCATACGAAAAGTTTCCGTTGTTCATCAAGTGACAGTATCCCCTCTTTAAAATCCAGCCGTTGAATACAGTGCCCCCTGTAATAGCCGGAGGTTTCGATTATCACGTCATCAAGTATGATCTTATCCTTACCCATGAAATTCCCAAGTTCGCATATCCCATACTCTTTGTCAAAGGCTTCCCAAAAGCGGAATATTTCATGATGATCCAGCTTCTTCATGGTATCCATGATATTCGCTTTCATAATCTTCCACTTTTCGCTCATCTCGTCCTCTGACAAAGTCCTTTCATCCTCAACATACTGTTGAAAAAGCTCTACAACATCACACTTTTTCTCTGTAATGAGCCGCTTAAACGTCTGTTTAACCTCATCCGTATCTTTTATCCAGACAAAATCCATATAGCTTCTGCCTGTGCTTTTCTGAAAATTCAGCAGCCATAGTTCAATATCCGAATTCAGATGAAAGTATAGACTTCTTGCAAATATGCACTCAAATTCATCCGGATTCATCCATGCTGCAATGTCACACCAGTTTTCATCGCCAAAATTTACATAAAACCATTCTTCAGGAATATGCATCTCTTCCCTGCCTTGGTACAAATATTTGTATATATCATGATTCTTAATGAAAACTTTCCGTGAAAGGCTTTCTAAAATACCCCTTTTCCCCTCAAGGCATATTTCGTACTTCATATATCTTATTATCAATGCCTTACAGAGTGCCATCAGATGCATCTCTTCCAAATGTTCTAAATTAAAAAGCATTTGTACTCCGGCAAGCGCCATTCTTTCCATTGTAATAGAATTTAGTTCCAGCACATCCGGCATTTTTGCATTTTCCGGCAACGACAAATTCAGATAGAGGATCTCCTGTTCGGTATATCCCATCTCCAAAAACCTGTTCCACGATGTACTTCCTTCCTTTACATACTTACAAGGCAGCTCTAAAAGGCTTTTTAAAAGGTTGGCATCCTGTTTTCTGTATTTCCGAATGTCATAATAAAACTGTTCCAGAAACCATTCATAAAGCCTTTCATTTCCATACGCCTTTATCGTTCTATCCTTTCCGAAAAACCGCACTGCCTGCTCTCTCGCAAACTCCCACGCGTCCGGTTCATCCCGCAATGTGTATATTGCAAAGATTGCCTCTGCCGTTTCCTGGAAAGAATACCGACATATCCTTGAACGCAGCTTTTCTTTTTCTCCCTCTTTATCCGAAAAAAGAAACAGGGCACAGCTTAGATAAAAATCTCCTTCTGCGCACAGCCTTACTTTTCGCAGAAACTGCTCCAACTGCCTTCCAACGAACATGGAACCTTCCAGCAAATTTTTCCCTTCAGCCAGAGCCAACATAATTGCCCGCATCTGACGTTCACCGCCACCACATCTTTCCTCATACCGCTCCAATACTTCTCCCGGATAATTCAGCCCGTACTGTTCTTCCATAGGGCTTACAGGAACACACTGTCCGAACAAACTGTTCCTTTGTCTCTCCGTAAACTGCTTATCCTCACTCGACAGTGTAAAAAGCAGGTGTTTCATCTGTTGCAACAGTGAAATGTCCACATATTGTTCTAATGATGCCAATTGCATACAATAACCTCCTTTTGTTAAAAAAAGGGCGCCTTACGACACCCTTACAACTCCATTTATAATTTTCAATTCGGGAACAAAGCAAACATTTCCTTAAAACAGCTTTCACATATGCCCTGTCCACGCGCCAGCAGTCCTCTTTCTCCGTTGCTTAATTCCGGAAAAATATCCTGTATCAAATACGGCGCACCTTCTTGATATTCGCGGTACATTGCGGCCGCTTTTTTGCTTACGATCAACGGGAACTCCTTGCTACAGATTTCACAGCTTCGGATAAGGAATTCCTGTTCCTCGCCCAACTCCTCCTGCCATTTCAGATATTGCGCATAAAACTCGTTTGTATATTCCAGCAGTATGCTTTCATCAAACAAAAACTCAGGATACGACACATAGCCCGATTGAACCTTACGCCCAGTTGCTTTTCCCAGACCGTTCTCTTCCAGCCACTTTACGATATCCGCGCCACAATTATTGACATCAATATACGCACAGTTTTTCGCCTGTGGCGCATCAAGGCAACAGGTAATTACAAACGAATCTTCATCGTCAACGCCACTTCCCGCCTTATATATGTACACCCCCAGACTCCTGTTAAACAAGTAATAAACAGGATATAATTGCACATGCATCATCTGTCCGCCAATTTGGTACATCAGTTTCTTTTCTTTCATAAATTAAGCTCCTTCCTTTTTACAAATATAGCCATCAAAAATCTCCACTGTGTTATCCGGTAATCCGGCATCTACTTTGGGTCCTGCCACCAAAAGAACACTGATTACACTACTTCTTTCAAGGCTGGCATCCTTTACCTGATAAGCGGCTATGATATTTTCCTGCACATTGACAGCTACATTGACCTTTGTGCAGTCAAATACATCCTCCTGCTTAACCTCATATCCCGCCACTGACGCCACTGTTTCATAAAATGGCGTCAGTACCTGTTTCATCTGTTCATCAGACAAACAGACTAACTTAGATTTTTCTTCACAACTGTTTTTTCCTTTCATACGTATTTCCTCCTAGTTTTGAATAAAAAATGGCAGAAAACGCACACTGATCCTGCGCTTTCTGCCGTAAGTACTTATAGCATATTTAGTTGTATTCTGTAATTCTGTTCCTCCTCTTCCCATAAAAAAACATCCGGCACAGCCAGATGTCATCTACGTTATATCTATCATGAACCCATTACTGGGAATTGCTTTTACAGGTATTCAGCATAAGCCATTTACCATAAAAATAAAAAAAATTTATAATAGATATTATAATACTCTTTCCGTTTTTGTCAATAATTGTCAAATTTCCAATCCGTTCCCTGCGCCCCTTGACTTTGACATTTATTTCTCTTAAAATTAGAATACTTCCATCCTTTTCCACGCAACCTATAAAAATTGAGGATATAATATTTATGAACATGATTGCAATTCAAAATAATCCAATTTCCAAAAACACAAAGAAATTCTTAAAAAATATCGGCATTACGGATATCTCAGCAGTTGACACGATTTCCTTTTCTTCTTTGGAACAGAACCTCCTACCTTACGATCTTGAAAAAATAGTATATGAGTTAATGCCTCTCGGATGCTTGCGCCACCCTGATGGCGAAATTTTCATTTTTGACATTCCAATGACCAAAAGATTACTGCATATCCTGGCGAATTATGATGTGTATTACTTATCAAGGCTGGCAAAATACAGTCTTAGAGAAATTATGCAGTTCCGCAACCTTGGAGCCAATACCTTCCATGAATTGGAAAAAGTATGTAAGGAATACGAAACCCCACTACCCGACTGATATTTTGCAATAAAAAAAAGAGTTCTACACTTCTCATAATACGAAATGCAGAACTCTTATCATAGAATAATTTTATTGCTTTTTTAACTGACATAACTGCGATAAACATAAGCGGAACGCAAAATCCTGAGCATACCGTCCGCTTTTTATTCCGTTTACTGCCTTTTGAATAATGTCAATCCCCTCATCAGCCTGCTCCAGCGTCATCTTGGGAATATATGTCCTCTGATGAACACCTGCTTCCTGTAAGGAACAGCCACACACATTAACCTTATACAGAATACGGTAGCTCCTTAAAAGGAGAGAAAGCGTACCTATCACGTTCTGTCCGCCATTCTGGATTATCAAGTCCGCCTGATGGAATAAATCTGTAGTCCTGCCTTTGTCTATCAGGCATATCAGCTTGAAAACATCCTCCCGCTCATTCACCTGCACCAGCCGCTGTACTAGTTCCGTCGTTATTTCATCCTGTGTTGTACACAGGCGGTTCAACGCTGATTTTACATGATATAAGTTTACATCCTCCATTTCATAATTAATACGCATAAGGAATTCCTCGTATGCTCCTTTGGTAATTTTGCAATTCTGCCTTTTTATGTATCCTAAAATCCATTTTTGCAGCATACCCATATCCTTATCCAGCTGCTTTACGCTTTCTTTAGGGAATTTCTTATACAAGGAAAGCCTTTTGTCTATCTCTCCGGCAAATATATATAAATCTGTCTTGGGCGCCGGCTCTTTCAGGTATTTTTCCAAAAACTCATTTGCCGCCAGTTTTTCCATAGACACAATCAGAACCCTGCGGTTTCCCATAAACGGCATCTGCTTTGCAAAATCTCTCTCCGTCTGCGTGAACTGCTCCGTTTCCATGAGATTGAATTCCGGCATCACAATCCCCTTGACTGCCTCTGCCCTATATGCATGGAGCAGATAAGGCTCATTTCCAAAAATCAATTCATTTTTCATACCGCGCTCTCCTATTTACAGAAATATATTTCTCAATATCCTTAAGGAATTTACTTTTCCCCGGATAGTCCTCCAGAATAAACAATACCCTTTTCGCCCTGGTTACTGCCACATATAAAAGCCTGCGATCCTCTTCCACATCGCCGCATTCAAAATTGTCTACCCCATATATAATTACCGCAGGAAACTCTTTTCCTTTCGCGTCATGGGCGGTCAACATGCGGACCTGGGAACGTTCTCCCGTGCTGTAATAAATTCTCGTGTCATCTTCAAAGATCTTCATTGCTGACATAATCTCATAGAGCTGTTTGTAATGCTTAATCTTCTTCTCATACATTATGTCCTCTATCTTCTCAAGTATCTCCTTCGTGCAGACTCCCGTTGGAAAGAAAAACAATCCCAATTCCGACAGCGCCTGCTTTAATGGCTTTTTCAACACCTGCATGGCACGATAAATAGAACCATATGCTTTTTTCAGCGGTTCCAACGGTTCCAGAAAATATCTGCTGGATTCGTCCCCATAGAAATCATATATCAATCCCTCATTTACATGGTCCTCATAGATACTGAGCTTCCTGTCTACCTTTTCCACGGAACACCCCATGATACTTAAAAGCCGGAACAATGCCTTATCCTGACACATCCCCTTGACCGCAAGCTCCAACAAGTCCAAAAGCATCTGAAAAACGCAGTCTTCACGCAGGTAGAACTTCGGCCGTTCAAGCGGTATCGCTACACCGGTCAGGACTGCATCTTTGTCTACAATCTTACACAGGTTATTCAGCTCCTTATTTGTCCGGGCAATTACTGCAATATCCGAATACGCATATCCTTTTCCATGTATTTCCTTAATCAGCGCCCCAAACCTGCAATCATTAAAATTGGGTATATGTATAGCCTGTATCCCCGTGGAAAAAGACGCTGCCAGTTGCATTGGCACCCGCTCCCGATTCTTTTCTATCAGACCTGACGCCATTGTTACAATTTCTTCTGAGGAACGGTAATTTCGGGAAAGCAGAATATCTTTCGTTTCAGGAAATATGTCTGGAAAATCCAGCATAAACCGGTTGCTTCCGCCCCGAAAGGCATATATCGACTGATCCGCATCACCACAAATCATCAGATTATTTTCCGGTTCCTTCACCAACAGCCTGACAAACTCCGCCTGGGCATCATCGAGATCCTGCACTTCGTCCACCATTATATAGTCATACTGATTCTGCACCATTTCCAGAATACCCTGATTGTTTTTCAACAGTTCTACCGCCATACCCACCTGATCGTCAAAGGTAATGTATCCCATTTCTTTAAAGGCTGCATCATACAGCTTCTTGACTCCTATGATTCCTTCCACGTCTTTTTTGCTATATGCGTTAGAAAACGCCTCTATCCCATGCTTGTTAATAAATTCAAAATCTTTCAACAGCGTTGCTATCAGACCGTAGCGCATGGTAAGCCCCTCATAGCTGACCCCGGAAATCAAGGGCGCATGGTTAAGGACTTTCATCAACAAGTTCTTACAGTCCACAAGCCCTGCAAGGCGTACAGGACCTGTCAGGAACTCATTCTGGGTGAGAATCCCAAATGCAAGCGCATGGAGTGTATAAATATTGACACCCTGCCCCACCTGCACCCTCTCCTGCATTTCCTGTGCCGCTTTCTTGGTAAAGGTAATTGCAAGGATTTTTTCCGCCGGAACTCCTGACTCCACCAGCTTTCGTATCCGTTCTACCAGGACAGCCGTTTTACCACTGCCGGGACCTGCGCACACACGAAGGGGCCCCCTTACATGGTTTATTACATTTTCCTGTTCTTTGGAAAAAGAAATCTCCTTTTTCTTTGTATGCACTTCTTCCACCTGCTTTAAAAGAACAATATTCGGCGGTTTGCAAATATTTTCAAAAAAACAACCGTCACAGGAACACTCCTCTGCCTGTCCGATAATATGCTGTATATGCTCCCATACCCCTTCCGGATGCCTCTCAATATACTCCCCGCTTGAAATCTGAATGATATTGTCACCTTTCTTTTCCTCAAACCCGGCAAGCCGGTCCGGTTTGTCAGCAGAAGAGGCAAGCCTTACCATCATTACCCTGATCTCCTTTTGGGGATACTTTTTACTAAGCCCTTCCATCAGAACCAGCATTTCCAGACTGTTCTCCACTTTATGCTGCAGCTTCCTCGCCCTATATGAATACGGTTTACAAAAGTTCCTGCATAAAATGACGCCAACAATACTTCCATCAGACTGTTCAAACAGCAGGTCTGCCGTTCCTGAAATGCCGGCTACGTCTATTTCACCGTGGCACAATGGCATCTCCAAAGATACCCTTGTATTTACTGATATTCTTGCCAACGATGGGATTGGGAAATTCTTTAAGAACCGGTCAAACAGCGCAATTTCATGTGCAATCACCCTTTTACGTTGCCAGCAGAGGGCGAACCAGTCTTCCTGATACGCCTCCTCCATATACATCTGCAGCTCTTCTATGATGGCATCCCTTTCCTTTCCCATAGCAATTCCCGCAGACATTCTCCTGATTGCCTCACTAAAACATAGATTCCTTGCATTATGGTCTTTCAGTGAAAGTTTTTGCAGTTTATATTTTCTGCCGCATTCCAATCCTGCAATCAAATCCTTACTCCTTATATGTTCCACTTTTTCCTCCTTATAAAAAAACGGGGCAGCTTTCCGCCGCCCCTAAAATCTACGCCACCTTTTTTGGGGCGTCAGTATAAGCCTCCAGTTTCTTTAGTGCGATATCAAGAAGCTGATCCATAACAAACGTCTTGCATACCCAGTTAGGATCAAAATTGTCAAAACCATAATAATTGTAACCATCACAGCCAAGCAAAAAAACACCGTACTCCTCTCCATCACATTCCTTTTTCTCTTCAGCAAAGCAGACCCAAAACGGCATCCAGATATCATGCTCCAACCTGCTTATATGAAGATCTTCTTCCTTGCACACTACCTGTATCAGATCCTCATCCTGTTTCTTAAGCGCATTATATGCAATCAGTTTCTCATTCAATAAAATGCCAAGCTCAAAGTAATCCGTATAGTACGCGGCATCCTTCACTAATTTCTCCTCATTCTCAAAGAATTTTCTTGCGAAACCTTCCACGCCGCATTCATCCAGAAATTCCATATACGCCTTATGAAACCGCTCCTCTTCCGAATCTTCATTGCTCCCGGAATCATCAGAAACCTCAATGTCCCCGCATTCATGTCGAAAATACATACATTTCCATCCGTTAACGTTAACAGCCGTATGCATAATATCCGACGCTTCCTCGGCCCAAAAACAATAATCCTCTTGTGCATCGTCATATGCGCCTACTAATCTTGTGGGATCATACGTTCTGACAAGCTCCGGCTGGTACTTTTCCCAAAAAAGGTTCAAGTACCGTAAAATCAGATTGCACAGGTTAGCCCGGAGTGGTGTCGAAGCATGATAATTACCCGTTATGCACTCATCAAGCACAGTGTCATCAAACGGGCAGGTATCTATTTTCAAAATATCTTCCAACGTCACATTTTGTCCTCCTTGTTCATTTTAAATAATTCCATTGCATACTCCAGCAGTTTATCCAGCACTACAATCCTGATGAAAAACAAACTATTCATCATCCGAAAGTTCACATCGCCATCACCATTCCAACCTTCAAACAGGCCCAGTAAATACTTGCCTGCATCAAGCATACAAAAATCTTCCTCGAATTTTATACATAATGGTCTGCAGATTTCCTTCAGCAGTTCTTCAATTTTTTTATCCCCTTCCGAAAAAGCCAACTTAACTTTCCGGTAGTTTTGTTTCCTGAACTGCAGATACCATCCTAAATTATAATTCCAAAAAATATAATATTTTGCATCGCTGCGATATGGTTGCATACACTTCTTCATTTTTCTGGTCAGTTTTGCCGCACTCTTCCACTCTTCCAATTTACACGGCGCCGTCTCCGGCAGCCGGGTCAAAGTCTTCCCTTTGTATGCCATAATTCTATACTGCCAGTTGCATTCCGTCATTATCTGGATAAAAATTTTTCTGGCAAACTCTCCTTCACGCCATCGCGTGATATACTTCTCAGCGTTCACGTCTTTATCCCTTTTTGACAGACAGTACTTAACATCCGGCAATAAGATAGACATATTCATGGTCGAAACGAATTTTTCAATATACCGGTAGAGCAGAAGAAAATATACCCATTTCTTAATTGACAGACGCGATGATTCATATGTGTAAGTCCATGACGTACTTATATCACATATCACTTCTTCATCAATCGGAGTCGTATCAATGGCAAGAATATCTTCCAAATTCATAATGCCTCCCGCCTCGGCGTCCGATCCATTGAATAGCACTTGAACGCATCAAAGAAAACAATTCCCCCCGGCCAGTCATCCGAAAGAAACTTTATCGTATTAACCAACAGGATTAATGCCGCAAACTGGTTGGTTAAGAGATGCTGTGGTTCCACCTGGTTCAAGACCTCACAGCTTTCCTCGCTCCTTTTTACAGCCCCCTCCTGCAGCACATCTGGAAAATAAGTCACCCTGTCAGGATACATCTCTACCCCGCCTATCCGCGATCCGATAACGATCTCTCCCGACTGGTATTCATTTGCACTGTCCATGTAGATACAATGTTCCCTATTCATATAGAAACTGTGCATACTCTGTCTGCACTGGTGGTTATCGACACACCCCACCAGAAAAACAAGCGAGTCGTTCCTCACAAGCTTTTCTATGTCCTTTTCGCAGTCGATATAACCGTCATAATAATCTACGGAAAGACCATACGCCTGGGAAAGCATCTCAGCCATGACCTGTGCCTTGTTATACCCTATATCCTGCGGCAAAAAAGCCTGCCTTACCAGATTTTTGTTCTCAACCAGGTCACCGTCAACCAGAACTATACGGATTTCATCATTCCGCAGGCATCTGTTTCCATAAAGATATCTTCCAAGCTCCTTGATATAATGGCTTCCTGTGCCGCCACATCCAACAATGACAATATCACTTTTCATTTGTCTAATCCTCCATTTCAAAAACATCACTCAGCTTCAGCATTTTGTAATTTCCGGCAATGCCGGCACGCAGCTTATGGGTAATTTCCTGCTTGTCAAGATTGCCAAATACCATAAACAGACGCGTGCCTTTCTCGTCATTATCGTCTATGGACGAAAAAAAGGCATTCATGGTTCCATGACTATGTATATCCATAACCAATACTTTGTCATTTTCCATATCATGATTGCGCGTAAAAACAACACTTGCAGACGTCACTTTCTGTTCCGGATAGTATATTTCATACTTTTCCGTTTCCAAGTTATAAAAAATCTGCACGGCAGCTTCCTTGCGTGGATTTCCCTTAAAAAAGGCAACAACATCCATCAAAATCCCATAAGGAATCTTTTTTTCCGTCATCCTGAAATCCACATCGGAACCGTCTTCCCTGCAGTCAAAACATCCATATGGCATCTGCTCAATTCTGTAAACAAAACCATCGCGCCCCGTTACAATAAAAAACCCCTGATTCTTGCGCACATTCATTATCTGAACGCCTTTCCGGGAGCCTTTGAGTACTGGAATAACAAATCCCCTTTCGTCATAATGCATTTCCGTACGCTCTTTTGAAAACTCCGGATAAATGCTTTCTATCACTGCACGAATTTCTTCCAGCGTAGCCGACTCTGCGTTTTTCAGGTCTTCTTTCTCGACCATCATTGTAAAGCCGGAACCACGTACAAGAATAGGCAGGCCAATCCGTTCGTTGGCCATCTCCCTTTTAAACTCCAATACAGGGAACAGCAGGTTAATTTCCGCATTGTAAACGAACATTCCGTTTTCGTACTCAGGATGCTTTTTCCCATAGGTTTTACGGATTTCCTCTAAAGTCACCTGTTCTTTTTCCGCATTTCCAAAATCTGCGCCCGTATATGTTTCCTTTTGGTCCAGATATCCTATCTGGACAGGCAGGCTGTACTTTTTGCCCTTGATTTCGGTACCGCCTAACATATATGGGAACAACAGGCTGTTTCTCTCATCATAACAGAAATGACAACCCGCATACTCAGGATATTCTTTCACCCATGCCGCCCTTATTTCTTCAAGCGGCACTTTTTCTTTTATTTCCAGTTCATATTTCCCGACTTTAACGGTTAACGGAAATGCGATGGTCTGGTCCTTTTTTACTTCCTGATACTGGATATCCAGCTTGACCCAGCACCCTCCGCTCTGGCAGGTCTTTTCATCTGTTTGTCCGTCATCAGATCCACCGCCTGTCTCCGCAGCTTCTTCCTCAGCATCCAGTTCTTCATCCTGCTCCTCGTCCGCATCTTCATTCCCATAATCTTCTTCAGACGCAGCTTCCGCAATGTCCAACGGATCATCTTCTTCTAACCGATCCTTTTCATCATCCGCATCTGTATCTTCCGAAAGCTTTTCCATTGTTTCATGCAGCCTCGTAAATTCATTGCTGAACTTTACAAGACTGAACTGAATACCGCTCAATTCAGGATACAGCTTACGAAGCTCTGTCTTTATTTCATTTTCGCCCAGAGTCACTCCTCCAAACTGCTCATTCGTAAGCGTGCACTGGATATATCCGCTTCTGATCCGCACGGGCAATTGATAGCGTCCACCTTGTTTTACAGGCTTTTTTTCCTTTTTCGCTGTTTTTCCGCCGCCCTTTCCTTTTGCACCTTTTTTCTTGTTAGCCACATCCTCACTGCTGATTCCAAATAATTCTGCTAAACTGCTACTCATAATCATATCCTCCTTTTATTTTTTCCATGTCATTAAATCTTTCAGGCACATTTTCCCTCTCTGCTTTTTTATTGGCATAAGATATTCTTCCGGGAAATCCTGTTTGTTATGGAGCTGCTCAAATAGTTCACGCAGCGGTATATCCTTCACTCCAATACACTTTTCTGACTTATACAGATCCGAGTTGCATGGACTCTGTATAAACAGCGTCATTACCATTTCCAGCCTCTTTATTTCCAGGATGTCCGGAAATACATTACTTCCCCAACAAACTCTCCCATCATCGTATACGTTTCCAAATGGATATCTGTAAAGCACACTATTCTCCGTCGGTTTATCATCTTTTAATACAAAAACCCGCGTTTTTTCCAGCCTGCCCTTATCCACATGAAACGAAAAAACAAGTGACGGCACACAGACATCGTACTGAGTATTCTCATACTGCATCATCTGCATGCTTGCAGGCAGCACAGTGACAATATCCGCCTTTAATTTATTGTTTCTAATACCAACCGCACCGTTGTAATATCCAAATGGAATTTCTCCAATAGGTGTTAGTTCTACTGTTTCAACAACCGACTTTTGGAAAGCTTTCAACAGAGATCCAATTTCTACCATTTTAGAATTTTTTTTTCCTTTCTCATCCGTAAATACAATATTGGCACAGTCGTAACCATGAGAACGGTTAAAATTCTGATTCAAATAAATCGCTATATCCTGCATTACCATACCCTCCTTTTACTCTACAACGCTCTCCGCTGATTATTTTTGTAATCAACCAGCTTCGATGCATTAAAATAATCTTCGGTACATGAGTCATAGAGACTCAAAATTTCCGGTGTCTCATTAAACAGGTCTGCCATTCCTTCCAGACTAAGTTCATTAATGACCCTCTTATCTCCTGCCAATACCAAAAACAATGTCCGAATTCTTTCACTTTTCTCATTAAGCTGACCGATATCTACAGGCTTCAGCTTCAATATTTCCTTCTTAAGCCGCTTTCCATCAATAAAAATAGCCAAAACGTATCCTCCTTTTTTAGTGAATAAAATTGCAATAGTTCAAAACATAATCAAAGCCTAATCCTCCCGCACTCATAGGTTCCATAACAAACCTGTATACCTTTGGATAATTTTCCCTAAGCCGCTGGTACCTGTTCGGCTGTTCCTCCAAATGGCATCCCATAGCGCAGTACATACAGCCTGTCCTCTGCTCGCCCGTATTGTAATAGGCTCCTTTTTCACCGCAGATTTTACCGTATACAGGACATATCCTTAAATTATTTTCCACTACATACCGCAGGATATCCTGCCGCGGCCAGAAACCGAGCGGCTGTGATTTAGGCTTATCTGCAAGATACACGTTGCATCCTGTCCGGTTATACTGTCTCTGCCTCATAAAACCTTCATCCTGCGTGATCCCTATGTATGGCACCCGTCCGGTTCTTTTTGCATACTCAGTCAATGGTTTTTCCTTCATGACTATGCAGCAATATTCGCTTACATCAAACGGCGCATCTATAAGGAATTTCCAGCATTCAGACAGCTTACCAAGCTTCCCCCGTTCATCTCCATGCAGAAGGTAATTCCGGTAGCGCTCTGACAGGTTTCCATGCCTGAGCTTTCGTATCTTTGCAGCAACCTCCTTACTGATCAACGGATAGCCATAGGTGAGCAGGACATCCTTAAAATTCATTTCCGGATACAGGATTTCCACATCATAAAAACTGCGGACAAACTCCCGTATCTGAGGGAATTCTAAGCCTGTATCCACAAAAACCTTTGGTATGGACCGGTCCAGTACCCTCTCCACCATATGCACCAGTACCGTTGAATCCAGGCCGCCGGAAAAACTGATATACACATCTCCGCCATAATACTCATACCATTGCCGTATCCGTGTAGCAGAGAGCCTCAGCTTTATCTCATATGGCAGATATTTTCGCTGACTGAACTCCCAATCCTGAAGTTTCAAATCTTTGTCCATGATATACATTTTCTTACACCCTTTTTCTAGCTAAAAAGCTGAAATCAATCTCCTTTTGCAAAAATAAAAGAATGTAAATACCTACTTCATAAATGAACAGGTTCACCCTGTTGCTATGATAGTCTTGTATCCACATTCCTGCTATCCGGGCAGCATCTTCCGCGTTGCCCACAATTTTCCCTTGCTCCAGCCGGCATCCTTTCATTGTAATCTTCTCTGCAATGTCAAACCCGGCATATTTCGTCTCCATTCGTTCGCGGTAATACTTCATCAGTTCCTCCGCCTCGCTTAAATTTTCAAGCAATATCACCGCTTCCATTTCATCAATGCAGAGCCCGTCTTCCACATCCTCCGCCAACTGCATTGCCGCAATCAGGTACAGCACATAGAACGCATAAGCGTAATGATAGTTGACATATACATCAAACGGCTCTATCCCATGCTTTCTAAAAAACTGACTTCCTTTCATCATGCTGCGCCTTTCTTGTCAAATGAAACAAATTCCAGCTGCATACTCCCGCGGTATTCTTTGCGTATCCCACGAAAAGTCATTTCATTCAGTTTTTGCCCAATCTGAAATTTTTCACCGTATGCTTTCTGGAGATCATCCCACTGCTTTTTCCAGATGAAAAGCTCTAGCGTTTCCCCATCACAACATACTTTCGCCTTGACACCGCCCTTCGGCAAGGCTTTAAAAGGCTCCATGACCGTCACTTTCACAACCACCTCTTTCTGCGGTTCCCGACCGGGCTGCCGGGATCCGGTTGACGCTTTTCCTTTCACGCCAATCCCGAACCTTTTTGCACATCGTTTAAAAACATCCTGCACTGCAGAGTCAACCGAATTTGCAACAGATGTTGGACGTGTTGATTCTTTGGGATAGATGATATCTGCCGCCCCGCCGGTACTGCGCACAATAGGTACACGCTCGTCATCATAGATACTGAGTTTTCCGCTTGCAATGCAGCTTTCAAATCCATCAGCTCCAAAACTGCACACCTGGACGGGGGCTATGAGTTCAAAGTCCCAATTTCCCATACCCACCACGTTATTTAGGCGCTCTTCAATCTTTTCAACTGGTATGTACGCCATCCCTGTTGACGGATGCTTTTTTACTGCATCTGAAGGAAATTCGGCCTGAAGCTTTTCCCATACTTCTCGTATGGGTATTCCATTTACTGTTCTTTCTTTCAAGATAATCCTCCTTTTATAAAATTTTTCATAAAAAAAGCGCCTACAGCAACCTGTAGACGCAATATTTTTATGATGCACCCTTATCATACACAAAAAGACCTGTTTCCAGGAATTCGATCCTTCCGTCAGCATACGCTGGCAATGTGAATAATAAAGAATGTTTAGGATATTATATTATAAAAGGATTTGCTTGTCAAAGAATATCTTTAATCCTGATAGCTCCAATATATTTTCATCAAGTTTTCCGCTAGATTAGTTATTAATGAAAGATGCTTCAGCTTTCAAAAAAGCTTCATAGAATGACCTCTCACATTCATAATCGTTCTCTTTTTGTCTATACTCTTTACTGGGTGACTCTGCTGGAAAAGTTGAATTATTTATATACAAAGAAATGGTGCTAAAAAAATGAATTCTAGCACCACTCTAAATTTCATACATAGTTCACCAAAAAATATGACACCTGATGATATATGCTTTATTTATAAATAACTACATTTTAATAAAAAGCACCCATAATTGATTATTTAGTCATAATAATAAATATAATCTTCTTTAACCCATCCCCAAGTCATAGTTTTATATCTTCGAACATAAAGCCACTGACAACTTGGATCTACGTCACGGCTTGTTCTAAAATCAACAAGAACCAAATCTCTGTCATACATTAATTCTAATATTGTCGAATTAGTAGATGGCGCCGAACGTAATCTTACTCCATCTCCATCAACCTCACCATTATAATCTCCATATATCCAAGAATCATCATTCTCACTGATCACTATCCTTGCATATGCAAAATCCTCTTCATTAGAGGATATTTCTTCTGCGCCGCCTTCAATGCCTTTAGCCTCAGTAATAAATGACATATTCATAATGAAACTTGCACACAATATCATACTAAACAAAAGTTTTAAAAGCTTTTTTCGATTTCTTCTCATACTATATCTTTCTCCTTTATTTCATATTTTGGGGGGCGCTCTTTATTTAATATTTTAAAACTCAATGCGTTCTCTTGTAATTCCTCTTTTTTCTCGTTTACTTTCATTTGAATCTATTATCCCTTGGTAATATTGATAATCCGATAACAAAATACTTGAAACAACCCTATCTTTGCAATTGTATTTAACCACATAGCATTCACCATTTTTCATTATAAACAAATAACTTATAATACCTCTCTCCAAACTCCCATCAGACATAACATTATAATCGCAATAACATTTCTCCACTTCTCCTGTAATAGATAAATCCTCCACTAACACACTCTTAATATATTCAAAATTATTTAAATAGTCATCGACATTCACCTCCACCCCTTCTGCATAATTAACTATTCCTTGAGAGTATTCTAATTCCTCAATCCTGTCCGTATCCATGTTATATATTATTCTAAAATATTTATCATCTTCTGTACTTTTCAGTATAATTGAATAGCTCTGATCTATGTTAGCTTCCACAGACATTTCATAAATATCACTCTGTACATCATATATATTTTCAACCACTTGCTCTATTTCTTGAATAGGAACTGCGCTGTCTATATCTTTAATTATATTTGCACCCTTATCTTCATGTGCTTCAGCCCTATTGCTACTTTGCATAATGCTATAATCTCTTTTGTAATAAAAATCAATAAGTTCCAACATTTCTTCATCATTCAAATCTCTGTCCGGTAAAACGAATAAACTTTCCCCTGATACAAAAGTTAAAACTTCTTTATCCAGTTCATTCTTGTTTTCTATAACAAGCAAAGCGCTCTCTGGGAAAACACCCTCATTTTTATATAATAACAGTAATTCATCCATTCTTTTTTTCTCAATATCAGTCAATTCCCTGGAAAAAGTGTCAGCATCAGCAGTAGAGTTTTCTACATTAGCAATATAATCATTTCTTTCTTCATCACTCAATGATTCCATTCGATCCTGAAAAAGATTGGATGAAGCAAAAACGGAAAAAGAAAAAAACATAATTGAACAACAAATTAAAGTCACGAATATCGCAAGAAAGCCTTTTTTCTTCTTTAATAGATTATTTCTAACGAAACTACTCTTTTCATCATTTGAATCAGATTCCGTAAATCTCTCGCCGTAAACATTTGCAATTGAATCAACATTACTATTCTTTTTCATAATTATACTGTTCCTTTCATAATTCCTATTATTCTAGCTTAAAACGTCTAATTTACTTCCCATAATAAATCCCTTTTCTTAGTTGTTTATTATAAATTAATATCCGAAATTGCACAAGTTATATAGACTAATGTACAACTTTTTGTCCTAATGTAAAACTCTCATAAACTTTATTTAATATTCTACAATTTAATATTCTATATCTTGCCAGCTATAACTTTCATGTGCTACAATACCTTTGTTATTATTAGCATTTAGCTCCTTTTGGACAAAATATAGATTAAATCCCTGGCAACAGGTTGTTTAAGCTGCAGATTCTGCGGCTTTTTTATTTTGAACAGAAAGGAGTATTAAACAAATGCAAAACACACTAAATTTTAAAGATACACTGATTAAGGAAGCCGGTCTGCTTTCCCTGACGAAAAGCGACTGCGATCTCTTTATTCTCGCCCAGTCAAACACATTGACCTACCAACAGTTATCAACTACCGGACTTCACGGCATTTCCACCACCGGAGGGCGACTGAGCCTGAAAAAGCTCACAGAACAGGGATATATAACGGGCAAGACCCTGCCAAATACCAACCGTGTAAGGTATTTCACCCTGACAGCCAAAGGAAAAACACGTCTGGAAAAGATTTTTAGCAGTACTTTTCTAAGCACAAAGCAGATTGACCTTAAGCGCAGACCCCCGACAAGCCAGCAGCAACTCCCACACCGCATCCACACCAACGATTTATACTTTGCGTATCTATCCTGCCCATACCTTGAAAATCTCCCCGTTTGGCAATTGGAGGCACGCTATCAGGCCACATCAGAAAAACAACAGACGCCGCGATGCGATGGGCTTCTTGAAACAGGATACGGCAATTACTATATAGAACTGGATAACCGTACGCAGGGGGATGCAGCATTAGAAAATAAGCTGTCACAATATATGGATTCAGATTTGTTTCTTGGCAGGAATGCAATGAAAAACGCCCTTGTTTTCACATTGAACACGGAAATTAAATCGCCACCAATAAAGAAACCTCCCTATTCCGTATATCGGATCTTGCTAAAGGCAATCCGCATATGGCAGGCGCTGGAGAAGGAACAGGATAAAGCAATACATTTTTCAGCATTCTGCGACATTATGGAGAACGGCAGCTATCCTTATTTATCTCTGCTATCCGGAAACGACAAAATGATTTTAAAGAATCTGTGCAGGCAATATCCCGATATCTCATTAAACGATGCCGTTCTTATGAAAAAAGAATTCCTATATGATACATCCCTTCAAGATGAGCGCGTTTCCAATCAGGACGCGCTTTTTTTGAAACGCCTGAAACAGAAATTTTACAGCATACTGGATAACCGCCACTACGCCACTCTGCATTACCGTATTAGACAGGGTATGCGTTTATATGCCATTCCTAACCATAAGCTGGCAGATAACATACCTTTTCTTTTTCAGGAAGAATATCGTCTACAGCTATGGTTTCCGCAAATCCTGTTCCATATGGGACTGCAGAACTTAGAGGCATGGAAATACAATCCCTCCCAGTACCTGTCTGATACAGGGGAGCTTCGGTTCTTTTTTTATAACACTTTTGAAAATACGGATTCTTGCCAATCCGTAATCATATTCGAAGATATTGTGCATGACCTTGGCGGACGCGAACGTATCCGCTTTTTTTTGCGGAAACACCGGAAGGTACTGGACTGCCTGCTCATATTGCTGGTTTCAGACCGAAAGGATGCAGTCCAGTTTATGTCGGAGCTGTCCAATATCCTTCAGAAGCCGGAAAATTCCGGTGTAAATATCTGTTTTTTGGACAAAAAGGCAGACCTGTATCAGACACCTGCCATGCAAAACGCCTATTTTAAAAAGGAAAACCTTTGGCTGCCCGCCATGATTGATTATGACGACTTTACCGGGCAGTTATCCCTTACAGAAAGGAGCGATCTATATTGAGCAAAATGTCTTCCCTTACAAGTTACTTTCAAAGTATCCGAGAGCAGGCTACAGAAAATTTAAAGGGAAACCGCGCTATGCTGCTCGTTAATGCCGGATACCTGTTCCTATTCCTGCATATGCTGCATTTTATTTTCAGGTTTCTCGTTGCCCTTTACCGACTTGATTACAGCTTTATCCCCTTGCACCCGGTATACCTTGTATTCTGGATAGTCGCTCCAATACTGCTTTATCTCTATGGAACAAAGTATTCTTTTTATAACTTCCATCAGATAAAGCTGCTCTGCCTGGGAAGCGTACTATCCTCCGCTTTCCTGATTCTGCTCTCACTGATTTACTGCGGATTGTCCCGTATTTTTCTCCCGGCAATCCTGCGCCTTCCTGTGGATGAGGCTTTTACAAAAAATATGGTATTACTGCTTGGACGTATAGCAACGCAGCTGCCCCTTATCCCTATCGGACTCCTCTTATCAAAGGGAGTCTTTTTTGCACTCCGGGATCCCGCATGCCGCAAAAAAGTACTTGCATACAAGATAACACATTCCTTAGAGCCGGAATCCCAGAAAAAAAATGAAATTGCCTATAACATGAATATTGTCCGGGACATAAACACCGGGAAAAACATTACTATATATGCAAAAGACCGTTTCCTGCACACGCTGATTGACGGGACCTCCGGTACAGGAAAAACGTCCTCCACAATTCTTCCAGCTATCCGTGACGACTTAAATATGCGGTGCAAGGCAGAGGATATGCAGAAATTCCATGTAAAGCAGCTGGAATCCGCCGGTCTTATCGCATACTCTCCTCCCGCCAATACACGAAGCTTTTCCGTCAACGACTGCATTCCTATTGTAAAACAGCCGGAAAATATATCACCTGCAGACATTGACCACAAACTTAAGGATATACAGGCGGAGCTGGAAAATATCCGCCTTAATTATCCCATATGCGGACTTACCGTTCTTGCTCCGGACGATTCCTTAACGGACGATGTCTGCCGCCTGTGCGATGTGCGCGGTATTCCATACAACCGGATAGATGCAGTCCGCGATACAGACGGAAAGCACAAAAAGAACACTATCGGACTAAACCCGTTTTACATCCCTACCCATATGGAAGATGAGGCCAAAAACCAGATGATCGTAAAGAGAGCCGTCATTTTTTCCGATGTCATGCAGGCAATAACGGACTTAAAGGGAAAAGCAGACTCTTACTTTACCGGCCTGAACCGCCAGATGATTGCCAATCTTGCCATTCTGGTGATGGCAACCGTACCCATATTGCGAAGACGCCAGGCCACGCCTACGGATTTACAGGCAATCATCAATAATTTTAATTTACTTACGGAGTACGTCGATAAACTGGAAGAACTGGACCAGAGTACAAAACAATACGCCTTTATTATCCAATACATACGTGAAGATCTGCTCGGAAAAGGCAGGGACAAGATGGAGGATCAAAGCCGCGGTACCCGGAACATTATCAATGAGTTCCTGCTGATGCCTGCCAACAGGGAGATTTTTTGTTCGCAGAACAGCATTGATTTTGACCGGGCATTAGCTAACGGGGAAGTTACTGTATGCAACTATAATCTTGCCAGCGGCGACACCGATGCCGTTGCATTCGGACTGTTCTTTCTGCTTTCCTTCAACAATGCTGTGTTATCCCGCCCGGGAACGGAATTTACGCGCGTCCCTCACTTTTTCTATGTAGACGAGCTTCCTGTGCTGATCCATCCTTCACTTGAGAAAAACTTCTCATTATTCCGTAAGTTCCGAGTCGCAATGACTGTTGCAATCCAGACATTAGATCAGATGGAAAAGAACGAAATCACCAAATATTTGAAAGGCGTCATTCTTGGGTGCGCCCATATCATTGTATTTGGGCGGTCTTCCCTTTCTGATATGGAAATTTTCTCTGCCCTGGCAGGCGTGCATGATGTGGCAGAAGTACAGCAGTCAACAACGGAAACTGCCATCACTGACAGTTCTCCGCATTATTCATTTTCCAGCCGGGAAATGATAACACAGAAGAATTTCCTTGAGGAAATTGATATCAGAATGAAGGATTTTCAGGAAGTTACCTTCTTTACAACCAGAAACGGGCGTCCTCTTCCCGCTTTACAGGGAATTGTGGAATTTCTAAAACCCACAGACTGGGAGAACATAAAGAGAAACAACATTGTCTTTTATCCGGTTACTGTCAATACGGACAGCCCTATTCCGGATGATTTGGATATTCCTGACGACATCATACCCTCCCAGGAGCAGGAAACAAGCTACAGCTTCCTTCCCGGAACACCATTAAGCTATTTTCAGAGCGCAGTCAAAAAGCCCATATCGAACAACTCAGGGAATACAGACCAAACACCCCCAAATTCACTGCCTGACGGCAGCGAAAATATTGATGATATTCTATAAAATATAAGGAGGAATTATGAACTATAAAGAAATAGCAGAAACGGAACCTTTTACTGCAAAGACCCCTTTCCATATGAACCCCGGGTGGGAACTTTTGCTTGAAAACAGCAATAAAAACTGCAGCCACTCTGAGATCGAACTTTTACTGCAAAAGCGGATTATCAATCTTATCGACATTGAAATAATGAAGATTTTGGCACACTATCCATACACAAACAGCAATAATATAACATTCCTGCTTAACCACACGCTCCATCAGGGCTATCAGAAACCATCCTACCTAAGCAACCTGAATAAACTGAAAAAAGCCGGAATTATTCTTCGCTATGCCTTTACAGACACCGCGAACCAAACAGACGGAGCATTGGCTACTGCCTCTCCGCTCCGTCTGTACTGTTTATCCCAGGCAGCGCATACATATATGGCCTCCATCACCCCGGACTGCCATCAGGCAGCTACTGCATCCATTTCCACTGTCCGCAAGCTGGAGCTTGTATCGTTAAACCAGTTCCTGATACGGTTCCAGCAGCATTACAGCACCCATATCGCCTCATTGCAATACTTAAAAAGCACAAAAATCGGCTCTACTCCTTTTACCATTGATGCTGCCCTTTGCTGTAGTGCAACACATCCCGTTTTCAAGGAGAAAGAGCATATCTGGCTTTTTATGTTCTCCTGCAGGGAGTATGGAAACTGGATAAAAAACAACCTTACCCGGCTTAAAATGCTGCACATCTGGCTCCAAAGGCACTCTGATGAATACCTTGCGCCATTCGTTATCTACCTGACAGAAAACCTGTCAATGGCGCTGACGTTATACTCTCACATACAGAACGTGCCACTATTAGAAAGCTTTCCCGTATATTTTTGTCCGGACAGCCTGCTGGTATCCTCCCCGCCTCTTGATTCAATATATTCGTGCGAACTAGAAGAGGACGGACATTTGACAGCAATACGGCATTCTATTTCTTTTTAATCAAAAGTAAGTGGCAACACATTCATATATCTATTGCCACTTACTTTATGATCCGCCTATATATCTACCTTTTCAATATTATAAATTGTAAGAAAAACTGAAATAATGGATAAAATAAACAATATGATATAGAATGCGAGGTTATCTGCTAATGTATACGCCCCTATGTTTCCCTGTGTAAGGCATACTAATATAACCGAGCTAACTATAGTTGCTTTTGAAGACTTCATTTTGACACCAACTAATAAAGCAATAAAACAGATACTAATCATCATTATGGAACTTATGATAATTTGAAAATAGAACGAAAACTGGCTAAAATTAACTCCCCTCATATCTACATCAATAAACCGGCTTACCAAACTAAAAATCCCATATGCCAAAAGTTTAGTTATGATTAAAGCAGCTACATTAAAAGTCCAGACTGACAGCATTTGGGCCAATAGTATTTTTTGTCTTTTTATTGGATATGAAAACATTATATAGATTGTCTTATTTTTATATCCACTAATAATAAATGATGCCATCATTACACTTGCAAAAATTATGTAAGATATATTTGTAAACAATTCTATGCTTACGTAAAGCACGTGTTTGTTATTCAAATCAATTTTGCCCCCTGTCCCCATTTCCCCAATTACGACCAAAAGCAATACTATTATAGCTCCAGACGTAATGGCAGCATTGCGCATATATTTTATTATATTATTTTTTTTCCATTCCAGCTTTATTATTTCAACCATTTTTTTCGCATTCTCCTATTATATGCATAAAATAATCTTCCAAATTATTTGATTTTTTAACAATAGAGATAATCTCATTTTCCTGAAGTATCAATGCCTTAAATATTTCCTGCAGAGTATACATTTCACTATAAACACGAAGTTTATGTTTACCCACGATTCTCCAACTATCACTCGGGAGCATATTACTCAATGTTTGTATCGCCTTCCGCACATCCTGTACTCCAATTTCAATATAAGAAGATTGTATTTGGGTAATTTCATTCATCGATATTTCTTTCACCATACTCCCGCGATTGATAATCCCAATCGTATCGACAATATCTTCTATTTCAGCAAGAATGTGGGTCGAAATCATAATTGTAACTCCCAATTCTTTTTTAAGCATATAAAACAAGCTACGCATCTGTTTCATACCTATAGGATCTAACCCATTCGTTGGTTCATCAAGAATTAAAAGTTCTGGTCTTGTTATCATGGCTCTTGCGAGCGCTAATCGTTGTTTCATACCCAATGAATATTGCTCTACTGGATTTTTTGCTATCTCTTGTAGACCAAGTAAATCAAGTGCATTTTCTATCCCCTGATAATTATAATAACCAATATACTTACAATGCAGTTTCAAATTGTCTTCTCCACTAAGATTATCATAAAATACAGGATACTCTATAATACCACCCATTCTTCCTAAAACCCCATACGATACTGGCGTCAATTTATCTCCAAAAACTTCAATTGTTCCTGCCGTTGGTTTCCAGAAATTCATAATCATTTTCATGACGGATGTTTTCCCCGCCCCATTAGGTCCCAGGAAGCCATAAATTTCACCTTTACGAATATGTATATCAAGGTTTGAAATAATAGTTTTTTCCTTGATTTTTTTTCCCAAACTCAATGTCTGTAAAATGTACGACATATATCACGCCTCCTACTGGCTTTACATAATCAACTTTTGCTTTAAAACCTCATTCATAGACAAAGATGCCAACTAAAAACTTATTATTCAAATAAGTTTAAAATAAATATGATAATACCGACATAATCCCAAACATTATCGCACCTCTAATAAAATCATCCACAAACTCTTTCTTCTTGTCGTTGTCAGTATTATATCTATTTAAAAATGTCATTGCAGTATAATAACCGTCGCTTTTTATTATAGGTATGAAATTTACAAGAACATTAGATACGATAATATAACAGTATTTCAAATATTGCGGGCAAAAAATATATATTGTAAGCACAAAAATACAGTTCATAAAATTTCCGGCTAAATATACACACATTCTTTTATATTTAGGACAAAAATAACTAAAAGATGTATCTACATAAAATGCAGGATAAATAAATATAAATTTAAACCCAGCCAGTATCTTCGATTCCTTGCAAAACATCTTAAGAAATACAATATGCCCCAATTCGTGTATAGGGATATTTATTAGCAGAAAAAATGTTGCCAACACAATCTGATCATCAACCAACGTATACATTCCACTGCTAAAATATATAACCAGTGTAAACAAAATTGTCATTACTACCACCAGCAATATCCCAAAATTATCTTTTACATCTCTTACTGACAATAGTTGACTTTCCTGTACAAATTGTTCTTTTGTATCTTTTGATATTTTATAGAAATCGAATTCTTTTTGCATAATACACACATTCGAATTATCTTCTTCCGCGACCATGCAATCATCATATCTATAAACTTTCACCAAAATTCTCCTTTTCTAAAATATTTAAAAACCATTCCGTTGAAAATAAGTATTCACACATCTCACAATGTGAAGCTAAACTCTTAGGATATGGAATATTATTTTCATCCATATATTTTATAAAAGGCGTAAATCCCTGTGTAAAGATGGTGTAAAAAATTTTATTACATTTTATATCTTCCACTATATCCTTTAATTCCTCGTCTCTAAGATTTCCTACTTTTAGTACAGTATTTTCTATACATTGTGAACAGCATGGATAAACATCCATATGCGCATTAATTAATAATGAATATTCCTGCCTGGCTGTCACTAAGCATCTAAGTTCATCCTTTTGTGAATCAAAAACCTTAACAAATTCTGCTCCCTCAATTTTTTTTGCCGATCCTGTTTCGATAACAGGTTGATAAAAGAAATCTGTTAAATATGCGTATATTCCAAGTTCATTTAAAACATCTCCTGGCTGCATTCCATTCATAAAGAAGCAGCCTACGATATCTGTTTTTATTTTGTACTGCACACACAAATCAATAATATTTTTTATCGATCTAATATTAATAAACTCTTTATGAAATTCGTCATAACTAAAAGATATCTTAGATATTTTTTGCGAGTATTTCTGGAGAAAATCTCTAAACTTCTCAATATTATTCCCCCAAAAACCATTCGTCTTAATAGTAAATTTCATTTCTCTTCCATAGTCATAATTCATTATGTATTCGCAGAGCGCAGGATATAACATCGGTTCCCCACCAGTCAATCCTACAGTTTCTGCAAATGAATATTCTTTTATTTGCTTTAAGATTACATCCAGTTCTTCTATTGTTAGCGTGTGACCGCACACCTCTCCTCTGGAATCGCAACACATTTTACAATGTGCATTACAGTTTTCTGTCAACAATATTGCAATATGATTATATTCCATTTTTCATCCACCTCTTTCTAAATATCGTTACAATGACCATTCCTATTAAAAAAACAACGGCATTATATAAAATTTCTGTAATTACAGAACCATGCATAACTGCCCCTGCTTCTAAAACATCTTGAAATGCTGAATGTTTTTCCAGGGATGCATCATAAAAGCAGAAGATTTTTAAAGAACCATTTATACTATATAAGACAATCCCCGTAACCCAGATTGCAAAATTAACGCAATAAGAAATCATAAGATTTTTAAACACAAAAGCATACAGCAAAGATATGAATGTAATGAAAACAGACACATTTTCCAATTTCAAGAAGAAAAGAATGAAATCCGAAAAATTCCTATATACCACTGAAACGGAAGATGATACTATAAAATTACCAATCGTATTTAAAATTAATAAAACAGCCAGCTTCTGCAAAAAATATAAGTGCTCATTATATTTTAATAATTTATAAAATGCTATATTTTTTTCCTTATAGTCTATCGCAATAAGATAAATAGATAATACCGGCAGAACAAAAAAACCAAATTGGGTATAAACCGTATAAATACTGTATTGCAGCAGCCCCATCGATATCTCATCAAATTGATACCCATCTAATGAAACTAAAAGTATTAAACCAAGAATCCCCATTAATATGCATACCATAACCGAAAACAATCCTATGTGATTATTTTTAATTCTATATAACTCTATCATCATTTCCTGCCCTCCCTAATTAAGACTTGTGTAGTCTTCCAATAATTTCTTTTTATCACGATACTGAATTATTGTGTTCTGTGTAACATAAAAATATTTTCCATTTAGATTTTCCAGATCCAATATATTATGCGTGATATTTATTATTAACACTTTTCTTTTCGCCTGGTATTGCTGCAGAAAATTATAAATATCCAACATACTTTTTTTATCCAAAGACGCCGTAAATTCATCCAGGATAATTATATCCGGATTACTTGATAAAAAAGAAAGCAGCTTAATCTTCTGTTTTTGCCCATCACTCATTTTTCCTATCTTCAGAAAATGGTCAATTTCTTTTATTCCCAATAAATCATATAGTTCGTTTATTTCAGATATCGCTTTACTTCTTTTTAATATTTTAATCAAATCACTTATTGTCAAATCGTAAGGAACATTTGTATAACTCCCTATTACACACAAAGAACCTTGATAAATTACCTGTCCATCGTAATCTAACATACCTATCAGAGATTTCGCGAAGCTTGACTTTCCGACTCCGTTTCCTCCCAATATATTGCATACGGTACCACTTTCAAAATTTATAGATACATTTGAAAAAAGTTTTTTCTTACCAATGGTAAGGCTATAATTTTTTAATTGCATTATCTTTCTCCTTCCAAAACTTATAAATTTGAGAAGAGCAGGAACCTATATAACTTAGGAACTGTCGTGAAATAATTTGTATATTTTTGGAATCTATGTTAATATATGTCA